>Ga0181518_10000028_pt1 | contig 162062 bp, 150 predicted proteins | sample PEATcosm2014_Bin_28_FD_119751 | JGI IMG/M metagenome (GOLD analysis project Ga0181518, IMG submission 119751) | Peatland microbial communities from MTU Mesocosm Facility, Houghton, MI, USA - PEATcosm2014_Bin01_60_metaG | ecosystem: Environmental > Terrestrial > Soil > Wetlands > Peat | place...
GGCAGCGCTTCTGGAAAATGGAGGTGCCGAGCGCCGCGATCGGCCTCGTCTGGAACGGGATGCTGAGCTTCGGCGGCAGCTGGTTCTTCCTCGTCGCCTCCGAGGCGATCTCGGTGCACAACCGCACCTACTCGCTGGCGGGGATCGGGTCGTTCGTCGGCGCTGCGATCGCGAAGGGGGACCTCGGCGCGGTGGGGCTGGCGATCGCCACCATGATCGTGATGGTGATCGCGGTCAACGTCGTGTTCTGGCGCCCGCTCGTCGCCTGGTCCGAGCGCTATCGCTACGAGACGACGGAGGCGACCGAGACACAGCGCTCGCTCGTGCTCGACTTCCTCGCGCGCTCGTCCTGGCCGCGCGTTCTCGGACGCCTGCGGGAGCGGCTCGCCGAGCCGCTCGGCCGCGCGATGCGGATCCTGGGGCGCGATGACTCGCCTCCCGTCGTGCTGGCCGGCCGCCAGCGTGCCGGGGACATCGCGTTCTACACGGTCGTGGGCGGGCTCGTCGCCTACGGCGCCTACGCGGTGCTGCACTTCATCGCCACCAGCCGCGGCGTCGGGCTCGGGCAGATCCCCCACTGCTTCGCGCTCGGGGCGGTGACGTTCGGCCGCGTGGTCGTGCTGCTGGTGTTCGCGACGCTGGTGTGGGTCCCGGTCGGCGTGTGGATCGGCATGAACCCGCGCGTCTCGCGTCTGGCGCAGCCGGTCGTCCAGGTGCTCGCGAGCTTTCCGGCGAACTTCCTGTTCCCGTTCGCGACGCTCGCGTTCATCGATCTCGGGGTCAGCATCAACATCGGCGGGATCCTGCTGATGGCCCTCGGCGCGCAGTGGTACATCCTGTTCAACGTGATCGCCGGCGCGTCGGCGATCCCGTCGGACCTGCGCGAGGCGATGGACGTGCTCGGGGTGCGCGGCGTGCAGCGCTGGAAGCGCCTGATCGTGCCCGGGATCCTCACCTCCTACGTCACCGGCGGCATCACGGCTGCCGGTGGCGCGTGGAATGCGTCGATCGTCGCCGAGGTCGTGACCTACCACCACACGACGCTCACCGCGACGGGCCTCGGCGCGTACATCGTCGCCGCGAGCAACGCCGGCGACAAGGCCAGGCTGATCTGCGGGGTCGCGGTGATGGCGATCTTCGTGGTGACCGTCAACCGCCTGTTCTGGCGGCGGCTGTACCGGCTCGCCGAGACCCGGTACTCGTTTTGAGGTCATGATGGCCGACGTGAGCCCGAACCCCCGCTCCGCCCGCCGCACGCTCGTCTCGGTGCACGAGTTGACGAAGACGTTCTCCACCCACGACGGCGGCGGGCTGCCGGTGTTGGAGGGAATCAGCCTCGACGTCCAGCCCGGCGAAATCGTCGCGCTGCTCGGCAAGTCAGGCTCGGGAAAGTCGACTCTGCTGCGGTGCATCGCCGGGCTCGTGCTGCCGTCGAGCGGGACCGTGAGCTACCGCGGCAAGCCGCTGCACGGGATCAACACAGGCGTCTCGCTCGTCTTTCAGACGTTCGCGCTGCTGCCGTGGCTGACCGTTCAGCAGAACGTCGAGCTCGGTCTCGAGGCGCAGGGCATCCCGCCCGAAGACCGCGCGCTGCGCGCGCGCGAGGCGATCGACCTGATCGGCCTGGACGGGTTCGAGTCCGCGTTCCCGAAGGAGCTCTCGGGTGGCATGCGCCAGCGCGTCGGCTTCGCACGCGCGCTCGTGGTCGAGCCCGACCTGCTGCTGATGGACGAGCCGTTCAGCGCGCTCGACGTGCTGACCGCCGAGAACCTGCGCACCGAGCTGCTCGAGCTGTGGCAGGCGGGCGAGTTCCCCGCGCAGGCGATCCTGATCGTCACCCACAACATCGAGGAGGCCGTCGCGTTCGCGGATCGGGTGATCGTGCTCGGCACGAACCCCGGGCGCATCCGCGCCGAGCTCGCGTGCCCGCTCGAGCGTCCGCGCGACCGACGCGACGAGCGCTTCAGCGCGCTCGTCGACGAGATCTACGGGATCATGACCGACCGACCGCAGGCCCCCGTGCCGCCCGCCTCGGGCCAGGACGACGGCGGCGTCCAGCAGGTGGTCCTCCCGCATGCGAGCGTCGACGGCATCGCCGGACTCGCCGAGCTCGCGCTCGCCAGCGGCGAGGCCGCGGACCTCGCGCAGCTCGCCGCGGTCGTCGGCTTCGCGATCGACGACCTGTTCCCGATCGTCGACGCGTTGACGATGCTCGGCTTCGCCACGGTCCAGAGCGGACGGCTCGACCTGACCGAGGCCGGCGAGCGGTTCGCCGGCGCCGACATCCAGCGATCGAAGGAGATCTTCCGCGAGGCGGCGCTGCAGCGCGTGCCGCTCGTGCGTCGCATCCAGCGCGCGCTGGAGCACTCCAGCGACGGCGTGCTGCGCGAGGGCTTCTTCATCGATCTGCTGGCCAGCCACTACAGCCGCGACGAGGCTCGCGCGCAACTGGACACGGCGATCGACTGGGGACGCTATGCGGAGCTGTTCGAGTACGACGCGGGCCGCGGCGAGATCAGCCTGCACGTGCACGGCGAGCAGCCCGTGGCACGCTGACGCGGGCCGGTATCGTAGGCGCCGGTGAGCCGGGAAGACTGGTCGGCAGCGCTTCGCGCTGTCCAAACGACCATGTACGACCAACTCCACCACCCGAGCCGCCTCCGGCGATGCCCGCGCCGCCATCTCGCGGGCGCAGGACGGCGATGAAGCTCCAGGCCCCGCTGCCCTCGGCGTGGCGCCGCGAGGCGCTGCGCACGAACCTGTGGCTGGTGCCGACGCTCGAGATCGTGCTGGCGGTGGCGCTGTTCGCGGGCACCTACGCGCTCGACCGCGCCGCCTACGACGGCTCGCTGCACTTTCCCTCGTGGGTGATCAGCGGCACCGCGGACGCCGCGCGCCAGATCCTGACGACGATCGCCGCGGCGGTGATCACGGTCGTGACGCTCGTGTTCTCGATCACGATCGTGACGCTGACGCTGGCCTCCACGCAGTTCGGGCCGCGGATGCTGCGCAACTTCATCCGCGACCGGATCACGCAGCTCACGCTCGGCAGCTTCGTCGCGACGTTCATCTACGCGATCCTCGCGCTCGTCTCGATCGGTCCCGGCAGCCACGGCGAATTCGTGCCGCACCTGTCGATCACGGTGACGATGGCGCTGGTGATCGTGGACGTCGGCGTGCTGGTCGTGTTCATCGATCACATCGCCAAGTCGATCCAGCTGCCGCAGGTGATCGCGTCGATCGCGCGGGACCTCTCGCGGGCGATCGAAACGGAGGCTGCGCTGCCCGCGTCCAACGGCCCGAAGGCGGGTCCGTCGCTGTCGGAGATGCTCGTGCGCCTGGATGAGGACAGCGCCGTCGTGCGCGCGCCGGGCAGCGGCTACCTGCAGTACGTGAGCATGAGCGCGCTGATCGACATCGCCAGCCGCAGCCACGCGGTGATCCGCCTGCTGCGCCGTCCGGGCCACTTCGTCGTCGAGGGCGAGCCGCTGGCCAACGTGTGGCCGGCCACGGCGGCGGCCGGGGTCGCGCGAGCGCTCGGCGGCGCGCACGCCACCGGTCCGCACCGCACGCTCACGCAGGACCTGTCCTTCGCGGTCGACCAGCTCGTGGAGATCGCCATCCGGGCGCTCTCGCCGGCGGTCAACGACACCTTCACGGCGCTCGCGTGCATCGACTGGCTGGGGGACGGGCTGGGCAAGATCGCCGACCGCTGGCGGCCGTCCACCGTGCATCGCGACGCGGCCGGGCACGTGCGCGTGATCACGGTGACCGTCAACTTCGACCGTCTGCTCGAGCGCGCCCACGACAAGATCCGCCAGGCCAGCCGCGGCATGCCGGCGGTGATGATCCGCCAGCTCGACGGGCTCGCCAAGGTGGCGGCCTACACGGCCTCTCCGCAGCAGCGCGAGCTCGTGTTGAGGCAGGCGGCGATGATCATGCGCTCGTGCGAGGAGTCGGTGCCCGAGCAGGCCGACCGCGCGGACGTGCAGCGCCGCTACGACATGGTGCTGGCCGCCGCGTCGCCCTTGAGGAGCACGCTCGGGCACTGAGCGCGACCCGCGGGCTCGCAAGCGCGAGCCCGCCGGGCGGTGGCCAGCCCGGTCCGGCCGGCCCCCCTCTCGAATGAGGTCACTTCGGTAGCGTCCCCTACGCCTGCCATGACCGACGAGAAAGGACACCTGAAGGTCTTCATCGGCATGGCCCCGGGCGTGGGCAAGACGTATCGCATGCTCCAGGAGGGCGTGGCCGAGGCAGACAGCGGCCGCGACGTGGTGGTCGGCTATCTGGAGACCCACGGGCGCGCGGAGACGCTCGCGCAGGCCGAAGGGCTCGAGATCGTCCCGCGCCGGCACCTGACCTACCGCGGGACGCCGCTCGAGGAGATGGACCTCGGGGCGGTGCTCGAGCGCAAGCCCGAGCTGTGCCTGATCGACGAGCTCGCGCACACCAACGCGCCGGGCGTGGAGCACGAGAAGCGCTACGAGGACGTGCGCGACGTGATCGAGGCCGGCATCGACGTGTTCTCGACGGTCAACGTCCAGCACCTCGAGTCGCTCAACGACCAGGTGACCCAGCTGACGGGCGCGCGCGTGCGCGAGACGATCCCCGACGAGGTGCTCGCGATGGCGGACGAGGTCGTCCTGATCGACGTCACCCCGGAGACGCTGATCGCGCGTCTGCGCGCGGGCAAGGTCTACCGGCCCGAGCGCGTGCCGGCGGCGCTGAACAACTTCTTCAAGATCGAGAACCTGGCGGCGCTGCGCGAGACGGCGCTGCGCCAGGTCGCGGAGGACGTCGAGGTCAAGCGCCTGGTGCGCGAGACGAGCCCGCTGGCGCGCCGCGACGAGGAGGGGCTGCCGGTGATCCTCGACAGCGGCCCGCAGGCGATCGCCGAGCGCCTGCTCGCGCTCGTGACGCTGGCGCCGCACTCCGAGCGGATCGTGCGGCGCGCGTGGCGCTCGGCCCAACGTCTGGACGCCGAGCTGGACGTGCTCGTCGTGCGCCCGCCAGGACGCCCGCCGAGCGAGGAGGATCGCAAGCGCCTGGAGGAGCTGCGGCGCCTGACGGCGATGCTGGGTGCGCGCCTGCGAGTCGAGGAGGGCGAGGATGTGGCGGCGATCGCGATCCGGCTCGCGCGCTCGCTCGGCGTGACCTACGTGATGATGGGCAGGCCCTCCGAGCGCCGCGGGCTGGCGCGGCTGGGCGGGAGCTCCGAGCGCTCGCTGCTGACGCGCCTGCTGCGGGGGCTGCCGGGCGTGGACGTGCGCCTCGTGGCCGACCCGTCGCTGCGCGCCTCCACGGGGGAGTCGGCGCCGCTCGTCGAGGATCTCGCCGGCGCGGACTGAGCCCCAGCGCCGCTCGTCGGGCTAAACGCATCGTAAAACTCGCCCTCGCAGGCAGGGCGCGGGCTGGGCGGCGCGTAAGACTGTCCGGAGCTCCCGCAACCCTTCACCCCTTAGGCTGTTGCGCATCGTATGAGGATCCATCCCCGCCCACTGTCGCTGTTGATCGCCGCCGGCCTGGCGGGCGCGCTTGCGCTGGGCGCGATCGCCCAGGCCGGCGCAGCCGCCGTCCGTACCCCCCGCGCGCACGCGGCGAGCTCGTATCTGACCGGCATTGGCAACGAGAACCCGAGCATGTTCTCGAACCCGCTCTACCGGCAGCTGCACACGAAGATCGTGCGCTACGTCGTCCCCTACGACGCCGTCGTGCGCCCCTACTCGCTGCAGCAGGCGACCGCGTTCATCGGCGCCGCCGAAGCGGCGCACGAGCAGGTGCTGGTCGCGTTCTACCACTCGGAATACACGCCGACGCAGCTGCCGAGCATCGCCAGCTACCAGCGCGACGTGCAGAGGTTCGTCGCGCTGTTCCCGCACGTCAGGCAGTACGAGTCCTGGGACGAGGCCAACCGCGGCAACGTCGCGCACGCGTTCTCCAGCCCCTCGGCGGCCTCCGCGGCCAGGTACTACCAGGCGCTGCTGCGCGTGTGCAAGGGCTGCACGGTCATCGGGCTGGACGTGCTCGACGAAGCGGAGATCGTCAAGACGCTCGACTACATCTCGGAATTCAAACGCGAGGTGAGCCGCTTGGAGACTGTCGTGCCGAAGATCTGGGGCCTGCACAACTACTCGGACGTCAACCGCCTGGAAGGCTGGCGCACGCGGGACATCGCCAAAGCGCTCGGCGGCCAGTTGTGGCTGACCGAGACCGGCGGGCTCGTGAAGTTCGAACCGAGCTTCCCGAACAGGCACGGCGCGGGTCTGACGCGGGCGGCGAAGGTGCTCAGGTTCATGTTCGCGCTGGCCGGCTCCCTGCCGCAGATCAAGCGCCTGTACGTGTACGACTGGAGCGGCGGCACGACCTCCACGCGTTTCGACGCCGGCCTGACGAACTCCCGCGAACAGCCGCGCGCGGGCTACGTGGTCGTGTGCCGCCAGCTGCACGGGGCCAACTGCGGCGTGAAGATCGCCAGCAACTGAGCGCTCGGAGTACCCGGTAAGCGCCCCGGACGCCCAGCGGACGCACGATTGCCCGGCACCGGCGATGGCGCCGGAGCGAGCATCGGCGCGATCGCCGCAGCTGGCACGCCAGGCGCTCTGCGTGGGCGCGCTCGGGGCGCTGGGCCTGTTCGTGCTGAGCGCGTTGAGCAGGCGCGAGACGATTCCGCGCGGCGACGACCTCATCTACGAGCGCATGGCGGAGCACCCGTTCGCGACGCACACCTTTCCGTTCGCGTTTCGCATCGGGCTGCCGTGGCTCGTGCACGTGCTCCCGTTCAGCCACACGCTGTCGTTCGAGCTGCTCGCGTGGCTGAGCGCCGGCGCGGCCGCCGGCTTCGCGTTCGTGCTGATGTGCCGCCTGGGCTCGCCGCGGAGCCTGGCCGCCGGCCTGGCCTTGGCGCTGGCGGTGTCCCCGCCGATGCTCGTGGTGGCGCTGCGCGAGGGCCGCAACACCGACGCGATCACGCTGCTGTTCCTGATGGCCGCGACGGTGTGCGTGGTGGAACGCAGGCTGCGGGCGCTGACGGCGACGCTCCTGGTGGGCGTGCTGTTCAGGGAAGCGGTGCTGTTCGTGATCCCGCTCGCGTACGCCGTGTGGGCGGTGCGGGCGTGGGACGCGGACGCCGCCCGGCGCACGCTGCTCGCCGGCGCGCCCGCTGTGCTGGCGTTCCTGGCCCTGCGCCTGGCGATCCCGAGCGTCGGCGAAGCGACCGTGCCCGGCTACGGCGGCTCGCTGATCTCCGAGCGCGTGAGCGTGCTCGAATCCGGCGCGCACAGCCTCCTGACCGAGGCGCGGCGGCTGTTCTCGATCTACGGCCCGCTGTGGGTCGCCGCGCCGCTCGCGCTCGCTGGCAGCCGCTTCGCCCGGCGCGGGCTCGTGCTCGTGGCCTGCTCGCTCGCGTCGATGACCTTCGCGCTCGATTGGGGGCGCATGATCTTCCTGTCGGCGCCCGTGTTCTATCCTGCGGGGGCGTACACCCTGACCCGGCACCCGCGCTGGCGCGCGCCGGCGCTCCTCGCCTTCGCGGCGCTGATCCTCGGGTATGCGATCTACATGGATCGCAGCGGCGTCCAGCATGGGATCATCGAAGCTCCGCCCCCGCCGTACCCGGTTCGTTGATGTCTCCTCGCCTCCCCAGCCGAGCACTATCCGCAGCCATCTCGCTGGCGCTGCTGGCGTGCCTGCTGACCGTTCCGAGCGCGCTCGGCGGCGGCGTGGGCGGCGGTTGCCCGAGCGCCAGATCGCCACGCTGCCAGCCCGTCGCGGGAGCGCGCGCGCGCGCGGCCGGCGCCTACCTGACGGGCATCGGCGACGAGAGCGCGCGGATGTTCGCGAGCCCCCTGTACGAGCAGCTGCACACGGGGATCGTGCGCTACATCGCGCCGTACGACGCGGCCGTGCACTCCTACTACCGCCAGCAGGCGAGCGCGTTCATCCGCGCCGCGGAAGCCGAGCACGAGCAGGTGCTGGTCGCCTTCTACCACTCCGAGTACACGCCGATGCAGACGCCGAGCGTCGCCGCCTACCAGCACGACGTGCAGAGGTTCGTGCAGCTGTTCCCGAACGTCAGGCAGTACGAGTCCTGGGACGAGGCCAATCGCGGGTATGTGCCGGGGCTGTTCACGAGCCCGACGGCGGCGACGGCCGCCCGCTACTACCAGGCGCTGCTGCGCGTATGCAAGGGCTGCACGGTCATCGGCCTGGACGTGCTCGACGCGGAAAAAATCGAACCGACGCTGACCTACATCGCGGAATTCAAGCGCGAGATCCACCGCCTGGAGACGGTCATGCCGTCGATCTGGGGTCTGCACAACTACGCGGACGTCAACCACCTCGAAAGCTGGCGCACGCACGAGATCTCCAGGGCGCTCGGCGGCCAGGTGTGGCTGACTGAGACCGGCGGCATCGTCAAATTCGGCGGCGCGTTTCCCAACCGCGACGGCGCCGGCCTGACGCGCGCGGCGAAGGTGCTCAGGTTCATGTTCGCGCTCGCCGGCTCGGTGGCGCAGGTCAAGCGGGTGTACATCTACGACTGGAGCGGCGGCACCAGCTCGACCCGTTTCGACGCGGGGCTCACCAACATCCACGGGCGCCCGCGCGCGGGCTATGTGATCGTCTGCCGCCAGCTGCATGCGGCCAGATGCGGCGTGAGGATCGCGAGCAGTTGATCAGGCGCTGAGCGCCGGCTGCGCCTGCGATCCCGTCCCGGCGCCGCCGCGCCCGGATGGCGGCTGGGGCCGGTTGCGCGCCAGGCGCATCGCGCCGAGGGCGAGCAGCCCCGCGGCGGCGGCGACCAGGACGAGCGTCTTCAGCGGGTAGCGGCTGCCGGTGTGCAGCTTCAGGTTGTATGCGGTGTGATCGCCGGCGTTGTAGATGCTCGTCAGGCCGGCGTGGTCGATCCCGAGCACGGTCGGCGCGAGCGCCGCGAACAGCGCCCACGCGAGCAGCGCCAGGAGGCCCGCCTGCAGCGTCGCGCCGGACAGGCGCAGCCGCGGCGTCGCCCACACGGCCGCCAGCAGCGCCGCGCCGGCGGCGAGGAAGAACGGCCAGATGCCGCCCCAGCCGCGCCCCAGCCCGTAGGCGGAGACGATCGTCGGCTGGAAGAAGCCTTTGGACAGGAAGCGCATCCAGGTGACGGTCTCGTTCTCGTAGCCGACCAGAGGGTGGGTGATGGTGGCGATCACGGTGGTCGCGATCGAGACCGCCGCGAGCGCGATCGTGGGGCCGGGGAAGCGCTTGAGCGTCAGCGCGACCGGGAACGCCAGGAACGGCAGCAGCGTGTCGAGGAAGCGCGGGCCCATGAAGCCGCCGCCGAAGGGCAGGTAGTAGCCGGAGTTGTAGGCCAGGAAGCAGAGGCAGATGCCGCCGATCGTGAGCGCCTCGGCGCGCCTGCCGCGTTTGTAGAGCATCGCCGTGCCGATCGCGCCCATGATCAGGATGGGGCTGATGACCAGCAGGCCGCGCGAGTCGAACAGCAGCGTCACCAGCACCCGCAGGCTGGGCGCGCCGATCCCGAAGAAGCCTTTCTGCTGGCGGGGCACGTCGGAGTAGGCGAGGTGCGTCCAGGAGCGAAAGGCGTAGTGGTTGTACAGCAGCAGCGGCACGATGCCGACGAGCCCGCCGGCGACGTAGGAGCCGCCGCGCCGCAGCACCCCCAGCGGCGTCAGCGAGTCCCTGCGCGAGAGCAGGAACAGGCCGAGCACTAGCGCGGCGAAGAACGTCGGGTACTCCGAGGAGAACGCGTAGCCCATCGCCAGGCCGGCGAGCGCCAGCAGCATCGCGCTGGGTGGGCCGTCGCGCTCGCGCAGCATCAGCCAGAAGGCGGCGAAGCTGAGGAAGGTGGTGAACATGTGCGAGAACAGCAGCTGCGAGAACGGCAGCACCATCGTGCCCAGGCCGAGCACGACCGCGGCCGCGATGCCGTAGCCCGGCTCGTAGCGATCGGCCACGCGCCACACGAGCAGCACCAGCAGCAGGCCCGGCAGCACGTTGCCCCACAGCCCGATCAGGTAGATCATCTCGTCGCCCGGGCGGTTCGGGGGCGCCACGTGCGCGTCCGTCCAGGATTCCGCGTGGACTAGGTTGAGGGCGTCGTAGAACGGCAGCACGAACAGCGCGAGGCCGGGCGCGCGGGCAGAGTAGTAGTGCCCCTTGTAGAAGACCTTGTCGCCGGTGTTGGCCTGATACGGGTCGATCGTCGTGCGGTCGTCGTTCAGCGCGCGGGTGAGGTCGTAGTGGGAGGCCTGGTTCCAGGAGAAGCTCTGGATCATCACCGCGGAGGCCAGGCCCACCAGCAGGACCGCCGCCAGCGCCATCCGCGGGCGCGTCATTCGTCGGTGCCGTGCAGGGCCTTGGGCCCTGGTCCGATCTCATAGATGAAGATCGAGCCGACCTGCCGGCGCGTGATTCCCAGGCCGGCGATCGGTTTGCGCGCGTTGGCGGCCGGGTCGGGCGGCTCGGGGAACACCCAGCCCTGCTCGGGCGGCAGTCCCGCGGGCAGCACGGTGTGCAGCACGATCGTGCGGATGCCGTAGTAGCGCAGCTTCTCGACGCTCGCCTTGTCGGGGAAGCCCGACATGCCGCCGCGCAGGTCGTCCTCGGCGGGGATGTCGAAGGTGCTCTCGCCGTTGGCGATCTGGGGGAAGTCGTCGGTGGAGAAGTACTGCCAGATGCGGTCCAGGGCGCCGTCGGTGGGCAGGTCGAGGATCGGTCCGGGCAGCCCGATCTCGGCGCTTGCCGGCTGCGGCACGACCGGGTGGCCGAGGTGCCCCGCGCCTTCGCCGAGGATGCCGAAGAGCAGCACCGTTCCCGCGAGCGCCGGCAGTCCGACGGCCGGCAGCGCGAGGGCGGGCAGGCGCACCGCGGGCAGGCTCAGCCGGTGCCGCTCGCTCCACGGGCCGAGCCGCTGTACGAGCAGCTGCACGCCCGCTCCCGCGAGCAGCGCGTAGAAGAGCGTGGCGAGCGTGAAGATCCTGCCGGGCACGCGCACACCGTCCCAGCCCGGGGCGTAGTCGAAGAGCAGTCGATACGGATAGCCCGCGCCGGTCAGGCCGAGGCCGAGCGCGAGGATCGAGCAGGTGACGATGCCGACGAGTAGGCCGATGCGCAATCGTCGCGTGAACGGATGTCGGTGCCCGTCCGCGCCGCCCATCCGGCCCACGCCGAGGAGCCCCAGCAGCGCGAGCACGAGGATCAGCCCGCCGGGGAAGAACACGCTCTCGTTCTTGGAGTTGACTTTCGCGCGCATGCCCGCGGTCAGCCCGCCCCACACGCGATTCTCCGAGGAGGCGCCGAGCAGCGCGGCCGGGCCGGCGGAGTAGGTCTCGACTTCTTTGAGCGTGCGCTTGGCCGTCGGGTAGAGGGCGGCGACCCGCAGGTACGGGCGCGCCTCGTACACCGTGACCGCGCCGACCGCGGCGATGCCGATCAACGTGACCGCGAGCAGTCTTCGCGGGATGAGCGCTCCGCGCGCTCCGTCGGCGCCGGGCTTCCACGCAGGGCCGGGGGTCAGTCGTCCACGCCACCAGTAAAGGAGCACGACCAGCGCGAGCAGCGCCAGCAGATAGGCGTACTGCAGACCGAGCGTGAAGCCGAGGCTGATCTGCCACGCGGATACGAGCCAGCCGGCGAGCACGAGCTTGCGTGAGCCGCGGCGATAGCCGCGCAGCAGCAGGAACAGGCCGCAGGCCACGCCGCCGGAGGAGATCACCTGAAAATGGCCGGCCTCGGTCACGCGGTAGGGCGCATATGCGAAGGCGAGCCCGGTTGCGGCGGACCCCAGCCGGCGCAGTCCCAGCTCGCGGGCGAGCAGGTAGGCGCCCACGAAGCAGAACGACCATATCCACAGGAAGATGAGGTTGTAACGGACGAGCGCGGCGACGGTGCCCGATCCGAAGAACGCCGCCGGGCCGTAGCCGAGCAGCGAGTCCGAGAACGCGAGGCTGAACGGGTGCGGGAAGAAGGAGTTGGAGTTGAAGATGTGTAGCGGGTCGTCGAGCATCGCGTGCCCGACCCACGCGATCTGCCAGGCGGTTCGCACGGGATCGCCGAGATCGGGGGCGATGCGGCTGCCCATGTGCAGCACGAGCGGCCAGCTGGTGAGCATCGCCAGCAGCAGCCCGCCCAGCGCGACGAGCGCGATCTCGCCGCGGGCGAACGTCGGCGAGGACGCCCAGCGCTCAGCGCGCCCGCCAGTGCGGGCGGGTACATGCTCCTCGGCGCGCGCCACGCGATCGATCGGCGGAGGCTCGGGCGATCCGGGTGGCGTGCGTGGCGGGCTGGGCAGGCCGGTGCTCATCCCGGCGTTCAGGATCGGCTGGTGTTGGGGACCGCGCGGATCGGCGCAGCATACGGGAGCCGCCTGCTGCATTGCGTAGTACGCGCGACTCCTGCTTGTGACATCTCAAACTTGCGCTTTGCGTCAGACTGGTCGCATGAAGGTCCTGGTTGTCGGAGCGGGCGGTGTGGGCGCGGCGTTCGCCGCGATCGCGCAGCGTCGCGAGTGCTTCGCGCAGGTGGTGCTGGCCGACGTCGCGCTCGAGCGCGCGCGGGCGGCAGCCGAGCGCCTCGGCGAGCCCGACCGCTTCACGGCCGAGCGGGTGGACGCGTCAAGCCGCGAGGAGCTAGTGCAGCTGATCGGCCGGGTGAAGCCGGACGCGGTTCTGAACGCATGCGACCCGCGCTTCAACGAGCCGATCTTCGCCGCGGCGTTCGACGCGGGCACGACGTACCTCGACATGGCGATGACACTGTCGCATCCCCATCCGGAGCGCCCGTACGAGCTCCCGGGGGTGATGCTCGGCGATCACCAGCTGGCCGAGCACGAACGCTGGCAGCAGGCGGGACTGCTGGCGCTGGTGGGGATCGGCGTCGAGCCGGGGCTGTCGGACGTGTTCGCCCGCTACGCGGCCGACGAGCTGTTCTCGGAGATCGCGGAAGTCGGCGTGCGCGACGGCGCCGACCTGGTCGTCGAGGGCTACGACTTCGCGCCGACGTTCTCGATCTGGACGACGATCGAGGAGTGCCTGAACCCGCCGCTGATCTGGGAGCGCGAGCGCGGCTTCTACACGACGGCGCCGTTCTCCGAGCCCGAGGTGTTCGAGTTCCCCGAGGGAATCGGGCCGGTGGAGTGCGTAAACGTCGAGCACGAGGAGGTCGTGCTGATCCCCCGCCAGGTGCGCTGCGAGCGCGTGACGTTCAAGTACGGGCTCGGGCAGGAGTTCATCGACGTGCTGCAGACGCTGCACAAACTGGGCCTGGACGCGACCGAGCCGGTGTCGGTGCGCGGCACGCAGGTGGCTCCGCGCGACGTGGTCGCGGCAGCCCTGCCCGACCCGGCGACGCTCGGCGAGCGCATGAGCGGGCGCACGTGCGCGGGCACATGGGTGACGGGCACCGGCACGGACGGAAAGCCGCGCTCGACCTACCTCTACCACGTGGTCGACAACGAGACGACGATGCGCGAGTACTCAAGCCAGGCGGTCGTGTGGCAGACCGCGGTCAACCCCGCGGTGGCGCTCGAGCTGCTCGATCGCGGCGACTGGAAGGCCGCGGGCGTGCTCGGCCCCGAGGCGTTCCCGCCCAAGCCCTTCCTCGAGCTGCTGGCGGAGTACGGCTCACCGCATGGTCAGGTGGAGGTGCCGCAGCGATAGCTCACACGACGCGCGAGGCCTCCCTGCCCGCGCGTCGTGTCCCCCCGTCGAGGCTGCGCTCCGGCCTCTCAGAAGTCCACGGGCGCCGGCACGGGCCCGAGCGGCGGTGGCTGATCGATCTCGTGCGGGGGCGCGGTTTCGGTCCTGCGCGAGAAGTACTCGCGGAAGTAGGGCCGGGAGATGAGCATGATGATGAAGCCGACGATCATGCCGCCGATGCCCAGCCAGAGGGGCAGCGTGATGCCGAGGATCGGCTTGGATTCGACGTTGGCGGCGTGGCCGTAGTAGAAGGCCGCCTTGATGCCGACTCCCCACAGGATCGCGCCGCCGAGGAGCGGCCCGACGCCGAGCATGAAGAACTTGCGCACGCTCTCGGTCAGCTCGCGGCGGAAGTACCACGGGCATGCGACGCCGGTGAAGCCGTAGTAGAAGCAGATCGGGAAGCCGATCGCCGTGACGGAGTCCGCGAGGACGCTTTCGGAGAGCAGCAGCAGCGGCACGGTGATGGCGACGGACAGCAGGCCGAAGCCGAGCGTCGAGACGGTGGGCGTCAGATAGCGTTTGTGCACCCGCGAGAGCAGCGAGGTGACTGCTTTCCAGTGCGCCATCGAGAGCGTCGTGCGGGCGGTCGGGAGGATCGTCGTCTGCGTGGAGGCCGAGGCGGAGGTGAGCACGGTGATGATCAGCAGCTTGTCGAGCGTGCCGCCGAGCACGCCTTTGCCGAGCGCGTTGAGCACGTCGCTCTGGTTGGCTTCGTTGGTGAGGAAGCCGGTGCCATGGAAGGCCTGGGCGGCGCCTGAGACGAGCACGTAGATGACCAGCAGCAGCAGCGTCGAGACGACGGCCGCCTTGCCTGGCCCCTCGGCCGGATCCTCGGACTCCTCGTTGACGGCCACGCCCGAGTCCCAGCCCCAGTAGATGAAGACCCCGAGCAGGATCGCGTCGAGCAGGTCGCCGAAGTTCATCGCGAACGGGTTGATCCACGAGAACGAGGGCTTGATCGAGCCGCTCGGCGGGTGGCTGCCGTAGATCTTCACGAACGCGACCACCGAGAACAGCGCGAGGATGAACACCTCGATGCCCAGCAGCGCCTGCTGGATGCGCGCGGAGAGCTCGATGCCGCGATAGCAGATCCACGTCATCAGGGCGATCCACACGACCGCGGCGATGATGATCGCGGCTTTGGATTCCCCGAGTTCGGTGAAGCCGAAGAGCTTGAACGTGTAGATCGCGGCGATGTCCGACAGCGACGCCATCACGATGATGTCGGCGAGGAAGATCGCCCAGCCGTTCATCCAGCCGGTGATCGGGCCGAACGCGCGCGTCACCCACGCGAACGTCGTGCCCGCGTCGGGGTCGACGCGGTTGAAGTATTTGTAGGCCGCCGCGACGAGCAGCATCGGGATGAACGACACGAGCAGCACCGCAGGGGCATGCACGCCGACGCCTTTGACCGCGACGACGAAGCCGAGCGTGGCCGCGAGCGAGTAGGCGGGCGCGGTGGACGCGACGCCGATGACGATGTTCGAGAGGTAGCCGATGGCTCCCTTTTTCAAGCCCTTGTCCATGACCCCGGAGGATTGGGGGCCTCCCGATGTGGTGGCGCTTTCGATGGCCATCAACGGCTCCTCTCGTGGGATGCGGCGAACAGAGCACGCCTCTTGTGAGGAAAGTTACGGTCCCCGGCGGCGGACGCGCAATGGGCGCGATCCCCAAAACGCGCGCCGCGATTTGGACGAGTCGTACAATGGGGGTTGAACTTGTTGACCACGCGGCGCATTGAGCGGCGTATGGCGAGCGGTTAGCGTTGTCCTGAGTGTCTAGTCAGCGATCGAGAGGGCGGTCCTTCGATGTCCGGTGATCTCCAAGAGCAGGCCAAGCGGCACCTCTGGATGCACTTCACGCGCATGGGTTCCTACGCGGAGTCCGACCATGAGGTCCCGGTGATCGTCCGCGGCGAGGGTTGCTACGTGTACGACGAGCACGGCAAGCGCCACCTCGACGGCCTCTCGGCGCTGTACTGCGTGAACATCGGCCATGGCCGCCCGGAGCCGGGCGAGGCGGCGGCCAAGCAGTCCAAGGAGCTGGCGTTCTACACCAACTGGAGCTACGCGCACCCGCGCGCGATCGAGCTGGCGACGCGCGTCGCGGAGCTGGCGCCGGGGAACCTGAACCGGGTGTTCTTCACCTCCGGCGGCTCGGAGGCGGTCGAGTCGGCGTGGAAGCTCGCGAAGGCCTACCACGCGGCGATGGGCGAGCCGCGCCGGTACAAGCTGATCGCGCGCAACCTCGCCTACCACGGCACCTCGATGGGGGCGCTGTCGGCGACGGGCCTGACGGCGCTGCGCGTGCCGTTCGAACCGCTGACGCCGGGCGGCGTGCACGTGCCGAACACGAACTCCTACCGCTGGCAGGAGGACCGCGACCCGCTGTGGGCGGCGGACGCGATCGAGGAGGCGATCGAGTTCGAGGGACCGGAGACGGTCGCGGCGGTGATCCTCGAGCCGGTGCAGAACGGCGGCGGCTGCTTCGTCCCGCAGGACGGCTACTTCCAGCGCGTGCGCGAGATCTGCGACCGCCACGGGGTCCTGCTGATCTCCGATGAGGTGATCTGCTCGTGGGGCCGCCTGGGGTACTGGTTCGGGTGCGAACGCTTCGACTACCAGCCGGACATGATCACCACGGCCAAGGGCATCAGCTCGGCGTACGTGCCGCTCGGCGCGCTGATCGCGGGCGACCACATCGCCGAGCCGTTCCTGCACGGCAAGGCCGCGTTCAACCACGGCTTCACGTTCGGCGGGCACCCGGTGGCGTGCGCGGTGGGGCTGGCGAACATCGACATCATGGCCGACGAGGACCTGTGCGGAAACGTGCTCGCGAACGAGGGCGCGTTCCGGGAGATGCTCGACAGCCTGCGCGACCTGCCGATCGTGGGCGACGTGCGCGGCGCGGGCTACTTCCAGGCGATCGAGCTGGTCAAGGACAAGGACACGAAGGAGACCTTCGACCACGAGGAATCCGAGCACCTGCTGCGCGGCTTCCTCTCGGGCGAGCTGTACAACCGCGGGCTGATCTGCCGCACCGACGACCGCGGCGACCCGATCGTGCAGCTTTCGCCGCCGCTGATCGCCGGCCCCCAGCAGTTCGAGGAGATCGAGGCGATCCTGCGCCCGGTGCTGAGCGAGGCCTCTGAGCGGATGGAGCGGTGGAGCTCACTGTCGAGAGCCTGATCGGCGAGCTCGGCCTGGAGCTGGTCAGCGGGCAGGAGTCCGCGCAGGCGCACGTGCGCTGGGTGCACAGCACCGAGCTGCCCGACCCGACGCCGTGGCTGAAAGGCGGCGAGCTGCTGCTGACGACGGGCATCCAGCTGACGGGGCCGAAGGTCCAGCGCGAGCTGGTCGAGCGGCTCGCCGACCACGACATCGCGGGCCTTGGCTTCGGCACGGGCTTCGCGCACCGCCGGCTGCCGGCGGCGCTCGTGACGGCGGCGCGCAGCCGCGAGTTCCCGCTGTTCGAGGTTCCGTATGAGCTGCCGTTCATAGCGATCACTGAGCGCGCGTTCGCGCGGTTGCTGGACGAGCGCTACGAGCTGCTGCAACGGACGATGGTCGGGGATGTGCTCGCGGAGGTCCTCACCGGACATCTGTACCCCGAGGACCTGCAGGCGCGGCTGCGCCCGTTCGGGATCGGCGAGCAGGTGGCGGTGCTCGCGTTCAGGCTGGCGGACGCGAGCGCGGGCGCGGCCGTGGTGGAGCGGATCCTCACGCGCGAGCGCGTGCCCAGCCTGGTGGCGATCCGCGCGGGACTGCTGTGCGCGGTGATCGACCCGGATGGCGCGCCCGGCACGGCGCCGCTGGAGCCGCTGGAGCTCGCGCGGGCGATCCGTGCTGAGCTGGCGGGCCGCTTCGGCGATGTGCGCGCGGCGGCCTCGCGCGCGACCGCTACGCACTCGCTGCGGATGGCCTTCCACGAGGCGCGCTGCGCGCTGGAGGCGGTGCGGCTGCGCAACGGCAGCGCGCCGGAGGTCGCCTCCTACGCCGATCTCGGCGCCTTCCAGCTGCTGCTGTCGCTGCAGGACGACGACGCGCTGAGCTCCTACTGCCGCAGCGTGCTCGATCCGATCGAACGGGGCGAGGGCGAGTACGGCGACGAGCTGGTGCGCTCGCTGGACGTGTTCATCGAGCACAACGGGCACTGGGAGAAGGCGGCGAACGCGCTGTTCTGCCACCGGCATACGCTGCGCTACCGGATCCGGCGCATCGAGCAGCTGACCGGGCGCGACTTCTCCAACGCGCGCGACCGCATCGAGTTCTGGCTTGCACTGCGAGGAAGGGAGTTGGCACGATGAGGATCGGAGTGCCGAGCGAGGTCAAGACGGACGAGTACCGCGTGGCGATCACCCCGGCGGGGGTCAGGGAGCTGACGGTGCGCGGTCACGACGTGCTGGTGCAGGCGGGCGCGGGCGAGGGCAGCGCGATGAGCGACGAGCAGTTCAGCGCGCAGGGCGCGCGGATCGTTGCCGACGCGGACGCCGTGTTCGCCGAGGCGGAGCTGGTGCTGAAGGTCAAGGAGCCGCAGCCGGAGGAGGTCGGGCGCCTGCGCGAGGGCCAGACGCTGTTCACGTACCTGCACCTGGCGGCCGAGCCGGAGCTGGCGCGCGGGCTGATGGCCTCGGGGGCGACCTGCATCGCATATGAGACGGTCGAGGATGCCGCGGGCCGCCTGCCGCTGCTGGCGCCGATGAGCGAGGTGGCGGGCAAGATCGCCACGCAGGCCGGCGCGTTCATGCTCGAGAAGCCGCTCGGCGGGCGGGGAATCCTGCTCGGCGGCGTGCCGGGCGTGGCGGCGGCGACGGTGCTCGTGATCGGCGGCGGCGTGGTCGGCATGAACGCGGCGTTCATCGCGATCGGCATGCAGGCGGACGTGTTCGTGTTCGACCGCTCGATCGACCGGCTGCGCGAGCTGGAAGTGGCGTTCGCGGGGCGCGCCTCGACGGTGTACTCATCGACGCTGGCGATCGAGGAGATGCTGCCGGCCGCCGACCTGGTGATCGGCGCGGTGCTCGTGCACGGCGGCCGCGCGCCGCACGTGATCAGCCGCGAGCAGCTGGCGCTGATGAAGCGCAACGCGGTGCTCGTCGACGTGTCGATCGATCAGGGCGGCTGCTTTGAGACCTCGCGCCCGACGACGCACTCGGACCCGACGTACGAGGTGGACGGGATCACCCACTACTGCGTGACGAACATGCCCGGGGCGGTGCCGATCACCTCGACGTACGCGCTGACGAACGCGACGCTGCCGTATCTGATCGAGCTCGCGGAGCTGGGCGTGAGCGAGGCGCTCGAGCGCAACGTGGGCCTGCGCATGGGCCTGAACGTGCAGCATGGGCAGATCACGCACCCGGCGGTCGCGGAGGCGCTCGGCGTCGGCGCGGGGGAGCCCGCGGGCCGCTGAGAACATGAGACACCCACGACGAGGAGATGGACGATGGCGAGCACGACGGAGACCCTGAGCAACTTCATCGACGGCGAGCGCGTCGCGTCCAGCGGCGAGACCGAAGCGGTGCTGAACCCGGCCACGGGCGAGGAGCTGGCGCGCGCGCCGATCTCCAGCGCCGAGGATGTCGACCGCGCGGTCAGGGCGGCGCGGCGCGCGTTCGAGGGCTGGTCGAACACGACGCCGGCGCAGCGCGCGCAGGCGCTGCTCGCGATCGCGGATCTGATCGAGGAGCACGGCGCGGAGATCGCGCGCCTGGAGGCGCTGAACGCGGGCAAGCCGATCGAAGCGGTCACGAACGACGAGATCCCGGTGATGGCCGACAACCTGCGCTTCTTCGCGGGCGCGGCGCGCTGCCTGGAGGGGCGTGCGGCGGGCGAGTACATGGAGGGCTACACCTCGTTCACCCGCCGCGAAGCGGTCGGCGTGATCGGCCAGGTGACGCCGTGGAACTACCCGCTGATGATGGCGATCTGGAAATTCGGACCGGCGCTGGCGGCTGGCAACACGGTCGTGCTGAAGCCGGCGGAGACGACCCCGATCACGACCGTGCGGCTGGCGGAGCTGGCGGCGGAGATCCTGCCGAAGGGCGTGCTGAACATCCTCACCGGTCCGGGCCGCCCGACTGGCGAGGCGCTGATCAGCCACCCGGAGGTGGACATGGTGGCGCTGACGGGGTCGGTGGAGACGGGCAAGCACTTCGCGCGCACGGCGGCGGACACGCTCAAGCGCGTGCACCTGGAGCTCGGCGGCAAGGCGCCGGTGGTGGTGTTCGACGACGTCAGCCTGGAGGGCGCCCTGGAGACGATCGCGGGCACCGGCTACTACAACGCCGGGCAGGACTGCACGGCGGCCACGCGCGTGCTCGCATCGAGCGACGTCTACGACGACGTCGTCTCAGGACTGGCGGCGCAGGCGCAGGGCCTCGTGGTCGGCGACACGCTCTCGCCGGGGACGACGCTCGGTCCGGTCAACTCCGCGCGCCAGCGCGAGCGCGTCGAGGGCTTCCTGGCGCGCAGGCCCGACCACGCGGAGGTCGTGACCGGCGGCAAGGCGCCCGACCGGCCGGGCTTCTACGTCGAGCCGACGGTCGTGGCCGGCCTGAAGCAGGACGACGAGATGATCCAGCGCGAGATCTTCGGCCCGGTGATCACCGTGCAGCGCTTCGCCGACGAGGAGCAGGCGATCGCGTGGGCGAACGCGACGCGCTACGGCCTGGCCTCGTCGGTGTGGACGCGCGACGTCGGTCGCGCGCTGCGCGTGTCGAAGGCGCTGCGCTTCGGCTGTGTGTGGATCAACGACCACATCCCGCTCGTCTCGGAGATGCCCCACGGCGGCTTCAAGGAGTCCGGCTACGGCAAGGACCTGAGCATGTACGGGGTCGAGGACTACACGGTCGTCAAGCACGTGATGGCGAACATCCAGTAGGCCGATGGCACGGCGCCTGGACCTCCTGGGATCTCGGTCAATCCGGCGGGCGGACGCCCCGATCGACGGTGTCGCTTGTGGATGGCGGCTCGTCGGTCCCGAGGAGCAGTTCGGCGCATTGGGACTCCCAGAGATCGACGGTGTCGTGAAGCCCTCTCATGTCGGCTTGCTCGATCACCTCGACCCCGCCTTCCTGGGCGGTTCCCATCTGCACGCGACCGCCGATGCCTTCGACGCTCGTTTCGATCGTGTCGCGTAGCACCTTGAGCGCCACGATCTTCGCTTGCTCCAGCGTGAGGTCCTCCAGGTCGATGTAGCGCATCGTGCTGACCGCGAAGCTCGCGGTGTCGATGCCCAGCTGGACGCCGCTGAATGCCCACCTCTCAACCCACTCGGCCGCGCCGCCGCTGAGGACGTGGAGTGCGACCGGCTTGCGCTCGTGCTGCGACCACCAGGCGATGAGGAACTCGACGTGGTCGCTGCGCCCTGCGACGCTCGGATCTGCGCGGACCTCGTCGAGGATCGCATGCAGGCGGGTCTTAATGTCGAGGCGGTCGCCGTCTGGTGTGAGCTCGTGCGCGCGAGCGACGCGCAGGGCAAAGCTCTGCGCCGCATCCTGCGCGCCCGCCCACGCAAGCAGGAACCCCGAGCCTGGCTCGTAGACCTTCTGGACGGGGCGAGCAAGGCGCCGACCCCGCGCCCCGCGCGTCTCGTGGCTGTCCGAGCCGATGATCACGCCATCGCGACAGCGGAGAGCAGCGATCAGCGTCATCGCGCAGCGGCCGTGTGGAGGCATGGACGAGCGATCATCGAGCGGCGAATCATCGCGGCTAGCTGCGACGTTTTAGTGTTTCGACTCGATCAGGCGGATCGGCGGAAGATCGAGTTGACCGCGAACTCAGGGTGTTCGGTATATACGCGTTCGAGCAACTCGTTGAATCTGAGCCGGGAGACTTCTTGCTTGATCCGGAACAGCTCACGCGCGGCGTCGAGCAGCTTCTCGTCTTCTGCCTGCTTCAAGACGCGCTGCCCTTCGAGGAACGTGACTTTGCTGGGCTTGTACCGCGACCAGCGCTTCCCGTTCACCGGCACGCGCTCGAGCAGCCCATCGTCCACGAGACGGTCGAGGTCGCTGTAGACGCCTGTGCTCATGGGGCCATAGTCGTACGGCCTGAAGGTGTACTTGGACCTCGTGGGCACCTGTGCACGCTGGGCGAACAAGAACATGCCCTTCTGGAAGCGGATGGGGTCGAGCCCGTCGGGCGCGCCCTCGTAGGCCGCGTACAGCAGCAGCCAGTCCCGGCGTTTCACAGCACGCCCCGCGATCCTGATGCGCATGCGAAAAGCTCGACTTGCCGTCGCCCACGCATCGGCCCAGCTTGGTCTTTGGATCGGACAGAAATCTCGCATCTTGCGAACAAACGTTCGCATAGCGACCGGCGGTAGTCCCCACGTCCGGCCGCGAGACGACGATTGGCGCGCTCCCCGATAGCCATTCTTCGAAGGTATCGCAGACAGCTCACGACGCTGCTCCCGCGCATGTCGCCGTTGCGCTCGCGGTGGAGCTTGAAGGTCACGGGATCATTCGTGCACGAGCACCGATACCTGGACGCCGCCCAAGTCTACGTCAGGGTCGGGGGCCTGGAAGGCCACGGGGACGAGCGTCACGGTTATCTCCGGGCCGTCGGCCGTCGCCGCGCGCACCGCGTCGGTGGCTTTCACGCTGCGCGTCATCGGGATGCGCGCGTGGGAACCCGATTGAGCGACCGTTCCCTGCGGCGGCTGGCCGTAGCCGTAGATGTAGATCGAGCCGGCGTAGCCTCGCTCCGCTGTCGGCTTCGTCTCGGCATCGGCGCCTGGGTCGTTCAGGAAGATGCGAAGCTCGAACGACGGTCCCGCCTGCTCGAGTCCGGCGACGACGATCTCAGCCTGCTGGTGGGCCAACGAGCGCTCGGTGCCGAGCGGTACCGGCACGGAGGGGAAGACGCGAGGCTGAAGCGTCACAGGTAGGTGATCACGGACACCGCCTGGAAGTTTGGCAGTTGCTCGTCCTGCGGAACCTTGTCGGTCGTGCTCAAAACCACGGGGACGACGGTGATCGTCATCGTCGGTCCGGCAGCGGCCGCCTTGCGGATCACGTCTGTGGCCGTCACGACCTTGCGTGTCGGTGAGAGGCCGTGGGGAGGCCGGGGGTCGTACGGGGAGCGGGGGACGACATCGCAATGCCCCTGATCGCCGTAGCAGCCTCCGTGGCCGAAGACGTAGTACGAGCCGGCGTAGCCGTTCTCGGCAGTCGTGTCGGTGTCGGCGCCGGCGTCGGGGTTGTTGACGTAGACTCGGCCCTCATAGCTGGAGCCGCCGTGGTCGAGGCCTTCGAGCTCGATGTCTGCACGCGTGTATGTCTCGCCCAGGTCCTTGATGTTGATCTCGGGCGACGTGGACTTGTTGAGAATGGGCACCGCGGCCTCCTAGATCGGTCTTGGCTGGTCTTGGGCAGCGTCGATTGCGATGGTGGAGAAACCACCGATCGGCACCAGCACTCGCGAGACCCCGTAGGTGTACCCGAGCGAGGTGATGCTGAGGACGTCTTTCACGGTCAGGTTCCACGGCGCGAGCACGAGGTTGAGGTAGTTGGGCGGGATGTTGTCCACGCCGTGTTTCAGCTGCCAGAGGTACCACAGCCGATCGATCATCGCGTGGTGCGACCAGAAGATCGGGTCGAACGCGGACGTGGCGACCACCCCCATGTCGCCGCCGGTCCAGCCGTGAACGGCGTCGTGCTGGTTCTGCAGTTCCCTCGAGAATTCTTCGTAGCTCGCGATTTCGAGGATGCCGTCGATGGTCTGTGCGCTCGGTAGCTGGGCGGGAGCGCCGGGGCTTCGAGTCGTGCGCGGGGGGTTCGTGCGCAAGCCCGCGGGCACGGGTCCGCTAGCCAGCGGGTTGGGCGATCCGCCGGATGCAGCCGTGGCGAAGGACGCGGGGATGCCGATCTGGTGCGAGACCGTCGATGTCCAGTCCCACCACGGGAGCGCGACGCCGGGATTGCCGGCAAACGCGACGAGTTCGAAGTAGTGCAGATAGGCGCGATGCCATGGCAGGAACAGGTCGTAGGGATACTGCCGGTTGCCCTGACTGCCGTGGTGCCAGCAGTCGAAGCGGTTGTATCCATGAAACTCCGCCCAGTAGACCCAGCTCCGGTTGTCGCCTTCGGAGTAGGCCTGCATCGTCGCGTATGCGCTCGACAGCGCTGGGATGTTGCTCTGTTCGACGTTGGGTCGCACCCTCAGGGCGGGCAGCAGCGACGGTGCGAGGACCGCGTTGGGGTCCACGAGCGCTGGGGGGTTGGGCGGCATTGGGTCCTCCGATCGCCGGTCGATGTCAACTTGGCCCCGAACTTGGATTCGTATTTTCCGTACCGATCCGATATTGGGGGTTACAAAGCTGTGAAGCGAACCGGTGCATGCGGGGCGGCACGCGCTCGGAGCGGTCGCTAAGCCTGCTACGGTCGTACTACGGGCGGCGAAGTCGCCCGTGAGGTTCTTTGTCTTTGTTGGCGCTGAAGGGCGCGGATGGGGTCAGTCGAATCTCCATCTGCAGCGGCGGCCGGACGGTCGCCAGAAGGAGCACCAACAACATGAAGCAAGCAACTTTCGCCGACCTCGGCGTGTCCGAGGTCGTTGTCAATGAGCTCGCGAAGCGAGGCATCTCTGCGCCGTTCGCCGTCCAGGGGATGGTCATCCCGGACGTGCTCGCCGGCCATGACGTGCTGGCGCAGTCGCCGACCGGATCGGGCAAGACGCTCGCGTTCGGGGTACCGCTGGTCGAGCTGCTGAAGGACTCCGACGCGCGGCCGTCGGCGCTCGTCCTCGCGCCGACGCGGGAGCTGGCGATCCAGATCGTCGACGACCTGCGCCCGATCGCCCACGCTCGCGCGCTGTCTATCGCGCCCGTCTACGGCGGCGCGGGGATCGTCAAGCAGGCGCGCCTGGCCGCACGCGCGCACATCCTCGTTGCCACTCCCGGCCGTCTGCTCGACCTGATCGACCGTCGCGACGTGTCGCTCGAGCGCGTGCGCATGCTGGTGCTCGACGAGGCCGACAGGATGCTCGACATGGGCTTCCGCCCGGTGGTCGACAGGATCGTGAAGATGACCTCGAGCAAGCGCCAGACGCTGCTGTTCTCGGCGACGCTCGAGGGCGAGGTCGGGCGCATCGCGAAGGCGTACACGACGAACCCGCGCCGCCACGAGCACGCGCACTCGGCGGAGCGCAAGGGAGACGTGGAGCATCGTTTCGTGACGGTCAGCCACGAGGGCAAGGTCGCGCGCCTGGTCACCGAGCTGAGCGCCGCCGAGCGCGGCCTGACGCTCGTGTTCGTGCGCACCAAGCGCGGCGCCGACCGGCTCGTCAAGCGGCTCGCGTCGAGCAGCGTGCGCGCGGTGGCGATGCACGGCGACAAGTCCCAGGGCCAGCGCGAGCGCGCTCTGGCGAACTTCGAGGCGGGCGTGGTGGACACGCTCGTGGCCACCGACGTCGCCGCGCGGGGGATCGACGTGGCGGGGATCACACACGTGATCAACTACGACATCCCCGCCACGCGCGAGGACTACGTCCACCGCATCGGGCGCACCGCGCGGGCGGGAGCGAGCGGCGTCGGCGTGACGCTGGTCGCGCACGATCAGGCTCGCGAGCTCGCGGGGATGGTCCGCGAGCTGGGGCTGGACCGCGAGCTCGACCTCGCCGGGATCGCCGGCGGCGAGCGTGCGCACGGCGGCCCCCGGACGTCGAGGGCGAGCCGCGGTGGCGCCAAGCGCCAGGGTGGCGCGGCGCGCAGCGGCGGCTCGCGCAGCGGCGCCAGGCGCGGGCGCGCCCCCAGCCGCTCGAGATAGGTAGTACGAGCAGTCATTTCGGCCGGTCGGTCAGCTAACGTCGCCAGCATGAAGACGCCCAGTCCGGACAATCCCGAATCCGAGGCAGGGTCAAACGGGGCCTCCGCGGAGGCGGGGTCCGAGGCGGACCTGCTCACGCACTACGACATCCTGCGTGTCCGCGCTCCGAATCCGGGATTGCTGACGCTGTCGGGTACGAACACGTGGGTGGTGGGGCGCGGGCCGGCGTGGATCGTCGATCCCGGTCCGCTCGTGGAGGAGCATCTCGATCGGCTGTCGGCGGCGATCGACGCTCGCGGCGGGTTGGGCGGCGTGGCGCTCACGCACGACCACCACGACCACACCGAAGCGGTCGAGGCGTTGCTCGAGCGCTACCCGGCGCCGGTGGCGGCGGGTCGCGGCGCGGTCGACGTGCTGCTCGGCGAAAACGTGCGCTTCGGCCCGTTCGAGGCGGTCGCCACCCCGGGGCACGCCGCCGACCACTTCGCGCTGGTGGGGGAGGGAGCGTGCTTCACGGGCGACGCGGTGCTCGGCGAGGGCAGCGTATTCATCAGCCCCTACCGCGGTGCGATGGCCGGCTACCTGCTCGCGCTCACCCGCCTGCGCCTGCGCGAAGACTTCAACGTGCTGTGTCCGGGCCACGGGCCGCCGGTGTGGGACGCGCACACGAAGCTCGAAGAGTACGTGGCGCATCGCATCGACCGTGAACACGGCCTGATCATCGCCCTGGGGCAGGGACGGCGCACGATCCAGGAGCTGCTCGACGCGGTCTGGCCGGAGGTGCCCGAGCCGCTGCGCCCGCTTGCCACCGCGACGCTCGCGGCGCACCTGGACAAGCTGGAGGAAGAGCAGATCCTGCCGGAGGGCGTGGAGCGCCCGCGCTTCGAGCGGACGGAGTGGTGAGCACGCTCGACGCACCGTCGAGCGGGGAGCTGGCGGGGTTCGCGGCGCGCGCGGTGGGCTCGAGCGCGACGCCGCTCGACTCGCCGTTCCCGCCGATCGCCGACTACGGCTTCCTGTCGGACTGCCACACGTGCGCGCTGGTGGCCTCCGATGGCTCGATCGAGTGGATGTGCCTGCCGCACTTCGACTCGCCGTCGATCTTCGGCGCGATGCTCGACCGCGGCGCCGGCAGCTGGCGGATCGGCCCGTACGGAATCTACGTCCCCGCCGGGCGGCGCTACATCCCGGGCACGAACATCATCGAGACGACGTGGATGACCCCGCAGGGCTGGCTGCGGGTGACCGAGGCGCTGACGATCGGCCCATGGCACGACAACAAGCACGGCTCGAGCCACACGCGGCCGCCGACCGACTACGACGCCGACCATCTGCTCGTGCGCATCGTCGAATGCATCCAGGGGCAGGTGCAGGTCGAGATCGTGTGCGAGCCGATGCTCGACTACGGCTCCACGCCGGCCAACTGGACGGTCGCGCAGACGGGTGAGGAGGGCGTGTGCATGATGGACGCGGGGAACAGGATGGACGCGACCGAGGAGGACCCATGCGGGTTCAGGCTGTTCAGCGACATCCGCATGGGCATCGAGGGCAACCGCGTGCACGGCCGCCACACGATGAACGAAGGCGAGCGGCGCTTCTGCGCGCTGTCGTGGACGGAGGGACGTGGCGGCCCGCACACCGTCGAGCAGGCCGAGGAACACATGCAGCGCACGGGGCACTTCTGGCGCACGTGGCTCGCCGAAGGCACCTACCCGGACCATCCGTGGCGCTTTCACCTGCAGCGCTCGGCGCTGGTGCTCAAGGGACTGACGTTCATGCCAACGGGCGCGCTGGTGGCCGCCGCCACGACGTCGCTGCCGGAGACGCCCCAGGGCGAGCGCAACTGGGACTACCGCTACTGCTGGATGCGCGACGCGTCGTTCACGCTGTGGGGGCTGCACGCGCTGGGCCTGAACTGGGAGGCCGACGACTTCGTGCAGTACCTCGCGGACATGGAGCGCAACGAGGACGGCTCGCTGCAGATCATGTACGGGATCAAGGGCCAGAAGGACCTCACCGAGTCGACGCTCGATCACCTCAAGGGCTACGAGGGCGCGCGACCGGTGCGGATCGGCAACGGCGCCTTCAACCAGCGCCAGAACGACGTCTTCGGCGCGGTGCTCGACTCCGTCTACCTGCACTCCAAGAAGCGCGACCACATACCCGAGCGGCTGTGGCCGGTGCTGGCCGACCAGGTGCACTGCGCGGCGAAGGCGTGGAAGGAACCCGACCAGGGGATCTGGGAGGCGCGCGGCGAGCCGCGCCACTACGTTTCCTCAAAGCTGATGTGCTGGGTGGCGATGGACCGCGGCGCGCGCCTTGCCGAACGGCGCGGCGAGGCGGAACACGCCGAACACTGGCAGGCGCTCGCCGATGAGATCAGCGAAGACATCCTCACGCGCGGGGTCGACAAGCGCGGGGTCTTCCGCCAGCACTACGACACCGACGCGCTGGACGCGTCGAACCTGCTGGTGCCGCTGGTGCGCTTCCTCGGCCCGGACGACGAACGCGTGCGCGCCACCGTGATGGCGACCCGCGACGAGCTCACCGAGGGCGGCCTCGTGCTGCGCTACCGCACGGAGGAGACCGACGACGGCCTGCACGGCGAGGAGGGCACGTTCCTGATCTGCTCGTTCTGGCTGGTGTCGGCGCTGTCAGAGATCGGCGAGCATCGCGAGGCGGAGCACCTGTGCGAGCGCCTGCTCTCCTACGCCTCGCCGCTGGAGCTGTACGCGGAGGAGCTCGAGGCCTCCTCCGGCCGCCACCTCGGCAACTACCCGCAGGCGTTCACGCACCTCGCGCTGATCAACGCGGTCACGCACGTGATCGACGCGCAGCAGCAGCGAACCTGAGGCTCGCTGCTGCGGCTGCCAGCGCGGATCAGTAGCCGGGCTCGCCGGGCAGGACGATGCGGGCGACCTCGCCTTCGAGCAGCACCTTCGGCTGCACGGGCTGCACCTCGCGTCCGCCGGCGTAGGCCATGAGCTCCTCGACGGAAGAGAACTCGCTGAGCTGTTCGAGGTGCTTGATGGTGGGGAAGACGAGCGCGATCTCGCCGGCGCGGTAGGCGTCGAGCGCGCCGCTCGGCGTGAACCAGCCAAGGTCGACGCACTCCTCGCCGTCGATCCGCGGCTCCTGGCCGTCGGGCAGCACGGCGAGGAAGAAGTGCGTGTCGAAGCGGATGCGCACCTCCGCGGGGGTGATCCAGCGCGAGAACTTCACGAGCGCGCCGGGATCGCCGAGCGTGATCGCGGCCTCCTCGCGCAACTCGCGGATCGCGGCGACACGGTGGGCCTCGTCGCCGTCGCCCTCGTGCGCGTCGACGGCGCCGCCGGGAAACACCCACACGCCGCCCATGAAGCGCGCCTGCGGCGTGCGCCTGACGAGCAGCACCTCCAGCTGCTCGCCGCCGCCGCGCAGCAGAATCACCGTCGCGGCCTGGCGCGGGGGCGTGGGCGGGCCTGGGTTGTAGTCCTCGCCCGGGCCAGGGCGCTCGCTCTCCTCGGACATGCGCATCGGCTGACCCTACCGGCCGCTAATCTTTGGCGCATGAACGACACCACAGAGCCCACGCGCATATGAGCACCGCGACCGAGACCCTCCAGCGCTGGATCTGCGAGTCCTGCGGCTACATCTACGACCCTGATGACGGCGACCCGGACGGGGGCATCCCCGCGGGGACCGCGTTCGAGGACATCCCCGACACGTGGTTCTGCCCGGTGTGCGGCGCGCGTAAGCGCGACTTCACCCTCTACGAGGACTAGAGAGCCGTTGGGCGGCTCCCCGTCGGTCGCTCTGACGGACTGGGACCGCCTGCTGGCGCTCGACGCCGAGCGCGTGTGGCATCCGTACGGGGCGCTGCCGGCGGCGTTGCCGCCGCTGCCGGTCGTCTCGGCGGAGGGGGTGCGCCTGCGTCTGGCGGACGGGCGCGAGCTGATCGATGGGATGGCGTCGTGGTGGTGTGCGATCCACGGCTACCGCACCCCGGCGCTCGACGAGGCAGTGCAGGAGCAGCTGGGGAAGATGGCGCACGTGATGTTCGGCGGGCTCACCCACGAGCCGGCGGTGCTCTTGGCCGAGCGCCTGACGGAGCTGGCGCCGGCAGGCCTGGAGCGGGTGTTCCTGGCGGACTCGGGCTCGGTGTCGGTGGAGGTGGCGATAAAGATGTGCATCCAGTACCAGCGCGCGCTCGGGCACGCGGGACGCACGCGGCTGCTGACGGTCAGGGGTGGCTACCACGGCGACACGACCGGCGCGATGGCGGTGTGCGACCCGGTCGGCGGGATGCACAGCCTGTTCGCGGGCGTGCTGCCGGAGCACGTGTTCGCGGAGCGTCCGCCGGATGGCTTCGAGGCGGGCCTCGACGAGACCTGGGCGGCGCAGGTGCGCGAGCTGGCCGAGCGCCACGCGCACGAGCTCGCGGCGGTGATCGTCGAGCCGGTCGTGCAGGGCGCGGGCGGCATGCGCTTTCACTCCCCCGAGTGCGTGTCGCTCATGCGGAGCGTGTGCGACGAGCACGGCCTGCTGCTGGTGCTCGACGAGATCGCGACGGGCTTCGGGCGCACGGGCGCGATGTTCGCGTGCGAGCACGCGGGCGTGGCGCCGGACGTGATGTGCGTGGGCAAGGCGCTCACCGGTGGCTACATGTCGCTGGCGGCGACCCTGTGCACGCCGGTGGTCGCGGAGGCGGTCTCCAGCGGCGAGGGCGGCGGCCTGATGCACGGCCCGACGTTCATGGGCAACCCGCTGGCGTGCGCGGTCGCGCTTGCCTCGCTGCGCCTGCTCGACGAAGAGGACTGGCAGAGGCGCGTGCGCGCGATCGAGCGGGGGCTGCGCGCGGGGCTGCAGCCGGCTCGGGAGCTTCCCGGCGTTGCCGATGTGCGCGTGCTCGGTGCGATCGGTGTGGTGCAGTTGGAGCACGACGTCGATGTCGCGTCTGCGACCGCGGCGGCTGTCGAGCACGGGGTGTGGCTGCGTCCGTTCCGAGACCTGATCTACGCGATGCCGCCGTATGTCGTCGACGCGGCGGACCTGGCGACGGTGGCGAGCGCTATGGTCGATGCGGCGCGTGCGGCTGTCGGACGTTGACAGGGGCCATGATTCGTTTGAGCGCATTATCGCCCACCGCCGGCACCCCCAGGGTCGCGGCGGTCTGGGCCTCTCAGGGATTCCGTCGTCCCTCGGTGGTCCTTCAGATGCGCGAGCCGTGCCGCTGTCGCCTTCAGGTGCAGTGTGAGGCTAGAGGCCGCGTAGCTTGCCGATGACGTGTGTGACGGTCTCGGCGGCGACGCTCGACCCGAGTGCCACTGTTGGCCACGGAGACGGAATTCGCTCTGTTCGTGTTCGAGGGTTTGGAGCCGAGGGACCGGCCGGCGGCCAGCACGGCGCAAGCACCGCGCTGGCCGCCGCCCTCTTGATGAAATATCCGAAGCGAGGCCTCATTTTCGATAGTCGAGCATCGCTCGAGGCCTATCGCGGCATGTCCGTCGAGTTCATGTAGTCTGATTACTATGTTTGTGTTTGCGCTCGACGCGCAATGGGCAGGCGTAATCGGCACACTTGGCGGAGTGCTCGCCACAGGATTTATCGGTCTCGTGACAGCTTCACGCAGTCATCGCTGGCAAGACACGAGCGAACGCAATACCCGCGACTACCAAGCGCGGCAGGTGACGGCAGCGCTCCAACGTGAATGCTACGCGCGGTTTTTCGCCGCAAAGGAAGCTCTTGAGTCCTTCTTGCGCACGAGAGCCCCGCGCCCTGGGGCACCAGTCGACGAAGCGCTTCGGACGATGCATGACGACAGACCCGGGCTCGTTAATGACTTCACGACGGCCAGCTCCACGGCCCGGATAGTAGCCGGGCAAAAAGTGTTTGATGCACTGGTCGCCTACATGTCCGAGTTCGGGGACCTAATGAGAGCTATTGCCGGAGCGGATGATCCGATGTCAGCGAGCCATGATGTGGCCGAAAGCGCCGAGGAGCGATTGCTGGAGGCAATGCGCGACGAGCAGAGCGAAGCACTACAGGCGGTAGTCAGTGCCGATAAACGGGCCACCTTCATCGGGTGGCGATGAGCGTTCGTCGCGTCATCTCGTTCTCCCGGAGAGGGCTGAGGATGAGCTCGCAGTCAGACGGAGCGGGCTCGGCGGCTGCCCTCACACCGTTTTGCGCACATTCGATCCCAGCGGCCTTCGCGCTATTCGCGCGCGAGGGTTGGTAGAAGATGAACACGCGCGCGCCTTCGCGCCTCGCTTCCTCGACACCTAGGTCTTCCTTGATCTGGTCGGGGTACGACGCCAGCACACCGAACGCGGTCACCAGCACGGGCACGGGCGCAACCCGCCTGACGAATTCGTTGACGTCGCCGCTCAGACTGCCGTAGGGTGGCCCCCCGGTCGCTGGTGAGTTGGACGACGTTCGGCAGCGGCGGAGTCCAAGATCTGGCTGTCGTAGAACGCCATGTGTGTTTCGATATTGCCCCCGGGCGAATGAAGTCGGCTCAATTCGGTCGTTGTCGATCGCAAAGCGTGTCACCTGCCCCGCGTAGCGAGTCGCGATTTCCTCGGCGAAGGAGGTGAACAGCCCGATGTTGAAGTGTCTCGTGCTCAGTTCATCGTTCTAGAGACGTTTTCGTAGAGCAGCGTTGGCATGATCGTCCCCTGGACCGACCAGCAGCATTTGTGACCCCGTTCGGACGGGCTCTCACCAGTACGCGACGTTCGCAGATGCTCTCGCGCACGCCAAGCGAGAACAGGCGAGATCCATCGTACCCGCGGCGGCGTGCCTCACACCGTCCGCAGCGCGTCCGCCGGCGCCAGCCGCGCGGCGCGTATCGCCGGCAGAAGGCCGGCGACGGCGCCGATCAGCAGCGCGGCGGCGAAGCCGCCGGCCCACGCGGAGGTGGGGATCACGATCGCCCAGCCCTTGGTGGTCGCGTAGACGGCCGTCGCCAGCGCGCCGAGGCCGGCGCCCACGGCGCCGCCGCCGAGCGCCAGCAGGATCGCCTCGGAGAGGAACTGCGTGCGGATCTGGCCCTTCGTTGCGCCGAGCGCTCGGCGCAGGCCGATCTCAGAGCGGCGTTCGAGCACGGAGATGACCATGATGTTCGCCACGCCGACCGCGCCGACGAGCAGCGCGACCGCGCCGAGCCCCAGGAACAGGCCGTTCAGCGCGCTCTTGGCGTCGGCGCGCGCGACGAGCGCAGCCGACGGCTGGCTGACGTCGACTTCGTTGGGCGCTTCCGGGTCGGCGGTCTGCGCGAGCACCGACCGCACGGCGGCGACCTGTTCGTTCTGGGCGCGCACGTAGACGGTGTCGGGATGCCCGTCGGAGGCGAGATACCTCTCGGCGGCGGGGAAGCCGACGAGCACCGAGCTTTCGATTTCGGGGGTCAGTTCGGCCGGGCCGAGGATGCCGGCGAGGTAGAACCACTGGTCTCTGACCCAGATTCGCTCGCCGGCGTACAGGCGGTCGATTCCCAGGCGCTGCGCGGCCGTGTAGCCGAGCACCGCGATCGGCTCGGTGGCGGTGGCCGCGTTCAGGTAGCGCCCTTGGATGACGTGCACGCCGAGCGACGCCGGCAGGTCGAGGCTCGCCGCCTGCACGCTCAGCGCGTTCGTGTCGATCCCCGGGACGAGCGGCGTCCGATACACGTTCGCGCTGATCCTGGCCGTCTCCGCGACGCTCGTCACGGGATCGATGCGGGAGATCATCGCCGGCGCCACGAGCGACAGCTCGGCGGTCTTGCCGGTCAGCCCCTGCCCGTTGGTCACCGTCAGCAGGTTGGTCCCCAGCCGGTCGATCTGGCTGAGCAGCCCGGCCTGGCTGGATGAGGAGAGGCCGAGCACCGCGACGATCGCCGCGACGCCGATCGCGATCCCGAGCGCCGACAGGCCGGCGCGCAGCCGCCGCGTGCGCAGGCCGACGCTCGCGACGCGGGCGAGGTCGGACGTGCGCAGCCTGCGCGGGGCGAGGTCCACGGCGGCTCTCACGGCTGTCCGGGTGAAGCGTTGACGAGCGCGAAGGCCGCCGGCCGGACATGCTCGACGCTCGCCTCGACGATGTAGCCGCCCTGCGTGTCGTTGGCGACGAACGCCGGCGCGACGGCGATCCCGCACGCGTCGGTCTTGATCGTGACGCTGCGGGGGTGCGATACGTGGGGTCGAGAATGTTTAGTCCGCGTGCGGATTGTGAAGCGTCCGCTCGGCCCGTGTGCGGGGGCCGTGAAGGTGACAGCGGCGCCGGGCACGGGGTTCCTCTCGGCATCGGTGACCGTGACCGCAAGCCGGATCGGGAAGCGGGTGCCCACCGGTGTGGCCTGGATCGCGCCCACTCCGGCCGTGATCCTCGTGGGCCTGTCAGCGAGGCCGGCGGGCGCGGCGCTGCATTCGCCCGAGCCGCCCGCCGCCGCCGGTTCCCCCGCGGCGGCTGCCAGCGGCGCGCCCGCGAACGCACCGAGCACGGCGACGGCGCCGACGGTCGCCGCCAGTCCGTCACGAGCCCAGCCGGCCCGGCCGCGAAACCACGCGATCCCACTAAACATCTGCAGTTGCCTCGCTGTCGGCGACGATCCGGCCGTCGAGCATCTGCACCTGGCGCGGCAGGCTCCCCGCCAGCTCGCGGTCGTGGGTGATCACGACGATCGTCGCGTCCTGTGCGTTCAGCTCTTCCAGCAGCGCCACGATTGCCGCGCCGGCGGCGCTGTCGAGGTTGCCGGTGGGCTCGTCGGCGAGCACGATCGCCGGGCGTCCGACGAGCGCTCGCGCGATCGCCACGCGCTGGCGCTCGCCGCCGGAGAGGCTGCTCGGACGGAAGCGCGCGCGATCGGCCAGCCCGACCCGCGCGAGCGCCTCGGCGGCGCGTTCGCGTCGCTCGCTCGCGTCCGCGCCCGCGTACAGCAGGCCGTCCGCGACGTTCTCCAGCGCGGTCGAGTGCTCGGCCAGGAAGAACTGCTGGAAGACGAAGCCGATGCGGGTCGCGCGCAGCGTCGCCAGCTCGCGATCGGAGAGCTCCGACACGTCCAGGCCGGTGATCGACACGGTCCCCGAGCTCGGGCGCTCGAGCGTGCCGATCACGTGCAGCAGCGTCGTCTTGCCCGACCCCGAAGGCCCCACGATCGCCACCAGCTCGCCCTCGCCGACCGCGAAGCTCACGTCGCGCAGCGCGTACACCGGCGGCTCCGCGCCATACATCTTGCTCACGTCGCGCAGCTCGAGCACGGGTGGCGTCTCGGCGAGCGCGCCCGCCGGCGGGCCGTCAGCTCGCGGGTCGTCGAATGCGCTCATGTCACCGGAACCACCACGCGCTGGCCGGCCGCGACGCCCTGGCCGCTGACCTGCACGAGACCTTCGGCGTCGTCGAACAGGCCGAGCGTAACCGCCTCGAGACGGTGCACGCGCCCTTCGACGACCTCGACCGCGTAGCCGCCGCCGGCCAGCGCCAGCAGCGCGTCGACCGGAACGACCAGCGCGCTGGGGATACTCGACGTGGTGATCGACGCGCTCACCGGCGCCTCGTCCAGGTGCCCGCCCGCGCTCGGGTCGCGCAGCGCGACGTCCACTTCGATCGTCGGCCCGCCTTCTTCGCCGCCTTCCGGTCCACCGCCTTCGCCGCCTTTCCCGGAGGGTGCTTTCGCGACGGTCCCGACCGAGCTGACGACGCCGGGCGTCGTTTCGTCGCCGGGCAGCGTGATCGCGACCGGGTCGCCGACCTTTACGCTGGACTGCTCGGACGCGGCGAGCGCGATCGTCACCTGTGGGGTCGTCGAGGTGATGCCGAGCACCGGTCCCGGCGTCACGCTCGCGCCGAGCGCGGGCGTCACGCTCGTCACGCGCACGGGCCCCGGCTCGAACACGACCGAGCCCGGCGCCAGCACGCCGGTCACGCGCGAGGGGCTGTACTGCAGTACGACCGGCCGGCCGCTGATCTGGAAGAGCGTCTGCCCGCGGGCGATCGTCTGGCCGACCGCCGGCAGCGCCGTGAACGTCGAGGTCTGGCCGTAGGAGACGGCCGACGAGCGCGCCGCGGACAGGGCGGCCTGGGCGCTCGCGAGCGACTTTTCGGCGGCGGCGATCGACGCGCGGTCGCCGGCGACCTTCATCGCATCGCCGCTCGAGCCCTGGGCGTCGCCGGCGACGGTCTGGGCGTCGCTCGCGCACACGCCCGAGCTCGCGTCGCCCGAGGAGGCGCCGGGCGCGCCTTCGCCGCTCGCCGAGGCGCCCGCCGACGCGCTTTCCGCCGAGGCGTCGCCGGCGCAGTCCACAGACTCCTTCTCGCGGGCCGCCGTCACCGTCGCCCGCAGTTCCGCGAGCGTCTCGCTGTCGGCCGCCAGCGATGCGCGGGCGCTCTGCAGCATTCCCTCGCCGCTCGCGATCGCCTGTTCGGCCTGCTGCACCGCCGACGGCGGCGTGCCGGTCGGCACGCGGACGCTCGACGCGCCCGCATAGCCGAGCGTGGCGTTCACCTGCGTCTGCGAGGACAGGGCACGGCGGGTCACCGTCGCGAGCGAGATGGGCGTCGCGTTGTCGCTGGCGTCCCCGGGCTTGCCAGAGCCGCCGAAGGGGTCGCTGACGATCACCACGACCACGACCGCGACGAGCACCAGCGCGACCCCGGCGAGCGCGATCCGGCGCGATCGCCGCGGGGCCTGCCCACTCGGTGTGCTCACTAGTGATTGCCGTGCAGGCCGCCGGGGATCAACGACTGGCACGCTTCCTCGGCCGCGCGTGCCTGCGGCGAGTGCAGGTTCACGCCGGCGGTCTTCGGTATGTGAACGCCCCCGCCGGAGAACGTCGGGTCGGGGAAGTTGGGGATGCCGTGGGAGCGGATGCAGGCCGCCGCCTTCAGGTACTGCGACTGTTCCTGGGGGCTGATCTGAGCGCCTGAGCCCGGACCCGGACCGCCGCCCGGCAGCAGCTTGCGGCAGGCCTGCTGCGCCGAGTTGAAATGGGGGTTGCTCGAGATCGACGGGTTGATCGCGATTGCCACTTTCACTTCGTTGCCGTTGGTCGAGACTTTCGGGTCGGGGAAGTTCGGCACCCCGTGTGCGCGCACGCACGCCGAGTACGCCACCGCCTGGCTGTCGGGCGACGCCGAGCCCGATCCGCCGCCGCCCGATCCGCCCGAGGAGCTGTCGGAGGAGGTGCTCGCCGTCGTGCTCGACCCGAGGTGCGCCACGGTCGGGCTCTTGGAGCCGCCGCCGCACCCGGCGACCAGCAGCGCAAGCGCCGTAAGTCCCGCAATCAGTCCCGTCGCCTTCATCTCGTCGTCTCCTCGCGCTGGCTGGATGCTGCGTGCGAGGGGTTTGTACGAAACGGCCGGTTACACCACGGTGACGGCGGCTGTAACCGCGCTGTAACCGAAAATGCGCCACGCTGGGTGGTCCATGCGGGTACTGCTGGTCGAGGATCACGTCGAGCTGGCCGAGACGGTCGCCACCGGCCTGCGCCGCGAGGGCATGGCCGTGGACGTCGCGTTCGACGGGCACGACGCGCTCGCGCACCTGGCGCTGACCGAGTACGACGTGCTGGTGCTCGACCGCGACCTGCCGGGCGTGCACGGCGACGAGATCTGCCGCTCGCTCGCGGCGGAGGGTCGCGACGGCCGCATCCTGATGCTCACCGCCGCCGGCTCGATCGAAGACAGGGTCGGCGGTCTCAGTCTCGGCGCCGACGACTACCTGCCCAAGCCGTTCGCGTTCGCGGAGCTGGTGGCGCGCGTGCGAGCGCTCGGCCGGCGCTCGCGCGCGCCCGCGCCGGCGGCGCTCGTGCACGGCGACCTGCGCGTCGACCCGGCCAACCGCCTCGCCAGCCGGGGCGGGCAGCGGCTGGCGCTCAGCCCGAAGGAGCTCGCCGTGCTCGAGTACCTGCTCGGCGCCGAGGGCCGCATCGTCTCGACCGAGGAGCTGCTGGAGCGCGTCTGGGACGAGAACGCCGACCCGTTCACGACGACCGTCAAGGTCACGATCAGGCGCCTGCGCGCGAAGCTCGGCGAGCCGCCGCTGATCGAGACCGTGCCCCGCGGCGGCTACAGGATCGGTGCGTCGGCGTGAGCGCCCCCGACACGCTCCAGGCGACGGCCGGCGCTCCGCGATCGCAGCGACGACTTCGCGTGCGGGGCCGGTTGCGCCTTCCCCGCTACACGATCCGCCTGCGCCTCGCGGTGCTCTACGGCGGCGTGTTCATGATCACGGGAACCCTGCTGCTCGCGCTCGTGTTCCTCACGGTGCGCTCCTCCACGCACGCCAGCGTCGTCTCCGCGCAGGGCGCCGTCGCAAGGCTCGTGGAACGGCACATCGTGCCGGTGACGCCCCCCGGAGCCACGCTTACGGTGACCCCGGAAAACCTCGTGGCCAAAAACGCGCACGAACAGGCCCATGAGCTCGGCGCGCTGGCGGTCAACGTCAACAACAGCGACCTGCACCACCTGCTGATCTGGTCGGCGTTCGCCCTGGCGATCATGGTCGTCGCGTCGATGGCATTGGGATGGGTGCTCGCCGGCCGCGTGCTGCGTCCGCTGCAGGTCATCACCACCGCGGCACGCGAGCTGTCCGCGTCGAACCTGCACGAGCGTCTCGCGCTCGACGGCCCCAACGACGAGCTGCGCGAGCTCGGCGAGACCTTCGACGAGCTGCTCGGCCGCCTGGAGGCCTCGTTCGAGGCCCAGCGCCAGTTCGTCGCCAACGCCTCGCACGAGCTGCGCACGCCGCTGACCCTCGAGCGCGCGATCCTCGAGGTGACGCTCGCCGATCCCGCCGCCAGCACCGCCTCGCTGCGCGCGGCGTGCGAGCGCGTGCTCGCGCTCGGCGAGCAGCAGGAGCGGATGATCGACGCGCTGCTCACGCTCGCGCGCAGCGAGCGCGGCCTCGAGCGCCGCGAGCCGCTGCTGCTCGACGCGCTCACCGGCGAGGTTCTGGGCGAGCGTCGTGAGGCGATCGCGCAGCGCGGCCTGCGCCTGGACGCCAGGCTCGAGCGCGCCCCGGCCACCGGCGACCCGCGCCTGATCGAACGCCTCGTGGCGAACCTCCTCGACAACGCCGTGCGCCACAACACGGCGGGCGGCTGGGTCGAGGTCGCGACCGCGACCGAGGCCGGGCAGGCGGTCCTGACGGTCGCCAACAGCGGCCCGGTGATCGCCGCGGAGGAGGTCGAGCGGCTGCTGCGACCCTTCCACCGGCTCGGCGCCGACCGCGTCGGGCACGGCGACGGCCTGGGTCTCGGCCTGTCGATCGTCGCCGCCATCGCTACCGCGCACGGTGCGACGCTCAGCGTGCGCCCGCAGGCCGAGGGCGGCCTGCGGGCAGAGGTGCGCTTCGGGCGCTGACCGCCCTCCGAGGCGGCGCCGGCGCTGCATCGCGTCGCCAGCCCCGCCCCTGCTCCGCTCAGCCGATTTCGACTTCGCTGGTGGAGAACGAGCCGCTCCTGACCGCCTTGGCCTTCTTCTTGCCGACCGCCTGGCCGCAGGTCGAGCCGCCGGCGAAGCTCTCGTAGACGGACGCCGCGCTGATGCTGGTCGGCGTGCTGAATGGGCCGCCTTCGAGCGTCCCGCTCAGCCCGGTCAGCGAGTATTCGGCCAGAGGCAGGATCAGCGAGCCCTTCGACTTGCCTGCTTCGCTCGGCGTCCACTTGACCGCCAGCGACACGGTGGACGTGGTCGGTTCGAGCGATGAGCTGACCAGCGCCGAGCACGTCACTTCTTCGGTCGTCTTGAGGTGGTCGACGTAGGTGCCCGATTCGATGCCGAGCGGACCATCGCAGCCTTTGAGCTGGCCCTTGACCGTGATGTTCTGCACGGCCGCGGTTTCGCTGAGGCCCGGCGAGAGCTTGATCGTGCCCGTGCTCTGTTCGCAGGTCTCGACGTTCTTGTGTTCTTTTTCGAATTCGCCGTCTTCGTTCGGGGTCGTGATTTCGATCGGCGCGCTCGGCTGGCTGGTGCCTTCCGAGTCGGTGTTGGTGACCGTCACGCTGTACGTGGTGTTCGTCTGCAGCGGCTCCAGGTAGCCGCTCGACCAGTAGGAGCTGACCGTCGTGCTGAGCACCGGCGCGGTCGAGTGCACCGGGGTGGCGGTGATCGTCGAGGACTGGATCAGGCTTGCCGTTTCCGGGGCCACGGTCCAGCCGACCGCCAACCGCGGGAGTTCCGATTCCCCCTGTTCGTACAGGCCGACGCTCGCGCTGATGCCCGTGGGCGGAGCCGGCGGCTGCAGCGGCGGGGCGCCGTCTTCGAGGTAGGCGGCCGTGCCGACGTTGTAGACGCGGTCGCCGTGGCTGTCTTCGGCGGAGACGCCTTCGAGTGAGCCCTGCAACGTCCCGTGCGAGCGCGTTTCGCCGAACCACGTCCAGACCACGCTGGCGGTCCCCGTGTAGGTGGTGCTGTGGCCGCCGCCTCCCCTGCCGCTGCCGCCGCAGGTCGTCGACATGGAGACGTTGCCCGTCGGATAGCCGTCGCCGGCGAAGCCCGTCGCGTAGACCTTCTGCTGGATGCCGCCGCACCAGTGGCCGAGGATCGAGAAGGCGGCGCCTTCGCTCAGATACAGCCGTATGGGGCTTGCGGCCGAGGCGGCCGAGACGAGCCCCGCGCAGATCAGCGCCGAGGCGACGACGGTCGAGATCACTTTCCGTGGCATGTTCGAGCTTCCCTCTCTCTCGATGTTGTCGACCGAGCGGCCCGCTTCGGCGGTGGCCCGGCCTCGGCGCCGCTGGTGGCGCTCTGTTGCTAGGACACGGGGGAGCGCAAAATATCACGCGCAATTCACGGCGTTTCTGAGAATCAACCCACGTTTGGCCGCGCGGATCGGGGCGGAGCTACGCGTTAACTACGTGCCGGTGCCGGTGAACCGCACCCTGACGTAGCCGCGCTCGTCGTTGCCGTTGAGCACGTATGTGCCAGAGGCGGGACCGCGGGCGGTCGGGTGAAACTTGACGGTGACGGCGGCGAACAGGCCGGATTGGATCACGATGCCCTCGGGCAGCGGCACGGTGGCGGTGAACTCTCCGATGGGGGCGATCGCGCGGCTGATCGTCAGCGGCACGGTGCCGGTGTCGCGCACGTAGAAGGTGACGCTCTTGGACTGCCCGACGGGGACGGAGCCGACGTCGATGTGCGTGGCGCTGACGGCGAGCCGCGGGGCTCCCGTGACGGCGTCGCCGGTGGCGGGCAGCACGACCGAGCCGTGGTTGGTGGCGATCTCGAGGCTCGAGCGGTAGTCGCCGGCACGGCTCGGGTCGAACAGCACGGACAGCGTGATCGCCTGGCGGGGGGCGAGGATCGTTCCCACCCGGGGCAGCCCGCTGATCTTGTAGGGCGCGCCCGGTAGTCGCAGCCCAGTGAGCGTCTCCGGGCGATCCCACGAGTTGCTGAACGTGAGGCTCTGGGCCTTGCCGCCCGCGTTCGTGCGGATCTCGCCGAACGACAGCGGCTGGGCTGAGAGCTCGAGGCCGGGCTTCGTGCCGTAGCCGGACAGCGTCACCGTGCGCGTGCCCGCGCTCGTGCGGATCGCGATCGTGCCGAGGACCGGGCCGGCGTGGTTGGGCCTGAACGTCACGCGCAGATGCACGGTGGTTCCGGCGGCGATCGCCGTGCCGAGGCGCGGCTGCTGGACGGTGATGACGCCGGAGGAGATCGCGGCGGTGCCGGGCGGCGGGATCTTCGACGGGCCGGCGGTCCTGAGCTTGGGGCTCACCGCCTGCGCGCCAACTCCGGATTCGAGCGCGGACACGGAGCGTTCGCCGGTGGCGGTGACGGGGCCGGTGAAGCTCAGGTCTCGGGTCGCCGACACGGACAGCGTCTGCGTCTGGCTTTCGCCGACGGGCACCGATCCGAGTTCCACCGGCGCGGCCTGGACGGGGGCGTCGCTGGAGGGCCCGAAGGCGATCAGCTCGCCCGCGCGGGTGCCGACGTACACGCGGCCTTCATACGCGGTCGGCACCGAGAACTTGGATGCGCTTCCGATTCGCGCGGACCACAGCAGCGGCAGGTTGCCGGCGGTGGGCGTCGCGGCGTACGCGCGCAGCTGGCCGCGGGCGCCGGAGGGGCCGCTCGAGTAGACCACCCACACGACGGCGCTCCCGGCGGCCGTCCCGTTGCTCGTTACGAGCGGGGAGCCGGATGTGTATCCGAAGGATTGAGAGCTCGTGCCGGCCGAGGCGAGCGCGGGTTCGCCTTTGCCGCCGAGGCCGTAGCTGAGCGCTCGAAGATAGCCGCCGCCGGCGCTCTCCAGCACGTACACCCAGCCTCCCTGGCCGCCGTAGGCGGCGGGATGGCCCCACACGCCGTCGAACGGCCCGAGCGTCTGCAGCACGGCGTCCGATTCGCCGGGACCCTGGCGGTAGCCGCCCATGTCGTCGGCGTCGATCAGGAAGATCCGCCCGTCCTTGCCGACCTGCACGACGAGGTGGGGGATCGCTTTGGTTCCGAAGTATTCGGTCGGCAGCGCGATCGGCCCGCCGGAGCCGAGGTCTTCGTCGTTCTCGTCGAGCGAGGGCGCGTCGCTGGGCGCGAAGAACTGGGTCGGCGTGAGCTGGCCGCTCGGTTCGACCGTCAGCCCGAGGACCGACTCGGACAGCGTTTCCGGGGGTTTGCCCGACGGGGCCGGCTGCGGCGAGATGCCGTTGCCGGTCGTCAGGATGATCCTGCCGGGGATGTCGGAGACGAGCCCGCCGCCGCTCTGCCAGATGCCGGCCTGGGAGTCTTCGCCGGTCCCGACGCCTGCCTCGTCGCTCCACATCGTCGTGATTTCGTGTTTGCTCGTGCTCACCCCGACGACGATTCCGCGATATGGGGTGATGTCGCAGTCGGAGGCGAACGCGATGTACACGACGCCGTTCAGCAGCAGCAATCCGGGCCGCTGCTGCGAGTAGCTTTCGTTGAACGGCACCCCAGGCGTGTTGCTGGGAGTGCCGGTGATGCTGACCGGGTAGCCGGGCTCCTCTTCGCCGGTCGCGGTGGAGATGGCCTGCAGCTTCCAGTGCGCGTTGCTCAGCCTCTTGCCGCCTTCATCGAGACGGGTCGTCATATAGAGGATGCCCGTGCTCGGGTCGATCACCGGCGTGGACGTGGACCCGAGGTCCGGCTTGAGGTCCGAGCACCCGATCGTCGCGGCCTTGAACGGGGTGCCGAACGAGCGTTCCCACACGATTTTGCCGGTCGTCGCGTTGATCGCGTACGCGTCGGCGTCCTCGGTGGTGACGATCACGTTGCCGCCGTACACCAGCGGCTGCGCGTAGATCGCGCCCTTCAGTTTCGTCGAGAAGATCTGCCCGAAGCTCGCCGACGCGACCGCCGACGGGCTGAGCGCCGGCTCGTTCGGATCCCAGTCGTCGCGCAGGTTGCCGTACGCCGCGGTCGTCACGCCCGCCGTTTCGCCGGCCTGCGCGACCACCGAGCCGGTTGCGACCAGGCCGGCCGCGACGACTGCCAGAAGGCCCAGCAGCGCGATGGCTCTCCGCTTGAAGACGCCCGCGGCCGCCGGCGCCGCTGTGCGCACACGGCCCGGTCTCATGCCGTCGCCTCGTCCGTCCCCCGGATCATCACGCACATAGATACACCATGCGCGCGATTGTCAGGCCCCTCGTGACAGCCATGGTCGCGGCCGCCGGCGAGTTGCCGGGGCCACGACCGGCGCATTCGGATCCAGCCTCAGTGTTTGTGTTTCTTTGGTACCGGCTTGATCGTGAGGTTCTGGGCGACGACCGTGTGATGGCCGGCTTCGCCTTCGAGGATTGCCGTGATGTGCGACGGAAGCTTGCCGAAGCGCTTGAGCAGCTTGCGCCCCGTGGCGTTGAGCTTCAGCGCGACCTTCACCGTCTGCCCGGCCGGGATCGTGATCGTCAGCGTGGCCACCGTCACCGTCTTGGAGTGTGTCTTGGCGGCGACGCCGACCAGGTGCCCGTGGCGGAGCTTCTCGACCGTCGTCAGGGTCACGTGGATCTGGCAGCTCGTCCCCGCGGTCCCATGGCAGGCCAGGGAAAGCGTCGCCTGCCCCTTCGATCCGCTCACGTTGCCGACCTGGGAGGCCGTCGCGGGCGCTGGTTTCGGAGGCGTGTACGTGACGGCCACGGAGCTGCTCTTAGCATTACCCGCCTGGTTGGTGGCGGTGGCGGTGATCGTGTTCGCCCCGGAGTTGAGCGCGACGGTCGTAGACCAGGCGCCTCCGGCGCCGACGCTCACCGCTTTCCCGTTCACGGTCAGCGAGGAAACGCCGACTTCGTCATCGACAGTGCCGGTAACCGTGATCGACGAGCTCGTCGTGGTGCTCCCATTCGCCGGTGAGGTGATCGACACCGACGGGTAGTAGCTAGCCAGCGTTTCCTGCGCGAGCTTGTTCGCTTCCGGAAGTCCGTAGGCCTGCACGAACGCCATTCGCAGCGTGTAGGTGCCGCCCGCCGGGATCGTCCGCGCGTAGGGCATGTCGAAGCCGTTGCCCGAGGTTTCGTCGCTGCCGGTGAACACCGAGATCGGTCCGCTCGGAACGCTGTCATAGACGACCGCGCCCTGTGGGTGCGTGCCGTCGCCGCCTTCGGGCTCTGCCGCGTCCGACTTGTACAGGATCGCGCCCGCGCCCGCAGGCAATGCCACCGCCTGGCCTTTGGCTGTGCCAACGAAGGCGGTGCTGCCGGGGAAGTCGAACGTTCCTCCGCCGCCAGCTTTGTCGTCGCTGAATTCCTGGGCGTAGAGGGCGTTCAGCGCGTGGGCCGATCCGTCGGTCGATCGCCAGGTATCGGTCACCTTCGCGACGTGGTCGTTTTCGCTCGTCTGCCACGTCCGTTCGAGCTCTACGCCAGCCGAGACGAATCCTTTGCAGCTGGTGCTCGTCGGTGGCGAGATGGTTTCAGGCGAGCACTTGACGATCGGGTCGACCTCGTGGATGGTCATCAGCCCCGTGCCGGGTTCGAAGCGTTCCACGGACGCCACGGCGTGAGGCGCACCGGTGATCGATTTGCCGATTTCTTTTTCGACGCGGTTGGCCGACGCCGGCGAGTATGCGTTGACGCCGTCGATCTGGAGGGCCGAGCGGCTGACTTCGGGGTAGTTCCCGTAGATGGCCGCGTCGCAGCCGAAGAGGGCATCCCCTTCGTAGATCGCGTTGAAGACCTCCGAGCCTTCCAGTCCACAGGACCCGACCGTCTCGAAGTAGAACGCGCCGGCGAACGTGTCGGAGACCGCGAAGTATTCGCCGTATTCCAACGGACCTTCGAATTCCGATGCCGCGATCCTGGGTCCCTTGAAGGGATCGGCCGGTTCGCCCGGTGCGTGATTCGATTTGTCTTCGTGCGGCACCGCGCGAAGCACGCAGGGGCTTTTGTATAGCTCTTCGGATGGCACTTCCACCGAGAACGCTTCGTGTTCGACGGTCACGTCCTCTTTGACCGGATAGCCGGTCGAGCCGTAGTAGCAGTTGATGTCGACCGCGCCTTCGCCGGTCGTGGTTCCCGCGATCGTGATCTTCCCCCCGTCATCCCGAGCGAGGAGGAAGGTCTGGTCGGTCGGCGAGGTGATCTGCGATGCGGTCACCGCCGCGCCGGCCTGTGATAGCGGCAGGGCGACGAGCGCGAACGCGAACGCACCCACCAGCAATGCTGCACGAACACGGGAAGAGAACACGGAAAGGCCTCCTGCGGAGTCGATGGTTGTGATTGCCGATCCGTCCCCCCTGGCCCAGATCACCGCACCAGACCCTAGTTGGCCCATCGGCAGAAGTCCACCTTGAGGTGCGGGCTCTGCCGCCGCGCAGCGGCGGCAGAGCCGCGTGAGCGCGCGCCTAATCGCGCAGCAGAGCGAGTAGCGGCGAGCCGGGTCTCGCCAGGTCCGTCGCCGCCGTGCTCGGGACGTGGCTGGACCGGTCGAGGCTGCTCGGAGGGCAACAGCGAGTGGAGCAGCTCCTACCCTTTGGAAACAGCGCGCTATTTGCGACATTTCGAGTGCGCGCCCGGTATCTGTCACTACTCCGATAACTTGACTTTTAGTTCGCCGCTGGATAGGTTCGTGTCAGGCTTGATCTAGACGGCGCTGTGGTTGACCGACCCAGCGTCGCGGGGGCGGGGAATGACGCGCAGCATCCTGATTGTGCTCGGCTGCACCTCGACGCGAGTTGGGTGTGGCCGCGGCGGCGATGGATGCGCAGCTGCGAACGGTCGTAGCCGTCGCCGTGCCGCGCTGCGGCGCACTCCGTTAGCCGTGTGTGTCTATGAGGCGACGCCCTCTATGCGCAGCTCGTCGTACCGGGCTTTGCGAACTGGAGGCAACGGGTGTCGCGCGCCTCCGCTCGGAGGCAGCGATCCGAACACCTGAAACCTAACCAGTGAACATAAAGGAGGTGTTTCGTGAACCCCATTGTGAACCGCATCAGGATCATGGGGCTATGTCTCATCGCCATGCTCGCGGCGTGCGCGGTTGCAGCAACGACGGCGTTGGCTGCACAGCCGGAATTCAGAGTGTGTGCCAAGGCTGCAAAAGAAGGTAAAAAATACCTGGGCAAATACAGCAACAAGACCTGCTCGGAAGAAAGCGTCAAAGGCGAAGGAAAATACGAACTCGACCCGTGGACAGCGGCAAAAAAGAAGACCTTCAAGAGCAAGGGCGGTGCAAGCAATCTCTACAGTTACGTCAAAGGATTTGGCGTCGTGGGGCAGGTCACATGCGCGTCGTCGAAGGGTGCAGGTGAAATCACAGGTCCTCGGGAAAGCAATGCGACCCTCGAATTCTCGAAGTGCACCAGCTCGGGCGAGTCGTGCGCGTCTGCTGGTGCGAAAGCCGGCACGATCAGGACGACGACCATGAGGAAAAGATTATTATTATTACACTATAATACGGGATACGTTGTCGTCGCGGTGACCTCCGGCGAACCGTTCGCGGAATTCAGCTGTGGCGCGGAGAAAGTCAAAACGACGGGCTCCGTGGTCGGCGAAGTCACCGGAGATATCAACACGGTCTCCAAGACGTCGACCGAGTCGTTTACGGTCAACGCCGACGATGAACAGGCCATCCAGGAAATCGAAGAGGAACCGGAAGTCCAGCACGTCCTGGTCACCGAAGTCGTGGGTGTGGGAACGTTTGAATCAGGTATACAGACCAGCGACACCGTGGAGGGGGAAGCGCTCGAGATCCAGACAGAAGCGTAGACGCGATCGTTGGTAGCGAGTTGTAGATAGCCGTGCCGGACGTATGTGGGGCCTCCGGGCCCCACATACGCGGGTCTGAATGAGGCGCTCGGCGAGCGCGCGGCGCTCAGGTCAGCTCGTGCCACGCTGAGCGGCCGCGCGGCTGGGGTCCAGCCACGCTCGCCACGGCAGCTTCGCGCCCGCCCGCGCGAGCTCGGCCGGCTTGGGGGCCGGGACCTGTGAGAGCGTCTGCACCGGCACCTCGCCGAGGCGCGAGATCGTCTCGCGATTGGAGCGCTCCATGGGGGACGGATCGGTCGGCCACGGCGTCAGCACGACCGCGCGCACGTCCAGGCCGGCGGCGCGCGCGACGCGCACGGTCAGCAGCGCGTGGTTGATCGTCCCCAGGCCGGGGCGGGCGGCGATCAGCAGCGGCAGGCCGAGCGCGACCGCCAGGTCGCACACCGTGTAATCGTCGGCTAGCGGTACCAGCAGACCGCCCACGCCCTCCGCGACCAGCATCCGATCCGGCTCGCCCGCCGACGCCGCCGCGAGCAGCTGCCCCGGGTCGATGCGCACGCCCGCCAGCTGCGCCGCCAGGTGCGGGGAGACGGCCGGCCCGAAGCGCAGGGGCGACACCTCCTCGGGCGCCATGCCCGCCATCGCCGCCAGCAGCTCGTGATCGGCCGGCCAGGAGCCGCGGGCCGCGATTTCCTCGTCGTCCTCCAGGCCCGTCACCACCGGCTTGTACGCGCGCACGCGCTCGCCCGCCGCCGCCATCGCCGCCAGCAGCGCCGCGCTCAGCACGGTCTTGCCGACCCCCGTGTCGGTCGCCGTTACGAACAGCCCGCGCATGTCCTGCGCCGGCGTCAGGCGCTACGCCGCGCGGACGCTGTCGAGCTCGGCCTCGAAGTCGAACGGGGCGCTCGACTCCGACGGGACGCGCGGCTCGGACGGGCCGCGCGTCCCGTCGACATCGAACGGCATCGCCCCGGAGCCGGTCGCGTCGACGCGACCGGGGGTCACCGCGCTCAGCTCCACGCTCAGCTCCATATACGCCAGCTCGTCCTCGACCGTCGTCTCGCGCTCGGCGAGCGCCGGCGTCAGCGACCGGGGGTCGAGGTCGATCGCGCGCGCCGCCTGGCCGAACACGCTAGCCGCCATCTCGAGCTCCGAGGCCGTGTGCGACGCCATCGCCGTCAGGCGCAGGCGCGAGGCCCCGGCCGCCACCGTCGGCGGCCTGATCCCCTGGGCGAACACGCCCCGCTCGAGCGCCTCCTGGCAGAGGTCCATCGCCGCGTGCTCGTCGCCGACGATCAGCGGCACGATGTGCATCTCCGTGTCCGCCACCGGAAAGCCCTCGCGCGCCAGCGCCCGGCGCAGGACCCGCGCGTTGGAGCGCAGCCGCTGCACGCGGTGCGGGCGCTCGCGCAGCAGGCCCAACGCGGCCAGCGCTCCCGCGACCGCCGGCGGCGACGGCGCCGTCGAGTAGATCAGCGGGCGCGCCGTGTTGATCAGGTAGCGGATCATCTCCGCGCTCGCGCACACGTACGCGCCGTAGGAGCCGAGCGCCTTGCCCAGCGTCCCCACCACCACGTCGACCTGGCCCTCCAGTCCGGCCTCCGCGACCGCGCCGCGGCCTCCCGGGCCGAGGTTGCCCGTCGCGTGCGCCTCGTCGACCACCATCCGCGCCCCGTGCATGTCCGCCAGCTCCGCGATCGCCGCCAGCGGCGCCACGTCGCCGTCCATCGAGAACACCGAGTCCGTCACGATCACGCTGCGCGCCGTGCCGTCGTGGCGCACGTGCCGGCGCATGCTCCACTCGAGGTGTTCCACGTCGCGGTGGCGGTACACGACGACCTCCGCACGCGAGAGCCGGCAGCCGTCGATGATCGACGCGTGGTTGAGCTCGTCCGAGAAGACCGTGTCGCCGCGGCCGGCCAGCGCGCCGATCACGCCGATGTTCGCCAGGTAACCCGACCCGAACAGCAGGCACGCCTCGCTGCCCTCGAAGTCGGCCAGCCGCTCCTCCAGGCGCCGGTGGATCGTCATCGTCCCCGACACCAGGCGCGAGGCGCCCGCGCCGACGCCCCAGCGCATCGCCGCGTCCGCCGCCGCCTCGCGCACCTGCGGATGGTCCGCCAGCCCGAGGTAGTTGTTCGAGCACAGCAGCAGCACCGGCTTGCCGTCGATCAGCACCGTCGGGCCCTGCGGCCCGCTGACCAGGCGCAGGCGACGAGCGAGACCCAGCCGCTCCAGCTCCTCCATGCGCTGTTCGATCTCGCTCATCGGTCCCCCCTTGGTTGTCAGCCGACCGGAACTCTGTTGGGCGCCCCGTCCGGGCGCGCCGGAACCGCGCGCTTGGCGCGGTAGCGCAGCTGCGTCGACGGGTCCCACAGGCGCACATCCAGCTCGATCGCGTCGGTCATCGGCGCGCCGGCGTCGCGCGCCTGCGCGATCACGTCCGGCGTCTCGCCCTGCAACCAGCCCGAGCGGTTGTCCGGGCGCGGGTTGGCCGCGTTGTCGGGCTGGCGCGCCACGTTCAGCCCCAGCTCCTCGAACATCTCCCTGTCGGTCTCCGGCTCGTTGCCGAGCGTCGTCAGGAAGTTGCCCATCATCACGCCGTTGATCCCCGCCCTCACCGCCAGCTGCTGCAGCTCCGCCAGGTTCTCCACGCGCCCCCCGCACAGCCGGAACAGCGCTTCCGGGAGGATCAGCCGGAAGATCGCGATCCACTTGACCGCCTCCCATGGGTCCATGTACTCGCGGTCGCCGAACTTCGTGCCCGGACGCGGGTTGAGCATGTTGATCGGCACGCTCGTCGGGTCGATCGCCGCCAGCTCGAAGGCCATCTCCACGCGCTGCTCGCGCGTCTCGCCGAGGTTCAGGATGCCGCCCACACACGTCTCCAGCCCCGCCTCGCGGACCGCGTCGATCGTCCGCAGCCGGCCCTCGTAGCGGACCGTGCTCGTGACCTCGTCGTAGTAGCTCCGCGACGTCTCCACGTTGTGGTGCACGCGCTGGATGCCCGCCTCGCGCAGCGCCTTCGCGCGCTCCGCCGAGATGTGCCCGACCGACGCGCAGCGCTTGAGGTTCGTCTTCTCCGAGACCAGGCGCACGCCCGCCAGGTACTTCTCGAAGTCGCGCTTGGACAGCCCTTGGCCCTGCGTGACCATGCAGAAGCGGTGCGCGCCCGCCGCCTCCGCCGCGCGCGCGTGCTCGAGGATCTGCTCGGGCTCCATCATCGCGTGCATCGGCGTCTCCGCGTCCGCGAAGCGCGACTGCGCGCAGAAGCCGCAGTCCTCCGCACAGCCGCCCGACTTGGCGTTCACCAGCGAGCACATGTCCGTCGAGTCGGCGAAGCGCTCCACGCGCGCTTCCCATGCGCGCTGGATCAGCGCTTCGATCTGCCCGTGATCCTCGATCTCGCCGAGCTCGAGGGCCTCCTCGCGTGTGATCAACGGCGCCACGGCGAAACCGTATGCGCTGTGGCGGACGGCTATTCCCGCGGAGAGGATGTCGCCCGGCGGACGCCCGCCGAGCTCGGGGGGCTACTCGCCGCGCCAGCGCGGCGGGCGGCGCTCGGCGAACGCGCGCATGCCCTCGCGCATGTCCTGCGAGGCGAACGACGCGCGGCGCAGCTCGATCAGCTCCTCCTCCACGTCCGCCGGCAGCTCGCCCTCGGCGCTCAGCAGCGCCGCGATCACCCGCTTGTTGCCCGTCTGCGACAGCGGCGCGTTTCCCGCCAGCTCGCCCGCCAGCGCGAGCGCCGTCGCCTCCAGCTCCTCCGCCGGCGCCACGCGGTTGACCAGGCCCCACGCGAGCGCCGTCGACGCGTCGATGTAGCTGCCCAGCAGGAACAGCTCGCGCGTGCGCGCCGCCCCGATCGCGTCGATGAAGCGCCGCAGGCCCGTGTGCGAGTACACCAGCCCCAGCTTCGCCGGCGGCATCCCCAGCTTGATGCCCGCCTGCGCCACGCGCAGGTCGCACGCCAGCGCCAGCTCCAGGCCGCCGCCGATCGTGTGGCCCGGCAGCGCCGCCAGCGTCGGGTGCGGGAACGCCTCCAGCGCGTCGATCGCCTGCGTGAACGGGTGCGCCACCAGGCGCTCCGCGCGCTCTTCGAACTCGTCGTCCGGGATCTCGCCGATGTCGTATCCCGCCGAGAACATCCCGTGCGCGCCCGTCACGATCACGCAGCGCGCGCCCGAGGACCGCGCGGACAGCTCGTCGAGCGTCGCGCTGATCGCGTCCAGGATCGGGTGGTCGAGCGCGTTGCGCTTGGCCGGGTTGGAGATCGTCAGGCGCACGACCGCCTCCAGCGGCTCGTCGATCAGCAGCTTGCCGCCGGCCAGCTCGCGTGGGGGGGCGCTCGAGGACATCGTGAGCCGACAGGCTAACTGGTGCCCGCCGCGAGTCGCTTCGCCCGCGTCGCGCAGGACGCCGCGGTGCGCGGGGAGTGGGCTACTCCAGCACGACCAGCGTGTCGCCCTCGTTCACCGCCTGGCCCTCCTCGCAGCGGATCTCCTTGACGGTGCCCGCGTCTTCCGCCTCCACGGGCATCTCCATCTTCATCGACTCGAGGATCGCGACCGTGTCGCCCTCCTCGATGCTGTCGCCCACCGCGCACTCGATTTTCCATACCGTGCCGGTGATATGAGCCTCGATGTCAGTCATTCGCTCCTCCAGATGCCGGTCGCCACCACTGGACCCGGACAATAGATAGCGCCGCCGACCGATCCCCGCGCACGCGCGTGACGGTCGTCGTCGCGGCGCGCAACGAGGCCGAGCGCATCGCCGCCACGCTCGCCGCGCTGCAGCGCGCCTTCCCAGGCGCGCACGTGTGGGTGGCCGACGACGGCTCCACCGACGCCACGCCGCAGATCGCCCGCGCCGCCGGCGCGCGCGTGGTGCGCAGCGCACGCAACATCGGCAAGGGCGCCGCCGTCACGACCGCGGCAACGGCTGCAGTGGACGAGGCGCGGGTGACCGCGGGCGACCCCCCATATAGATCGTTGTTCGTTCTCTGCGACGGCGATCTCGGCGACTCCGCGGCCGCGCTCGCGCGGCTCGCCGACGCCGTCGCGCGCGGGGACGCCGAGCTCGCCGTCGGCGCCTTCGCCACGCGCGCCGGCGGCGGCTTCGGGCTCGCTCTCGCCTTCGCCCGCTGGGCGATTCGCCGGCGCTGCGGCCTGCGCACCGGCGCCCCCATCTCCGGGCAGCGCGCGCTCAGCGAGCAGGCGCTGCGCGACGTGCTGCCGTTCGCCGCCGGCTACGGCATGGAGATCGGCATGACCGTCGACGCCGTTCGCGCCGGGCGCCGCGTCGTCGAGATCGAGCTCGACCTCGCGCATCGCGCCGGCGGCCGCACGCCCGCCGGCTTCGCCCATCGCGCGCGCCAGCTCGTCGACTTCGCGCGCGTCTACATCGCCCGCCGATAGCGCTCGCACGTAACCTTCGCGCGCGCGCGAGGTACACCAAGCGATGAGCGATCTCGCACCCATGCGCGAGCAGGTCTACACCGACCCGCGGCCCAAGGAGCACTTCGACCGCTTCCACAGGCGCGCGCGCACGCGCGAACCCGACTGGGCCTACGAGCTCACGCGCGTGCTCACCTCGCTGTACGCGTACACGTTCCTGCGCGCGCGCGCCATCTCCGTCGAGAAGGTGCCCGGCCGCGGCGCCGTCATCCTCGCTCCCAACCACTTCTCGTTCATGGACCACTTCCTCATGGGCTGCTACATCCGCCGCAAGGTCCGCTTCATGGCCAAGTCGCAGCTGTTCAAACGTCCCATGCAGTTCATCTACACCCACGGCGGCGTGTTCCCCGTGCGCCGCGGCGTGCGCGACGAGGAAACGTTCGTCACCGCCAGGGCGATCCTCGCCCGCGATGGCGCCATCACCATGTACTGCGAGGGCGGGCGCTCGCGCACCGGCAAGGTCTCCGAACAGGCCAAGCGCGGGATCGGGCGCCTCGCGCTGGAGACCGGCGCTCCCGTCGTGCCCATCGCCATCTACGGCTCCTCGCACATCCGCAACTGGAAGCGCCTGCAGTTCCCCAAGGTGACCATCCAGTACGGAGACGCCATGCGCTGGGAGCCGATCGAGGACCCCACGCGCGAGCAGCAGCAGGCCGTCGCCGACCAGATCCTCGTCGAGATCCGCCGCCTGTACGCCGGCCTCGAAGAGCACGGCCGCAAGGGCGTCCTGCGGCGCGTGCGCGAGCAGCGGCGCGCCGAGCGGGGGGCGCCAAAGGGCGCCGCCGTCGCCTGATGCAGCCGCGGCTCGACGTCGGCAGCGTGATCCGCCGCGTCTTCCACATCTACGTCGACCAGGCGTCCGTGCTGATGCCCGCAGCCGCCGTCGTGTTCGTGTTCACCGGCATCATCGCCGCGCTGCTCGTCGTCGCCAATCCGGGGCTGCTGCTCGTCGCGCTGATCATCGACCTGGTCGCCGTCACGCTGTTCACCGGCATGGTCGTCGAGCTCGTCGCAGACGTCCAGGACGGCAAGCGCGACGCCAGCCCCGGTCAGCTCCTGCGGGCCGTCACCCCCGTGCTCGGCCAGCTGATCCTCGTCGGCATCGTCGCCGCCATCGGGATCGTCATCGGCTTCGTCCTCATCATCGTCCCCGGCCTGATCCTCATCACCATCTGGTCGGTCGCCGCGCCCGTCGTCGTGCTCGAGCGCCCCGGTGTCTTCGCCGCGCTCTCGCGCAGCCGCGAGCTCGTGCGCGGCAACGGCTGGCAGGTGTTCGGCGTGATCTTCGTGCTGTACTTCCTCGTCGGCGTGTTCAGCCTCATCATCGAGGGCGCCGCCGAATCCGCAGGCTCCGGCGCCGGCATCGTCGTCAGGGTGATCGTCGGCGTGCTCACCGCCCCGCTGTCCGCGCTCGCCGCCTCCGTTCTGTACTTCGAACTGCGCGGGAGGCACGCCGCCGCGGCACCGGTGGACGGCGTCTGAGCGCACACGGCCGCCGGGCATTAGGGTGCTGCGGCGCCATGTCCACGATCGACGCATCCCAGCTGCTGCGCCCCGGTCTGTTGGACGGGGTCTCGATCCTGCTCGCGGGCGCGCACGCGTCAGCGGGCGGTTCCGCGGCTGACGCTCAAGGGGCCTTCGTGCCTGCCGTGCGCGACGCGTGCGCCGAGCTCGGAGGCCTTGTCTCGGACTGCGCGCTGTTCGACACCGGGTCCGCGACGCTCGACGAGGGCGCGATCGAGGGGGCGGTCGGTCACGCGGTCGACCAGACGGGGAGCATCGACCTGCTCGTCGTGGACGGCGCCGGGCTATTCGCGCGGGCCGGCAAATGTGAGCGTGGCGTTGACGGTGGCGAGGACGCCGCTTCCGATGCCGCGCGGCACGCGCTCGTCGCATGCCTCGACGCCAGCTGGAACGTCACGCGCGCTGTCGCGGGCAGCGCGTTCCTGCCGGAGTCGCGCGGCGGGCGGATCGTCTACCTGGCGCCGTCCGCCAACGCAGGCGAGCACGCCGACGCAGCCCGCGCGGGGCTCGAGAACCTCGCCCGCACGCTGTCCATCGAGTGGGCCCGCCACGCGATCACCACCGTCGCCGTCGCCCCCGGGGCGGCGACCGCGCCGGGCGAGGTGGCCGCGCTGACCGCGTACCTCGCCTCGCCCGCCGGCGCGTACTTCTCAGGCTGCCAGCTCGACCTCCGCGGGCCGGCGCCGCAATAGCGCCGGCATAGCCTCAGCCGCTCATCCCCCCGAACAGCCCGCCGGTGACGTGCAGCGTCTGCCCGTGCACGTAGTTGGACCACGGCGAGCACAGGAAGAACACGCCTCCGGCGGCCTCCTCGGGCGTGGCGGGGCGGCCGAGCGGGATCAGCATGGAGGCCATCTGGCGCATCTGCTCGGGGATGCCCAGCTGGATCTTCTCGCCGTCCTTCTCCATGGTGTTCTCGTCGACCTTCGCCTGCGTGAGGCGGGTGTCGATGAAGCCGAAGGCGACGGCGTTGACGTTGACTTTGAACTGGCCCCACTCCTTGGCGACGGTTTTCGTCAGCCCGACGACCCCGGCCTTGCCGGATGAGTAGTTGGCCTGACCGGCGTTGCCGAAGGTGCCGGAGGTGGAGGAGATGTTGACGATCTTGCGGAACACCTCCCTGCCTTCCTCGCGCTCCTTCTTGGCGGGCTCGCGCAGGTGCGGCGCGGCGGCGCGGATCACGCGGAAGGGCACGACGGTGTGGATGTCGAGCATCGCCTGGAAGTGCTCGTCGGACATCTTGTGGACGGGCGCGTCGAGCGTGTAGCCGGCGTTGTTGACGATGATGTCGATCTTGCCGAACGAGTCGATCGCCTTCTGCACGAGCTGGTCGGCGGCGCCGGGCTTGGTCAGGTCGCCCGCGAACACGGCCGTCTCGCCCGCGATCTCCGAGGCCGCCTGCTCGGCGACGTCGCCGTCGAGGTCGTTGATGAGGACCTGCGCGCCCTGCGCGACGAGCAGCTCAGCGGTGGCGCGTCCGATTCCGCGCGCCGAGCCCGTGACGATCGCCGACTTGCCGTCGAGTACTCCCATAGCCGTTAGCTCTCCTTGTAGTGGTGGGGAGCGGAAGTTATATACGCCCGGCGGGGGTTGATATGGCCGCATGCGATCGGCCCGTGCGCGGGCTGCGCCGGCGGCGCCGGACGCGCGCGGCGCCCGGCGGCCTCAGCGGATGATGACGCCGAAGTCCTGCGTGTAGATGGCGCCGGCCTGGCCGCGGGCGAGCGACGCGGGCGGGTGCGGCGAGACGCCGATGCCGGTTTCGCGGTAGCGGCCGTCGAGGATGTTCGCGCGGTGCCCGGGAGAGGCCATCCACGCGGCGACGATCGCGCGGGGCGTCGCCAGGTTGAGCGTTCCCCACGCGATGTTCTCGCCCACTTCGTAGCCGAAGCGCGAGCTGGAGATGTAGCCGACGGCGCGCATTCGCGTGAGCGGCGTGCCACCACCGGGCCCGCCCCCCCCGACGTGTTCGAAGTAGTCGCCGAAGGCCATGCTGTCGGTGTGCGCCTGCGCGGCGCGCCGCAGGCGCGCGTTCGGTCTCAGGGGGGACTCGCCGTGGGCGACTCGTTCGCGGTTGATCAGACACAGGGTCGCGCCGCGGATCAGGGTGAGGTTCTTCTTGGTGGGCCTCAGCCCGGTGTTCCGGCACGCGAGGCTCGTGGCCGCGCTGGCTCGGCGCCCGTGGGCGTGGGCGGCGAACGCGGGGGTGGCGCCGGCGGTCGCGAACGCGCTTACACAGGCGGCGAGCAGGGCGAGGGCAGCAGAGGAGAGGGGACGTGGGAGGGCCACGTCGGACGCATCGGGCCCTCAGGCGGCGTCCGTGAGCGCTGCAAGAAAAGTTTGGACGGGTGTTCGACCGGGCGCCGCGAAGGCACGGGCGCGCGTCGATCGGGCGCTACAGCCCGAGCACGCGCCCGAGGATTTCGCGCATGATCTCGTCGCTGCCGCCGCCGATGGGGCCGAGGCGCGAGTCGCGGGCGGCGCGCTCGATGAAGTACTCGCGCATGTAGCCGGCGCCGCCGTGGATCTGCAGGCAGTCGTCCATCAGCTCGAAGCACGCGCGCTGGGTGAGCAGCTTGGCCATGGTGACCTCCTTGAGCGGCTCCTCGCCGGCGACGAAGCGGCGCAGCGCGTCGTAGGTGACGCAGCGGCACGTGTACACGGAGGTGGCGAGGTCGGCGAGCTTGTGGCGGATCGCCTGGTGCCCGGACAGCGGCTTGCCGAAGGCGGTGCGCTCGCGCGCGAACTCGGCGGTGCGCTCCCACGCGATCGTCATCGCGCCGACGGCGCCGAGCGCCATCGCCAGGCGCTCCCACTGGAAGTTGGCCATGATCAGCTTGAAGCCCTCGTTGAGCTCGCCGAGCAGGTTCTCCTCGGGCACGAACACGTCCTGGAAGCTGATCGTGGCGGTGTCGGAGGCGTGCCAGCCGAGCTTGTCGAGCTTCGAGGAGACGACGCCGTCGCCGCGGTCGACGATCAGGAAGGAGATGCCATGATGGCCGCCTTCCCTGGTGGTCTTGACGGCGGTGACGATGAAGTGCGCGCGCACGCCGTTGGTGATGTACGTCTTCTCGCCGTTCAGCACCCAGCCGCCGTCCACGCGCTCGGCGCTGGATGCGATCGCGGCGACGTCCGAGCCGGCGCCCGGCTCGGTGATGCCGAGCGCGCCGATCTTCTCGCCGCGGATGGCGGGCGCGAGGTAGCGCTGCTTCTGATCCTCCGTCCCGAACTTCCAGATGGGCGGCGTGGCGATGTTGGTGTGCGCGCCGAGCCCCGCGGCGGTGCCGCCGGAGCCGATCCGCGCCATCTCCTCGCACAGCACCGCCTCGTGCAGGTAGTCGCCGCCCTGCCCGCCGTACTCGTCGGGGTACTTCAGCCCGAGCAGCCCCTGCGCGGCGAGCTTGCCGAACAGCTCGTCGGGGAACCAGCGCTCGTCCTCCCACTGCTGCGCGTGCGGCGCGAGCTCGCGCTCGATGAAGCCGCGGATCGACTGTCTCAGAAGTTCGTGCTCGTCGGAGAAGGGAGGAGAGGATGGCGTCATGAGCTCGAGAGTGGAGATTATGCCCGATATTGCCCGACCAGGCTATATTGATTCCATGCGACGTACAACATTGGATATCGACGAGGATATGCTCTCGAAAGCCAGAGAGATACTGGGGACTCGAGGTGTGAAGGACACGGTCGACGAGGCGCTGCGCGAGGTGGTGCGTGTGGAGGCTGGTAGGCGGTTCATTGCGCGGTTGAAGGACAACGGGGACTTCGGCAACCCGGAGATCATGGAGCGCGCATGGCCAAAGCCGCCTATCTCATAGACAACAGCGCGCTCGCACGCGTGCGGAGCAGCGCGGCTGTCGAGACGAGGCTGGAGCCACTGATTTTGCAAGGGCTCGTGGCCATGTGCTCGATCACCGACCTCGAGCGGCTGTTCAGCGCACGGTCCGGCGCCGAGCATCGCGAGTGGCGAGAGGAGGCGACATTGCGGTTCCCCCGCGCCGAGATCGACGAGCGGGTGCTCGGCCGTGCGATCGAGGTCCAGGGGCAGCTTGCCGATCGCGGACAGCACCGCGGCGCCAATGTCCCCGACCTGGTTGTTGCCGCCGCCGCCGAGCGCGCTGGCTTGACAGTGCTCCACTACGACGCCGACTTCGAGTTGATCGCGACGGTCACCAAGCAGCCGACCGAGTGGGTCGTGCCCCGCGGCTCGGTCGACTGAGCCACGCTGCGTGCGAGGATGATCTGGCGATGAGCACGACGGACACGGAGCCGACGCCCGCGCCGCGGGGCAGCCAGGCGCTGGCGGGGCTGATCGACGCCGCTGTGATGGCGCTGCCGGCGGCGATCCAGATGCGCAGGGCCTGGCGCGCTCGCGGGACCGAGGGGTCGACCGCTCGCCCGCCCGGCTGGATGGGCGCGCTGGCGCCTGTGGCCGCGGTCCTCGGCGAGCAGGTCGGGACGCCTGGAGGCTGGATCGTGGGCGTGCGCACAGTCGACCGCAGGACCGGCAGGCGGATCGACCTGTGGCGCACGCTGACGGTGGCGCTGGTCCAGCTGGCCACCCGTCTGCTCGCCCGCCGGCTGACGCCGCGCCCGTCGCTGCCCTCGGAAGGCGAGCGCCGGGAGCGGGCGCGCGAGGTCGAGGCGATCAAAGAGCGCTACGCGGACGACGAGGACGCGCTCCAAACCGAGCTGATGCGCCACTACGCGGAGCACCAGATGAACGTCACCGCGAACATCTGGCCGCCGCTCGTCGCCGGCGTGGCGTCGGCGCTCGTCAACCGCACCGTCCGCCGCCGTCTCGCGCCGACGCTCGTCGTCTCGCGCGCCCCGGCCGAGCAGCCGGCGTCGCCTCACAGCCCGTAGGAGCGGCCGATGACGTCGAGCATGATCTCGTCGGTGCCCGCGCCGATGCGGTTCAGGCGCATGTCGCGCCACACGCGCTCGACGCCGTACTCGCGCATGTAGCCGGCGCCGCCGTGGATCTGGATGCATTCGTCGGCGACTTCGCACGCGATGCGCGCGGCGTGGAGCTTCGCCATCGAGATCTCGCGCACGGGGTACTCGCCGTTGTTGAAGCGCCACGCGGTCACGTACACCATCTGGCGCGCCGACTCGATTTTGGTGGCCATCTCGGCGAACTTGTGGCGGATCACCTGGAACTTGCCGATTTCGCGCCCGAACGCCTTGCGCTCGTGCGCATACTGCAACGTCTTTTCGAAGCATTTCTGCGCGCCCGCCACACAGCCGGCGGCGCCGATCAACCGCTCGCCCTGGAGCTCCCACATGATGTGGTAGAAGCCCTTGCCGATCTGCCCGAGCACCGCCGACTCGGGCACGCGCACGTCCTGGAAGGCCAGCAGCGCGGTGTCCGAGGCGTGCATGCCGAGCTTCTCCAGCCGCTTCTCGCGGATCACGCCCGGGCTGTCCATCGGCACCAGGAACAGTGTGAAGCCGTCGTAGCCGACGTCCGGGTCGGTCTTCGTGACCAGCACGATCACGTCCGCGCGGTGGCCGTTGGTGATGTACGTCTTGGAGCCGTTGATCACGTAGTCATCGCCGTCCCTGACCGCGCGCGTCTTGATCCCCGACACGTCCGAGCCGGCGTCCGGCTCGGTGATCCCCAGGCACAGGATCTTCTCGCCCTTGATCGCCGGTTCCGCCCACTCGCGCTTCTGCTCCTCCGTGCCGAACTTCAGGATCGGCGGCATCGCCATGTCCGTCTGCACCGCCACGCCCATCGCCAGCCCGCCCGAGTTCGCGTTGCCGATCTCCTCCGCCAGCACCAGCGCCGAGTAGTAGTCGCCGCCCTGCCCGCCGTACTCGACCGGCTTGTCCAGACCGAGGAAGCCGAGCTCGCCCATGCGCCTGAACACCGAGTCCGGGAACGTCGTCTCCTCCCATTCCTCCGCATGCGGCGCCAGCTCTTTGGTCGCGAAGTTGCGGATCGACTCGCGCAGCTGTTCGTGCTCGTCGGTGAAGATGAAGTGCTTGCGCTGGGCTTTGAAGTCGGGCTTCAGCACGCTCGCGGCGGTGGCGGCCATGGGGGCGGATCTCCTTGCGTGGGTGTCGTGGCCGGTCGATTCCGATGCGCCGGCGCGGTGGACCGCAGACGCTAACGCAGGGCGGTGGAAAAGTAAACAGTAGGACTGATTACTTTCTGCGCGGGACCGGGCTGGCGCCAAGCGAGCTCGTGCTATGCGCTCGCGGTTCGGAGGCGCCGTCGGCTCCCGCGTAGCGACCACGTCACCGGCCGCCGCAAATGCCGTATGCCAGAATGCGCCGCGGCCGGGTCAGCGAAGGCGACTGCGAAGGGGTGACCGAGCTTGCGAGATGCGTGGAGGCTGGCTGGATCGAGGGGGAGGGGGGCGGCTCTCCTTGCGCTGATGGCGGCGCTGCTGTGCGCAGCCGTCCCGGCTCGCGCGAGCGCCGCGGCCGCGTTGCCCCCCGACCTGGTCGCGCTCGAGCAGCAGACGGCGCAGCTGCAGGCCAACTCCGAGCGGTTCTCGTTTCAGGAGGAACTCTCGCTGGGAGGCCTGTTCGGGGGAAGCGTTCCCCTCGTCCTGATCGTGGCCGGCGAGGGCGAAGCCAGCGACTCTCCGCCGGAGGGCTCGGCGATCGGGGGCTTGTTCGGTCAGCCCGAAGAGAATATACGAACGATCGGCGACACCCTCTACCGCTACAAGCGCCAGGCGGGCGAAATCGACGGTGGGCGTCCCTGGGTGCGCAGCCAACGACCGGCGAAGGAAGAAGCCGCTGCCGGCGCAGGCACGAGCCTCGATCCCGGCGGCCTGCTGGAAAACGATCATCCCGGGGCGCACGGCACGTTCAGCAAGCTCGTCGAAGAGCTCAACGGCGCGCTGTCGATCGAGGAGTCCGGTCCCGCGACCGTCGACGGCCAGCGGGTCATCGAGTTCGACGCCACGCTCGATCCGACGCCGTTGCTGGCGCAGCTGAAAGCGGAATCGAAAGAACCGCGGCATCCGCTCAGCTCGCCCTTCGAAACAGCGCCCGTGGGTCACTCCAAGGCGCCCGCGAAGGCCACCGCACCGCCAACGCTCGAGCTGGAAGTCTTCATCGCCCCCGACGGCCTGCCCGTCCGCGCGCGACTCACATTTGCCGACGAAGGCACGACGATCGCGCTGCGCGTCGACACGCTCGCGATAAACATCCCCGTCAACGTCGTGCCGCCGCCCGCCCGGCAGACGATCGACGCAGCGCAGCTCAAACGGATCGAACGACGCCGCGCCGCGCGCGAACTCGCGCAGGCACTGCGCGCCTGCGCGCGCCTGCATGGCAGGAGCGCGGCCAGGTGCCGGGCGCTCGCCCACGTCAGGACTCGCGTCCCCAGCTCCGAAGCCTCGCCGCTTTGATGCTTCGGCTGCTTGCGGCGGTGGGGGCGTTCGTGCTGATGGCGAGCCCCGGCGTCGCCTCCGAAGCCCGCTCCAGCGCCAACCTGCCGCCGGCGCTGCAGGCGCTCGAGGCGAAGATGGCTCAGCTGCAGGTCAGCAGCGAGCGCTATCTCACGCTCACGCGCGGCCGCATCGTCACGTCGATCACGCTCCACGTGTCGGGAGGCAAGGCCCACTCGCATGTCCACCGCACGCAGGTGGACACGCGGCAGCTGGGAGAAGTCAGCCTCGCGCCCGCGGAGGGCGAGCTATTCGGGGGCGCCCACTTGACCGAACCGCAGGTGATCGCTGTCGGCTCGACGCTGTATGTACGCGAAGCCGAGCTCGCCAGCCGCGACTGCGGACGTCCGTGGACCAGGTCGCCGAGCGGGGTGGGCGCGGCCGGCCTGTTTCCGTTCCACGGGGCGGCATCGGAATTGAGTCTCGGCGGCAGCGGGAGCTACGCTGGCCTGATCAATCTGCTGGCCACCGCGACCGGCAGCGTCGATACCGATGGCCCCGTCACGGTGGAAGGGCAGCCGACCACAGAGTTCACCGCGCAGGTCGAACCGCTCCTGCTCGTAGGCGGCCTGACGCCGAAGCAGGAGGCCGCGGTCCGCAAGCACCGTCTGCCCGTAACGCTGAGCGTGTTCATCGCCGAATCCGGCCTGCCCCTGCGCGTGGTGAGCGAGTTCGGCGCGGGCGCCTCGCAGATAGTCGAGACGACCGAAATCCTCGCCGTCAACGTGCCGGTCGCTGTCAAGGCGCCGCCGTCGCGGCGGACGATCGGCGAGAAGCAGCTCGGAACGGTGATCCTCGGCGGGCGTCTTCGCTGCCGGCGTCAGCCTACGAAGCGCAAGCCGTAGCATCGCACGACGCTCGACTGGGTGCGCCCGCTGGGGTCCGGATCCGGCGGGGGCAGATGGGGAGTAGAGACTCTGACAAATGGGGAATAGAGGCCACGTCAGATGGGGAGTCGGCCCCGGAGCGGGAAGGCCCGCGAGTCGGCGCTGAGGAGTCCCCGCCGCCGCCGAAAAGTGAAGAGTAGGACTACGTACTCGCCACTGACTCGCCCTTGTCGTTAGGATGCCTGCATGACCACCGACAAGGTCCTCTACGACGTCGCCGCGTCGGGCGTGGCGACGATCACGCTGAACGACCCGGACACGCGCAACGCGCTCTCCCCGGAGCTGCTCGCGGGCCTGATCGAGGCGTTCGAGAGCGCGCGCGACGACGCAGCGGTGCGCTGCGTGGTGCTCGCGTCCTCGAACGAGAAGACGTTCTCCTCGGGCGCGAGCCTGGGCGGCTTCGCGGCGGACGCGTCGCTGGTGGAGAAGCACTTCGGCTCGGAGCGCTTCGTCGGCCTGTTCAAGCTGATCGGCGCGCTCGGCAAGCCGACCGTGTGCGCCGCGCGCGGGCACGTGCTCGCGGGCGCGCTCGGGATCGCGCTCGCGTGCGACCTGATCGTCGCCGCCGAGGGCGCGACGTTCGGCACGCCCGAGATCAACGTGGGCACGTTCCCGTTCATGATCATGGCGCTGATCTACCGCAACGTCCCGCGCAAGAAGGCCAACGAGCTGCTGCTGCTGGGCGAGCGCTGGAGCGCCGCCGAGGCGCAGGCGGCCGGCATCGTCAACCGGGTCGTGCCCGACGAGCAGCTGGAGGCGACGGTCGCCGAGTGGGCGGGCAAGCTCGCGGGCAAGTCCCCGGTGATCATGCGCCTGGGCAAGGAGGCGATGCGCCGCCAGCTGGACATGCCGCTCGACGACGCGCTCGACTACCTGCGCGCCCAGCTCAGCCTGGCGCTGTCGACCGAGGACATCGTCGAGGGCGTCACCGCGTTCTTCGAGAAGCGCGAGCCGCAGTGGAAGGGCCGCTGATGGCCGACCGCAAGAGCCCCACCAAGGCCGCGACCCTTCCCGCGGACTCCGCTGCGACGCCGCCGGGCGCCCCGGCGACCAGCTCGTTGCTGCGCCCGCTGGTCGAGGACCTGGAGGCCCGCCGCGCGCGCATCCGCCTGGGAGGCGGCGAGGAGAAGATCGCGGCGCAGCACGCGCGCGAGAAGCTGACCGCGCGCGAGCGGATCGCGCTGCTGATCGACGACGGCACGTTCGTCGAGCTGGGCATCCACGGCAAACCGCACTTCTCCCAGCGTGCGATGGACGGCGTGGACGCGCCGGCGGACGGCGTGATCACCGGCTACGGCAAGGTCGACGGCCGCCTGACGGCGGTGTGCGCGTACGACTTCACGGTGATGGCCGGCTCGATGGGCATGACCGGCGAGCTCAAGGTGACGCGCCTGCGCGAGCTGGCGCTGCGCGAGCGCATCCCGTTCGTGTGGCTGCTCGACTCCGCCGGCGCGCGCGTGCAGGAGGCGGCGGGCGCGATGTTCGCGGGCTCCGGGCACCTGTTCCGCGAGGAGGTCGTGATGAGCGGCGTGATCCCGCAGATCGCCGCGCTGATGGGGCCGTGCGCCGCCGGCACCGCGTACATCCCCGGCCTGGCCGACTTCGTGCCGATGGTCAAGGGCCGCGGCTCGATGGCGCTCGCCGGCCCGCACCTGGTGCGCGCGGCGATCGGCGAGGACGTCACCCAGGAGGAATTGGGCGGCTCGCGCGTGCACTGCCGCAAGTCGGGCGTCGGCGACATGGAGGTGGCCGACGACGAGCAGTGCATCGAGCGGATCAAGCAGTACCTGTCGTACATGCCGCAGAACTGCGAACAGCGCCCGCGCGCGCGTCCGGTGAGCGACCCGATCGACAGGCGCGAGGAGGAGCTGCTGGACGTGCTGCCGGACTCCAATCGCCAGCCTTACGACATGTACGAGGTGATCCGCAGGATCGTCGACGACGGCGAGTACTTCGACATGAAGGGGCAGTGGGCGAAGACGATCATCACGTGCTTCGCGCGCTTCGGCGGGCGCTCGGTGGGGATCGTCGCCAACCAGCCCAAGCAGCTCGGAGGCATCCTCGACAACGACTCCGCCGACAAGGCCGCGCGCTTCGTCAACCTGTGCAACGCGTTCGCGATCCCGCTCGTGTTCATCCAGGACGTGCCCGGCTTCATGGTCGGCACGAAGGTGGAGGCGGAAGGCATCATCCGCCACGGCGCCAAGATGCTGTACGCGGTCGCCAACGCGACCGTCCCGAAGGTCACGGTGATCACGCGCAAGGCCTACGGCGCGGGCTACTACGTGATGAACGGGCGCGCGTACGAGCCGGACCTGATCGTCGCGTGGCCGAGCGCGGAGATCAGCGTGATGGGCGCCGAGGGCGTCGTCGAGATCGCCTTCCGCAAACAGGTCGACGCGGCGGAGGATCCGGCGGCGAAGAAGGCGGAGCTGATCGAGGGCTTCCGCAAGATCTTCGACGTGTACGTTGCCGCCGGCAACGACGTGATCGACGACGTGATCGACCCGCGCGAGACGCGCGAGACGATCTGCCGCGCGCTGGAGATGTCCGAGAACAAGAGAATCGAGCGGCCGTGGAAGCGGCAGGGGGTTGTACCTGTATGAGCCTTGACCATCCCGTCGTGATCACGTGCTCGATCTCGGGCGCGATCGCCAACCGCGAGCAGTGCCCGGCGATTCCGTACACGCCGGCGGAGTACGCGGCGGAGGCACGGCGGATCGTCGACGAGGGCGGCGTGATGATCCACATCCACGCGCGCAAACCGGATGGCACGCCGAGCTATGAGATCGAGGACTTCCAGGCGATCAGCGACGCGATCCGCGCGGAGGTGGGCGACGCGGTGATCGTGAACTTCTCGACGGGCACGATCGGGGTTCCGGTGGAGAAGCGGATCGAATATTTGCGCGCGGTGCGCCCGGAGGTGGCGGCGCTGAACATGGGCTCGATGAACTACGCGAAGTACTCGAAGTCGAAAAAGCAGTTCGTGTTCAACATGGTGTTCGCGAACCCGTTCGAGGAGATCATCCAGCTGCTGGAGGCGATGAACGAGCTGGGCATCAAACCGGAGCACGAGTGCTTCGACGTCGGCCATGTGGGCAGCCTCGCGCCGCTGATCGACATGGGCGTGCTGAGGACGCCGCTGCACGTGGACTGCGTGATGGGCGTCGTGGGCGGCATCCCGCCGACGGCGCGCAACCTGGCGGCGATGGTCGAGAACATTCCGGACACCGCGGCGGAAGGCTCGGCGGCGTCGCACTGGGGCGTGATCGGGATCTCGCGCGATCAGTGGATGCTGGTCGCGGCGGCGCTGACGCTCGGCGGCTCGATCCGCGTGGGGCTGGAGGACAACCTGTACCTGCCCGATGGGACGATGGCGCGCTCGAACGGCGAGCTGATCGCGAAGGCCAGGCAGATGACCGAGGACGTCGGCCGCCGCCCGGCGACGGTGCAGGAGGCGCGCGCGCTGCTGGCGATCCCCCAGCGCGGGGGAAGCGCGGAGTGAGCCTGCCGCTGCAGGGCATCCGCGTCCTCGACCTCTCGCGCCTGTTGCCGGGCGGCTTCTGCTCGCTGCTGCTGGCGGATTTCGGCGCGGATGTGTTGAAGGTCGAGGACACGGGTATGGGCGACTACATTCGCTGGTCGCCTCCCTATTACGAGGGCGCGCACGACAGCGCCAAGTCGGCGCTGTTCCTGTCGCTGAACCGCAACAAGCGCTCGGTCCGCCTGGACCTGAAGAGCGACGGCGGCCGCGAGGCGCTGCTGGCGCTGGTGCGCGAGTCGGACGTCGTGCTGGAGTCCTTCCGTCCGGGCGTGCTCGAGCGGCTGGGCGTGGGCTACGAGCGCATGCGCGAGGAGAACCCGCGGATCGTGTACTGCGCGATCTCGGGCTACGGTCAGGACGGCCCCAAGCGCGACGCGTCGGGGCACGACGAGAACTACCTGGGGCTGATCGGGCTCCTGGGCCTGACCGGCGATCGCGGCGGTGAGCCGGTGCAGGCCGCCGGCCAGATCGCGGACCTCGGCGGCGGTGCGCTGATGGCGGCGTTCGGGATCCTGGCGGCGCTGCGCGAGCGCGACGGATCGGCGGAGCATCCTGGCTCTGGCGAGGGCCAGATGGTGGACGTGTCGATGGCCGACGGCGCGCTGTCGTGGCTGGCGATGGTGGCGGCGGCGTACTTCGCCGACGGCGTGGTTCCGCGCCGGGGCGAGCTGCCGCTGGCGGGCGCGCTGATCTGCTACCGCCCGTACGAGTGCGCCGACGGCTGGGTGTCGCTGGGGGCGCTGGAGCCGAAGTTCTGGCAGGCGTGGTGCCGCGGCGTCGGGCGCGAGGAGCTCGTGGCCAAGCAGTTCGAGCGCCCTGGCTCGAACGCGCACGCGCACGTGCAGGAGATCTTCAGGGGCCGCACGCGCGCCGAGTGGGAGGCGTTCGCGCGCGAGCACGACTGCTGCCTGGAGCCGGTGCTGGAGCTGGATGAGGCGCTGGAGTCCGAGCTGGTGCGTGATCGCGAGATGGTGGTCGAGCTCGACCAGCCGGGTGCGGAGCGGCCGGTGCGCCAGCTGGGCGTGCCGATCAAGCTGACGCGCACGCCGGGCGAGCACGCGCGACTGCCGGGGCCGGCGCTGGGCGAGCACACCGAGGAGGCGCTGCTCGACGCTGGTTACACGCGGGAGCAGGTCGCGGAGCTGCTGGCGTCGGGCGCGGCGGCGGGCGCGGCCGAGATGGGCGACTCCGCCCCGACGTTCCGAGCGTGAGCGGCCATCCAGAGCTGCTGAAGATGAGCGAGCTGGCCGAGCGCTCGGGGGTGAGCGCCGGCACGATCCGCTACTACCTGCGCGAGGGCATGCTCGGCGGCGGCGAGGACGTCGTGAGGACGAGCCGCAACATGGCGTACTACCCGCCCGAGTACGTGCAGCGGATCGAGTTGATCAAGCGGCTGCAGGAGGAGCGCTTCATGCCGCTCCGTGTGATCCGTAGCGCGCTGCAGGAGGATCCCGAGCGCGTGCGCGCCCTGATCGAGCTCGAGGACCGCATCCTCGAGCGCGCGGCGATCAGCGTCGACGACGGCAGCCGCGTCTCGCGCAAGCTCGTGCAGGAGCGCTACGGCGTGCCGCGCAACGTGCTCGCGCGCCTGGCCGACCTCGGCGTGCTGACGCCCAACCAGCGCGGCTACGACCACGACGACGTGAAGATCATCGAGGCGATTGCGAGCTTCCGCGCGGGCGGCTACGACGAGACGCTGGGGTTCACGGTGTACGACACGCTGCGCTACCGCGAGGCGCTGGAGCCGCTCGTCGAGGAGGAGGTGCGCGCGCTGCTGGACCGGCTGGCGGGCGAGGTGGACGTCGAGCGCGCGATGCAGATCGTCGCCGCCGGCGCGGAACCGCTGCGCGAGCTGATCGGCGCGATGCACTCGAAGCTGCTGCTCGCCGAGCTGCGCCGCCAGCGCGGGCGTCGCGGCGACTGAGCCGAGCGGCGCTCGGTCGCACACGCCCCGGTGTGCCGCACTCGACGTCCCGCCATACCGCGAGGTCTGGCGGGCGTTATGCTCTGAGCTTGTTGACTGACCAGTCAATCTGTTCTGTGCTGAAGCCCATCGGGGAGCTGCGGGCGCGGGGTCCGCGGGAGGGAATGCGCTTGTGAGGGTCGCGGCAGTCCAGCTCAACTCGACCGCCGATCAGGTCGCGAACATGGCGCACGCGGATCGCCTCACGCGCGCGGCGGCGGCCGACGGCGCGACGCTGGTCGTGCTGCCGGAGAAGTGGACGGCGATGGGCTCGGAGGAGGATCTGCGCGCGGGCGCGGAGACGCTCGACGGCGCGGCGGTCGGGTGGGCGCGCGCGATCGCGCGCGAGCTGCGCATCGAGCTCGTCGCCGGCTCGATCCTCGAGCGCGTGCCCGGCCAGGCGAAGCTGGCGAACACGTCCGTGCACGTCGACCCGCGCGGCGAGCTCGTCGCGGTGTACCGCAAGGTGCACATGTTCGACGTGGAAGTCGGGGGGCACAGATACGACGAGTCCGAGCTGGAGGAGCCGGGCGACGAGCTCGTCGTCTCGCAGACGGCGGACGGCGTCGAGCTGGGACTGTCGATCTGCTACGACCTGCGCTTCCCGGAGCTCTACCGGATCCTCGCCGTGCGCGGCGCGCGCATCCTGACGCTGCCGGCGGCGTTCACGCTGACGACGACACGCGATCACTGGGAGGTGCTCGTGCGCGCGCGGGCGATCGAGAACCAGGCGTTCGTGATCGCCGCCAACCAGTTCGGCGAGCACCCCGCCGGCCAGCGCTCGGGCGGGCGCTCGATGATCGTCGACCCGTGGGGGCTGGTGCTGGCGCAGGCGCCCGACAGCGAGGGCTACATCGTCGCCGAGCTCGACCTCGAGCGCCAGCTGGAGATCCGCACGCGCCTGCCGTCGCTCGCCAACCGCCGCCCGGAGGCCTATCGCTGGCCGGTGGAGGAGACCGTATGAGCAGCACCGGCCGCGCATCGGCGCCGCGCGCGCAGGCGCCGGACAAGCGCCGGCTGATCCTCGATGCGGCCGTGCGCGTATTCGCGCGCCAGGGCTTTCACGCGTGCCGCGTCGCGGACATCGCCGACGAGGCCGGCGTGGCGTACGGCCTCGTGTACCACTACTTCGCCTCCAAGGACGAGGTGCTCGACACGCTGTTCCTGGAGCGCTGGAACATCATGCTCGAGCTGATCCGCCAGGTCGACGCCGAAGCGATCCCCGTGCGCGAGAAGCTCCAGGCGATCGCGTCGTTCATCATCGACAGCTACCAGCACGACCCCGACCTGATGAAGGTGATCATCGTCGAGGTCACGCGCGCGGCGAACTCGTTCGGCAACACGCACATCGCGACGATCACCGAGGCGTACGACCTGATCGGCGGGATGATCGCCAAGGCGCAGGCGGAGGGGGTGTTCAAGCAGGAGATCGAAGCGCGGTTCGCCGCGATGGCCTTCTACGGCGCGATCGAGCAGCTGCTCACCGGCTGGATATTCGGCCTGCTGCCGCACGGCGACGATTACTTCGAGCGAGCCAAGTGGCTGGTCGTGGAGACTGTCTGCGGCGGGCTGGAGCAATAGACTGGCGCGAGCATGCAGAACGAGATGGTCAAGCGGCTGATGTGGCAGGGTCTGCTGGCGGGCGTGAGCGCGCTGGTGGGCATCCTCGCCAACCGCGCCGCGGCCACGATCTGGAGGCGCGTGTTCGACGAGGAGCCGCCCGAGTGAGCGGCCCGCCGCCACCGCCCGCGGGGGGGCGACCGGGGACGGGCACGGGCACGGAGGAGACCCAGAACATCGCCACGGCGATCGCCGAGGTGTCCGAGCGCGCGACGCTGCTGGTCCGCGAGGAGATCGAGCTGGCGAAGGCGGAGATGAGCGAAAAGGCGACGAAGCTCGTCAAGGGCGCCGTCGTCGGGGCCGCCGCGGGCGTGTTCTTCTTCACGGCGCTCGTGTTCGCGCTGGTCGGCTGCGCGTGGCTGCTCTACTACTACCTGCCGATCGGCAACGACTTCACGTACTTCTGGGGCTTCTTCGCGATGTCGGTGATCCTGGTCGTGCTGGGCCTGCTCGCCGGCCTGCTCGCCGCGAGAGCCGTCAAAAAAGGCTCGCCGCCGGTGCCCACCATGGCGATCGAGGAAGCCCGCAAGATCCGCGAGAGCGTCGGTCCCGCCGCCACGCCGGCCGAGCCCGCCGCGGGCAGCGCCCCGTACCCGGCCGCCGGCGCGGGGGGCGAGAGCTGATGCCCCAGCGCTCGCCGGCGGAGATCCGCAGCTCGATCGAGGCCAACCGCATGGAGCTCGCGGTATCGGTGCAGAAGCTGCGCGGCGAGGTCACGCGGCTGACCGACTGGCGCGGCCACGTCGAGCGCCACCGCAGCGAAATCACCGCTGGCGCGGCGGTCGTCGGGCTGATGCTCACCGCCCGCGCTCTGCGCCGCCGTCGCAAGCGCAAGCGCTCCTGAGCGGCGCTCAGGCCAGCAGGGCGCGCGGGATCGCGCCGACGCCGATCAGGCCGGGTCCGGTGTAGGTGCCGATCACGGGTCCGACCTCGGATGTGAACACGGGCTCGGAGTCGAAGATCTCGCGGCAGCGTTCGATCAGGCGCTGCGCCTGCTCGGTGGCCTGGATGTGCTGCACGACCCAGCCGTCGGAGCCGCTGTCGTGCAGCTCCTGCGCGTAGGCGACCATGCGCTCGAACGCGCGCCCGGCGGTGCGCACGCGCTCGACGGGCACGATCTCGTACTCGAGCGAGAGGATCGGCTTGATCTTCAGCGTTCCGCCGAGCCACGCCTGCGCCTTGCCGACGCGCCCGCCGCGGCGCAGGTACTCGAGCGTGTCCAGGCAGAACCAGATGCGCAGCGCCCTGCGCGCGTCGCGCGCGCGCGTCACGACCTCTTGCAGGTTCGCGCCCGCACGCGCGGCGGCGCTGGCGGCGAGCACGAGCAGGCCGGTTCCGCCGCACGCGGTTTCGCCGTCGATCACCGCCACGCGCTCGCCGAGGCCGCGCTCGGCGAGCAGCTCGTGCGCCTGGCGCGCCGCCTCGAACGTGCCGGATATGCCGCCGGCTAGGTGGATCGAGACGACGTCGCGGCCATCCTCCAGCAGCGGTTCCCACACCGCGAGGAAGTCGCCGATCGACGGCTGCGAGGTGGTCGGCAGCTCGGGATCGTCGTGCAGCCGCTTGTAGAACCCGTCGAAGCCGTCCATCTCGAGCTCGCGCTCGGGCTCCCCGCGCCAGCCCACGTACAGGCTGACCTGCTGGATGCCCAGCTCGTCGGCGAGCGCGCGAGGAAGGTAGTTGGTGCTGTCGGTTGCGACCGCGACTGAAGGCATGCGGCGCGAGACGCTACAGCAACGCCTGCGCGAGCTCTCCCGACTCGAACATCTCGATGACGATGTCACAGCCCCCGATCAGCTCGCCGTCGACGAACAGCTGGGGGATGGTCGGCCAGTCGGACAGCGCCGAGAGCTCCTGGCGGATGCGCGGGTCGGGCAGCACGTCGACCGCCGCGAACGGCGCGTCGAGCGACTGCAGCGCGGCGACCGTGCGCGCGGAGAAGCCGCACGCGGGCGCGTCGGGCGTCCCCTTCATGAACAGGATCACCTTGTGCTCCTTGATCGCCTCGGCGATCGCGTCGCGGATCGGGTTGCCATCCGCGTTCGGCGCGGGTGCCGGCGCGGGCTGGGTGCTTGACATCGGCAGTGGCTCGGAGGGGCTGCTGGGCATGGAGTGCTCCTGGCTCTCAGTTGGTGGGGATCTGCGACGGGGCGTCTGTCTTCAGCGCGAGCGCGTGGATCGCGCCGCCGATCTCCGTCCCGAAGACCGCGTACACGAGACGGTGCTGCTGGATGCGGGTGAGGCCCGCGAACGCCGGCGCGGTGACGCTCGCGCGGAAGTGGTCGCCGCCGCCGGTGTAGTCCTCGACGTCGGCGTGCGCCCCCTCAATGGCGGCCTCGATGCGCTGCTTTATGTCCTGTGCGGACGGCATCCGCCTCAAGGGTAGAAGGTCTGCGCGCGCGCCGAGGCGTCCCGCAGGCACCGCTATACTTTGGAAAGTCTTGCAGCCGTCGACAGGAGCGAAGCGATGATCGAGATCACCGACAAGGGCGCCGAGAAGGTGCATGAGTTCCTGGCCTCCCAGCAGGCCGAGGTGAGCGTTGCCGGGCTGCGCGTGGGCGTGCGCGGCGGCGGCTGCTCGGGCTTCCAGTACCAGCTGGCGTTCGACGAGCAGCGCGAGAACGACGTCGTGTTCGAGAGCCACGGCCTGAAGCTGCTCGTCGACGGCGAGAGCCTGCAGTTCGTGCGCGGCTCGACGATCGACTACGAGGAGAGCCTGCAGGGCGCGGGCTTCAAGGTCAACAACCCGAACGTCGTGGCCGCCTGCGGCTGCGGCTCCTCGTTCCGCGTCGCCGACGAAGAGCAGGTCGCGGCGGTCTGAGCGCAGCCTCCTCGCTGGCGCGCTCGCGCGCCGGCGTGAGTGTGCTCCCGTCGGCGATGGCTGTCCCCGCGCACCCGGCGCGGGCCCGTCCGGCCGCATAGGCTGCCGCGAATGGCGATCCTGCCGCAGGCGCTTCGCAGCCTGACCCCCGCGCGCGTGCGCGACGACGTGCGCATGCGCGCGCTCGCGGTCGGGCTGGGCGCGATCCCCCCGCGCACGATGCACTCCCACGCGGACGTGCGCGTACTGCTGGACGCGGCGCGCGGCGCCCGTCGCGCGGTCGAGATCGGCGTCTACGAGGGCGCTTCCGCGCTGGCTCTGTGCGCGACGCTCGAGCCGGGCGCGGAGCTGCATCTGATCGACCCGTTCGGCTCGCACCCGGACGCGCTGCCGAGCGGCTGGGGCGCGAGCGAGTGGGCGACCAGGCGCGCGGTCGCACGCGCGGTGCGCCGTCGCGGGCGCGACGCGCCCGCCGTGCGCTGGCACGTGGCGCTCTCCGGCGAGGTGGCCGCGGTCTGGCGCGACGAGGTCGATCTCGTGTTCATCGACGGCGATCACTCCGAGGCGGGGTGCGAGCTCGACTGGTCGTGCTGGCGGCGGTTCGTGGCGGTGGGCGGGCGCGTGGTCTTCCACGACGCGCGCGCCGGGGAGCCCGGCGGACGCGGGCTGCCCGGGCCGAGCGCCGTCGTCGCGCGCCACTTCCGCGGCGCCGCCACGCCCGGCTGGGAGATCCTCGCCGAGGCCGACCGCACCGTCGCGGTCCGGCGCGTGTCCTGAGCGCGCCGGAGCTTCACTGTTAAGTTGGACAGCCAGCCCGGACGCGGGCGAATGCGCATCGCACCGTAGGGTTGACGTCGGGTCACGCCGTGTGGTACCGTCGCCGCGACATGATGTCAAGCGTCGTAGAGGGTGCGGAGCGCCCAGGCCTCCTGCAAAGCTTGAGTTCCCGTCAGGGGGCTGTTTGCGGAACGCCTCGACGCCGTAGCGGCTTGACCTTGACTCAGGAGAGATTTTCTGCCAAGGTCGGGTGTACAGCGTCGTCTGCTGCGGATCAGCTGACGGCAACAACTGGCTTCGGGGCGTCTCTGTCCTGAGGAGGGGATTCCTGGGGTCGGTAGTTCTATTCCTAGAGGGAAAAGGAGCAGTGGACAGATGAAACGCATCAGGATCGTGGGGCTCTGCCTCGTCGCCGTGTTCGCGATGAGCGCGCTCGTCGCCAGCAGTGCGTCGGCAGCAACCCCGACGTACAAAGTGTGTAAGAAGGCGGCCGTGAAAGAAAAAGGCACGTTCAACAACAAGACCTGCACGATCGCCTCCAAAGGCGGCAAAAAAGAAGGCGGCTACGAAATCGGCGCCTGGAACGAAGGCAAAGAAAAAGAACCTAAGTTCAAGGACACGAATGGCGTCAGCACGCTCACGAGCTACATCAAAGGCTTCGGCATCGTCGGCGCCGTGAGCTGCACGAAGGCGAAGGGCGAAGGCAAGATCACTGGCCCGAGCAACGGTAACGTCACGGTCACGTTCGAAAAATGCACGAGCTCCGGCGAATCCTGCGCTTCTGCGGGTGAAAAAGCCGGCAAGATCAAAACGTCCCTGCTGGCCACGGAACTGGCCGAACTCTCACCGACCGAAGTCGTCACCAGGGTCGGGGAAGTCGGGAAAGTCTCTGCCTCGTTCTCCTGCGGAGCTGAGAAAGTCATCACGACCGGCATCGCGGACGGCGTCATCACCGGTGACGTCGGCAACATCGCCAAGGAATCCACGCAGACCTTCTCCGTCAACGCAGGCGGCGAACAGGTGAACACCGTGGACGGCGACGTGCTCCTGACTGAAGTTGTCGGCACCGGCAACTTCGAATCTGGCGAGAACACCACCGCCAAAGTCAAGGGCGAGGAAATGGAGATCGAAATCTGATCTCGCAGTACTCGCTGTAGTTGGGTAGTAGGCCGCAATCAGGCAAGGCAGTACGTGTGTGGGGCCCTCGGGCCCCACACACGCGTCTGACGGGGAAGCGCCTGCAAGCGTACTGGGCGAAGCGCGTTGCACGCCGTCCGGGATGACCTGGCGGCCGCGAGCAACGGCGTGGTTGTCGCTTGAACATAAGCAACCCAGGTGTTAGCCTCATAGAGGGGCCGTGGCGCCAGGGGAATCAGAGAGGCCGGCGATGGGGAAGGGATTGGGACAGGGCAGATGCGACGGATGACCGCCAACTCGGGCGGCACACGCGCGGGCGCCAGCTCGCGGTCAGGTGCCGGCTTGGAGTCAAACGTGTGCCCTGGTCGCTCAAGCGTCCGCCTGCGGGCAGGCACTCGCCTCCGGCGGTCAAACGTGCGCCTCGGCAGGTCGGTGCGCGGGATGCTCGCCACGGCACTGCTCGTCGTCGCGGCCCTCGCGCTCTACAGCGTCCCCGCGCAGGCCCTCGGCCAGCGGGGCCATGAATTCTCGGGGTCTTTCGGCGAAAGCGGCGAACCGTCGAACCCGTCCAAACCGTCGGCGCTCGCCGTCAGCGAAACGACAGGCGACGTGTACGTGCTCGAAGCCGAAAGCAATCGCGTCGTCGTGTACGGGCCGGCCCCCAAGCACGAATTCATCGAAGCGTGGGGCTACGGCGTGAGCAACGGCGAAAAGAAGCTCGAGACGTGCACCGAAAAATGCGAGCCGGGGCTCGCCGGCTTCGGCAAAGAAGGACAGCTCGACGATCCTGTCGCGATCGCCGTCGACAACTCTCAGGGACCGTCGAGCGGCGACGTGTACGTCGTCGCCAACCGGACCTGGAAGAAATCGGCGGTCGACAAGTTCACGCCCAAAGGCGGGTTTCTCGGGAACCTCGTTACGAAGGCCGAAAAAGAAGAAGAACTGGAAGGCGCCATCCAGGGCGTCGCGGTCGACGAGTCCGGGAACGTCTGGGCCGAGCGAGAAGGCGAAGAAGAAGAAGTGCGGCTGGAGGAGTTCGAGGGCGGCACGCTGGGCGGGCGGACGACGCTGGCACAGGAAACATTCACGATCGCCGAAGAAGGGCCCCTCGCCGAATGGTTCCACTTCGGGGAACTCACCTCGGAAGACATGGCCGTCCTGGAAGCCAAAAAAGCCGAAAACAGCGAACTCGAAATCGGCAGCGTCGAGCGTCCCGTGAGGCCCGGGTTCACGATCGACGCCACCGGCGACTTCTACACGACCTACGAGCCGTTCGGCCACGACATCGCGGAAATCGAAGAACTGAAGAAAGAACACGAACACCCGGAAACGCTGGCGCAGCCATGCGTGGCGCACCGTTGCTTCACGGAGAAGCTGACGACCTCGCCATCGGCAGAAAGCCCCACGGCGATCGGCAAACTCGCGCGCGAAAACACGACGGGACTCGCGGTCGACGTCTCCGGCGGCGAAGGGAGCAACGACGTCTACCTGGACAACGGCTCGAGCGTGGCGGCATTCACCCCGAGCGGAACGCTGATCCAGCGCTTCGGCACGAGCGAACTCGAACACGGCGGCGGTGGCGGCGTGGCCGTCGACTCCGCCACCAACGAAGTGCTCGTCGCCGACTCGGTCGAAGGCAAGATCGGTCGGATCGAAAGCTTCACGCCGGAAAAGGAAGGGCCGCCGGTGATCGAGCCCGGCAGCCCGTTCTTCAGCCACGCCAGGTCGACCTCGGCCGCGCTGACCGCGACGATCGACCCCAACGGCGAGGATCTCAACGAACTGCACTACTACTTCCAGTACGGGATGGCCAGCTGCGCGAGCAGCCCCGGCTCCTGCACGCAGTTGCCCCCCGAACTCGGCGCCGGCGAAGAGCTGAAGGAAGGCTTCGGAGAACAGACGGTGTCCGTGCGTCTGGCCGGGCTCTCGCCGAGCACGACCTACCACTACCGCGTGATCGCCGAAAGCAACCTCGGCAAGACCGTCAGCGGGGAAGGCACCTTCACGACGCAGACCTCGGCGGTCCAGGCGAGCATGCTCGACGGGCGCGCCTGGGAACTGGTCTCGCCCGGCGACAAGCACGGAGCCTCGATACGCGCGATCGAAAAAGAAGGCGGGCTGGTTCAGGCGTCGCCCGACGGCAGCTCGGTGGTCTACACGGCGACCGGCCCTGTCGGCGAAAACGAAGAAGCGCTCCTGGGCGCCCGCGGCCCCGAACCCACGGAGGTGTTCGGTCACCGCGACGGCACGCACTGGTCTTCCGAAGACATCGCGACCGAAAACGGGGTGCCGGCACAGGGTCTGCAGCTGGGGGGACCATGGGAGTATGAGTTCTTCTCGCCTGAACTCTCGACCGCGTTCGTCAACCCCTATTCGGCGGTTCTTCCTTCGACGCAAACGGAAAAGACGGAACGGACGATCTATCTGCGCCAGATGACCACGTGCGCCGCGTCGCCCTCGACCTGCTATCTGCCGCTGGTCAACTCGACCGACGACACCGCGAAAGCGCCGCTTGCCGAAGCCGATCTGTTCTTCGAGGGAGCCACGCCCGATCTCGAACACGTGATCTTCGATTCGGCCATCGGGCTCACAACGAACGCCGCGCCGAAGGGCCACGGGCTGTACGAGTGGTCCGCGAAAGCCCCTGCGCCCGAACGGCTGCAGCTGATCAGCGTCCTGCCCAACGAAACTCAAGAACTCGAAAGCAAGGGCCTCAACCTCGGCGCCCCCGAGAGCGGCGCCTCGCGCACCAACGCGATCTCCGAAGACGGCTCACGTGTGGTGTGGAGCGCCCAGGAAAAACACCTCTATATGCGAGAGCTCAAACAGGAAAACGGACACACGGTGGGCAAGACGCTCCGCGTCGACGAAGCGGACAGCGACGCACCCAGGTTCGCAGGGAAGCTGTTCGGAGAAGAAAGGCCGATCTTCGAGGACGCCAACCCGGAAGGCACGAGAGTGTTCTTCACCGACGCACAGCGACTGACCGCGGATGCGACGGGCGGGCAGAGCAGCGAACAGCGGGACCTGTATGTGTTCGAACCCGAAAAGCCCGCCGGCGAACAGGTCACCGACCTCACGCCTGACATCAACAAGCTCGAACCCGCCGACGTGCAGGGCGGCGTCCTCGGCATGGAAGAACATGGCTCATACGTGTACTTCGTCGCCAACGGCGTGCTCGCCGCCGGAGTCGAACCGGGCAACTGCCGCACCGAAGAAGCGCCACCGGGCTCGAGCTGCAACCTCTACGTCGTGCACCACGGCGCCACCGGATGGGAACAGCCGCGGTTCATCGCGAGGCTCTCCAACGAAGACCGTCCCGACTGGGGCGGAAGCCTGGGCGACTCCAAGAGCTACGAATACGAGATGCAGAACCTCAGCTCGCGGGTCTCTCCCAACGGCGAATACCTCGCGTTCATGTCCAAGGAAAGCCTCACGGGATACGACAACGTCGACGCCAACAGCGGCCACCCCGACGAGGAGGTCTACCTCTACCACTACGGCACGGGCAGGATCGTATGCGCCTCGTGCAACCCGAGCGGAGAGCCGCCCGTCGGCGTCGTCGACAATCCCGAAGCCGGCGAAGGCGAAGGGCTGCTCGTCGACCGCCCGCAGAGCTGGCCGAGCGCGATCAACGGCGAAATCGACGAACTGGAAGGCATCGACAGCTGGCTCGCCGCAAGCCTGCCGGGATGGACCGGATACGGGCAGGTCGGGTGGGGCGCGCTCTACCAGTCCCGCTATCTCTCCAACACCGGCCGGCTCTTCTTCGACAGCGCCGACCCGCTCGTGCCGCTGGCGAAGCCCACCAGGGAGGAGCCGATCGACGGCAAGGGCACAGAAGTCGGCCTGGAGAACGTGTACGAGTACGAGCCGCGGGGCCAGGGCAGCTGCACGACCGAAAACACCAAGGGCGGCTGCGTCGCGCTGATCTCCTCGGGCGAATCCGAACACGAATCGGCGTTCCTCGACGCGAGCGAAAACGGCAATGACGCGTTCTTCCTGACCAGTGCGAAACTGTCGCCGGCGGACCCCGACACGACCTACGACATCTACGATGCCCGCGTGTGCGGCGGCTCGGGCTCCGAAGCGTGCCCGACTCCCCCGCCCGAAAGCTCGCCGGAATGCACCGGCGAAGACCAGCACAACTGCAGGCCGCCGTCGACGCCGCCTCCCACGTTCGCGGAACCCGCCAGCTCGACCGCCTCGGGCTCCGGCAACATCGCGGCCAAAGCCGGGACGCTCAACGCGAAAACCGAACAGAAGCCGACGGTGACGCCGAAACCCAAGGCGCTGACGCGTGCAGAGCTGCTCGCGAAAGCCCTGAAGAGCTGCAGGGCGGACAAGCGGAAGAGCAAGCGCGCCGCGTGCGAAAAGCAGGCGCGCGCGAAGTACGGGTCGAAGGCGAAGGGCAAGAAGGCGAGCGCGCGCCGCGGAGTCCCGCTCGGACCGTCATCGAGAGCGAGAGGGTAGGGATACATCGTGACCGATCGCAAGCCACTCCACCTCCGGACCGCCGCTCGCTCGCTCGTGGCCACGGTGGTGCTCGTCCTGTGTGCCGGCGTCGCTCCGGCGCTTGCCCGGGCCGCGACGCCGCACTGGTACGTCATCACACGGACGGCGCCGACCTATCTGCACCCTGGCAAGTCGGGCTGGATCACGATGGTCGTCGCCAACCTCGGCGATGCGCCGGTCCTGGCGACCAGCGGCAATCCCGTCGAGATCACCGACACGCTGCCCAAGCCGCTCGAAGAAAAAGGCAAAGTCGTGGGCGAAGTGGTCGCGACCGAAAAGATGAAGGGTCACGCCGACTCGGGAACCAATGACGAGAAGGAAAAGGTGGAATTGAGCTGCGAAGCGCCGCCGGCCCTCAGTTGCAAGTTCGAAGGGACGCTTCCGGCCGGCACGGCGATCACCGTTGAGCTACCCGTGGAAGCGAAGCTCAAAGAAGAGTCCCTCATCGCTGGCGAAACAAAGAGTCTCGGCGAAAACGTGGTCAGCGTGACGGGTGGAGAAATGGTGGGAGGCGGCGGAGTGCCGGCCAAGATCACCCCCCACCAGATCACCGTGAGTCAGAACGAAGGCGAAGTGCCGTTCGGGGTCGAACAGTACGAACTCAGGCCTGAAACCGAAGACGGCTCGCTCGACGTCCACGCCGGGTCGCATCCCTTCCAGCTGACCACCGCGATCGCATTCAACCAGACGTTCATGTTCGAAACGAAAGGGGCTCCGGAATTCCTGCCGAGCGTCCCAGCGTTGGTGAAGAACATCGACACCACGCTCCCGCCGGGCCTTGTCGGCAACACGAACACGAGCATCATCCCGCAGTGCAGCGACGTGGACTTCTCGACCGTGTTCGAAGGCAACTACGACGAGTGCCCTGCCGACACCGCCGTCGGCGTCGCCGTGGTGACGTTCAAAAGCCCCGGCATCAACACAGGGTATGAGACGGAAAGCATCCCCGTGTTCAACCTCGTCCCCGCGCCCGGGGAACCCGCGCGCTTCGGCTTCGAGTTCACCAAGGTGCCGGTGACGCTCGGCACGTCGCTGCAGACCGGCAAAGGCTACGCCGTCGAAGTGCTATCCAAGAACACCTCCGAGCTCGCCGAAGTGCTGAGCGCGGTGGTGACGGTCTGGGGCGTCCCCGGCGCCGCCAGCCACGAAGAAGAGCGCGGATGGCAGTGCCTCGGCGGCGGCTGGCGATACTACGCGGCGCCGAAACATCCGAAGTGCGAAGAAGCGGGACCCCAGCCCGCGACGCCGTACCTGACTCTGCCGACGACCTGCGGGAAGGCGCTGGAAACATCGCTGCAGGTCGAATCGTGGCTGCCCCGGACCAAGCCCGAACCGGTCGAGGCGCCCAAGTCGCCCACGGAGACGCTCGAAGGGTGCGCCGGGCTGCCATTCAACCCGTCGATCGAAGTGCAGGCGGAACAGCACGACGCCAGCACGCCGACGGGGCTGAAGGTCGTCGTCGACGTCCCGCAGGCCTCGACGCTCGAACCGACGCTCGAAGAAACCGGCAAGGCTGAGAACAACGTCAAGGAAACGACCGTCACGCTTCCGCCGGGCGTGCTGGCCAACGCCGGGCTCGCCCTTGGCCTGAAGGCCTGCGAATCGAAGGCGATCGGCTTCGAACTTCCCGAAGAAGAAGGCACGCTCAACGCGCAGCTGGAAAACGACATGTTCAGCGCCGCGGCGGCCAGCTGCCCGGAAGCGTCGAAAATCGGCAACGTAAAGATCGTCGCGCCGCTGATCAAAGAACCGCTTACCGGCTCCGTGTATCTGGCTCAACAGGACACCAGCCCGTTCAAATCGCCGCTCGTGCTGTACCTGATCGCCGAAGCCAAGGAATCGGGCGTGCGCGTGAAGCTCGCCGGCGAAGTCAAGATCAACCAGGAAACCGGCCAGGAGACGTCGACCTTCCGCGGCACACCGCCGGTGCCCTTTGAAAAGCTCGAACTCACGCTTCCCAACGAAGAAGAAGGGCGCGCCGCGAACTCGACGCCGCCACGATGCGGCCAGTACCCGACGAAAGCCGCCCTCACCACGTACTCCGAAGAAGGCGAAACGCCCGCCACGACCACGCCCGCGTCGTCGAACCCCGAAGGCTTCGAAATCACGCACGGCGCGGGCGGCTCGCCGTGTCCTCCGAGCGCGCCCGCCCCGCTGGACTTCACGCCCAGCTTCAAGGGCGGTTCGGCCGACACGCAGGCGGCCGCGTTCACTCCCTTCTCGGTCACCATCGGGCACGCCGACGGGCAGCAGGCGCTCGAAACGATCGACATGGAACTGCCGCCCGGCCTCGCCGCGCTTCTCTCCGAAGTCACGCTCTGCACCGAAGCGCAGGCCGAAGCCGACGCGTGCCCCGCGGAAAGCCTCGTGGGTCACACCATCAGCGTCTCTGGGCTTGGCGACAAAGTGGTCGAACTCGAAGGCCAGCTGTACCTCACGGGCGCGCTTAGCGCGAACTCGAAGCATGGCGCAGGGCCGTTTGGGCTGCTCGCCGTGACCGAAGCAAAGGTTGGTCCCTTCAACCTCGGCGACGTCAACGTGTTCTCGACGATCAACGTCAACGCGACCACGGCGGCGGCGATCGTCAACAGTTCGCAGATCCCGCAGTTCGTCAAAGGCGTGCCCGTGCAGCTGAAAGAGCTCCACGTCGTCGTTGAACGACCCGGTGGCAAGCCGTTCCAGTTCAACCCCACCAACTGCGAAGAGCTGCACACCACCGGGAAGCTGACGGGCTACGAAGGCACGAGCTCCCCGATCTCCGGACCGTTCTTCGCGTCAAACTGCGCGAGCCTGCCGTTCGCGCCGAAGCTCAGCGCCATGGTCGTCGGGCAGGGGAGCAAAACGAACGGCACGACCTTCGCCGTGACCGTCGAATCGCCCGGCCTCGGGCAGGCGAATATCCACAAGGTCGACCTCACGATCCCCTCCGTACTCCCGTCGCGACTGACCACGATCCAGAAAGCCTGCGTCGCGGCCGTCTTCGAAGTCAACCCTGCCTCGTGCGACGAAGGCTCGGTGATCGGCGAAGGGATCGTGCACACGCCTGTGTTCAAGAACCCGCTGAGAGGTCCGGCGTACCTGGTCTCGCGCGGCGCCGAATTCCCCGACGTGGAGTTCGTGCTGCAGGGCGAAGGCGTCAAGATCCTCCTGGATGGCAAGACCTACATCCACGCGGGGATCACGTACTCGAAATTCGAAACGGCACCGGACGCGCCGTTCACGAAGTTCGAAACGATCTTCCCCGCGGGGCCGCACTCCGCGCTCACCCCCAGCGTGCCCGAAACCGAAAACTTCAACCTCTGCAGGCAGCACATCTCGCTGCCCACTGAAATCACGGGCCAGAACGGGGCGTTCATCAGCCAGACGACTCCCGTCACCATCACGGGCTGCAGCGGCGTGCTGCCGTCCAAGGTCGTGAAGCCGACGCGGGCACAGCTGCTCGCCAAAGCGCTCAAGGCCTGCAAGAAGGACAGGAAGAAGAGCAAGCGCGTCGCCTGCGAAAGGGTCGCCCGCAAGAAGTACGGGAGCAAGGCCAAGAAGTCGTCGAGGAAGGGCGCAAAGAAGTCCTCGAAGAGGTAGCTTCGCCTTCAAGGAGGCGACGGCAGGGCTGCTTTTGGCCGCCTGTTCCGTCACATCCAATAGGTGGAGTGTTTGTAGTTGTCAGACCCTTGACGCGAGGGTTGACGTTCTGCGAGTGTCTCGTACGCTGTCGCTCAATCGAATGACGGGGCGGCAGCCGGCACCTCGACGACTCCATGCCACGGAGCGCGCCGGGTGCCGCTGATGACCTAATCCGGAACGGAGAGGTGATGAGATGAAACGCATCTGGATCGCAGGGGCGTGCGTCGTGGCGGCGCTCGCCGTGGCCGTGCTTGGCACGGCGAGCGCGTCGGCGCAGCCGATCTACAGGGTTTGCGCCAAGCTGGCCAAAATCGAAGGCAAGTACCACGGTCACTACACCAACAAGAACTGCACCACGCCCGCAACGGCCGAAGAAGAAGCCGAAGGCAAAAAAAATGAGTACGAATTCGGGGCCTGGAACGAAGGCAAAGAAGCGGAACCAAAGTTCACGTTCAAATCGGGCACCTTCACGCTCACCTCTTACATCAAAGGGTTCGGCATCGTGGGCGCGATCACGGCGGCGAAGTCGAGCGGCGAAGGCCATATCACCGGCCCAAGCACCGGCACTGAGGTCATTACACTCGAAAAAATGACGACGTCGGGCGAATCGTGCGGGTCGGCGGGCGAGCCTGCCGGCACAGTAAAAACGGAGGTGCTGGACACCGAACTCGTCGAAATCCCGGAAACGAAAGGAGTCGTCGTCAGGGTTGAGGGCGCCCCCACGTTCGCCGAGTTCAGCTGCGGATCCCTTAAATGGATCCAGACCGGCGCGATCGACGGTGTGGTCACCGGGGATGTCGGGGTCGTTTCGAAGGACTCCACAGAGACGTTCAGCGTGAATGCGGGCGGAGAACAGATCAACACGGTGGACGGCGACGTCCTGCTGACCGAAGTCGTCGGGACCGGAATATTCGAATCGGGCGTGAACACCACTGCGGGGCCGAAGGGCGAGGAAATGGAGATCGAACCGTAGGCCCTCAGCCCGGTTCGTTCTGCAGCGAGCGCCACAGGTAGCGGCACGCGAGCGTGCGCTGCGGGCGCCAGGGCTCGGCGATTCCCTCGATGGTCGGTGCGTCGGGGAGGTCGTCGAGCCCGTACGCGCGTTCGATCGCGCGGCGGATGCCCAGGTCGCCGACCGGCAGCACGTCCGGGCGCTCGAGCTGGAACATCAGGAACATGTGCGCCGTCCACACGCCCACGCCCTTGACCGCGACCAGCTCCGCGGTCACGTCCTCGTCGCTCAGCTCGTCCAGGCGATCAAGCTCCAGCTCGCCCGACAGCACGTGCTCGGCCAGCGAGCGCAGGTAGCCGACCTTCGCGCGCGAGAACCCCGCCGCCGCGCGCAGCTGCTCGGGGTCGTCGTCGAGGATCTCCTGCGGCGTCGGCGCGCGCCCGCCGAAGCGCTCCGTCAGGCGTCCGTAGATCGCGCGCGCCGCGAGCACCGACAGCTGCTGGCTGGCGATCGAGCGCACCAGCGCGCCATAGTGGTCGTCGCGGTCCGGACGGCCCTCGCGCGAGTTCCCGAGCGGGCCGACCGCGTCGATCAGCCGCTCGAGCACCGGGTCCGCCGCCCGCAGGTGCGCCGTCGCCCTGCGCTCGGAGGCCGGCGTGCCCGCGCGTCCGGCCACGGGCGCCCGCTCAGAGGGCCGGCAGCGCCGACTCCAGCGCCACCGGCTCGCCGTCGAGCGCGTTCAGCGCGCGCTCCAGCGACATCGCCAGGCACGTGAAGCTCGGCGTGTCGCGGACCGTGAAGCGCGACGCCTCCGTCGTGCGCAGCCGCTGCACCAGGTCAAGGAACGTGCCCACGTCGTCCGTGTCGAACGCGACCACGAACTCCTGGTCGTCGAGGCCGAACGAGTACGTCGTGTGGTTGTCCACGCCCGGGTATTCGCGCCCGACCTGGATGTGGCCCTGCATGATCCGCCAGCGCTCCTGCGCCGGCAGCGCATACCACTCGCGCGACTTCACGAACGGGTACACGAACACGTAGCGGCCGCGGAAGCCGCGCGCCACGTTGCGCTCGTCTTCGGAGTACTCCGAGCTCTTGCGCATCCCCAGGAACGAGTACGGGATCTGCGCCCACTGCATCAGCCCGCTCTGCGCCAGCACCACGTGGAACTCGTGGATGCGGTCCAGGTTCTCCGCCTCAGACACCAGCAGCAGCTCCGCGTCGCCCCGCGTCCCCACCAGCGAGAAGCTCTGCAGCAGGTGGCCGTCCGCGAAGTCCTCGCACGCCGCCGCGAACTCGCGCTTGTCCTGCGCGCGACGCTCGCCGTCCAGCCGCCGCCACGCCGGGTCGAGCTTCAGGAACGTGTACTTCACGAAACGGCGCGTGCTCACGCAACGATTATCGCACCGTCCGCGCAGAGCGCCGGCGCGACGCAGACGGGCCGGCTCCGATCCCCGCCGGCGGATAGAGTGTGAGGCCGTGCGGATCGCGCTGCTGTCGCCGTACTCGTGGACCTACCCCGGCGGTGTCACCCGCCACATAGAGGCGCTCGCCTGCGAGCTGGGCGCCGCCGGGCACGAAGCGCGCATCCTCGCGCCGTTCGATCCCGACGACGCGCTCTCGCGCCGTCTGCACCGCGGCGCGCGCCCGCAGCCGCGCGCCGTCGGCGAGGACTTCGTCTCGCTCGGACGCACCGTCGGCGTGCCCGCCAACGGCGCCGTCTCCAACATGGCGCTCGCGCCGCAGGCCGTGTTCGCCATGCGCGACGAGCTGCGCCACGGCGGCTACGACGTGCTGCACATCCACGAGCCCGTCGTGCCGTTTCTTTCCTGGGACGCGCTCACCAGCGTCGGGCGGCTGCCGCTCGTCGGCACCTTCCACACCTACTCCGAGAACCTCCTCACCAACGGCATCGCCGCCGGCCCGCTCGGCGGCCGGCGGCGCATGAACCGGCTGCACGCGCGCATCGCCGTCTCCGAGGCCGCCGCTTGGACCGCGCGGCGCTTCTACGGCGGGCGCTATCGCATCGTTCCCAACGGCGTCCACCTGCTCGGCGGCGCCCCGTCCGGCGACGCGCTCGCTGACCAGCCCACGGGCGCCTCCCCGCACGACGCCGACCCCGATAACCATTCCGAGCACAGCGACGGCCGGCCACAGCTGCGCATCCTGTTCGTCGGCCAGGCCGTCGAACGCAAGGGCCTGCCCGTGCTGCTGCGGGCGTTCGAGGCGCTGCGCGAGGAGATCCCCGCGACGCTCACGCTCGTCGGCGCCAGTCGCCAGGAGGTCGCGCACATGATGCTCGACGATCGCGGCGTGCACGCGCTCGGCAAGGTCTCCGAGGAGCGCAAGCTCGCCGAGCTCGCCCGCGCCGACGTCCTCTGCGCGCCCTCGCTGCACGGCGAGAGCTTCGGCATGGTGCTGACCGAGGCGTTCGCCGCCGCCACGCCCGTGCTCGCCTCCGACATCCCCGGCTACCGCGACGTCCTGCGCGACGGGCACGACGGCCTGCTCGTGCCCCCCGGCGACGCGCTCGCGCTGGCCGAGGCGCTGCGCGCGCTCGCGCTCGACCCCCGTCTGCGCGCGCGCATGGCCCTTGCCGCGCGCGAGCGCGCCGAGCGCTTCGCCTGGCCGCACGTCGCCGCCGAGGTGCTCGACTGCTACGAGCAGGCGCTGCGCGTCGCCGCGCCCGCCACGCGCGTCGGACGCGCCGCCGTCCGCTACGGGCTCGCGCCCGCCGACCTGCTGCCGCGCATACCCGCCGAACGGCTGCCCTCACTCGTCCCCGCCGGGCCGCCGCTCGTCGGCCGCCCGCGGCGCCTGCGCACCCTGCGCCGCGCCGGCCTCGCCGTCAGCTCGCTCGTCGCGGCCGGCATCGCTGCGCTCGCGCTACAGCGCGTCGGCGTCGCCCGCGTCGCCGCCTCGCTGCTCGCGTCCAAGCCCGGCCTGATCGCCGCCGGCCTCGCGCTCATGTGCGCCGCCATGTTCGCCCGCGCGCTCTCCTGGCACGCGATCCTCGCCGCCGCGCCCACCTGGCGCCGCGCCAAACGCCGCGATGCCATGCAGGGCACGTTCATCGGTGTGCTCATGTCCGCCACGCTGCCCGCCCGCCTCGGCGAGCCCTCGCGCGCGCTGATCGTCGCCCGGCGGCTCGGGCGCGCGCGCGAGACGCTGCCCGTCGTGCTCGGCACGATCGTCTCCCAGACACTGCTCAACCTGCTCGCGCTCGTCATCCTCGGCGGCGTCACGCTCTCCACCGTCAGCGACCTCGACGGTCACGATCGCCCGCTGCTGCTCATCGCGCTCGCGCCGCTGCTCGCGCTGCTCGCGCGCGCGCTCGCGCCGATCCTCGTGGCGCCCGCCGCGCGCTCGCGCTATCAACGCCTGCACGCGCTGCTCACCGCGCTGCGTCGCACGCTCGCGCGCGTGCGCGACGGCCTGCGCGTGTTCGCCCAGCCACGGCGCGCCGCCCTCGCCACCGGCGCCCAGCTCGGCGCCTGGGCGCTGCAGTGGCTCTCCTGCTGGCTGCTGCTCACCGCGTTCGGGCTCCATCCGCACGGTGGCGCCGCCGCTGCTGCCGCCGCCGTCCTCTTCGCCGTCAACGTCACCGCCGTCGTGCCCGCCACGCCCGCCAACGTCGGCGTCTTCCAGGCCGCCTGCGTCGCCGTGCTCGCCGGCGCCTACCACGTCTCCACCCCCGACGCCATCGCCTACGGCATCGTCCTGCAGGCCGTCGAGCTCGCCACCGCGCTGATCATGGGCCTGCCCGCGCTCGTCAACGAGGGCCTCACCTGGCGCGAGGTGCGCCTGCGCACGATGCACGCCACGCCCGTCAAGCTCGCGCCGCTGCCCGCCGGCGGCGTCGGCGTTGCGGTAGCCGCGGGCGCCGAGCGGTAGATCAGGCTGTGACCGAGCCGGAGAGGTGATGCGGCTCGGGAATCGGCTCTCCCGCCTCCCGCATCAGCGCGAGGTGATCTGGAATAGCCTCGCGCATGAGCTGTTCGACCTCAGCACTCCAGCTCTCATCGTACTGCTGCGCTTGTCAGCCACAGCCAAGACAAAGCAGGCATCGGCGCGCCTGCGGCGTATCGAGCGACGATGGCCGACGCCTGGGTCTACATCCTGCGCTGCGCCGACGGCTCGCTGTACACCGGCTGGAGCACCGACGTGCAGCGGCGGCTTACCCGCCACCGCGAAGGCAAGGCCAGCCGCTACACCTCCAGCCGCCGGCCGGTGGAGCTCGCGATCGCGCTGCCCATGGCCGACCGCACCGCCGCGCGGCGCGAGGAGGCGCGGATCAAGCGGCTCGATCGAGCCGCCAAGCTCGCGCTGATCGCCGCTTCGGGGGCGGCCGAGCTGCCGGTCGAGGCCTGAATGGCGGGGATGGCCGCCGGTTTAGGGCATGATGGGGGTATGGCCTCACGACCTCCGGCGCGCAGCGTCAAGATCTCCGACGACGAGCGGACGGGCTGGTCCTCCGATCGCCCCCGCCGCGACGGCGCCCCGCCGCGGCCCGCCGACCTGACCGTCCACTGCCGCGTGCTCGCGCCCGCCGACCGGCTGCGCTACTCGCCCGGGAGCCTGCTGATCGTCGCCAGCGCATCGCTGGACGAGCGCGACCGCTTCCTCGCCCGGCTGATCGAGGACCGCGCCAGCATGCTCTCGCTTGGCAAGGTCCGCGCGCTGCTCGCCGGGCGCGTCGAGGAGACCGAGCTGGACGCTCGCGCGCAGGAGCTCCTGCTCGCCGCCGTCTCCAAGCGCATGGAGGCCAGGGAGACCGTCGTCCTCGGCGTCGACGGGCTCGGCGCCGGCGAGCGCGAGCCGTTCGTGCGCCTCGCCGCCGCCCTCAAGCGCCCGCGCCACCTGATCCTGCTCGAGACCGCCCGCGAGCAGGTCCGCGAGGAGGATCTCGCCGCGCTCAACGAGCTGCGCCGTGCGCTCGACGCAGGCGAGCTCGGCGGCGAGGGCTTTCAGACCGTGCTGCGCCTCGGCGGCGGCACAGCCGGCGAGGTCAAGCGGATCCTCTTCCGCCCGCCGCCCCGCGAAGAGTCCTAGGGTAGGCCCCTTATCTTGCAGGGCTTCAGTCGCTCGAGCGCCCGGCCGATGGGTCAGCCGTGCCAAGCTCGAGCCCCGCTGCTTTAGAGTCACCGGCCCTCCAGCCGAGGGTCCCTGTGGGTGCGCGGATCGTCAGCCGCCGGGCCACCCTCATCGACACCCGGCTCGTGCGCGCAGAGCTCGCCAGGCTGCGCGGGCCGCGTCCCGGTACGCAGGTCCACAGCGCGCGCGTGATTCGCTCGACGCTCTCGCGCTGAGGTTCCAACGAGCCCGCCGCCTCGCAAACCGCCTGAGCGGCGCCCCGGTGGCGCGCACCCGCCGCGTCAGCTGCGCCGGCAGGCTAGTCTCAGGTTGTGTTCGAGCGATTCACCGAACGCGCCCGGCAGGTGGTCGTCCTCGCGCAGGAGGAGGCGCGGACGCTCGGGCACGACTGGCTTGGCACCGAGCACATCCTGCTCGGGCTGGTGCGCGAGCGGGAGGGTCTGGCCTCACGCGTGCTCGCGAGCCTCGGCGTGACTCTCGAGCAGGTGCGCGCGCATGTCGTACGCGCCGTCGGCTCCCGCGAGGGAGAGCACCGCGCTGGCCAGATCCCGTTCACACCGGAGGCGAAGAAGGTGCTCGAGCGCGCGCTGCGCGAGGCGCTCAGCCTCGGCCACAACTACATCGGCACCGAGCACCTGCTGCTGGCGCTGACGCGCGAGCGGGAGGGCCTCGCCGCGCGCATCCTGGGCGAGCTCGACGTCGACGCGGAGCGGGTCCGCGTGCAGGTGAGGGGCATGGTCTCCGAGCCGGGCGTGGGGGTCGCGCGGCCGACGCCCGACATGGACCGCAGCTGGCTCGACTTCACCCCGTCCGAGGCGTTCGAGCTCGCCACGCGGCTGGCGCCGCTCGCGAGCAACATCACGTTCGAGGTGCGCCGCCACGGCGACGCCGAGCCGACGTTTCGCGTGTCCTGCAGGCTGGCCGGCAACGACGACGTCCTGCGCGATCTCGTCGCGCTCGAAGCGCACGGCATCCGCGCGATTCTCGATTCGGATCGAAGCGTCCGGCTCGGGCACCTCGACTGGAAACCCCCAGCGGAAGGCGGCGCGTCGGGTGGCGACGGGCCGGGCGGCGACAGGCCCGATGCTGACGTGCCGGGCGAAGCTGCACCCGGCGAAGCTGCACCGGGCGAGGCGTAGTCCGAGGACGGCGCCCCGGGCGCCGGTAGCTCGCCGAGTGCGCGCCCGGTCCTACGGCGCCTCTGAGATCACAAGGCGCAGCGCGCCGTCGAAGCTGTCCTGCTCGCGCAGGTGCCCGTGCTCCGCGTCCCACGCGCCCGAGCGCAGCGCTGCGTCGAGCCGGTCGACCATGTGCCGTTCCACGCCCGGGTCCAGCAGCGCCCACATCGACTGCGCGCTGCGCACCGCCGGGTCCAGCAGCCCCTCCGGCCGCTGCCAGAACGCCTCGAAGAAGCCGTCCGCGCAGTCCCCCGGCGTCGGTATGCGCTCGACGCGTGTGCGTCCGCCGAGCGCCGCCGCGATCGCGTCGATCGCCGGGAACCGCGGCCGCTCCTTCACAAGCCCCTCGTGCAGGAACTCGTGCTGCCACGACGGCAGCCCGTCGAGCTCGAAGGTGAAGATCACGACCGGCCCGCGCGACACGCGGCGAAGCTCCGCCAGGCCCGCCCCGGAAGGGTCCCAGTGGTGGATCGTCACGCACGCCATCGCCGCGTCCACCGCGCCGTCGTCGAGCGGGAGCGCCTCCGCGCGCGCGGCGATGACCGGCGCCGCGCCGGCGGGGCGCTGCGCGCGCATCGTCGCGCTCGGCTCGACCGCCAGCACCCAGCGATCGCGCGGCTCGTACGAGCCGGCGCCCGCGCCGACGTTCAGCACCGTCCGCGCGTCGCCGAGCGCCGCGTGGATGCGCGCCGCGATCCGCGGGTCCGGGCGTCGATGCTGCGCGTAGGTGCGGCCGTGGCGCTCATAGTCGACTCGAGCGGACACGATCGGCCAGGAGGAGGGTCCTAGCCCGCCATCGCGGGCTCGCCTGTCCCCGTCAGGGGATCCTCGGCTTCCACCGCCCCGTCCGGCGGGTCCTCGTCGTCGAGCTCGCCGAACAGCGACGGGTCGCGGCTGGAGCCGCGGATCACGTCGTCCGGCGAGCCGTCCGGCAGCAGTCGTCCCTGGCGCGTGCCGAAGTAGATCGCCTGCGGGTGGTGCGCGACGAGCGCGAGCGTCGACTGCTCCGGCTCGGGCGCGTAGCCGTCGGTGATGCTCATCCCGATCTGACCGAGATCGAGCAGCTTCTCCACCTTCAGGTGCTCTGACTGCTCCGGCACGGCCGGATAGCCCCACGAGTAGCGGCGCCCCTGCGTGAGCGAGACGTCGAGCATGCGGCGCGCTTCGTGGTGCAGCCACTCGGCCAGCCCCTCGGCGGTCTGCACCCCGAGGCCGTGCACGAACAGCTGCTCGGCGAACTCGCCTTCGGCCTCCAGCTTCGCCATCAGCTCGGTCACCTCTGAGCCGACCGTCACTGCCTGCACGGCGATCACATCGAGCTCCGCCGGTGGCTTGCCGTCGACCGCCGGGCGGAAGAAGTCCGCCAGGCACAGGCGGTCGCCCTTCGGCTGGCGCGGGCACACGAAGCGCGTCAGCTCCGTCGTGCGGTCCTCGGGGTCGAGCACGACGATGTCGTTGCCGAGCGAGTAACAGGGGAAGAAGCCGAGCAGCGCGCGCGGGTGCAGGTAGTCCTGCTCTTTCCACATCCGCTCCAGGCGCGGGCGGAAGTCGTCGCGCAGCAGCGTCTGCCACGCCTCGCCTTTGACGCCCCGCCCGCCCCAGTGCAGCTTGAACAGCACGTGCGTGTCGAGGTGGTGGTAGACCTCGTCGAGGTCCACGGGGATCTCGCGCACGCCCCAGAACGGCGGGGTGGGGATCGGCTCGTCGGTGCGGGTGGGAGAGCGGACGGAGTCGTCGGCGAGGTTGACCTCCTCGACCGGCTCCTCGCCCTTCTCTCGGAACGCCCTCGCGCCCGTGCGCAGCTTCTCGGCCAGCGCCGTGTGCGCGTCGGCGTCGATCAGCTGGTCCATCACCGCGAGGCCCTCGAACGCGTCCTTGCAGTAGAAGACCCCCGGCTCGTACATCTCATCCGAGTCCTTGCCCCCCGGGTACAGCGCGCGGTAGCCGAACGCGCGGTTGATCGCCGCGCCGCCGATCAGCACGGGGTAGGGGAGGCCCTTCGCGTGGAGCTCCTGGATGCACGCGGGCATCTGCTTGGAGGTGGACACGAGCAGCGCCGACAGGCCGATCGCCGTCGCCTCGTGCTCCTGCGCCGCGTCCACGATCCTCTGGATCGGCACCTGCTTGCCTAGGTCCACGACCGTGTAGCCGTTGTTGGTGAGGATCGTGTTGACCAGCGACTTGCCGATGTCGTGCACGTCGCCGAACACCGTCGCCAGCACGACCGTGCCCTTCGTGTAGCCCTCGATCTTGTCGAGGTATCTCTCCAGCTGCGCGACCGCGCGCTTCATCACCTCCGCCGACTGCAGCACGAACGGCAGGATCAGTTCGCCGGCGCCGAACTTGTCGCCGACCTCTTTCATCGCCGGCAGCAGCACCTCGTTGAGCGTCGGCACCGCGCCGATCTTCTCCACGCTCCTGTCGATCCAGTCCTCCACGCCGTCGCGCCGGCGGCGCAGGATGTGGAAGTGCAACGCCTCCTCCGGCTCCATCCCCTCCGTCGGGTCGGCCGCGCTCTGCGCCTCGTCTTCCGGGCCCTTGGACTCGAAGTGCTCGATGAACTGCTCCAGCGCATCCTCGCGGCGGTTGAACACGAGGTCGTCCGCGAGCTCGCGCTCGACGTCGGGGATCTCCGAGTACGGCGTGATGTGGTTGGGGTTGACCATCGCCAGGTCCAGGCCCGCGTCCACGCAGTGATGCAGGAACACCGAGTTGAGCACCGCGCGCGCGCCCGGCGAGACGCCGAAGGAAACGTTCGAGACCCCCAGTGAGGTCTTCACCTTGGGGATCTGCTCCTTGATGGCCCTTATCCCGGCGATCGTCTCCACGGCCGAGGGCCTCCACTCCTCATCACCGGTCGTCAGCGTGAACGTCAGGCAGTCGAAGATCAGCAGCTCCGGGTCAAGGCCGTGCTCCTCGCAGCACAGGTCGCGGATGCGCTTGGCGATCTCGACCTTCCTGTCGGCTGTCTTCGCCATCCCGACCTCGTCGATCGTCAGCGCGATCAGCGCCGCGCCGTGGGCGATCGCGACCGGCACCACACGGTCGAGCTTCGCGCGGCCGGCCTCGAGGTTGACCGAGTTGACGATCGCGCGGCCGGGGATCTGCTCCAGGGCGCGTTCGATCACCTCCGGCTCGGTCGAGTCGACCTGGATCGGCGCCGGCTGGGTCAGCGAGATCTTCTTGACCACCAGGCGCATCTGTTCGTCCTCGTCCTGGCGCTCGGTCAGCGCCACGCACACGTCGAGCACGTGCGCGCCGCCGGTCACCTGGTCCTCGGCGATCTGCACGAGCCCGTCGTAGTCGTCCGCCAGCAGCAGCTCCTTGGCCTTGCGCGAGCCCTGCGAGTTCACGCGCTCGCCGACCATCGTCGGCGCCGGCTCCTGCGCGAGCGGCGTCGCCGCGATCATCGAGGACAGGTGCGGCGGGCGCGGCGCGGGGCGCGCCGTGACCCTGCGGCGAGCGTCGCCCGCGCCGACGCGCTCGACGATCGCCGCGATGTGCTCCGGGGTGGTGCCGCAGCAGCCGCCGACGATGCCGACGCCGTAGCGCTCGACGAACTCCTTCAGCGCGTCCGCCAGCGGTCCGGGCTGCTCCGGGAAGATCGTCTCGCCGTCGGGTCCCTGCAGCGGCAGCCCCGCGTTGGGGATGCAAGCGACGGGCACCGGGCAGAGCTCGCCGAGGAAGCGGATCGCGTCACGCATGTCCTCCGGGCCGGTCGAGCAGTTCAGGCCGATCACGTCGACCTTCAGCGCCTCCAGTGTGCTCAGCACCGCGGAGATGTCGGTTCCCAGCAGCATCTTGCCGCCGTTGGGCAGCAGCGACACCGACGTGTGGATCGGCAGCGTGCGCCCGGTGCTCCTGAACGCCGCACGCGCGCCGAACACGGCCGCCTTGACCTCCAGGATGTCCTGCGCGGTCTCGATGATCAGCAGGTCGGCGCCGCCGTCGATCAGGCCCTCCGCCTGCTCGGTGAAGACCTCCACCAGCTCGCCGAAGCGGATCTGCCCGAGCGAGGGGTCCTCGGATGCGGGCAGATAGCCGGTCGGGCCGATCGAGCCGGCGACGAAGCGGTGCTCCCCCGCTGCTTTGCGCGCCAGTTCCGCGGCCTTCGTGTTGATCTCGACCGTGTAGTCGGCGAGACCCCACTCGCCCAGCTTGATCCGCGAGCCCTGGAATGTGTCCGTCTCGACCACTTCGGCGCCCGCGTCGAGCATCGAGGAGTGCACGCCCTCGATCACGTCGGGACGGTTGAGCACGAGCGCCTCATGGCACTTGCCCTCCAGGCCGCCGTAGTCCGCGCTGGTGAGCTCGAACTGCTCGAGCGTCGCGCCCATGCCGCCGTCGTAGACGACGACGTGCTCGGAGATGGATCGAAGGTAATCGCGCTGGGGCATGCAGGCAATGCTATCGGCGATCAGATGCCGCTCCGTCCCGGCCTCGACCCCGTTCGGGCGTCGCCCTTGCCCGAAACGACCGTCACCTCGTAGCCCTCACGGGACGCCAGCTTCGTTCAAGCGTCGAACATCTCCGAGGGGCGGGCGAGGACGGTGCACACTGCGCCGCGAAGGCCAAGCGAGTAGGGGGATTGACGATGACACCGCAGTTTCTACTTGAGGTACCTGGCAAGGACCGGATCGAGGAGACCGCGCACGCTCGCGGCGGTGAGGCTCCGTGGGAGACCGCCGCGGGCGGCGCGCGGATCACGCGCGAGGCCGGAGCCGCGCAGACGCTCGTCGCGGTCGTTGGTCTCGGCTACGCGGGCCTGCCGAGCGCGATCGCGCTGCGCCGCGCCGGTCTGCGAGTCGTGGGGATCGACGGCTCCTCCGCCCGTCTGGGCGACATCCGCAGCGGGCGCACGGAGCTCCGCGGCGACCCGCGCGAGGGCCTGCCGGACGAGGACTTCGTCCTGAGCAGCGAGATCGATGCGGTCCACGCGGCCGACGCGGTCCTGATCTGCGTGCCCAACACCGTCGATCGTCACGGGCACCCGAACACCGAAGCGCTCAGGCGCGCGTGCGCGGCTGTCGTGCAGCACGCGCGCGCCGGCCAGACGCTCGTGCTGACGTCCACCACGTTCGTGGGCAGCACGCGCGAGCTGCTCGTGGAGCCGCTCGCCGAGCGTGGCCTGCATGCCGGGGAGGACGTGTTCGTCGCCTACTCGCCCGAGCGCGTCGACCCAGGCGTCGACGACCACGAGCAGCAGCCGGCGCGTCGCGTCGTCGGCGCAGTGACCGAGAGGTGCTTCGCACGCGCCGCGGAGCTGCTGCGCCCGATCTGCGGAGGGCTGCACCGCGTCTCCTCGCCGGCGGCCGCCGAGATGGTCAAGCTGTACGAGAGCGGCTTCCGCGCCGTCAACATCGCTCTCGCGTTCGAGATGGCGGACGCCTGCCGGACGCAGGCGCTCGACCCGATCGAGGTCACCGACGCGGCGGCCACCAAGCCCTTCGGCTTCATGGCGCACTATCCGTCCGCGGGCGTCGGCGGGCACGGCGTCGGCCTGGACTCCCACTACCTGCTGCACGCGCTGCGCGAGCGGGGCCGCCCGGCCGCGCTCACCGAGCAGGCGCTGCGCACCGTCGCCGCCCGCCCGGGTCGTGTGGCGATGCGTGCGCACGAGCTGCTGCTGCGATCCGGGCGCCAGCTGCGCGACCTGCGCGTGATCGTCGTCGGCGCCGCCTACAAGCCCGGCATCGCCGACTCCACACGCGCGCCGGCCGTCGAGATCATCTCGCGGCTGCTCGCCGAGGGCGTGCACGTGGACTTCCACGACCCGCTCGTGCCGGTGCTGCGCGTCGACGGCGAAGAGATCGAGGGAGTCGACCCCGACCCGCGTCGCGACGCCTCCGGATTCGGCCCCGAAGACTACGAGCTGGCGATCGTCGTCGGCATCCAGCCCGGCTATGACTATGGCTGGCTGCGGCGCTGCCCTCAGGTGCTCGACTGCACCTACCGCGAGCGGACTGGCCACCGCCACTTCCTGCTCTGAGGGACACGCGTGGGTGGCTGGCGGCCGAGCATGGCCCCCCGGTCGTCAGCCACCACGCGCGAGAGCCCTACTTAATAAAGAGCATCTCCGAGTACTTGGGGAGCGGCCACAGGTCGTCGGCGACCAGCTTCTCCAGGCGGTCGCAGACGTCGCGGACGTCTTCCATCGCGGGGATGACCGTGTCGCGCATGTACACGGCCTCCTTCTGCGGGGAGCCCTCGGGGTGGTTCTCATCGAGGTTCGCGTCCTCGAGCTTGCGCTGCGCGAAGTGCAGCTCTTTGATCGGCGGCTCGATCTCGCCGATGAGCTCGTCGAGGCCGCTCTCGCGGAGTTCGTTGAGGTAGCGCACGGCCGCCGGCAGCAGCATCGTGCGGCCCATCGACGCCTCGGTCTCGGCCTCGATGTTGATCGTCATCACGTACTGCTCGGTGAACACCTCGTAGCGGGCCTCGAGCTCGCGCTTGGAGAGCACTTTGTACTTTTTGAACGTGGCGACCGTCTGTTTCTCGATCAGCCACGGCAGCGCGTCCGGCGTCGTGCGCAGGTTCGCGAGACCTCGCTTCTCGGCCTCCTTGTGCCAGGCCTCGGAGTAGCCGTCGCCGTCGAACACGATCTGCTTGTTGGCGGCCCACACCTCCTTGACAACACTTGTGACCGCCTTCTCGAGCGTCGCGCCCGCGCCTTTCAGGGCGCTCTTGAGCTTGTCGGTGAGCTCGTCGACGGACTCGGCGACGATCGTGTTGAGCACCGTGTTGGGGAACGCCGGAGAGGCGCTCGAGCCGAGCGCGCGGAACTCGAACTTGTTGCCGGTGAACGCGAACGGGCTCGTGCGGTTGCGGTCGCCTCCGTGCAGCGGCAGCGGCGGCAGCACCGGCGTGCCCAGCCCGAGGAAGGACCCCGGCTTGGACGCCTGCACCTTGCCCGCCTCGATCGCGCCGAAGACCTTCTCCAGCTCGGCGCCGAGGAAGATCGAGATGATCGCCGGCGGCGCCTCGTTGGCGCCGAGGCGGTGGTCCTGCCCGGCGCTCGCGACCGACGCGCGCAGCAGCGCCTGGTGCTTGTTGACGGCCTGGATGACGGCCGCGCAAAAGAACAGGAACTGCAGGTTCTCGGCCGGCGTGTCGCCCGGGTCGAGCAGGTTCAGCCCCGTGTCCGTGCCCATCGACCAGTTGTTGTGCTTGCCCGAGCCGTTGACGCCCGCGAACGGCTTCTCGTGCAGCAGGCACACCAGGCCGTAGCGGCGGGCGGTGTTCTGCATGATCTGCATCGTGATCATCTGATGGTCGGCGCCGACGTTCGAGTTCTCGAAGATCGGCGCGACCTCGTACTGGTTGGGCGCGACCTCGTTGTGGCGCGTCTTGATCGGCACGCCCAGCTTCGCGAGCTCCAGCTCGACCTCGAGCATGTACGCGAGGATCCGCTCGGGGATCGAGCCGAAGTAGTGGTCGTCGAGCTCGTGGCCCTTCGGGGGCTTGGCGCCGAACAGCGTGCGCCCGGTCGTCAGCAGATCGGGGCGCTCGAAGTAGTACTGCTCGTCGATCAGGAAGTACTCCTGCTCACAGCCGATCGTCGTGAACACGCGCGCCGCGCCCTCGACGCCGAGCAGGTCGAGCGCGCGGATCGCCGCGCCGGACAGCGCGTCCATCGAGCGCAGCAGCGGGATCTTGTTGTCCAGCGCCTCGCCCGTCCACGACGTGAAGGCCGTCGGGATGCACAGCAGCGCGCCGTTGGGGTTCTCGAGGATGAACGCCGGGCTCGTCGGGTCCCACGCGGTGTAGCCGCGGGCCTCGAACGTCGCGCGGATGCCGCCCGTCGGGAATGACGACGCATCGGGCTCGCCCTGGATCAGCTCCTTGCCCGAGAACTCCGCGATCGCCGTGCCGTCGCCCGCCGGGCCGTAGAAGGAGTCGTGCTTCTCAGCCGTCGATCCCGTCAGCGGCTGGAACCAGTGCGTGTAATGCGTGGCGCCCTTCTCCATCGCCCATTCCTTCATCGCCTGCGCGACCGCGTCCGCGAGCGAGGTGTCCAGCGCCTCGCCGCGCGCGAGCGTCCGCTGCAGCGCCTTGTAGACGTGCTTGGGCAGCCGGCGGCGCTGCACCGCCGGGGAGAAGACGTTGGCCCCGAAGACCTGGTTGTCCGCGATGGTCAGGTCGCTGGAGCCGAGCGCGGCTCCGTTGGCGCTCCACTGTGCGGCGGTGACGTTCTGCTGGCGTGTCCTGGGCATGGGTGGGGTCGATTCCTCCTGAAGAAGGGGTGGAGTGCGCCGGCTCCGGCGGGAGCGGGGCCAGACGCAATCGTAATGCCAAGCGGGCCGAAGGGGATCACCCAATGGCGAAATCGAAGGGGGCCGGGTTTCGACATCCGGCCAAACGCGGCAGGCGCCGTGCGTGGGTTCTACGGAGTCGCCGGCGCCGCAGGGGTCACGGGGTACTGACCGGCTTCGACGCGTCCGGTCGTCGGGTTGACGTGGGTGGGGGCGGGGGCGGGCTTGACGTAGACGGCGAACTGTCCCTGCACGGGGCCGTTGGTCTTCGCCTTGCCGGCGAGGCCGGCGGCGATCGTGTAGTGGACGGTGTAGGCGCCGGCCTTGACGGGCACGACGTGCCAGACGAACGTGCGCGTCGCGCCGGGCGCCAGCGCGCCGAGCGCCCAGGTGTTGACGTACGCCGTCTGGCCGCCGCCGGGCGGGCTGACCTGCTCACTTTCCACGGGCGGCGAGGCGACCGCGCCCGGGCCTCGTTCGATCACCCACACCGGGCGCTTGTCGGCGGAGAGCCCGGGGTAGCTCGAGGTGTAGTCGAAAGAGTCGATCGTGACGGCGACGTTGGGCACCGTGCGGGCGCCCGTGTTGCGGACCGGCAGCACGAAGCTCGCCGGGCGGGCGATCGACTGCGCGGTCGGGAAGCTCGCATGGAGGACCTGCATCGCGAACGTGCCCGCCGGTTCGCCGGCGTCCTGGCGGCTGCCGCCGCCGCATCCGGCGACAAGCAGCGCGCACCCGGCGGCCGCCAGCACGAGCGACGCTCGTGGCGCGCGCATATTGACATGGCGAGCGCGACGCGGCACCGCACGGAAGCCTTTGTGCCCTCCCCTCACGATCGCGCCACGATACCAGCGGGGGTGGGCGCGGGCGTGGACTGTTCCATTCCCGCGCGGGGTAGCCGAGCGCCAGCGGTGGCGTACGGGTAGCGCATCGCGTAGAGTTCGCCGGACCACTGATCGCGACCCGAGGAGGGGCAGGGAGAGATGGTACGCAACGTCGCCGAGCCGGCGTTTGGCGCCGCACGGCACGTGCTGGAGGAATTCGGGGACATGATGATCCTCACCGGGCGCACGATCTGGTCCGCCCTGAGGCCCCCGTACCCCTACGGCGGGGAGCTCGTCTCCCAGTTCCTGTTCACGCTGCGGCTCGTGTGGTTCCCGCTGCTGATCTCGACGGTCGCGATCAACTACGGCGCTCCGGGACTGCAGGCGGCGGACTTCCTGCGCATCTTCGGCGCGCTCGACCGCCTCGGCGGCTTCTTCGTGCTCGCGGCGATCCGCGAAATCGGGCCGCTGATCACCTCGATCGTGCTGGCCGGCGTGGCCGGCACCGCGATCACCGCCGACCTCGGCGCGCGCAAGGTGCGCGAGGAGCTCGACGCGCTGCAGGTGCTGGGCGTGGACCCCGTCAAGAACCTCGTCGTGCCCCGCTTCCTGGCGCTGATGGTCGTGACCGGCCTGTTCGACATCTACGCGCTGCTGTTCGGGATCTTCGGCGGCATCCTCGCGTCGATCGCCAACGACCAGCCGCTGGGGCCCTTCTGGGGGACGCTGTTCGCCAACGCGTCGGTCACCGACCTGTGGGGCTCGGTGCTGAAGACGACCGTCTTCGGGGCGATCATCGCGATCGTCTGCTGCTACAAGGGCATGACCGCCTCCGGCGGCGCCGAGGGCGTCGGGCGCGCGGTCAACGAGGCGGTCGTGATCGCGTTCCTCGGCATCGGCGCGTTCAACTACGTCTTCACGCAGACACTCCTTGCGACGCATCCGCAGATCCTGGTGATCAAGTGAACGAACTGCTGGCGATGCCGCGCGAATGGCTCGCGGCGACGGGCGAGATCGGGCGCTTCACCGGGACGATCGTCCGCGACGTGTGGAGCCTGCGCGTGTTCCGCTTCTTCGGCGAGGCGCTGCGCCAGTCGGGGATCCTGATCGTCGGCTCGACGCTCGTCATCTGGTCGCTCGTGTTCATCACGGGGCTTGGCACGTGCGGGATCGAGGCCGCCTACTTCAACCAGTCGACCGGCACGCCCAACTACGCCGGCGTGTTCGCCGCGTGGTGCAACCTGCGCGAGGCCGTTCCGTACGCGTTCGGCTACATGATGTCCGCGAAGGTCGGCACCGGGATCGTCGCCGAGCTCGGCGCGATGCGCATCTCCGAGGAGATCGACGCCCTGGAGGTGATGGGCGTCGACTCGATGGTGTTCCTCTGCGCGACACGGCTGCTCGCCGCGTGGATCGTGCTGCCGTTCATGTACATCGGGGCGATCGGCGTGGCGTTCTTCGCCTCCTACCTCGGCGTGGTCGACCAGATCGGCTACACCTCGAGCGGGGGGTATCTGCTGATCTTCTGGCAGTTCCAGAATCCCACGGACTTCCTGTACAGCGTGATCAAGGGCATGACGATGGCGACCGCGATCGTGCTCGTGGCCTGTTACTACGGCTACAACGCCAGTGGTGGGCCCGTCGGCGTGGGCAAGGCCACGGCGAAGTCGATGGTGCTCAACCTGATCCTTGTTAACCTGATCGGCATGCTCGGCACCGAGATCTTCTGGGGAACCAATCCCCGAGCCCCGATCGGGGGTTGACGATGGCGGCCGAGCAGCCCGGCCGCAAACCGGGCGAGAGCGAGGAGGACGAGTTCCAGTACCACACTGGGACGATCCGTCCGACCGAGGCCCCGGACGCGATCGAGTTCATCGACGTGCACAAGTCGTTCGGGCGCAACCACGTCCTGCGCGGCCTGAACATGGGCCTGCCGGAGGGCAAGATCTCGATGATCATCGGCCCCTCGGGCACCGGCAAGTCGGTCTGCATCAAGCACATCGTCGGGCTGCTGTATCCGGACGAGGGCGACGTGCTGGTGCACGGCCGCTCGATCCCGAGCCTCCCCGACGCGGAGCTGTTCGACCTGCGCAGGAAGTTCGGCGTGCTCTTCCAGGACGGCGCGCTGTTCGGGTCGCTCAACCTCTACGACAACGTCGCCTTCCCGCTGCGCCAGCACACCGAGAAGGGCGAGGAGGAGATCGCGGAGATCGTCAACCGGCGCATGCGCGAGGTGGGCCTCGGGGGAGAGGGGGCGAAGATGCCCAACGAGCTCTCCGGCGGCATGCGCAAGCGCGCCGGCTTCGCTCGCGCGCTCGTGCTCGATCCCGAAATCGTGCTGTTCGACGAGCCCGACTCCGGCCTCGACCCCGTGCGCACCGCGCTGCTGTGCGAGCTGATCAAGGAGGTCCACGCGGAGAACGGCGGCTGCTACGTGGTGATCACCCACGACATCATGAGCGCCAGGCGCGTCGCCGAGCACATCTCCGTCCTGTGGAAGGGGCGGATCGTCGAATCCGGCCCCGCCGAAGAGCTGTTCGCCTCCGAAAACCCCTTCGTGCGCCAGTTCCTCTCCGGCGAATCAGCCGGGCCTCTAGGCATGGAGTAGCGCCATTCGCGTCTCGTCGCGGGACGCTGCGGGTAGCCTGCACCTGTGAACGCCTCGCGCATCCTCTCGGCCCTTGCGGGCGGTGCGGCCCGGCGACCGCGGCTGGTGCTTGCGATAGCGGTGGTGCTCGGCCTGGGGGCGGCGGGGCTGTCGCTGCGGCTGCGCCCGACGGCCGCGACGAACACGTTCGTGTCGAGCTCGAGCCCCGAGTACCAGGCCACGCAGCGCTTCTACCGGAGCTTCGGGGAAGAGCCGATCGCGGTGCTGGTCAAGGGCAACCTGCAGCAGCTGGTGCTCAGCTCGGATATCGAGCGGCTGCTCGGCCTGGAGGGCTGCCTGTCGGGCAACGTGCCCGCGCGCGCGCTTCCGGCGGAGGGCGGGGTGGATGGCCCGTGCGGGCAGCTGGCGCGCGCGAGGACCGTCAAGGTCGTGTTCGGGCCGGGCACGTTCCTCAACGAGGCCGCCGAACGGATCGACGAACAGCTGATCGCCGAGACGCACAACGCGGAAGCCCAGGCCAAGCGGGCTGAAGCGACGATCTACCGCGCGGCGCTCGCGCGCGGGCTGCCGGTCTCCGAAGCGCGCACGCTCGGGCGGCAGGCCAGCAAGGTGACGCTCGCCGAATTCAAGTCGAGCCTCGTGACCCAGGCGCTCGAACACGGCCTCACCACCCAGCCGAGCATCGAAAACGCCAACTTCGTCTCGGACGTCGTGTTCGACTCGACCAAGCGCGCCGGCACCCCCAAGTCGCGCTTCGCCTACCTGTTCCCGAGCCCTGACGCGGCGCTCGTGTCCGTGCGCATGAGGGCCGGGCTCTCCGAAGCGGCCAGGATCAGGACGATCGGGCTGATTCGCCAGGCCGTGCGCATGCCGCAGTGGCAGCTGACGCACGGCGAGACCTATCTCGTGACCGGCGAGCCGGTGATCGTCTCCGATCTCACCAGCTCGATCAGCCACTCGATCGAGCTGCTGCTGATCGCGGTGCTGCTGGTGATGGCCGCGACGCTCGGCCTCGTCTTCTCAGGGCGGCCGCGATTGCTGCCGCTCGCGCTCGCGCTACTCGCGGCGGCGCTCACGTTCGGCGCCCTGTCTGCCGTCGGCGCATCGCTGACGATGGCCTCGATCGCCGTCCTGCCCGTGCTGGTCGGCCTCGCGGTCGACTACGCGATCCAATTCCAGGCGCGCGTGCAGGAGGAGACTGAGCTCGCCGGCGCCGGGCAGCTCGGCGCCGGCCCGGGCGTAGCGCCCGGCGCCCCGCTCGCCGGCGCCTCCGCGGTCGTCCGGCGCGCGGCCGCGAACGGCGCGCCGACGATCGCCACGGCCGCCGCGGCCAGCGCCGCCGCGATGCTCGTGCTGCTGCTCTCGCCCGTGCCGATGGTGCGCGGCTTCGGCGTGCTGCTCGTGGTCGGCGTGGCGATCGCGCTGCTGTGCGCGCTGACCGCCGGCGCAGCGGCTATCACGCTGTCCGCCCGTACGGCGCGGCCGGCTCGCCCCGGCGCGCTCGCCGACGGCGCGGTCGCGGCTGCATGGCGCGGCGCGCGCGAGCTCCTGGCGGACAACCCCCTGACGCGCCTGATCGCGCACGCCGCGCTCGTCGGCTCGGTGCGCCGCCCCTGGCGCGTGCTGTGCGTGGGGCTGGCGCTGGCGGCGCTCGGCTGGGGTCTTGACACGCAGACGAAGGTGCAGACGGACATCACCAAGCTCGTCCCGCAGAACCTGAGCTCGCTGCAGAACCTCGACACGGTCGAGCGGATCACCGGCGTGGGAGGCGAAATCGAGTTGATGGTCGAAGGCAGGGATCTGACCAGGCCCGCGACGATCGAATGGATGATCGGCTACCAGAAGGCGGTTCTCGCGCGCTTCGGCTACAGCTCCGCCAAGGGCTGCAGCAGGGCTCGCCTGTGTCCCGCGTTCTCGCTGCCGGACCTGTTCGGGGAACAGGTCTCCGGCTCGGCGAGCGCCCCGAAGCTCTCGCAGCGGGAGATCGACGGCCTGCTCGGCGTGATCCCGCCGTACTTCTCCCAGGACGTGATCACGCCCGACAGGCGCGTCGCCACGCTCGCGTTCGGCATCCGCCTGATGGGGCTCGACCAGCAGCAGCGGCTGATCGAACAGATGCGCTCGAGCCTGCATCCTCCCGCCGGCGTGCGCGCAAGCCTCGTCGGGCTGCCGGTGCTCGCGGCCCAGTCCGGGTCTGAGGTCGCCGACCCGTGGCGGCGCCTGGAGACGCTGCTGGTCGGGCTCGCCGCGGTCGCGCTGGTGCTGCTGCTCGCCTTCCGCGGCGACCGCCGGCGTGCGCTGGTGCCGCTCGTGCCGATCGTGCTCGCGACCGGATGGTCGGCGCTGATCCTGTTCGCCGTCAGGGTCCCGCTGAACCCGATGTCGGTCACGCTCGGCGCGCTCGTGATCGCGATCTCGACCGAGTTCAGCGTGCTGCTGTCCGAGCGCCATCGCCAGGAGCGGCTCGCCGGCTACGACACGGTCGAGGCGCTGCGGCGCACATACCGCCGCACGGGCGCCGCCGTGGCCGCGTCGGGGGTGACCGCGATCGCCGGCTTCGGCGTGCTCGTGCTGTCGGACATCACGATGCTGCGCGACTTCGGCCTGGTGACGCTGATCGACCTGAGCGTCTCGCTCGTCGGCGTGCTCGTCGCCCTTCCCGCCACGCTGGTGATCGCCGAGGCGGCCGCCGCATCCTCCCCGGAGGGGGAAGGCGGCGCGCGCACGCGCCCGGTGCGCGCGGCGCGCCGCCTGCGCCAGGCGTGGGTCCGGCCGTGAGCCGGCCGCGCTACGCGCGCTACGCCGGCGTGCTCGGCGTCGTGCTGGTGGTGGCGGTCTTCGTCAACTCGCTGTTCGTCCACCGCACCGACGTGGCCGGCGTTGCGCCCGGCCAGAGGCTCGCGCCGTTCGCGGTGCCGCTGGCGCTGGGGAGCCTCAACGGCGACGCGGACATCGCCACCCACGCCGACGAGGGCTCCGACGGACGCGTGCCCGCGTGCGCGGAGCGCGGGTCGCAGATCCTCAACGTCTGCCAGCTCTACGAACAGGGGCCGGTTGTGCTCGCGCTGTTCATCGACGCGGGCTCCTGCACGGCGGTCCTCGGCGAGATGCAGGCGCTCGCGGCGGAGTTCCCCCACGTGCGCTTCGCGGCGATCTCGATCAGGGGCGAACGCGCCCAGCTGCGCCGGCTCGTGCACACGCTCGGCCTGACGCTGCCGGTCGGTCTCGACAGCGACGGCGCCGTCGCCGCCCTCTACAAAGTCTTCACCTGCCCGCAGGTGAACTTCGCCTACCCCGGCGGCGTCGTGCAGAGCAGGGCGCTGCTCTCCAACCCATCGCTCGCCGGCCTGCGGGCGCGGGTGAGCGAGCTGGCGGCCGCGTCGCGGGCGCGCGAACGGCGGGAGCCGGCCGCTTGAGCGAAGCCGTCGACCCCGCCCCGAGCGCCCGGGAGTCGATCGCGGGATGGTGCGCGCGCGAGGTCGAGGAGGAGCTGCCGGGGCTGCGCCTGCTCGTCGGCGAGGCGGCGCCCACGCGCGCGCAGGCGCTCACGGGGGACTCCCCGCCGGATGTCAGGCGACGCCTGCGCGAGCTGTCCAATCGCTTTCGCGGCGCCCGGGCGGTGGCCGTGCGCCGCGAGCCCGTGCCGGGCGCCTACCGCGTGTTTTATCGCCAGATCGGCCTGGACCCCGACGCCGTGCGCACGCCGATCGAGGCCGCCGTCATGGAGCGGATGCTGTACGGCGGCTTCATCACAGCCAGCCTGCTTGAGGACGCGCTGACGATCGCGCTGCTGGATACCGGCGTGCCCGTCTACGCGCTGGACGCGGCGTCGGTCGACGGCGAGCTCGGCATCCGCGCGAGCGGCGAGGGCGAGCCGCTGGGGCGCGCGCCGGACGCGCCGCTGCTGCCGGCCGGCCGCCTGGTCGTCGCCGACTCCTCCGCGGCGCTCGCGGTCCTGTTCGGCGAGGTTGCGCCCAGGCACGCCCCGCACGCCCGCACGCCCCGCGTGACGCTGTTCGCCGTCCAGGTGGCGGGGGTGCCGACGCTGTATGCGGAGGAGTCGCTGTGGACGTGTCGGGCGGCGCTCGAACAGCGTTGAGCGCCCCGCGAAGCGCGCCATCGCAGGCAGGAGCGCTGATAGAATCGGCCTCTGCCGAGAGGAGGCGGGTGTGACCTACGGCGAGCAGCAAGTCATCGATCGCGAAGCCGGGCAGGCGCCGCAGGCGCGGCCCCGGCGAGTTGGTACTGCCGGGCAGGCGCCGCAGGCGCGGCCCCGGCGAGTCGGTACTGCCGGGCAGGCGCCGCAGGCGGGGCGCCCCGAGTGGGCTGACGAGCGCGCCGCCAGGGCGTCGCTGCGGGCGCAGATCGCGCGGCTGGAGAGCGCGCGCTCGGCGATCGTCGCCGAGCGCTTCCCGTTCATCTCGGCCCCCGCCGCCATCCCCGGCGCTGCCGCGGGCGCCCCGACGCTGCTCGACCTGGGCGAGCTCGAGCGCGTGCGCGACCGGCTCGCCGCCAGCGTGCAGGAGCTGCGCGCGAGCGTGGACGAGCGCCTCGAGCGTGAGCGCCGGGCGCGCGAGCAGCTGCAGCGGATGCGACTCGACCCGGGCAGCTACAGGTTCGCGCGCCTGCCCGTGCGCGATCTCGGGCAGGGCGTATGTGGCGTCTGGGAGGTGCGTCCGCGGCTCGGCCTGATCGGCATGCTCGCCGGCTGGTGGCAGCTCAAGCTGTCGTCAGGTTGTCCGTTAGCCAGGGGGTCGCGGTCCACACGCGACCCCGGCTCACAGAGGTCAGCATCGTGGCCAGCGTGCGGCGCTGACGCTCGGTCATCGACCCGATCGTCTTCTTCTCGGACATCGGCACCTGCGCGAGGAACTTGCGGCAGCGCGTCTGGCCCCAGCGGCGCTGGCTCATCAGCAGATCGGCGACGGCCATGCTCTCGGCCTCCCACGGACACTCGAGGATCACCTCGGCCACGTGCAACTCGCCGATCGCCACGCGCCGCTTGAGCTCCGCGCGGGCGAGACGAACCTGATTCGCGCGTTCAAGCGCGCGCATGTACTGCGGACCGGCAGGGGCAACCGTCGCTGTCGCGTTCATTTAGGCACTCTCCCCGTCCTCACCGCGAGCCTTTCGCGGAGAAGACGTGCTTGCTAGAGGTTTTCAGTTACGCGCCTGCTGGGCCGCACGGAGTCCGCCGCGACGAACGCGGCTGTCCCGCCAACCAGCCCCTCTCCCGACGGCTTTGTGGCGGGGCGAACTCCCGAAACGGTCTTGCAGAGCGCATCTGGAAGCTATGTCAGGAACACGTCGCCGGTCAACAGCGCGGCGCGCGCTTCGTACGCTAGAAGCGACCTTTTTCGATCGCGACGCGACTTGTGAAGAAATGGACAAGTGGCGGGCGCTGCCTCCGGTGCACGCCGCCGGGCGCGAGCAGCGAGCCGCGCTCGGCGCAGCGGCTTCGGAGAGGCGGGGCGCGAAGCCGCTCAGGCGTCCTGCGGGCCCGGCAGCGGTCCGTGCTCGGACTCGAACTCGCGCTTGACCCGCGCGAACACCTCGAGCGCGCGGTCGAGCGTGGCCACGTCGTGGGTGGCCATCACGCTCGTGCGCAGCAGCGCGCCGCCCGGCGGCACCGCGGGGTGCAGGGCGCAGTTGGTGAACACGCCGCCGTCGTACAGCGCCCTCCACAGCAGCGCCGCACGCCAGTCGTCGCCGACGAGGATCGGGACGATCGGCGTGCCGATGCTCCGCACCGGCGCGTCGGGCTCGGGGCCGGTTCGCACGAGCTCGCCGCTGAGCGTGCGGTAGCCGAGCGAGCGCAGGCCGTCGCGCAGGTAGCGCGCGCGCTCGAGCACCCGCGCCAGCAGGACCGGACCCTCCTCCGAACGGACGATCCGCAGCGCCGCCAGCGCCGCTCCCAGGGCCGCCGGCACCGCCGACGCGGTGAACAGGAACGGGCGCGAGGAGATGCGCAGGTAGTCGATCACCTCCGCCGGTCCCGCGACGAAGCCTCCGCATGCGGCCAGCGACTTCGAGAACGTGCCCATGCGCAGGTCGACGCTGTCCTCCACGCCCAGCAGCTCGCTCGCGCCCGCGCCGCGCGCCCCCAGCACGCCGGCGCCGTGCGCCTCGTCGACCATCAGGCGCGCCCCGTGGCGCGCGCACAGCTCGGTGATGTCGACCAGCGGGGCGACGTCGCCCTCCATCGAGAAGACGCCGTCGACGACGACCAGCACGCCGCCGCCATCTGTCTCCGCGCGCTCGAGCGCGCGCTCGAGCTTGTCGATGCGGCCATGGCGGAACGGGCGCATCTTCGCCTTGGAGATCAGCGCGCCGTCGAGGATCGACGCGTGGTCGGCGGAGTCGACGATCACCGTGTCGCTGGGGCCGAGCAGCGTGCCGAGCGTGCCGACGTTCGCCTGGTGGCCGGTCGTGAACACGATCGCGTCCTCGGTGTCCATCCAGTCGGCGAGCTCGCGCTCGAGCTCGAGATGCAGGGGGGTCGTGCCGTTCAGCAGGCGCGAGCCCGTGAGGCCCGTGCCGTAGCGGTGCAGCGCGTCCTCGGCGCCCTTCATCACGCGCTCGTCGGCCGTCAGCCCGAGGTAGTTGTTCGACGCGAGCATGATCCGCGGCGCGCCCTCCATCTCGACCACCGGCATCGCCGGCGACTCGACGGTGCGGAAGTACGGCATCAGATCGGCTTCGCGCGCGGCGCGCAGCAGCTCCTCGCGCTCGTGGCCCCGGACCTTTGCGAAGACGTCGATCGATGTTGGCATATAGGGTTCCGCCGCGATGGCAGTCGAGATAAGGCCCGTGCGCGGCAGGCGCGAGCTCAGGACGTTCATCAAGCTGCCGTGGCGGCTCTATCGTAACGAGCCCAACTGGGTGGCGCCGCTGCTGCTGGATCTGAAGGAGCAGCTGGACCAGCGCAAGAACCCGTTCTTCGAGCACGCCGAGGCTCAGTACTTCCTCGCGTGGCGCGACGGGCGCGCCGTCGGGCGCATCAGCGCGCACATCGATCGCCACCTGCAGGAGTTCCAGGGCAACGACTGGGGTCTGTGGGGCTGGTTCGAGTGCGAGCAGGACCCGGAGGCCGCGCGCGGCCTGCTGGACGCGGCCGAGCAGTGGCTGCGCGCGCACGGCGCCGGCACGATGATCGGCCCGATGAGCTTCACGACCAACGACGAGGCGGGCCTGATGGTCGAGGGCTTCGAGCATCCGCCGCTGATCCTCAACCCCTGGCACCACCGCTACTACCAGTCGCTGCTCGAGGACGAGGTCGGCCTGTCGAAGGTCATGGACCTGTACATGTGGAGCCTGCACATCACCGGCCGCGACAAAGTCCACCCGGCGATCTGGCAGATGGCCGCGAAGGTCGAGTCCGAGCACGGGATCGTGACGCGCAACTTCCGCAAGAAGGATCTGCAGGCGGAGGTCGGCCGCTTCCTGGAGGTCTACAACGCCGCGTGGGAGCGCAACTGGGGCTTCGTGCCGCTGACCGAGCGCGAGGTGCGCCACTACGCCAAGAAGCTGAAGCCGATCCTCGACGAGAACTGGGCGATGGTCGCTGAACGCAGGGACACCGGCGAGGTCGTCGGCGCGGCGCTGACGCTCCCCGACTACAACCAGGTGCTCGCCAAGCTGCGTCCGCGTGGACGGCTGCTGCCGTTCGGCTGGCTGACCGCGCTGCGCCAGCGCGGCAAGATCGACGCCGTGTACGTGTTCGCGCTGGGCGTCAAGCCCGCCTACCAGCACACCGGCGTTGCCGCGCGCTTCTACCAGATGCACTTCGACGCCGCCGAACGCACGCCGCAGAAGGGCGGCGAGATGGGCTGGATCCTCGAGGTCAACAAGCCGATGAACCGGGCGATGGAGGGCATGGGCGGCAAGATCGTGCGCCGCTACCGCGTGTACGAGCGTCCGCTGGGCTGAGGGTCCGCACAGCCCAGCGCTGGGAGTCTGGGCGGACCTCTACACTTCCGCGGGTGAGCGAGTCCCCGCAGTCAACCTCGCCGCACGACGCGCCGGCGGGCGCGGACGATGGTGAGGCGATCGACGCGCTGCCCGTGCTGCTCGGTGAAGCGCAGGCGGTGCACGCGCAGCCCTCGCGCGCATCCCTCCCCGGCGAGCGGCGGTCCGCAACGGTCCTCCCGGCGGTGCAGGCGGCGGCCGTCGCCGCTGGCGGCTTCGTCGCCGGCGCCGCGGTCGTGGGGCTCGTCCATCGCCACCAGCGGCGCGCCTCGACGCTCGCCAAGGGCCGGCGCACCGGGCGCATCGGCGCGGGGAGCCGATCGCGATCGGGCGGTCGATCCCGCCCGCCCGCGGCCGAGCTGGTCCAGATCGTCGGCAGCCGCTCGCTGCTCGTGGACGTGCACCTGCTGGGTGGCTCCGGCGATCGCTGAGACGGGGGCGCTGGGCCGGTTGCAGGAGCTGCGCGAGGAGCTGCGCGTCGAGGTTGCGCCGGCCGGCGGAGCGGGGTCCTTCGTGTTGCCGCGCCAGAGCGGGGGGGATGGACTGCTGCGCCGCCGTGGCGGCGTGCTCGAGCGTCTGCTGCACCACGAAGATCAGCCGGTGGTCGTGCGCGTCGCCCAGCCGGCGCCCGACAGGGTCGTGTTCGGCGCGCGTGCGGCCAGCCGCGCGGCGGCGGAGCACGGCATCCGGCGGATGCGCTTCGCGCTCGGCGTCGACGAGGATCTGCGCGGCTTCCTGCGCGGCTTCGCGCGCGACCCGCTGATCGGGCGCTCGCTGCGCCGGCGCCCGTGGCTGCGCGTCGTGCGCCGGCCGGAGCCCTTCGAGGCGCTCGTGTGGGCGATCTGCGAGCAGCTGATCGAGTACGAGCGCGCGGTCGCGATCCAGCGGCGCATGGTGGCCGTGCTGGGCCGCCGCGGCAGCGACTGGGACGGGGTGCGGGGCGGCCTGCGCGACCTGCCGGCGGCGGACGAGCTGGCGGACACCGCGCCCGCGCTGCTGCAGTCCTTCGACCTGGCCGGCGCTCGCGCGGTCGCGCTCGTGCGCGCCGCCCGCGAGGTCGCGCGCGGGCGCGTCGACCTGCACAGCCCCGAGCACGAGCGCGCCTGGCGGCGCCTGCGCGCGATCCCCGGCATCGGCGCGTGGACGGTGGAGATGCTCGCTTTGCACGGCCAGGGCCGCCACGATCAGGTGCCCGCCGGGGACCTGAACCTGTTGAAGCTCGTCGGCAGGCTGCTCGGCGGCGGCGACCCTCGCGCGGTCGCCGAGGAACGGCAGGTGCGCGACTTCTTCGCCCCCTACGGCGAGTGGGCGGGGCTGGCGGCCACGCACCTGCTCGCCGGCGCGGCCTGAGGAACGGGTTCTGAGCGCCTCAGCCGCGCCCGCGCCCCCGTTCGCGCTCGACCAGCAGCGCGAACGTCGGGCACGCGCGTGCCGCGCGCAGCGCGTGCTCGAGCTGCGATCCGTGCAGCGGCCCCTCCTCGAGCATCGGGTAGCCCCACTCGTCCAGCACGATCCGCTCGGGCAGCAGCTCGGCGCACATGCCGTGCGCCTCGCACGCGATCGGGTTGACGCGCACGCGATGGCTCATGCGCGCGAGGGCCTGTCGCGGGAGGTCGCGTCGCTCGGCGGCCGGTCGGGCAGCGGCAGCTCCGCGGGACGCGAGCAGGCGGCGCACGGCCCGTGCCGCGCGTGGTCGGCGAACTCGGCCTGGAAGGCGTCCAGCGCACTGAGGAGCGGGTTGAGCGCCCCGTCGGGGTGGCCGCAGGCGCCGCGGCGGGCGACGAGCGACGCGAGGCGGTCGATGCGCTGCGCGACGCCCGCGCCGGCGATGCCGCCGGCGAGCTCCGCGAGCGTGCCCGCCAGCGCGTCCAGGCCGTGCACGCACGGGCCGCACTGGTGGGCGCTCTGGTCGGCGAGCCAGCGGGCGAGGCGCGCCGTTTCGCCGACCGGGCAGGCAGCCTCGGAGAGCAGCAGCACGACGCCGGCGCCCAGCGACGCGCCATGGGGAGCGAGGTGTTCGTTGGACAGCGCGACGCCGTCCAGCTGCGCGGCGCCCACCCACGATCCGGCGTAACCGCCGATCAGCGCCCCGCGCACGCGTGCGGTCGCACCGCCGCCGGCCCGGATCAGCGAGGCCAGCGAAGCGCCGTGCTCGATCTCGTACACGCCCGGGTGGGCGATCGGTCCCGAGAGCGTCACCAGCGCCGACCCCGGCTGCGTGGGGGTGCCGAGCTCGCGAAACCACGCCGCTCCGTAGCGGGCGATCAGCGCGACGTGGGCGAGCGTCTCGACGTTGTTGACGAGCGTCGGGCGCTGTGCGACGCCGCGTTCGAACGGCATCGGCGGCGTGAACGTCGGCTTGGCGGGGCCGCCGTTCAGGAAGTTGACCAGCGCCGACTCCTGCCCGGCGACGTAGTGGCCCGGCACCGTCGCCAGGCGCAGCCCGGGCAGGCGCTCGGAGCTGGCGCGGCGTTCTTCGATCGCGCGGGCGACGCTCTCGATTCCCACGTCGGCCGACTCGCACGCGCACACGATCACCTCGTCCGCGCCGACCGCCTCGGCCGCCGCGATGGCGCCGTCGAGCACGAGCTGCGGCAGCGACTCCAGCAGCGTGCGGTCCTTCAGGCTCGCGGGCTCGCCCTCGGCGGCGTTGACGACGACGATCCCGCGCCTGCGCGCCGAGGCGACGGCGCGCATCTTGGTGGCCGTGGGAAATGCGGCGCCGCCGTGGCCGAGCAGTCCCGCGCGCTCGACCTCCGCGATCAGCATCATCCCGTGCTCGCGAGCGCGCCGGCGCCCGCCGCCTCCGCCGGGCAGCGGCCCGTGGACGGCGAGATGCTCGTCGAGCGAGAGCGCGCCCTGTGCGCGGATCCCGCTCAGCAGCCGCGGCAGCGCCGGCGCCGGCGGCTGCACGCCGTCGACGGGCCGCGTCTCGAGGATCGTCGGGGAGGAGGCGCTCATCGGCGCTCCGCGCTCGCGCCGGCGTGTGCGTGGGCGTGTGGCAGCAGCGCGGCCGGCGTGCCCGCGCGGCGCGCCCATTCCGAGCCGAGCGGGCCGCCGGGCAGCCACAGCACGATGAACAGCGCGAACGCTCCCGTGCCGGCGAGCGCCGCGCCGCGCCAGCGCAGATCTCCGGGCCAGCCGACGAGCACGCGCGTCAGCACCGCGGCCACGACCAGCGCGATGCAGGCGATGCTGAGCGCCAGCAGCCAGGAGCTGTTGGCGTCGCTGCCCGTGCCGAAGCCGTGCACCAGCGCGATCGGCCAGCTCGCGTACGTGAGCCAGTGCACGGCGCGCCATGTCGAGAACCCCATCCGCGCGCGCAGCAGGCTCGTGGCGATCACCGCCAGGATCAGGTCGAAGGACACGGCGCCCAGCCCCAGCCAGAACGGCCGGTAGGAGCCGACGAACGGGATGAACGCATCGACGATCGAGATCGACGCGAAGCTGTCGAGCACCGAGGTGAGGATGTGCACGACGACGAACGCGAGCGCCAGCAGCGAGACGTTGCGGTGCAGCGAGTCGAGCACGAAGCGCGGCCAGCGCACGGTGCTCCAGCGCTCGACGTCGACCACGCCGAGGGCGATCGCAAGCGTCAGCAGCAGCAGCGCCACCGCGCCCGTCGAGCGGGTCAGGTACCAGTAGGCGCTCGGTCCGGCGCTCGCCAGCAGCGCGCTCATACGGCGAGCTCCTGCATCGCGGCCTCGGCGGGCCAATCCCCGACGGTCGTGACGTTGCCGTCCCAGGCGAGCAGCCGTGCCGGCAGGCCGAGTCCCGCAAGCCAGTCGGCGGCGCGCCGTCCGCGCACGAGCGCGGCGGTCGCGGCGATGTTGGCGTCGGTGCACGTGGCGGCGGCGACGCTCACGGTTCGCCATGTGCCCTGCACCGGCGCTCCGGTGGCCGGGTCGATGATGTGGTGCATCGTGTGCCCTGCGTGGCTCCAGCGGCGCACCGCGGTGCTCGACGTGGCCAGGCCGCCGGAGTGGATCGCGATCGTCTGGCCCGGCGCCGAGGGGTGGCTGCGGTGGTCGTCGGTGACCCTGATCCGCCAGCCGTCCTCGGGGGCGTCGCCCGCCGTGGCGATGTCGCCGCCGAGGCTGACGAGCACGCCACAGCCCGCCGTGCCCGCGGCAGCCGCGGCCGCGCGGTCGGCGGCCCATGCTTTGGCGCTCGCGCCGAGGTCGAGCTTGACGCCGGCCGGCACCCTGACCGCGCGGCCGGCGCGGTCGAGCGCGATCTGACGCCACCCCGCGCGCACCCGCACGTTGATCGCGGCCGGCGGGTCGGGCTGTCCGCTCGCGGGCGCGAGCAGGCTCCAATCGCGGTCATAGCCGGCCAGCTCGAGCGCCCGCCCGACCGTCGGGTCGACGTCGCCGTCGGTGCACTCGGCGGCGCGCAACGCGACCTCGAGCGCCTCCATCAGCAGCGGGCCGGCATGCGTCGAGCGTCCCGCGCGCGCGTTCACGACCGAGAGCTCGGAGTCCGCGCGGAAGCGGCTGCAGGCGCGGTCGATCGCGGCGAGTTCGCCTTCGACCGTCGCGCGCGCCGGCGCGAGCGCCTCGGGGTCGCGCACGCGCAGCACCACGCTCGTCCCGAGCGCCTCCCACACGGCGGACGCGAGCGGTCCCGATGTGCGCGCATCCGTACGCATCTCAGGAGCCACCGGACACCACCGGAGCCGACGCTTCCGGTTCGGGCGCCGATTCGTGGACGGGCGCGGATTCCTGCGCCGGCGCCGATTCCTGCGCCGGTGCGGATTCGTGGGCCGGCGCCGATTCCTGAGCGGGCGCGGATTCCTGTGCCGGCGCCGATTCCTGAGCGGGCGCGGATTCCTGTGCCGGGGCCGATTCCTGCGCAGGCGCGGTCGCCTGCGCCGAGGTCTGCGATTCCGCCGCGGCCTGCGGAGCCTGGGCGGGTGGCTGCAGCGCGTGCGTGGCGGTCTTCGCGGGGGTCGCGGCGGCCGTGGCCGAGCGCTTCCCTCTGCTCGCCGAGGCCGGCTTGAGGGTCTTCCCGTGGAATGCGCTGGCGGCCGCCTCGGCGAACAGGCCGGTGAGCACGACGCTGCCGGCGATCAGCCAGCGGTTGAGGCGCCTGAGCTCGCGCAGCGCCGCATCGCGGGTGTGGGTGGTGTGGATGGCCATCTATCTCAATGGTGATGGTGGAACAGGCCGGAATCGTGGAGCCAGGGCCCGAACTCGGGTATCACGAGAACCGCGAGCACGACGCCGGCGACGAGCGCGCCGCTGAGCGCCAGCACGCGACCGGCGCGGCCGGTGACATCGCTGCTCAGCTCTTCGGAGCGGCCGTGGTCGGCGCGCAGCACGTCCGGCATCGCGGGCAGGTGGCCGAGCACGTGCAGCGCCATCAGCGCCAGCCACACGAAGAAGCTGTCCTTGTGGATCGGCAGCAGCGTGGAGCGCGAGGAGGGTCCGACGAACAGCAGCAGCACGCCGCTGACGAAGACCACGAGCGTGGACAGCACGACCAGCGGCGCGAGCACGCGCAGCCCCAGCGGCGGCGGCCCCTTGCGCCGGTAGCGCGGGTTGGCGGTGTAGTAGCGGGCGAAGCGGTAGCCCGTGCTCGACAGCTTCAGCAGCACCGGCGGAATCAGCAGCATCCCCAGGAACAGGTGCTCGGAGAGCAGGCCGTGGATGCGCACGATCGTCAACCCGAGCAGCGCCAGCAGGACGAGCAGCACCGCCCCTGCGGCGGTGGTGAGGCGCTCGTTGCCCTCCGTGCCCCCGCCCGTCAGGCGCTCCTCGCCCGCGTGTGCCGAGTCTGCGTGAAGGTCGGCGGCGGGTCTTGCGGAGCGACTTCTGCCGGCGCGCGTCCGCTCCTGCACCGCGGACGTCGTTTCGTGGCCTGCTGCCATGGGCTCAGTGTGTGCACGGCGACTAAGGATCGGGTAACCGCTGCATGAGAAACCTCATCAGAATCTCACGCAGGCCCGAGGGTGGTGGTGTCGACGCCTATCCTTCGATCGATGGGCATTGCCGCGGATTCCAGCCCTGAGCGCGTGGCTCCGCCGCCTGACGGGCGGGGCGCCGATCAGGCGGTCAACCCTGCGCGCGTGCTGCTGATCGAGGACGAGCCGGGGATCGTGGACTTCGTGCGCCGCGGGCTGGAGTCCGAGGGCTTCGCCGTGGAGGCGGCGCTCGACGGGATCGAGGGCGAGCGGCTGGCGCTGCAGGGCGACTTCGACGCGGTCGTGCTGGACCTGATGCTGCCGGGCCGCGACGGGCTGGAGGTGCTGGAGGCGGTGCGCCGCGTGACGCCGAGCCTGCCGGTGATCGTGTTGACGGCGCGGGACGGGATCGAGGATCGCGTCGAGGGCCTGGAAGCCGGCGCCGCGGACTACCTCGTCAAGCCGTTCTCGATGGCCGAGCTGGTCGCCCGCGTGCGCGCGCAGCTGCGGGTGGTCGCGCAGGCCTCCGCGCGGCTGCTGTGCGAGGAGGACATCGAGGTCGACCTGCTGACCCGCCGTGTGCGCCGCGGCGGCAGGCAGGTGGCGCTGTCGACGACGGAGTTCGAGCTGCTCGTCTACCTGCTGCGCCATCACGGCCGCGTGGTCTCGCGCGAGCAGATCCTGAGCGCGGTGTGGGGCTACGAGCACGACCCGGCGACGAACGTCGTGGACGTGTACGTCGGCTACCTGCGGCGCAAGCTCGGCGCCCCGGGCGATCCCGCGCCGATCTTCACGGTGCGCGCCGTGGGCTATCGCCTCGGCAGCGCGAGCTGAGCGCCCGTGCTCTCCAGGCTCCGACGTCTGGCGCCCGCGGGCCTGCGCTGGCGTCTGGCCGGCTGGGTGACGCTGGTGACGCTCGGCTGCACGGCGATCGTGTTCGTTGCCGTCTACCGTGGCACCGGCGACCAGCTGCGCCACCAGATCGACAGCGAGATCGCCGGCGACTCCGCCGAGCTCGCCCACAACCTCCTGCTCGCCAGGGCCCACACCCCGCGCGAGCTGGCACGGGCGGCGACGCGCTACATCCACGCCCAGCCCTTCAGCGCGAGCTCGACGCTGCTGTTCGCGCTGATCCCGGGACAGGCCCCGAGCACCAACCGTCCCGAGCTGTTCGGCTACCAGGTCGCGGACAACGACGAGACGCGCGCCGAGCAGGAACAGGAGAACCGGCTGTCCGCACGGCTGCCGGTGGCGCGCGACGGCTACTCGACGCTGCTGATTCCCGACGTCGGCAACCTGCGCCTGCTCAAGCGCTCGCTGCGCGTCCCCGGCGGGATGCTCGTCACGATCGGCGTGGGGGAGCCGCTGGCGGCGGTCGCGCACGCCCAGCGGGGCGTCGCGCGCGCCTTCATCCTCGCCGCGCTGCTGGCGCTCGCCGGCGCGCTGCTGGGCGCGTATCTGATCGGCGCGCGCCTGTCGCGGCCGCTGCGCGGCATGGCCGCCGTGGCCGCTCGCGTGGACGCCGGCGATCTGCATCCGCGCATCCACGACGCCGATGGCCAGAGCGAGGAGGTGAGGGTGCTGGCCGACGCGTTCAACCACATGCTCGATCGCCTGACCGACGCGTTCGCGGGCCAGCGCGCGTTCGTCGCCGACGCCTCGCACGAGCTGCGCACGCCGCTGACGGTGATCCGCGGGCAGCTGGAGGTGCTGGCCTCCCAGCCCGAGCCATCCGGCGAGGAGGTGCGGCGCGTCGAGCGCCTCGTGCAGGCGGAGATCGCGCGGATCAGCCGCCTCGTCGACGACCTGCTGCTGCTCGCCCGGACCGAGCAGAGCGAGTTCCTGCGCGTCGAGTCGATCGACCTGCCCGTGTTCGTGCGCGAGCTGTGGGACGGGGTCAGCCTGCTCGCGGACCGTCGCTTCGAGCTCGGCCCCGTCCCGCAGGGGACGCTCCGCGCCGATCCCGATCGCCTCGCCCAGGCGCTGCGCAACCTCCTCACCAACGCGATCGACCACACCGCGCCCGAGCGCGGGCTGGTGCGCATGCGCGTGCAGGAGCGCCCCGGCGGACGCGTGCGCTTCCTCGTCGAAGACGACGGTCCGGGCATCCCCGTCGAGCAGCGCGAGCGCGTCTTTCATCGCTTCCACCGCACCGACGCGGCGCGCGACCGCGCATCCGGCGGCACGGGGCTGGGCCTGGCGATCGTGCGCGCGATCGCCGACGCTCACGGCGGCAGCGTCAGCGCCGGCGAATCGCACGAGGCGGGGGCCAGCATCGAGCTCGAGCTGCCGGGGTTCGCGCCCGCCCCGGCGCCGGCGGCGGCTCGGGCGGTCGCCTACGCGGCGACCGGCACGCGGTAACGGCGCGAGCGCGGGTCCTGCTCGAGCAGGCCGACCGAGAGCAGCGTCGTCATGTAGCGGTGCGTGGTGCTGGGACTGAGGCCCAGGCGCTCGGCGACGTCGGTGACGGTCAGCGCATCGCCGTCGGTGGGGAAGCACGCGAGCACGAGCAGGCCGAGCAGCAGCGATCGTGACAGCCGCGGGCTGGTCGACAGCGCGTCGTAGTTGGATGCGAGCTCGCGGTCGGCGAGGCCGTGCAGGAGACGCGACACGCCGGTCCCTTCGGAGCTGCGCCGTACGACATGGTCCACCTGCGGTCGCGTCAGGTCGATGGTGATGCCGCTTTCCACGCTTGTCGATATTCGCCCCGGCGGCGGTGGCGAGCAAGGGGAAAGTCCAATACTTGAGTCTCAAGAGCTGATTCGAATAGCGGGAAAGCTTGCGCCGGCGAGCAGCCGGCTCGTCGCGCGTCGCGCTCTGAGCACCGCCATCGTCGGCGCCGCGAGGGCGCCCATCGTCTCGAGCACCCGCTGCGCCGCGGGCACCACGCTCGGCGCGGCGGTGGCGGGGGCGGACAGGTAGAAGCTGCTCATCGCGGCGACGATCAGCGCGTGGCGCATCCCGTCGGGCAGGGCCTCGGCGCCGTGCACCGCGCGCGCGGCGATCCACCCCAGCCGGTGGGCGGCCTCGGCGGGCGAGGCGTAGTGGTCGATCAGGTTGTGGTGGCCGTGCTCGAGATCCTTGGCGCGGTCGATCAGGCTGTCCAGCAGGACGTGCAGCGCGCTGATCCAGGGGAAGTAGGCGTCGTGGGTGGCCGCGGTCTCGGCGGCGCTCAGCCCCGGTTTGGCGGCGGCGGCGATCAGCGCGAAGACGGTCATCGAGGAGGCGCCGCCCGCCGCGGCCTCCCACCAGCGCAGGCCGCTGCCCGGCGGAGCCACCGCGGCTCCCCAGCGCGCGAGCGCGCGCGGACGGTCGCCGGCTTGCTCGTGGTTGAGCGCCTGGTAGGCGACGATCGTGCCGGCGGCGTGCAGCGCCGGCTGCGCGACGTCCGCGTAGGAGGGCAGCGCGGCGAGGGCGTCCCGGCACGCCTGCACGAGCTGGGAGATGTAGCCGTTGTCCTGACAGCCGTGCGAGTGCTCGTAGTAGTCGATGTGCTCGCTGTCGGGGTCGAGCGAGCTCAGCAGCGCGCGGTGCAGCTGATGGCCGTTGGCGACCGGGTCGGGGCTCGGCTGCTCGGAGAGCGTGTCGACGTAGTCATACGTGGTCTGGAAGGCGACGACGGCTCGCACGACGCGCGCGCGCTGTGCGTGCGGAACCAGCGCGGCGTACGCGGCGGCGCCCTCGTAGTTGCCGCGCTCGATCCGCTGGGTGAGGAGCGCCAGGCGGCGGAGCACGGGATCGGGTATCTGACGCGCCTGCTCATGCCAGTGCCGGAGCTCACGCCCGACGAGCGGGAAGATTCCGAGCCAGTATCTGGAGGCGGCGCCGGCGAAGGCGCTCGCCAGCGATAGGCGACTCCTCCTCCGCTGGGAAGCAACCACCAGAACAGTTTCGTCTACCCGAGCGGCGATACATAGTCACTCCTGAAGGCTTGCCCGCGCGGGAGCCCGCGCCGCCGCGAGCCCGGGTAGCGCGATCACCGCCAGCGCCATCGCCGCGAGCAGCGCCAGCGTGAGCACGACTCGCTCGATCCCGACCTGAAACGGCGCCGGGAAGCCTGTCTCCAGCCGCAGCCAGCGGCTGGCCAGCGCATGGCCGTAGACGCCGGCGATCGCGCCGATCGCGCAGCCGATGCCCAGCACGATCGAGCTCTCCAGCAGCAGCGCGCGCCACAGCTGCCCGGCGTCGTAGCCCTGGATCTTCAGGGACGCGAGCCGCGGGCGCCGCTGCCAGACGCTCGCGCTCAGCGCCGCCGCAACCGCGAGCGCCGCGGCGATCAGCAGCAGGCTCGAGATTTCGCTGAGCGCGCTCAAGCCCTGGCGCGCGTTCGCGTCGTACTGGCTCACGCGTTCGTCCAGCGTCTGCACTCCCAGGCCCGGGCGGCCCGCGAGCGCCGTCACGACCGCGCGCCGGCCCGCCGCCTGATCGACGCCCGGCCGCAGGTCGACCTCGAGCGCTGACGGGTCGGCGGTCTGCCAGTAGCGGCTGTAGTCGTCCGAGTTCATGATCACGGCGCCCGGCGACCAGCCGAGGTTGGTGGTGATCGCCGCGACGCGCAGATACGCGGTGCCCGCGGGCGCTGGCAGCGTGAAGCGGCTGCCCACGCCGAGGTGGTGTTCTTCGGCGAAGGCGCCCGAGACGGTCGCCCATCCGCCCGCTCGCAGCAGCCGTGTCGCCTGCGCCAGGTTGCCCTTCAGGAGCTGGCTGGCCGGGATCATCCGGGCGTCGGCGGAGGGCCTGGCGATGATCCACAGGCGCCGATCGCCGACGTCCAGGTAGCCGCCCTGGTAGACGCGCACGGACGCGACCGCCGGGGAGCGCGCGACCGCCCGGATCGCGCCGCCGGCCGAGAACGCGTTGGTCGTCAGGTCGTTGCCTCCGGTCGTCACCCACACCTCCGCCGTGCCCAGGTATTCGCCGAAGCTCGCGTCCAGCCCGCGGATCAGGTCGGCGCGCGCGCCGCCGATCGCGACGCTGCCGTAGACGGCGAGCGCGGCGATCCCGGCGAGGGCGACGGTGCGGATGGTGACCGCGCGCAGCTCGGAGACGACGACGATCAGCGAGCTGCTGGCGATGCGCTCGCCGGCCCAGCGCAGGACGCGCGCGACGCCGGCGAACACGCTGGGGATCGCCAGCAGCGCGGCCACCGCGAGCGCCATGCCTCCGACGATCGTCGCGCCCGGGGCGATCGCCAGCACGACGGCGATCGCCGCCAGCAGCGCTACGCCCGCAAGCGCGAGCGTCCGCGCGGTCCCGCGCGAGATCGTCTCGCCGCCGCCCGAGCGGTCTCGGAACACGGCGTCGGCCGGGCGGCCGGCGCGCAGGTCGAGCGCCGGCGACAGCGACGCGAGCAGCGTCGCGAGCACGCCGCAGCCGACGGCGATCAGGACCGTCCCGACGCGCAGCGACTCCTGCGTGCCGATCGGGAAGGCCGTCGTCAGGTACGTCGGCACGCGGTGCAGGAACGCGTGCGAGAGGACGTCTCCGAGGGCCACGCCGGCCGCCGAGGCGGCGATGCCGAGGACGGCCGCCTGAAAGGCCAGCAGCACGACGATCTGGCGCCAGTCATAGCCCTGCATGCGCAGGTCGGCCACGAAGCGCCGGCGCTCGGGCACGGTCAGCAGCATCGCGTTGAGCGCCAGCAGGAAGCCGACCATCACGCTGATCGCCGCGAACAGCGTCGTCGACTGGTCGTTGGGCCTGACCGCCTCGGCGAGCAGCTGCAGCTCGTCATCGGCGGCCACCACGTTCAGGCGTCCGCCCGCGAGCGTTCGCAGCTCGGCGGCCACGCGCCGCTGCGCTCCCGGCTTGGGCCCGACCAGGATCTGCGTCAGGCGTTCGGGCATGCCGACCAGCTGCTGCGCTTCCGGGAGCAGGCCCACCGCCACGGGGCTCGACGCGAGCACGCCGAACGGCGAGCTTCGCAGGACGGCGCCGACGACGATCGTGTGCGCGGAGCCGAAGGCCAGGACCGTGACCCGCTGGCCCGGTTCGACGCCAACCGCGCCCGCGACGCTGGCGGGCAGGATCAGGCCTCCGGAGTAGCGGAAGCCGGCCAGCCCGAAGTCCTGCGTGTCGAAGCCGCCGAGGCCGGCCACGGCGCCGGTCACGCCGAGCAGCTGCACCGACTGGCGGCCGTGCGGTCCGACCACGGCGACGTTCTCGCGCAGGATCGGCGCCGCGATCTCGACTCCCGGCAGATGGCGGGTGCTCTTCAGCAGGCCTTCGTCGAAGCCGCTGGAGGAGCGGGCCGCGAGCTGCAGTCGCGCCGAGCCGGTGATCAGGTGGATCAGCTTGCCCGCCGAGCCTGTGAGGCTGGCGTTGGCGACGAGCACGCCGAGCACGAGCGCGACCCCGACGGCGATGCCGCTGCCGGCCAGCAGCTCCTGGCTGGCATGCGAGCGCAACCGAACCCGGTACAGGTGCGCAAGCATGCTGAGACGGACCCCCGCGATCGAGGGGTTGAGGATGCGCTTCACGACGAGGTCGCTGCCAGCTCCGGGTCCAGGCCGTCGGCCATCTGGCCGTCGCGCAAGGTGTGGATGCGATCGGCGAACGGCGCCGCGTCGAGATCGTGTGTGACGAGCAGCCCGGGGATGCCCCGCTCGTGGCAGATGTCGCGCATCAGCGCAAGTATCTCGCGGCTGCGCTTGGAGTCGAGGTTGCCGGTCGGCTCGTCGGCCAGCAGCAGCCGCGGCTCGTTGGCCAGCGCGCGGGCGATCGCGATTCGCTGGCGCTCGCCCATCGACAGCTGCTCGGGCGTGCAGTCGGCGCGCGCGGCCAGGCCGACGCGTTCCAGCCACGGCAGCGCCCTGCGCCTACCCTCGCGCAGGGTGCAGCCGTCGCCGGTCAGCTTGACCGTCGCGTTGTCCAGCGCCGAGGTGTGCGGCATCAGGTGGAAGGCCTGGAAGACGAAGCCCACGTCCCTGCGGCGGTAGCGCGCGCTGTCGCGCTCGGACATCCCGCTCAGCAGCTGCCCGTCGAAGGAGATGCTGCCGCTGTCGGGCGAATCCAGCGCCGCCGCCAGCATCAGCAGGGTCGTCTTGCCCGAGCCGCTGGGTCCGTACAGCGCCACGAACTCGCCGCCGGAGACGGTCAGCGACACGCCGTCGACCGCCTTCACCGTCTCCACGTCGGTCGCGTAGTGCTTGACGACCTCGCGCAGCTCGAGCGTGCTCACGGCCCGGACCGCTCCGCCCCGGCGCGCCTGCGCCCCGGCATCTGCACGACGGTGCCGCGCGTGTCGGTGGAGAGCAGCTCGCCGTCGCCGATCGACATCATCACGCCGACCCCCTGCAGCGCGCACATTTCCTCGGAGGCCATCAGCAGCGTGGTGTTGCGCTCGCGCGTGCTCGAGCGCAACAGCGCGAAGAACCTGTCGCGGTCGCCGAGGCTCGGCAGCAGCGCCGGCTCGTCGAGCACCAGCATGCGCGGCTCGCGGGCGAGCGCCCGCGCGAGCATCACGCGCGCCCGCTCGGTCAGCGACAGCGACGCGGTCGGCTCCGCGGCGCCGGCGAGGCCGACCTCCACCTCGTCCAGCACCCTGATCGCCCGGCGCCGCGCCTCGCGCATCGTCAGCCCTTCGCTGCCGAGCGACGTCGCCACGTGGTCGAGCACGCTCTCGCCCGGGGTCGCGCGCCAGTCCGCGGCGGACACGAACGCGATCTCGCCGCGCAGCAGGCGGCCGCGCTCGCCGGCGGTCATGCGCGCGATGTCGCGGCCCGCGAAGCTGATCGTGCCGGAGTCCGGCAGCGCGATCCCGGCCGCCAGCCGCAGCAGCGTCGACTTGCCCGAGCGCCGCGGGCCGTATACGCCGACCGACGTGCCGGCGTCGATGTCCATGCTGGCGCGGTCGAGCACGAGGATCTCGCGGCCGCCGTCCGGGTAGCGCTTGCTGACGTTCAGGAAGGAGAGCAGCGACGTCATCGCGGCGGCGGCGCTACTGGCTGCGTTCCAGGAACTCGTTGATCCGCCTGCGTGTGCGCGCCGCCCAGTCGACCTCGATCTGCAGCTGCGCGTAGACGGCGTCGCGCGTGCAGTCCATGCACAGGGCCGTCCAGGAACGCCCGCGGCCGTCCGTCGGGCTGACCAGCTGGGCGAGCATCAGGCACTCGCGCTCGTACGCCTTCAACGCCAGCAGCAGCCGCGGCGCGTCCTGTTCGCGGGCCACCGACAGCTTCGCCTGCAGCCCGAGGCGCACGGGCTCGCGCGGCAGCAGTGTCTCCATCCACAGCGTCAGCGCCTCCGAGGTCTCCTCGGTGGGGTAGTAAACGAGATGCGTGCGGCGGTGGTTGTTGCGCTTGGGCTCGTCCCTGGAGACCGCCAGCCCCGTTTTCTCGAGCTGCTCGAGCAGCCTGTAGACGTCGTTGGTGTCCACGCGCCAGGTCTCGCCGAGTCGCGCGGCGAGCCGGTTGGCCAGATCCCCGCCGTGTCCCGGACGTTCGAGCAGCAGGCCGAGCAGGGCGCCTCGAAGCGGCGTCGAGGGCCCCCGCATCCACCTCGTCTTCTCCGGATTTACGCTCGCCATTGCTCCCTGGTGCCAGCCGAGTTTTGTCCGACTGGACAATACACCACCACCGCGACGGGTGCCGAATCGTTCCGACATCCTGGAGTCTGTTCGCTCAGTCGCTCGCAGGGTCGTTTCAGCGGCCCTGCGAGAGCCGGTTCTACGGCACGAGCACGGCCGCCCCGGTGAAGCGCCCGGCGCGCAGATCGGCGAGCGCCGTGTTGGCATCCTCGAGCGCGTAGGCGCCGACGCGCGTGCCGACGGGCACGCGCGGCGCCAGCGCCAGCAGCTCGTCGCCGTCGGCGCGGGTGAGGTTCGCGACCGAGCGCACGGAGCGCTCCTCCCAGAGGATGTCGTACGGGAAGGCGGGGATGTCGCTCATGTGGATCCCCCCGCACACGACCGTGCCGCCGGGCGCGAGCGCGCGCAGGGCGGCGGGCACGAGCGCGCCGACGGGGGCGAAGACGATCGCGGCTTCCAGCGACACCGGCGGCGGCTCCTCTGAGGAGCCCGCCCACACGGCGCCGAGCTCGCGCGCGAACGCCGCCGCCGCGTCGTCGCTCCTGCGCGTGAACGCGTACACCTCGCGTCCCTGCCAGCGGCAGATCTGCGCGAGGATGTGCGCGGAGTCGCCGAAGCCGTAGAAGCCGATGCGTCGCGCGTCGCCGCACATCCGCAGCGCGCGGTAGCCGATCAGGCCGGCGCACAGCAGCGGCGCCGCCTGCTCGTCGCCGTAGCCGTCGGGGATGGGGAAGCAGTAGCGCTCGTCGGCGACCGTGTACTCGGCGTAGCCGCCGTCGATGTCGCGCCCGGTGAACTGCGCGTTCGGGCACAGGTTCTCGCGCCCGCTCGTGCAGTACTCGCAGGTGCCGTCCGTCCAGCCGAGCCACGGCACGCCGACGCGCCGGCCGCCCTCGCCGGCGCCGGCGCCCTCGCCGGCGGAGACGACCTCACCGACGATCTGATGGCCGAGGATGCGCGGCGGGCGGGCGATCTGCACCTCGCCGTCGAGCAGGTGCAGATCGGTGCGGCAGACGGCGCATGCGCGCACCCGGATCAGCAGCTGGCCGGGGCCGGGCTCGGGGATCGGCCGCTCGAGCGCGCGCAGCGGCGCTCCGACCTCCTCGAAGACCATCGCGCGCATCGTCCGTGCGGGCTCAGCCAAAGAACAGCTCGGCCGTCTCGTAAAGCTCGGGGTCCAGCAGCTTGGGCTCGCGCAGCGCCTCCTCCAGCGCGACCTCGAGGATCTCGGTCCCGCGCAGCGCCACCATGCAGCCGAAGCGCCCGCCCGCCGCCGCGTCCATCGCCGCCACGCCGAAGCGCGTGGCGAGCACGCGGTCGAAGGCCGCGGGGGTGCCGCCGCGCTGCACGTGCCCGAGGATCGTCACGCGGCTCTCGTAGCCCGTGCGCTGCTCGATCTCGCGCTCGAGCGTCACGCCGATCCCGCCGAGGCGCACGTGCCCGAAGGCGTCGGTCTGCGTCCCGGGCAGCGTTTGCATGGTGCCCTCGCGCGGCGTGGCGCCCTCGGCGACGACCACGATCGAGAAGCTGACGCCGCGCTCGTGGCGGTGGCGCAGGTGCGCGACCACCTGCTCGATGTCGAACGGCCGCTCCGGCACGAGGATCGCGTCGGCCCCGCCGGCGATGCCCGCGTGCGTGGCGATCCAGCCGGCGTGGCGGCCCATCACCTCGAGCACCATCACCCGGTTGTGCGACTCGGCGGTCGTGTGCAGGCGGTCGATCGCGTCGGTGACGATCTGCACGGCCGTGTGGAAGCCGATTGTCACGTCGGTGCCGCCGAGGTCGTTGTCGATCGTCTTGGGCACCCCCACGAGCGGCACGCCGTCGCGGTGCAGGCGCAGGGCGACGCCGAGCGTGTCCTCGCCGCCGATCGGTATCAGGGCGTCCACGTGCTGCTCCTCCAGCGTGTGCCGGACCAGCGCCGTGCCGTCCCTGCCCTCGGCGTACGGGTTCGTGCGCGAGGTGCCCAGGATCGTGCCTCCTCGCGGCAGGATGCCGGCGGTGCTCTCGCGCGTCAGCTCGACCGCGTCGCCCTCGAGCACGCCCGCCCAGCTGCGGCGAAAGCCGACGAAGCTGTGCCCGCCCAGCGCGAGTCCTCGCCGCACGACCGCGCGAATGACCGCGTTCAGACCCGGACAGTCGCCTCCTCCGGTGAGCAGCCCGATGCGTGCCATCGAGCGCAGTCTACGCCGGAGCGCCGCGCTCGCCGTGCTGGCGGTCGAGGACCTCGCCGACGCGCGCGAGCAGCGTCGAGCCGGAGAACGGCTTCTCGATCAGCACGACGTCCTCGTCCAGGCGGCCGCCCGAGTCCAGCAGCGGCTGCGCGAAGCCGGACATGAACACCACGCCGATCGACGGTCGCGAACGCCGGATCTCGGCGGCGAGCTCGGCGCCGTGCATGTGCGGCATGATCACGTCGGTGAGCAGCAGGTCGATCTCCTCGGGGAGCTCGGCGGCTGCTGCGAGCGCGGCGGCGCCGTCCTCGGCGGCGATCACGCGGTAGCCGCCCGCGAGGAGGATGCGCCGCGTGACCTCGCGCAGCGCGGTCTCGTCCTCGACGAGCAGGATCGTCGCCTCGTCCCGCGTCGGCGCCGCATCCGCCTGCCGCGACGCGTGTGCGGGCAGCCGGTCGGTTGGCGGCAGCAGCGCGGTGAAGGTCGTGCCGACGCCGACCTGCGAGTCGATCCGCGCCAGCCCGCCCGCCTGCTGGAGGATCCCGTAGACGGTGGCCAGCCCGAGCCCGGTCCCGCGACCGGCGGGCTTGGTCGTGTAGAACGGGTCGAAGGCCCGCTCGGCCACCTCGCGGGGCATGCCCGTGCCGGTGTCGCCGACGCGCAGGCGGACGTATGGACCGGGGGAGAGCTCGGGGTGCTGCGCGGCGCCGGCCTCGTCGATCTCGACGTTGGCGGTGTCGATCGTCAGGGTTCCGCCGTGCGGCATCGCGTCGCGCGCGTTGACGGCGAGGTTGACGAGGATCTGCTCGAGCTGCCCGATGTCGATGAGGATCGGCCGCAGGTCGGGGGTGAGCTCGTAGCGCAGCTCGATGTGCTCGCCGAGCGTGCGTTTGAGCAGCTGCCCGACGGCCGTGACGACGGGGTTGACGTCGACGACGTCGGGCTGGACCACCTCGCGGCGGGCGAACGCGAGCAGCTGATGGGTCAGATGCGCCGCCCGCTCGGCGGCGAGGCTGATCTGCTCGACGTCGTCGCGCATCGACCGCAGCTTCTCGGGGTCGTTCGCGAACGCGTTCGCGTCGAGGTCCTCGCCGACGAACGTCGCGTAGTTGATGATCACCGCGAGCAGGTTGTTGAAGTCGTGGGCGATGCCGCCCGCGAGTTCGCCCAGCGCCTCCAGGCGCCGGGAGTGCTGAAGCTGGTCGGACCCGAGCCCGACATCCGCGGCCATGGCGGATAGTCAGTATACGCGAACTATGTTCATAAAGCGGCGCGCCCGCTCGCCGGTGCCGCGCGCGTCAGGCGCCGCGCGCGTCAGATTCCCTGCCCGGGCAGGAACTCGTTGGTGAACGGCGGCAGCCCGCCGTTGGGGTTGTGCGCGAGCAGCGAGTGCGAGTACATCCAGTTGCCGAACGCGGCCCACGCGGAGGGTTCCTGCCAGCCGTACGGGTCGCCGGAGCTGGCCGGCTGCGTTGCCGGCAGCGTCTGCTCGATCGATTCGAGCTGGAGCTTTGGTTCCAGCGACGGGTCGGCCTTGAGGATCAGCGCGGCGGCCGCGGCGGGGTTGGCGCGGACGGCGCGCTCGCCGCGGGTGAGCGCCTGCAGGAACGCGCGCAGGTCCTGGCCGTCGGTGTGCGCCTCGCCCTCGCGCACGACCAGCACCAGCTCGTCGTAGCCGGGCACGCCCGCCTGGTCGATCGGGATCACGAGCGGATGCCTGTGCATCAGGCGCAGCTGGATCGCCTCGTAGTTCCAGTAGCCGCCGAGCGTCGCGGCGACCTTGCCGGAGAGCATCGCCGCGACGAGGTTGAAGCCGACGTTCACTTCCCTGACCTTCGCCGGGCTGACGCCGGCGTGTTCGAGCGCGGCGTGCAGCTCGGCCGCCTGGTAGGGGATGCCGGCGGTGCCCACGGTCTTGCCGGCGAGGCTCGCGACACCGCTCACGTGCTGTTCGGGCAGCGCGATGATCGACGTCAGCGGGCGCTGCACGAGCGCCCCGATCGAGACCACCTTCAGCCCTTGATCGCGCGCGAGCAGGACCTCGGGCTCGTACGAGATCGCCATGTCGACCTTGCCGGCGGCGAGCAGCTTCAGCGGTTCGGCCGTTTCAGAGGGCACGACCGGTTCGACGTCCAGCCCGACCGCGCGGAAGTCCCCGTGCGCGATCGCTGCGTACAGCGGCGCGTGATCGGCGTTGGGGAACCAGTCGAGCATCACCTTGAACGGCTTCGTGCTCGCGGCGGAGATCGTGTCCTGCTTGGCGCCGCAAGCGGACAGCGCGAGCGCGCAGACCAGGAACGCGAGGAGCGCCGAGACGCTCGCGCGGCGAGACCTGTGCTGTTCCGGTCGGCACATGTGCCGACCGGCCCGGCCGCACATGTGCGGCCGGGGATCCCGCCGCATGCGGCGGGATCTCGGGAATGGATTGACGTTTCTCATGTGCGGCCGGCGACCCCTCCGCATGCGGCAGGGTCTTGGGAATGGTGCCTCAAGTCGTCTCTCCTCGGGGTCGGATCTTCCAGGGAACGAGCCTGCGCTCGGCGAGGCCGAGGGCGTGGAAGCAGGCGATGGCGAACGCGAACAGGACGGCGGTCGCGGCGTACGCGCGCGCGGTCTGGAAGCCGCCGGCGTCGGTCATGATCTCGCGCCCCAGCCCGGAATAGGCTTCGGTGGTGGGGGTGCTGGTCTCGGCGATGAACGCGCCGATGACGCCCACCGCCAGCGCGATCCGCGCGCCGCTCAGCGCCGCTGGCAGCGCCGCCGGCAGCTCGGCGAAGCGGAACGCCTGCCAGCGCGACGCGTCGAGCGTGCGCAGCAGCTTCGGCTGCTCGGGGTCGACCGCCGCGAGGCCGTCGACGGTGGCGACGACCACCGGGAAGAAGCAGATAAGCGCGATCACCACCAGCTTGGGGAAGATCCCGAAGCCCCACCAGAACACGAGCAGCACGCCGATCACGGGGATCGGCACCGCCTGCGAGCCGACCGCCAGCGGGTACACCGCGCGGCGCAGCAGCGGGAACAGGTGGATGGCTACGGCGAGCGCGAAGCCGCTGGCGAGCGCCAGCGCCAGCCCGAGCACGACCTGCTCGGCGGTGACCGCGAAGTTCCGCCACACCAGGGCGCCGTTGTTCCACAGCGCCGCCGCCACCGCGTGGGGGGCGGGCAGCAGGTCTTCCTGGACGCCGCCGACGTCCGCGTACAGCTCCCACGCGCCGAGCAGCGCGGCGCTCAGCAGCAGCGGCGCCCAGGCGCGCCGGGCCGGAGCGCGGCCAGCCCAGCCACGTGGACTCGCGCCACGTGGACTCGCATTCGCACCGTTACTCGCGCGCGCGACGGGAGCGCTCATCGCGGCTCGCCCGTCGCGAGGGCGTCGAGCGCACGCTCGCGCAGGGGGACGACGTTCGCGTCAGTGCGGTGGCGCGGCCGCGGCAGCTCGATCTCGAGTTGCTCGGTCACGCGTCCGGGCCGCTGCGAGAGCACGACGACGCGATCGGCGAGCAGCACCGCCTCCTCGACGTCGTGGGTCACGAGCACGACCGTGCGCGGCTCCTGCGCGAGCGTCCCGCCGAGCCACTCCTGCATCTCCCCGCGGGTGATCGCGTCGAGCGCGCCGAACGGCTCGTCCAGGCACAGCAGCGGCTTGCCCGACAGCAGCGTGCGCAGGAACGCCACGCGCTGGCGCATGCCGCCGGAGAGCTCGTGCGGGCGCGCGTGCTGGAAGCCGTCGAGCCCCAGCTCCGCGAACAGCGCGTCCGCCTGCGCGCGCGCCTCGGTGCGGGATCTGTGCGCGATGCGCAGCGCGAGCGCCGCGTTGTCGACCGCGCTCAGCCACGGCAGCAGCAGGTCGCGCTGGGGCATCAGCACCGCCGGCGCGCACGCGAGCGAGCCCGCGTCCGGCGCCTGCAGCCCGCAGATCAGCTCCAGCAGCGTCGTCTTGCCGCAGCCGCTCGGCCCGACCACCGCCAGCAGCTCGCCGGGGGCGGCGCGCATCGAGACCTCCTCGAGCGCGTGCACGGCGCCGTGGCGCCCCGCCGGGTAGGCGAAGCTCACCGCGTCCAGCGAGACCGCGTCGCCGCCCGCCGATCGCCGGATGACGGGCCGTGCGCGGGACTGCAGTTCGGTGGCCACTTCGCTCCCTTCGCGGGCATTACCCCACAGGTTCTAAGGGTCGACGCCGGGGGAATCGCTTTCCCGTGCGTCATCTCAGCCGGCCTACCCGCCAGCACCCCTGGTGTCTGCTGATCGTGCGCTGATGCTACCGCGGACACCGACCGGCAGCGCGAGACGGCCTGCTAAAACGCGGATGACCCGACTCGGACAGGGTGCTCCGACGCGGCGGGACTCGATCACCACGACACGACAGGGAGGTTGCTGATGCGCCAGGGCCCGCTCGCCGGTCGTTACGCGGCGGTCGCGGCGATGGTGATGTTCGCGCTGATCCCCTACCTGGCGCTGTCCGCCGCGCTCGACCCGCTGACGCCGATCATCGCCAGGCAGCTGCACGCGAGCCTGCAGACGATGAGCCTCAGCTCCGGCCTCGCCAACGCCGCCTACGCGGCAGGCACGGTGCTCGCGGTCCAGCTCGCGCAGCACCTGCCGCAACGGCGCATGCTGATCGTGTACGCGACGCTGCTCGTGATCGGCTCGGTGCTGGCGGCGACGGCGCAGGACGCGGGGATGTACATCGCTGGGCACGTGCTCCAGGGCGCGTGCACGAGCCTGCTGCTGATCTCCGCCGTGCCGCCGCTGGCTATCGGCTACCCGGCGAGCAAGCTGCGCACGACGGCGATGATCATGAACCTGTGCATCTTCGGAGCGGTGGCGCTCGGCCCGGCGATCGGCGGGCTGCAGGCGCAGTCAGACGCCTGGCGGCCGCTGTTCTGGGCGATCGCCGCGATCGCGGCCTGCTCGCTGCTGCTCGCGGTGCTGACGTTCGACGACGCGCCCCCCGCCGACCCCGAGTCGCCGATCGATCCGCTGGCGATCGTGCTGGCGGTCGTCGGCTGCGCGGCCGCGTTCTTCGGCGCGTCGGAGCTGCTCACGCACCGTTTCCTCGACGTCGAGACGATCGTGCCGCTGCTTGCCGGTCTGGCGACGATCGTCGTCCTGATCGTCTACCAGTTCCGCGCCAGGCGGCCGCTGCTTACGATCCGCTCGATGTTGACGAGCACGATGCCCGTCGCGGGCATCGCCGTGGCGCTGTTCGCGGCCGCGGCGTCCGTGTCGGCGACCGCGCTGAGCGTGGGCGTGCTCGCCGGGCGCTACCGGCCGCTGCACCTGGGCCTGCTGTACCTGCCGGAGGTCGCCGGCGCGATCATCACCGCGATCCTGCTCGGCGTCGTCATCACCAGGCGCGCGATCCACTACCTGCCGCTCGCCGGCATGGTGTTCCTCGCGGCCGGGATCGCGGTCTTCCGCATCGACGTGCCGTCGAGCGAAGCGGCCACTCTCGTCGGCTCCGGGCTGACCGGCATCGGGCTCGGCGCGACCGTCGCGCCCGCGCTGTTCGTGGCCGGCTTCTCGCTGCCCTCCGCGAGCCTCCAGCGCGTGTTCGCGATCGTCGAGCTGATGCGCGCGGTGGCCGCGTTCATGATCGCGCCGATCTTCGCCCACTTCGCCGCGACCGTCGGCGGCGGCCTCGACGCCGGCACCGGGATGGCGCTGTGGATCGGCCTCGGGCTCGCCGTCGGCGGCGCCGCGATCGGCGTCGCGATCTACGCGCTCGGAGGCGCGCGCCCGCAGACGCCCGACATCGAGCGCTTCGTCGCGGGCGAATGTCCCGCCTGGTACTCGCCGCCGCTGCTCGCGAGGGTCCGTCCGGGCCTGACGGCCGCCCAGCCCGCCACCGAACGCGCCAACTGACATGAGCTCGAGCGACACACACGCGGCGACGCCAGCCCCGCCCAGCGGTCCGGTGCTGTTCGCCTACGACGGCTCCGAGCTCGCGAAGCTGGCGATCGACGAGGCCGGCCGCCAGCTCGCGCCCGGCCGCGACGCGCTGGTCCTCTGCGTGTGGCAGACGGGCGACGTCGGGTTCCTGCCCGTCGACGAGCGGCACCTCAACGCCGCCCAGGCCACCGAGGTGCGGAAGGCCGCCGAGGAGGTCGCCGCTTGCGGGGCATCGCTCGCGGAGAAGGCGGGGTTCCGGGCGCAGAGCGTCGCGGTCACGGCGGCGCCGACGTGGAAGGGGGTGGTCGAGGTCGCAGGCGAGCGCGAAGCGAGCCTGATCGTGCTCGGGTCTCACCGGCGTCGCGGGCTCCAGAGGCATCTGCTCGGGAGTGTTGCCGCGGCTGTGGTGGCGCACTCGGCTTGCTCCGTGCTGGTTGTGCATTCCTGAGAGTTGGCGGCTGGGTGGGCCGCGGATATGTAGCATGTTTTGTGCTACGGTCGTCAAATCGTGAGCCGCTCCCTGCACGTGCGTTTGGACGACAGCTCTGTTGCCGCGCTTAGCGTGATCCGCAACGATGGGCTGAGTGACTCCGAGGCTGTACGCACGGCGCTGCGTGAGGCCGCCGCGAGACGCCGGGCTCGCTCGTCGATCGCCGCGGAGGTGCGAAGGCTCGCAGCCGACGAGGGCGATAGAGAGGAGATGCGGATCGTCCGCGAGCAGATGGCGGAACTCGCGCCCGAGCCCACCGACTGACGTGGTCCGCGGCGAGATATTTCGCCTGCCCGCTCCACGTGCGACGCGAGGTAGAGAGCAACGAGGCGCGCGCTATGCGGTAGTGGTTCAAGCTGACGAGTTTCTGGCGCTGAGCACTGTGCTCGTCGCTCCGACGTCCACCGGCGCACAACCAGCGAGCTTTCGCCCGGCGATCACGCTCGACGGTACTGAGACGCGCATCCTTGTTGAGCAGACGGCCGTCGTTGATCCCGAGCGCCTGGGACGCTCAGCAGGGCGTCTCGACGCAATCGAGATCCAGTCCGTCGACGAAGCCCTCGCGCTCATCTTCGGCATTTAGATTGCGAACACCGGCGTGGATCTAGACGACGCCATTCAGGATCGCCCCGTCGAGATCCTCCGGCGACTGCTGCGCTTCGACACGAGCAACCCGCCGGGCAATGAGCGTGAGTGCATCGACTGGATCAGAGGACTGCTGGAGGGTCTCGGCTGTGAGGTACGCGTCGTCGCGAGTGAGGCCGAGCGCCCGAACCTGATTGCGCGGCTGGCCGGTCGTGGCGAGTGCGCTCCACTGCTGCTGCAGGGCCATGTCGATGTTGTCGCCGCGCGCGGGCAATGGCGGCATGAGCCGTTTGCCGGCGAGTTGCGCGATGGCTACGTGTGGGGTCGGGGCGCCCTGGACATGAAGGGCGGCGTGGCGATGATGCTCGCCGCGTTCATGCGCGCGAAGGTCAGCGGAACGCCGCCGCCGGGCGATGTGATCCTGTGCCTGATGGCCGACGAGGAGGCCGGCAGCGACCTCGGCGCCGAATTCCTCGTACGTGAGCACCCGGAGTTGTTTGCGGGCGTGCGTTATGCGATCGGCGAGTTCGGCGGGTTCACGATGGACGTCGCCGGACGTCGTTTCTATCCGATCATGGTCGCTGAGAAGCAGGTCTGCTGGTCGCGCGCGATCCTGCGTGGCCCGGCCGGGCACGGCTCGATGCCGATCCGCGACGGGGCAATGGGCCGGCTCGGCAGGCTGCTGGAGCGGCTGGACCGTCACCGGTTGCCGGTACATGTGACGATGGTCGCGCGCTCGATGATCGAGGCGATCGCAGCTGAGATGCCGTCGGCGCTCGTGCTGCCGCTCAAGGGCCTGCTGATGCCGCGCCTCACCGATCGCTTGCTCGATGTCATGGGTGAGCGCGGGCGGGTATTCGATCCGCTGCTGCACAACACCGTCAGTGCGACGATCGTGGGTGGTGGGGAGAAGGTCAACGTGATCCCGGATGCGATCTCGCTGACGCTCGACGGCCGTCTGCTGCCGGGGTTCGCTCCAGAGCAGCTGTTCGCCGAGCTGCGCGCGCTCACGGGCGTAGAGATGGAGTTCGAGATCCTGCGCCACGACCCCGTCGCGGCCGAGCCCGACTTGGGGCTGTTCGACGTGCTCGCCGGGGTGCTGGCAGAGCTCGACCCTCAGGCCAAGGCAATACCGATGCTGCTCCCCGGCATCACCGATGGGCGCTTCTTCTCCCGGCTCGGGATCCAGACATACGGGTTCCTGCCGATGCAACTGCCGGCGGATCTGCCCTTCATGCAGCTGATCCACGCCGAGAACGAGCGCCTACCGGCCAACGCTGTCGAGTTCGGCGCCACGGCGATCGGACGTGTGCTCGAACGCATCGGCTAGCCAGAAGCTTGGCAGCTACGCGCTTCTACCCCGCGGCAGCGATGACCGGCCGCGTCAACGCCCGCACGAAGTCCTCCAGCTGCGCTGTCGTCCAGCACTCGAACGCGGTGCAGAACTCCTCGTAGGCGGCGATCACCGAGTCGCCGTAGTTCCAGTACAGGCGCGGCTCGGGGTTCAGCCAGAACGTGCGCCCGGCGCGCGCGGCGATCTGCGCGAAGATGTCCGCGCGCGGGTCGCGCCCGTTGGTGCGCGCGTCGCCGAGCACGATCACGGTCGCGCGCGGGTGCAGGTCGTCCTCCACCTGCACGAGGAACTCCGACCACACGCGCCCGTAGTCGGTGTAGCCGGAGATGTCCGCGACGCCCGCGTCGCTGGAGATCTGTTCGCTGACCTTCCTGAAGTTGCGCTCGTGTTCGAAGATGTCCGTGACCTCGGAGATGCGCTCGATGAACACGAACGAGCGCATCTTGCGAAACGTGTCGTGCAGCGCGTGCAGCACCGACAGGAAGAACACCGACGCCGAGGTGACGCTCGTGGAGACGTCGCACAGGACGTAGATCTCCGGCCGTTTGGGCCGCCGCGGCCGGTACTTGAGCACGACCGGCACGCCGCCCGTCTGCAGCGACGCGCGCATCGTGCGCCGCACGTCCACGTGCGCGTGGTGGCGGTGGCCGCGGTTCTGCATGCCCTGCGTCGCCAGGCGCCGGCGCAACTGCGCGACGACGCGGTGCACCGCCGCCAGGTCCGCCAGCGGGCCCGACGGCAGCGCGCGATCGAGCTCGCCCAGCGGCCGCGAGGGCGGCAGGTTGCCGGTGCGCTCAATCTGCGCGCGCTCGAGCTCGCGCCGCAGCAGCGCCTCGAAACGGCGCAGCGCGTCCCTGGGCAGGCCGTCGCGTCGCGGGTCCCCCTGCGGCAGCTCCGGTTGGGGCTCGGCGCGCAGGCCCAGCGCGCGGCGGATGCGCTGCACGTCCACGCCGATCACCCCCGAGCCCTCCTGGCGGTGGGCGAACGCCGCGATCGCCATCCGTGCGAGATCGCGCATCGCGCCCTCCGAGCCGTCGCGCAGCGCCGCCGCGATCTGCGCGCGCAGATCCTCCAGCTGCTCGTCGGAGAGCTCTTCCAGGCTCGCCCGGTCCTCCTCGCGCACGCCCTCGCGCGCGGCCGCTATCTCGACGGCGCGAAAGAAGAAGCGGTCGAACACCAGCTCGAACACGCGCCTGTCCTCCTGGCTCTTGGCGAGCGTCGCCGCCAGCGCCTCGCGGAAATCGTCCTGCGAGGTCCAGCTGATCTCGCCCAGCACCTCGAACGCGTCGAGCATCTCCGAGGTGCCCACCTTGACGCCTTCGCGGCGCAGCTCCTCGCCCAGCTCCAGGATCCGCGCCGGCAGGCCGTCCAGGTCGGCGCCCGACGTCGGCGCCCGATCGAGGCGGGTGTTCGGCGCCTGCAGGCCTTCCGGCTTGGACGGGACGGATTCCGGCCCGTCTGGTATTGATGGGGCCGAGACGGATTCCGGTCCGTCTCGGCGGTCAGGCGACATCGGCGGGAGCCGAGAGCTTCAGCCCGACGCGGTCGGCGACCACGTCCATGTCGGTGCGGTGCTTGACGATCACCGACATCGTCTCCATGAACGTGTCCGTGTCGATCTCCTTGACGCCGAGCAGCAGCAGCGCGCGCGCCCAGTCGATCGACTCGGCGATCGACGGCGGCTTCTTGAGGTCGAGCGCGCGCACCATGCCGATCACCTCCACCAGCCGGCGGGCGACCGTCTCGGACAGCTCCGGCGTGTGCAGGCGCACGATCTCCAGCTCGTGCTCGAGCGCGGGGTAGTCCAGCCACAGGTACAGGCAGCGGCGCTTGAGCGCCTCGGTCAGCTCGCGCGAGTTGTTCGACGTCAGCAGCACGATCGGGTGCGTGCGCGACTCCACCCGCCCGAGCTCCGGGATCGAGATCTGGAAGTCCGACAGCACCTCCAGCAGCATCGCCTCGAACTCCTGGTCGGTCTTGTCGATCTCGTCGATCAGCAGCACCACCGGCTGCTCGGAGGCGATCGCGGTCATCAGCGGGCGCGCCAGCAGGAACTCCTCGCCGAAGATGTCCTCCTGGACGGCGTCCCAGCCGGTGTCCGACGCCTCCGCCTGGATCCGCAGCAGCTGCTTGCGGTAGTTCCACTCGTACAGCGCCTTCGCCTCGTCCAGGCCCTCGTAGCACTGCAGGCGCACCAGCTCCCTGCCCAGGTAGGACGCGAGCGCCTTCGCGAGCTCCGTCTTGCCAACTCCCGCCGGCCCCTCCACGAGCACCGGCTTGCCGAGGCGCGTCGCCAGGAACGAAACCAGCGCCGTCGACTCGCCCGGCAGGTAGCCCACCGAGCGCAGGCCAGCGGCCACGTCTGCGACTGAGGCGGGCGCGTCTGCGAGCGGGGCGGGCGCCGAGGACGGGGGGACGGACATCGTCCGGGCAATGATAGGTGGCGGGTGAGGGCGGGTGTGTCGAGGCGTCGCGGACGGGTGATGTCGCAGGCGGTTGGGGCGCACCGCCCAAGCCCAACCTGTCGCGCACTACGCGCAGAACCAGCCCGAGTCGTGCTAACCGTGACGATATCGTGCTAATTCATGGGTCTATTAGCACGATTATGCGATAATTAGCACGGTGCAGAGCTTCGTCGACCTCGATCGCACATTCGCAGGCCAGCCCCCCGAGCTTGGCGCGGTCCTTGCCGTCATAGATACCGGGAGGGGCCAGGAGCGCACGTTCGAGGATCAGATGCCGGAGCTGCTCAAGCAGCTTTCCGAGCATGCGCGGATCGCGTCGATCACTGCGTCAAACGCGATCGAGGGCGTGGTGCTCGAGACGCAGCGAGCCGAGCGGATCGCGGAGGGATCGCCACGCTTCCGCAACCGGAACGAGAAGGAGTTCGCCGGCTATCGAGACGCTATCGACGCGCTCCTGCGCCTCGAGACCTACGAGCCGCTGAGCGTCCCATTCGTGCTGCACCTGCACCGGCTCTTGTTCCGGCACGTTGGCGGCCGCGGCGGCCATCTGAAGACGGAGGACAACTTCATCGTCTCCTACGAGTCAGGCCGGCGCCAGGTGGTATTCACGCCGCCGCCCTGGCAGCGCACCGAGTTTCTGCTGACTGAGCTTCTCGACCGCTACAACGAGGCGAAGCGCGATCGCCGCGCCCATCCGCTTGTCCTCGTGAGTGCGCTGGTCCTCGACTTCCTCGCGATCCATCCGGTCGCCGACGGCAACGGTCGCTTGGCTCGCCTGCTGACGACGTACGAGCTGCTCGCGCAGGGGTATGGCGTCGCGCGTTACGTCAGCATCGAGCAGCGCATATACGAGTCGAAGAACACCTACTACGCGAGCCTGTACGAGTCCCAGCTGAACTGGCATGAGGGCGAGCACAGCATCTGGCCTTGGACCTCCTACCTCGTGCAGATACTCGCGGATGCGTACGTGAGCTTCGAGAACCGGGTTGCGGCCGCAGGGCAGAGCAGCGGCGGGAAGCAGGACCGGGCTCGCGACTACATCCTGAGACAGTCTCCGGCCGACTTCCGCAAACGCGACGTCGAGCGCGCACTGCCGGGCATCAGCCCGGGAACCATTCGCCTCGTTCTCAACGAGCTACGCGACGCGGAGAAGATCAGGCTCGAAGGCTCTGGCCCTGCGGCGCGCTGGCGTCGCCTGTAAGCGGTCTCACTCGGCGTCCTCGAACGACAGCTGCTCCGGCGGGGCCGGTGGGAATCGAGGCCGCTCGCCCCGCTCTCGTGGAGCGACCCGCCCACCCGCCGCTCCCGCCTCGCGCGCGGCCACCGGCGTCGAGCGCGGCCGGCGGGCGCCGGGGGTGACCACGGTCGCGTCGGGGTCGGCCGGTACGGGCGCCCGCCCAGGCCTGGCCGGTCGCACTTCCACCGGCCCGCCGGAGTCCAGGACCGGGCGCGGTCGCGGGCCTGCGGGCGGCGACGGGTCGGCTCCTCGACCCCGCGTGCGCCGCAGCGGCGGCCCCGGCCGTTCGAGCGCGCGCATGCGCCCGCCGGCGTAGGCGACGGCGAGCGCGAGCAGCAGCGCGATGAAGATCCCCCACTCGACGCCGACGGTGGCGGTGATGCGGTCGGTGCCCTGCAGCCCCGGCTTGTCGAGCAGCCGGTAGAAGATCAGCAGCGCCGTCCAGCCGCCGGCGGCCAGCACGACCACGCCGTCGCCGCCGGGGAGCTGGAAGACGCGGCCCTCGGCGCGCTCGAACAGCATCACGAGCACGCCGGCGCTGACGAGCAGCACGGCGGCCTCCACGAACGAGAAGGCCTGGAAGGCGCTGAGGCTCGTCTGGGTGGCCTTGGCGGCGCCGTGCACGACAACGGTGTCCGTCTTGTCGTACCACGGCAGGAACATCGACACGAACAGCCCGAGCGCGGCAAGCGCGGCGAGCTGCTGCTCGGGCGCGAGCGCGCGCCATGCGTTGACGAGCCGCGTCATCCGCGCCCTTCGCCTCGCCGGATCGTCTCTGCGGGGTTCACGTGCGCCTAGTCTAGGTGCGCCACCCGAGGGCTAATGGCGGCTCGGGCGGCTGACGAGGACGGTGCCGCCGGTGGTGGCGACGTTGCCCGCGAGGTCGGTTGCGGTCAGCTGCACCGAGAAGCTCCCGCTCTTGGCCGGTGTGATCCACAGCAGCTTCGGCTTGCCGCGTTCAACCGTTGCACTGTTCGTCCACACGACCTTCGTCCCCTGCCGCACGGTCAGCGAGACGGTCGCGACCTTCGACAGCGACAGCTGCACGCCGGCGCGCGCATGCGCGGGCAGCGTCTTCGACAGCAGCGCGATCGCCGGTGGGGTGTGCAGGTCGGCGGTGAAGCGCTGCGCGGTCGTGCAGTAGATCTGATCGCCGGGGACCTGAACGCCGGTCCCGCTCGTCTGCGCCGCGTGGGCACCGCGCCCGACGGAGGCCGCGCTGGCGCCGCCGGTGTTCGACGAGGGCGTGGTGGTGGTCGAGGTGGGGGAGGTGGGGGCGGGGGTGCTGCTCGCGGGCGGGGCGGCGGATGCGAGCGGCGGCCCCTTGCTCGTGCGTTCGCACAGGTGCTGGAGGAATTCGGTGAGCAGTTCGTGGTAGTTGAGGTCGGATTCGCCGAACTGGTCGTACATCGACCACGCGCCGGTGTCGTACAGCGGCACGATCGCGCGCGCCTCGGCGTCGCCCGCTTCGAACAGCGCCAGCCCGAGCGGGTCCTTGGTGATGGACGTGTAGTCGTAGAGCCCGACCAGCGACTGGATGAAGCCGTTGAGGATCCTGTCGCTGGGCGCGTACGTGTACTCCGCGTACATCGCGCCGGCGGGCGTCGTTACGCGCACGCCCTGCGGCGGCGGCGTCTGGAAGATGCCGAGCGCCTGCTGGGCTGCGGTCAGGTCGGCCGGTTCCTTGAAGCGCGACCATGCGCGCGCGAGCACCTGCAGCGCGGTTCCCTGCGACAGGCCGCTGGTCCACGGCGGCGTGCCGCCGTCGAAGTCGAACATGTACTCCCACGCGATCCCGCCGGCGCGCTGGGTCGCCAGCGGGATGACTTCGGCGAGCAGCTGGCGCAGGTTGGCGTTTTCGTGGCCGGACAGGTAGTAGCCGTTGGCCTCGCCGAACGTCGCCAGCCACTGGATCTCGATGCCCTGTCCCGGGTAGTGCTCCCAGACGATGCGGCTGCCGGGGAAGCTCACGCGCGCGTCGCTGCCGAGCAGCGGTTCGGTCGTCCACCACTGCCGGTTGCGTTCGAGCGTCAGGAACAGCGCGGGCAGCCGCGAGGGGATCAGCTCGCCGGCCGCGGCCATCGCCTGCACGTTCGCCAGCACGGCGCCCAGTTCGCTCCTGCGCGTGCCGCTCAGCTTGCCCAGCGAGCTTTTCGCGGCGACATACGCGGAGTAGTCCTGGTGGAAGGTCGCTTCGGTGATCGCGGCGCTGCGCAGCAGCCCCTGCATGGCGGCGGTGACGCTCGGCCCGTGCGTGGACGCGGCGTGCGCGCGCACGCGCGCGTGGACCGGAGCGAGCGCCGTCGCGCCTTCTGCGGCGAGTGCGGACTGGGCACAGGCGCCGCCCACAGCGAGCATGCCGAGGACGAGCGCCGCTAGTCGGGGAGCGCGCACCCCGTCGATGCTACGGGTGCAGACCGCTTCCGGTCGCAGCACGCCTTGCAGCGCGCGCTCCGATCACTCCGGTTCCAGCTCGAGCTCCTCGACCCCGTCGAGCTCGTCGTCTTCCTCGTCGTCGTCCTCCTCGTCCTCGAGGTCATCCTCGGGCGCGAGGTCGGGGCTCGCCCCGTGGGAGAGCTGGAAGCGCTCGACCAGCTCGTCGCGCTTGGGCTCGTCGAGCGGTGAGTCCTCGGAGATCAGCACCCACTCGTCGCCCTCGAAATCCTCGCTCTCGAAGATCTCGTGGTCGACCTCCGGCGAGTCGTCGACGACGATCATGATCTCCGTCTGCGGGTTGAAGTAGGTGCCCGGGCGGAGCGTGATCTCGTCGAGCTGGAAGCGGCGCGCGTTGGTCATGGGGCGTTTATACCCGACGGCACCGTGCTTGTGTTACGGCCTTGCTCATGGTTCGAGCTCGTCGAGCGTGCGCGCCACCTCGGCGTCGACGTCGAGCGGCTCCATGCCCTGCCGCACGCGCCGCTCGTTGCGCGCCACCACCAGCTGGCGCACCTCCGCGAGGAGCCCCTCGTCGCGGGGATCGGAGGCCCGTCCACCCGGCTCGCCGCCCAGCAGCCGCGCGAGCTCCGCGTCGACGTCCAAGGCCGGCTGCCCGTTGCGCACGAGCCGTTCGCTGCGGGCGCTGAGCATCTGGCGGATCTCCCGCTCGCGCTCGGCCTGCGCCGCGGGGGAGTCGGGCGTCGGCGCCGGCGCGCCGGTGCCGTAGTCGCCTTCGCGGGAGATGCCGCCCGCGCCGATGCGGTCGTACGCGCTTTCGCTCCCGCGCGTCGTCAGGAACAGGATCGACATCACCAGCGAGAAGGCGACCGCGCCGAACACCACGAACGCGAGCCCGTTTTCGATGAGGGCGAATACGACGGTCGCAGCCACGCTGTGCACGGACCTCGATTGTTGCCGATCCGCCGGTACTTCGCTACCCTGGCGAGGCCTGGGTTGACTGACCAGTCAATCTACTTCACGTGCCAGCCCGTTAGGAGATCTGAGAATGGTCGATTTCACGCTCACAGACGAGCAGAAGAACCTGCGCGAGATGGCGCACGACTTCGCCGCCAAGGAGATACGCCCGGTCGCCTGGGAGTACGACAAGGACGGCACGTGGCCCGCGGACATCATCAAGAAGGCGTGGGAGGTCGGCCTGATGAACTCCCACATCTCCGAGGAGTACGGCGGCGCCGGCGCCGGCTACCTCGAGGGCTGCCTGATCGAGGAAGAGCTCTCGTGGGGCTGCTCCGGCATCCAGACCTCGCTCGGCTGCAACGGGCTGGCGACCGCCCCGATCGCGCTGGGCGGCTCGGAGGAGATCAAGAAGAAGTACCTGGGCATGCTCACCGAGGCGCCGCTGCTCGCCTCCTTCTGCCTGACCGAGCCCGACGCCGGCTCGGATGTCTCCGGCATGCGCACAACGGCGGTGCGCAAGGGCGACAAGTACGTGATCAACGGCTCCAAGTGCTTCATCACCAACGGCGGCTACGCCGACTACTACACCGTCTACGCGAAGACCGACAAGGACGCCGGACACCGCGGCATCTCCGCGTTCGTCGTCGAGCGCGACTGGGGCGTGGTCGTCGACAAGAAGGAGGACAAGCTCGGTCAGCGCGCGTCCAACACCGCCACCATCTCCTTCAACGACGTCGAGGTGCCCGCCGAGAACCTGCTGGGCGAGGAGAACCAGGGCTTCAAGCTGGCGATGATGACGCTCGACCGCACCCGTCCGGGCGTCGCCGCGATGGCCACCGGGATCGCCCGCGCGGCGATGGAGTTCGCCGTCGACTACTCGCGCGAACGCGTCCAGTTCGGCGTGCCGATCGCGATGCACCAGGCGATCCAGTTCATGATCGCCGACATGGCCACCGAAATCGAAGCCGCGCGCCTGCTCACGTGGAAGTCGGCGGTGATGCTCGACAACGGCGAACGCAACACGCTCGTCTCCTCGCATGCCAAGCGCTTCGCGGCGGACGCCGCGATGAAAATCGCGACGGACGCGGTGCAGGTCTACGGCGGCTACGGCTTCATCAAGGAGTACCCGGTGGAGAAGCTGTTCCGCGACGCCAAGATCATGCAGCTGTACGAGGGCACCTCGCAGATCCAGCGCCTGGTCATCGCTCGCGAAACGCTGCTGCCGCGGCGCGTCGAGGAGCCGACGGCAGTTCCCGCCTGATGTTCGTCTTCAAGGCAGCCGTCGTCGGCGCCGGCACGATGGGCGGGCAGATCGCCCAGACGATCGCCGCCGCGGGCATCCCGGTGGTGCTCAAGGACATCGACGACGCGCTCGTCAAGGCCGGCCTCGACGAGGCTGAGAACGTCACCCGGGGCCAGGTCGGCAAGCTCGCCGAGAAGGGCAAGATCACCGCCGAGCAGGCCGAGGCGCAGATCGGGGACATCCTCGGACGGATCGAGGGGACCACCTCCTACGCCGGCTTCGGCAACGTGGACATCGTCATCGAGGCGGTGCCCGAGCGGATGGAGATCAAGCAGAGCGTGTTCGCCGAGCTCGACGCGGCCACGCCCGGCCACGCCGTCCTCGCGTCGAACACGTCCTCGCTGTCGATCACCGAGATCGGCGAAGCGACGCTGCGCCCGGAGAAGGTGATCGGCTTCCACTACTTCTACCCCGCGTCGATCATGCCGCTGATCGAGATCGTCGAGGGCGAGGAGACCTCCGCGGAGACGGTCGCCGCCGCGATCACGTTCGCGCAGGCGATCCGCAAGCAGCCGATCACCTGCGTGGAGGTGCCGGGCTTCGTCGTCAACCGCATCCTCAACTCCGGCATCTCCGAGGTGTGGCGTGCGCAGGAGGAGCAGGGCCTGTCGATCAAAGCGATCGACGAGGGCGTCGGCGCTGCCGGCGTCGTGCCCGTCGGCCCGTACTACCTGGTCAACCTGCTCGGCCTCGACACCGTCCTGCACGTCGCCGAGCACCTCGTCGAGTCCTACGGCGAGGAACGCTTCTACGTCCCCAAGGGGATGCAGAAGCTCGTCGCCAACGGCAAGCTCGGCGCCAAGACCGGCGGCGACGGCTTCTACGACCCCCAGGGCCAGCCGAACATCGAGGGCGAGAACGAGCCCGACATCACCGACCTGGTCGAGCTGCTGTCGCTGAAGACGTTCCTGGAGGCGTGCCTGGTGCTCGAGGAGGGCGTCGCCACCCACCGCGACATCGACTTCGGGATGATGGCCGGCGCCGGCCTGGACCCCCGTCGCGGGCTGATGCCGCCGTTCATGAAGGCCGACAGCGAGGGCCTGGACACGATCCTCGAGCGCATGGAGAGCGCCCAGGAGCGCCACGGCGAGCGCTTCACGCCGCCCACGATCCTGCGCCGGCTGGTCGCGCAGGGACGGCTCGGGCAGAAGACCGGGCAGGGCTTCTACGCCTACCCGCAGCCCGACGCCGAGCAACCCGCTGATGTCATCAAGCTCGAGACGCGCGCCGACGGCGTCGCGATCGCGTGGCTCGCCAACGGCCAGATGAACTCGATCTCCCCGCAGGTGATCGAGGACCTGCGGAAGGTATGGGACGAGGCGAGGGCCTCCGGTATACGGGCACTCGTGATCGCCTCGTCCAACCCGTTCCTGTACTCCGCCGGCGCCGACATCAAGGCGTTCACCACGATGGACGAGTCCTCCGGCGCGGCGCTGATCGAGGGCGCGCACGCGCTCTTCAAAGAGCTCGGCACCGAGGGGATCGTCACGATCGCCGCGGTCAACGGCCTCGCCTTCGGCGGCGGCTGCGAGCTCGCGATGGCCTGCGACGTGCGCATCGCCGCGCGCTCGGCGATCTTCGGCCAGCCGGAGATCAAGCTGGGGATCATCCCCGGCTTCGGCGGCACCCAGCGTCTGCCGCGCCTGGTCGGCGAAAACAAGGCGCTGGAGATGAACCTCATCGGCGACCCGATCCTCGCCGACGAAGCGTTCGAGCTCGGCCTCGCCAACCGGCTCGTCGAGGACCACGAACTGCTCGACACCGCCCTGCAGTGGGCGCGCAAGCTCGCCGGTCAGGCGCCGCTCGCGGTCGCGCAGATCAAGCGCGTGTCCGCCGCCGGTGACCTCGACGAGGGGGTCGAGGCGGAGAAGCGCGCGTTCGCGGAGGTCTTCACCAGCGCCGACGCCAAGGAGGGCATCGCCGCCTTCCTCGGCAAACGCGCTCCGCGCTTCACGGGGAGCTGAAGACGGCGTGTGTCTCGTCGCCAGAGGTGTATAGCGATGGCTATACACCGAGCGTTGTAGTGGACATAGGGGCCAGACCCGCCACTGAGATCGCCCGCCTCTCGGAGCTCATGGGCAATGCTGGCTCGGTCGTCGCGCTCACGGGCGCCGGCATCTCGGTGCCCTCCGGCATCCCCGACTTCCGCACGCCGAGGACGGGGCTGTGGGAGAACGTCGACCCGATGGAGGTCGCGCACATCGACGCGTTCCACAGCGACCCCGTGCGCTTCTGGCGCTTCTACGGCGAGCGCTTCGCCACGCTCGGCGACAAGCAGCCCAACGGCGCCCACCGCGCGCTCGTCGCGATGGAGGAGCGCGGGCTGCTCGACGCCGTGATCACGCAGAACATCGACATGCTGCACCGCAGGGCCGGCACCCGCGAGCTGGTCGAGGTGCACGGCAGCATCGCCAGCTGCTCATGTCTTTCGTGCGGCGGGGGTGTCGAGGTGTCGCTCGAGGAGGTGCGCGCTCGTGTGCAGAGCGAGGTCGACGGCGTGCCCCGCTGTGGCGACTGCCGCGGACCGCTGAAGCCGGACGTCGTGCTCTTCGGCGAGATGCTCGACGAGCAGCGGCTCGACCGCGCGCGAGAGCTGTGCGGGCGCGCGGACGTGCTGCTGTGCATCGGCTCCTCGCTGGAGGTGCACCCCGTCGCCGGGCTGCCGCTGCTCACGCACGACGCCGGCGGCGCCATCGCGATCCTCACGCAGGGGCCGACGCCGCTCGACGGGGTGGCCGGCGTGCGCCTGAGCGGCGACGTCGTGGAGGAGCTCGACGCGCTGCTGGCCGCACTCGACCTCCGGTAACACGGTGGTCTCAGAGCGGCGGTCGGCGCCTGGAAGAATCCAGGCGTGAGCGCCACGAGCCACCGCCCACGATGGATCGAGCTCGACGGGGCGGTCAACGCACGGGCGGTCGTGCCACGCGTGCTGCTGCGAGCCGACAACCTGCAGTCGCTCAGCGCACGCGACGTCCGCAGGCTCGTGGACGAGCACGCGCTGGAGGTGGTCGTCGACCTTCGCACCGACGTCGAGGTCGAGCACGAAGGAGAGGGACCGATGAGCGCCGAGCGCGGCGTGCGCATAGAGCTCCGCTCGCTGTATCCGGACTCCACGGGGGACGTGGACCTGGCTGCCGCCGCGGTCAAGCCGTGGGAGTCGGTCTACGGCGAGCGCTCGCTGGAGGAGACGGCGGTGGTGCGCGCCTACCTCAGCTACCTGCGTCTCCGTCCCGACTCGATCGTGGGCTCCATGCGCGCGATCGCCCGCGCCCGTGGAGCCGTGCTGGTGCACTGCGCCGCCGGCAAGGACCGCACCGGGGTGATCGTCGCGCTCGCGCTCGACGCGGCCGGCTTCGAGCGCGAGACGATCGTCGCCGACTACCTCGCGACCGCCGAGCGCATCGAGGAGATCGTCGCGCGCCTGTCAGTCTCCCCGCTGTACCGCGAGCAGCTCGAGAGCCGCGACGTCAAGGAGCACGCGCCGTCGCCCGGCACCATCGAGCGCGTGCTCGAGCTCGTCGACGAGCGCCACGGTGGCTCGGCGTCGTGGCTGTCCGCCAATGGGCTCGACGATGCCGACCTGCAGCTGCTGCGCCGCCGGCTGTCGCGCCCCCCAGCTCAGCCCGGCAGCTGAGCGACCGTCAGCAGGTACTCGGCGCGCGCACGGAAGCCATCGTCGCCGGCCTCGTTGCCGGCGGTGTAGAGCTCGAGCAGCTCGTTGCGCAGCTCGTCCCATCTGCCCTGCGGCTCGAGCGCGGCTTTGGCCATGACCGCGGGTCCGAGCAGGCGCTCGTTGTAGGCGAGCCAGCTCTCGGGCGAGTCGTGCTCGAACGTGACGAAGTGGCGCTCGAACGTCAGCTCCGCTCCGGTGTCCGCGAACAGCGTGCGGACGTGTCGCTCGTCGCCCCACATCGTCGGCGGCATGAGCTCTGGCGGCGGCGGTGGCATGTAGGAGCCGATGGTCTTGAACATCTGGCCGTTCAGGCCGCCGGGTGTCCACGCGGTGAACACGATCCGCGCGCCCGGGCGCGCGACGCGCGCGAGCTCGGCCGCCGCGATCTGCTGACGCGGCGCGAACATCACGCCGAAGCACGACGTCACGCGGTCGAACGACGCGTCCTCGAACGGCAGCGACTCCGCATCGCCCTCGACGAAGCTGACATCGAGGCCGGCATCCGCCGCGCGCCCGCGCGCCACCTCGAGCAGTGGCGGCGTCAGGTCCAGGCCGGTGACGCTCGATCCCGCCTGCGCGGCGGGAATCGCGACGTTGCCGGTGCCCGTGGCGACGTCGAGCAGATTCACCCCCGGAGCGCCCTGCGCGCGCTCGGCGACCAGCTCGGCGACGCTCGCGATCGTTCGGGAGATCTCGGCGTAGTCGCCGGCCGACCACATCCTGCGCTGCCCTTCCTTGATGCCGCCGACGTCGATGCTCATCGAGACCCCCTCTCAGTCGTTGACGGTCGAGAACTCGTGTTTGAGCAGGTCACCCGCCGGGTCCACGCCCCAGCGCCCCGCCACCGCCGCAAGCTCCTCGTCCACAACCCAGCGATCGGCGCGCGCATCGCCCTCGTGTTCGAGGCTCGCGCCCTTCAGCGCCATGCAGCCGGCGTTCTGCCCGATCTCGCGGATCGCCTGAAGCTCCTCGTCGCTCAGCAGCTCGCCCGCGGCGGCGGGGAGCGCGGCCAGCTCCGCGTGCTTGCCCTCGACGGGCCGCGCGGGGTGGGCGGGGTCGTCATCGGACTCCTGGATCAGCGTCGGCGCCACGCAGCGCACCGCCGTCTGCGCGAGGTTCCACGCGCACGCCAGCTGCAGCATGCTCAGCCCGTGGCGCGCGGCGAACGGGCGCATCAGCTCGAGCTTCTCGCGCCCCGCAGCGACCCAGCCGTCGGGGCGGAACTTGCGGTGGTCGTACTCGGCGAACGCGTGGCCGGGCAGCACGTCGTCGTGGAACAGGCCGCCGTAGTCGACCACGCGCGTGATCAGGCTCACGTCGTGGGCGGCGGCGGCATCCAGCACCAGCTCGCCGGGCCACGGCTCCAGCGGGCCGAGGATGATCATCGCCCAGTCGATCAGCGAGGCGAAGCGCTCCAGGCAGTCGATCAGGTCGAGCGTGAAGCCGTTGGCCGGCCCGGGAGCCACGCCGAGCAGGCGCGTCAGGCCCGCGTCGCGAGCGGCCTGCATCCCCTCCCACACGGCGGGGCTGGAGTAGCCGATGCGATCGGGGTTGTGCAGCAGCAGCAGGTCGAAGCGCTCGACGCCGCAGCGCTCGAGGCTGCGCTCGGTCGCCATGCGGATGTACGCGGCGTACGCGTCCGGCCCGCGCAGCCGCGGGTCGGTGAAGCGCGGGAAGCCCTTCGCCCCGTCGCGCTCGCCGGTGTAGAAGTCATGGCCGATCGCGCCGATCAGGCAGTAGCTGTCACGGTCCACGCCCGCGAGCGCCCGGCCGAGGGCGCTGTCGGCGTCCCCGGCGCCGTACACGTCGGCGGTGATCACCGTGTCGATGCCGCCGCCGGGGCGCAGCAGCGCCGTCAGGCGCTCGTCCCCCAGCGGCTCGCCGAAGTGCATGAAGCGCCCGCCGCTCCACGTGCCGATGGCCGTCTGCGTGGGGTCCATTGCCATCAGATTAGATGCCCGCGGCCGTGCGGGCGCGCAGCGCCGCTTCCAGGCGCTCGAGCGCGTGTGTGACGACCTCCTCGTCGAAGCCGTTGCGGGCCGCGTCACCGGGCGCCCGGGCCTCGCCCGGCAGCGCCAGCTGCGCCTGCGCCTGGACTCCCGAGCGCAGCTGCTCGAGCTCGGCGATCCGAATCGCGAGATCCTGGCGCTGCTCGGCGTGCAGCTCTGCAATCGCCAGCGCGAATGCCCGATCCAGATCGAGCGCGGCGTGCGCCAGGCGGCCGTGATCGAGATCCTGGCGCGTTCGCAGCGCCAGCTCCTCGCACAGCAGCGCCTCGCCGCGCGCGCCCAGCAGCGCCGCCAGGCGCTCCTGCGGGCGCAGCGCCCACGAGCGGTCGCGACCGGGACCCCGCCGCGAGCCCGCCGACCTGCGAGCGGATCCCGGCGCGCCCGGCGTCGGCAGCGCGCGCGCGTGCAGCCAGCGCCCGTCGGCGACCTGCTCGCCCTCGCCCCAGCCGGCTCTGATCACCAGCGCCTGCGCGGCGGAGATCTCGTGGACGTACGGATCGGCCGCGGCGATGCGGTGCGAGTGGATGACGCGGTTGACCACCGCCACGGCCGCGCCGACCTCGCGCTCGCGGTCGAGCTCGGCCAGCCACGCGCGCGCCTGGTTCTCCGCCGCCAGCGACACCGGGTCGATCACGGTGACGCGCGTCGTCGTGACGGGGGCGGGCTCGGGTCCGGTGGGCATCGTCTGCCCGCGGCGCAGGCGTCGCATGAGCGAGGCGCCGCTCCACGATGGAGCCGCGGCAGCTCCGAGCGGCTGACGTCCCGCCGCGAGCGCGCCGAGCACCACCACGCGCTCCGGCTCGCCGTCGGCGCTGTCGCGGAGCAGATAGCGACCGTCGGCCGGGCCGAGCGCCCACGGGAACTCGAGCTGGATGAACACGAACAGCTGTTGCGGCACCCCTTCACCGTATCCTTGCAATATGTCCGACGCCGCTGGTGCCGCAAAAAGCCTGCGCGAGCGTCTGGGCGGCGGCACCGAGGACCGGCTCGGCAAGGCCCTGTCCGAGCTCCTGGAAAACCCCCTGCTCACCGGCGCGATCGGGCGCGCGTTCGACGCGCGCGAGAAGGCCGTCCAGGCCCAGGAGCTGGCGATGGGCGCGCTCAACCTCCCCTCCGCCGCCGACATCGAACGGCTGACCCGGCGCCTGCGCTCGGTGTCGCTGCGCCTGGAGGGCATCGAGGAGGGCGTCGACCGTCTGGATCGCACGCTTTCTCCAACCGGCGCCGACCGCGGGGACATCGCCGAGCGCCTGTCCGCGATCGAAGATCAGCTGACGGGACTGACCGACAAGCTCGATCGCGCGGCCGGCACGAACGCGAAAGCCACCGGCACGAAAGCGAAGACCGCCGGCGCGAAAGCGAAAACGACCAGCAGGAAAGCAACAGCCGCCGGGGCCAAATCCAAGGCCAAGCCGGCGAAGACCTGAGCGATCACGCCGACACGGCGGCGATCGCCGCACGTCCCATCCGTTCGGCCGCGGCGAGCAGCGCGGCGTCGTCGACCCGCTCGCGCGCTCCGGACGCGTCGAACGTGTCCGACACGGCCAGCACGCACGCCACGGGCACGCCCGCCGCGGCGCCCGTCGCGAACAGCGCCGCCGCCTCCATCTCCACGGCGATCGCGCCCGGGTGGAGCCGGCGCTCGCCGCGCTCGTAGAACAGGTCGACGCTGACGATCGTGCCGAGCATCGCCGACGGGGCGTGGCCGGCGAGCGCCTCGGTCAGCGCGGGGTCCGCTGCGGAGCGCTCGCCCGCGCCGAGCGCCCGCGAGGTGCCGTCCGCGCAGATCGACTCGCGCGCGATCACCAGATCGGCGAGCGCGAGCCCCTCGACCAGCGCCCCGCACGTGCCGACGCGGATCGCGCGCCGCACGCCGAGCGCGATCAGCTCGGTGAGCACGATCGCGGCCGACGGGCCGCCCATCCCGGTCGCCTGGATCGTCAGCGGCTCGCCGTCGGGCGCCGCGCCGGTGTAGCCCCACAGCCCGCGGTGGTGGTTGAACATCTTCGGCTCCTGCAGCAGCCCCTGGGCGAGCGCGAGCGCGCGACCCGGGTCGCCGGGCAGCAGCACCCGCTCGGCGAGCGGCGCCGTGGGGCGCAGGTGGATGGGGGCGCTGTGCGACAACGGCGGCGACTTTAGACTTTGGACGGGATGCCCGCCCACCCACCGCCCTTCGCGTCGCGCGCCTGAGTGGCCGAGCCCGCGGACGACCACTCCGGGGCAACGGGCGAGCTGACGCTCGCACAGGTCGCCGCGCGCGCCGGCGTGTCGCCCGCGACCGTCAGGCGCTGGGTGGACGGGGGGCTGATCCCCGGGTATGACGGGAGCTGGACTCCGGCGACGGCCGCATACGCGCGCGTCGTGGCCAGGCTGCGCGCCCGCGGACACACGCTCGCGCAGATCAAGCGCGCCGGCGAGAACGGTCAGCTCGCGGTCGGCCCGCTGGAGAATCTCCTCAGCAGCCCCGGGCCCCGCTACCCGCTGCGCGAGGCCGTGCGTCTCAGCGGGTTGGACTCCGAGCTGATCGAGCGCGGGTTCGCGAGCATGGGCCTTGGGGCGCTGCCGCTGGACGGGTTCTCCGACGAAGACGTGCAGATGCTCAAATACGTCGCGGCGGTGCTCGACGCGGGCCTGCCGCTGCCCGCGTTCCTGCAGCTGATGCGCGTGTATGGCCAGGCGCTCGCGCAGATCGCCGACGCGGAGGTGCGCCTAGTCCACCTGTACGTGCACGAGCCGCTGATGCGCGCGGGCGTGCCCAGCGTGGAGATCGCGGAAGAGATGGAGGGGCTGACGCGCGAGATCCTTCCGTTCGCGACGCCGTTCATGACCTACCTCCACGGGCGCCTGCTCGCGCAGTTCGTCGAGCAGGACATGATCGGCCACATGGAGGCGGACCTCGGCGAGGACGCGCTGGAGGAGGGGCGCCTGCGCGTGGCGATCGCGTTCGCCGATCTCGCCGGCTATGCGCGCCTGACGAACGAGCGCGGCGACGAGGCCGCGCTCGACACCGTCGAGCGCTTCGTGCAGGCGGTCGAGCAGACGCTGCCGGTCGACGCGCGGGTGATCAAGACGCTGGGCGACGAGGTGATGGTCGTCGGCTCCGACGTGGCCGCGCTGGCGACGTGGGCGGTCGAGCTGCGCTCGGGGTTCGCCGCGGGCGATCCGCTGCCGCGGATCGGCATCCACTACGGCGAGGCGCTGTATCGCGACGGCGACTACTACGGACGCGACGTCAACCAGGCGGCGCGCGTGGTCGCGCGCGCGGGCGGGGGCGAGGTGCTGGTCACGCGCGCGGTCGTCGAGCAGGCGGCCGGCGTCGAGGGGGTCGAGTTCGAGCGGATCGGCGAGGTCAGGTTGAAGGGCTTCTCCGAGCCGACCGAGCTGTTCACCGCCACCGCCAACGAGGATTAGCGGCGGATGATCTGCGAGCAGGTGCGCGAGACGGTGCGCGCGGGCGGGCTGTTCGCGCGCGACCGGCCAGTCGTGGCGATGCTCTCCGGCGGGCGCGACTCGACGTGCCTGCTGGATGTCGCGGTCGCGCTGCTCGGCCGGGAGGCCATCAGCGCGCTGCACGTCAACTACGGCCTGCGCGAGCAGTCCGACGCGGACGAGGACCATTGCGCGCAGCTGTGCCGGCAGCTGGGGGTGCAGCTTGAGATCGTGCGCATCGAGCGAGACCCGATGCGCCGGCCCCTAACCGCTCCCACGGAAGGGGCTCGCGCGGCGGACGTGCCGGCGGAGGACCTGCAGGCGCCCGCGCGCGGCAACCTGCAGGCGTGGGCGCGCGACGTGCGCTACGCCGAGGCGGGGCGCATCGCGCTGGCGCGCGACGGGCTGATCGCCACCGGGCACACCGCCTCAGACCAGGTCGAGACGATCCTCTATCGGCTGGCGGCCTCGCCCGGGCGCCGCGCGCTGCTGGGGATGGTCGCGAGCGAGGGACGGCTGATCCGCCCGCTGCTCGGCGTCAGCCGCGAGCAGACGGCCGCGTACTGCCGGGCCCGCGGCCTGAGCTGGCGCGATGACGAGAGCAACGAGGACGAGCGGTTCGCGCGCGCGCGGGTGCGTCACGGCCTCGTGCCGGCGCTGCGCGCCGTGCATCCGGCGGCGGAGGCGAACGTGCTGCGCACGGCCTCGCTGCTGCGCGAGGAGACCGAGCTGCTGGACGGCCTCGTCGACGCCGAGCTCGGCGGGCGCGCGGCCATCGCGCTGGCGCGCCTGCAGGAGCTGTCCGCCGCGCTCGCCCGGCTGGTCGTCGTGCGCCTGGCCGAGGACGCGACCGGTACATACGTGCCGCAGGCCGGCGACCGGGTGGGGGAGCTGCTCGCGCTCGGCCGGCGTGGCGGCAGAGCGGAGCTGCACGTGGGCGGCAACGCGGGCGCGGTGATCCACGACGGCGTGCTGGAGATGGTCAGGCTCGAGCCGCGCGCATAGAGCTCCATCGGCGCTCGCCGGCCAGCCGCCGGGCGAGGACTAGACTCCGTGGCGTGGTCAGCACAGCGCGCGTCTCGAGCGAGCCCGGCCTCGGCGAGGTGCTCGTGACCGCCGAGGACCTGCAGCGACGGGTGATCGAGCTGGGCGAGGAGATCTCGCGCGACTACGCCGGCCGCTCGCTGCTGCTGATCGGTGTGCTGAAGGGAGCGGTGTTCTTCCTGAGCGACCTGATGCGCTACATCGACATCCCGGTCGAGGTCGACTTCATGGCGGTCGCCTCCTACGGCTCGGCGACCGACTCCTCCGGGGTCGTGCGGATCCTCAAGGACCTGGACGCGGCGATCGAAGACCGCGACGTGCTGATCGTCGAGGACATCGTCGACTCCGGCCTCACCCTGCAGTACCTGCTGCGCAACCTCGGCTCGCGCAACCCGCGCACGCTCGAGGTGTGCGCGCTGCTGACCAAGCCCGAGCGTCGCAAGGTCGACCTGCCGACGCGCTACGTCGGCTTCGAGATACCCGATCGGTTCGTCGTCGGCTACGGGCTCGACTACGCCGAGCGTCACCGCAACCTGCCCTACGTGGCCGCTCTGGAGCGCTAGATCGGGACGTCCCGTCACCGCTGACGCACGCTCGCCGAGTGGTGGGCGGGGTGTCGTAGCTGCCGGAAAGACCGACCCTGCATGGTACGCTAGGGCACTGGTGGCCACGACTTCAGACGGTGCCAGGACCCTCAGGAACCAGCCATGAGCCGTTTCTTCAAGAGCGCCGCATTCCCGATCCTCATCGTCGTGGTGCTGGCGTTCCTCGCGGTCAAACTCGTCAACCCGAGCAGCAGCAACAAACGCTCGCACAGCTACCAGACGCTGGTCAGCAGCGAGCTGCCCAAAGGCGAAGTCGAATCGGTCGTCCTCAAGAACAAAGGCAAAGCCCTCGAAGTCAAGCTGAAAGACAAGGAAAGCTACGAAACGGGCTACTCCGAACAGGCCTCGCCGCTGCTGATCGCCCAGCTCGAAAAAACGCCGGGCCTCAAATTCAACATCGAATCTGAAAAGAGCAGCGCGCTGCTCGGCCTGCTCACGTACATCCTGCCGTTCGCGCTGTTCCTCGGTTTCTGGATCTTCCTGATGAACCAGGTCCAGGGGGGCGGCTCGAAAGTCATGTCGTTCGGCAAGTCGCGCGCGAAGCGCATGTCGGCGGACTCGCCCAAGATCACCTTCCGCGACGTCGCCGGGGTCGACGAGGCAGTCGAGGAGCTCCATGAGATCAAGGAATTCCTGGAGAACCCGAAGAAGTTCCAGGCGCTCGGGGCGCGCATCCCCACGGGTGTGCTGCTGTACGGGCCGCCGGGGACCGGCAAGACGCTGCTGGCGCGCGCGGTCGCGGGCGAGGCGGGCGTGCCGTTCTTCTCGATCTCCGGCTCTGACTTCGTCGAGATGTTCGTCGGCGTCGGCGCCTCGCGCGTGAGGGACCTGTTCGAGCAGGCCAAGCAGAACAGCCCGTGCATCATCTTCATGGACGAGATCGACGCCGTCGGGCGCCACCGCGGCGCCGGCCTCGGCGGCGGTCACGACGAGCGCGAGCAGACGCTCAACCAGCTGCTCGTCGAGATGGACGGCTTCGAGGCGAAGGACAACATCATCATGATCGCGGCCACCAACCGGCCCGACATCCTCGATCCGGCGCTGCTGCGCCCCGGGCGCTTCGACCGCCAGATCGCCGTCGACCGGCCCGACCGCAAGGGCCGCGCGAAGATCCTCGAGGTGCACACGCGCGGCAAGCCGCTGGCGAAGATCATCGACATCGACGCGCTCGCCGGGCAGACCCCCGGCTTCACCGGGGCCGACCTGTCGAACCTGATCAACGAGGCGGCGCTGCTGTCCGCCCGCACGGGCAAGCGCGAGATCGGCCAGGAAGAGCTCGAGGAGGGGATCATGCGCGTGATCGCCGGCCCCGAGAAGAAGACGCGCGTGATGAGCGAGAAAGAGCGGCTGATCACCGCCTACCACGAGATGGGCCACGCGCTCGTCGGCCACTTCCTCGAGCACTCCGACCCGGTGCACAAGATCTCCGTCATCTCCCGCGGGCAGGCGCTCGGCTACACGATCTCGATGCCCCAGGAGGACCGCTTCCTGACGACGCGCGCCGAGCTCGAGGACACGATGGCGATGACGCTCGGCGGCCGCGCCGCCGAGGAGCTCGTCTTCGGCGAGATCACCACCGGCGCCTCCAACGACATCGAGAAGGTCACCGCCACGGCCAAGCAGATGGTGATGCGCTTCGGCATGAGCGAAAAGCTCGGCCCACGCGTGTTCGGCCACGACCACGGCCAGCCGTTCCTCGGCCGCGAGTTCTCGACCGAGCCCGACTACTCCGACGAGATCGCCCGCGAGATCGACGACGAGGTGCGCCGCATCATCGAGGCCGCCCACACTCGCGCCAGGCAGATCCTCACCGAGCACCAGCACGACCTCAACAACATCTCCGAGATCCTCGTCAAGCGCGAGACGATCGAGAAGGAGGAGTTCCTCGCGCTGCTCGCCGGCAAGAGCGAAGAGGAGGTGTTCGGCATCGAGGAGGAGACCAAGCCGCAGCTGCCCGCGCCGCCCGCTCCGGTCGACCGCACCGAGCGCGAAACGCCGCGCGCGATCCCGCGCCCCGGACTTGCCGGCGGCACGGCCGACATCCGCGCAAGCGATCAAGAGCGTCCCGAGCCTGTCTGACGCCGCGCCGTACCGGCTGATGGGCGTCCTCAACGTGACGCCCGACTCGTTCTCTGACGGGGGGTCGTTCCTTGATGCCGAGGCGGCGGTCGCGCGAGCACGCGAGCTGGTCGCGGAAGGCGCGGACATCCTCGACGTTGGCGGCGAGTCGACGCGGCCTGGCGCCGAGCCGGTGTCCGCGGAGGAGGAGCTCCGCCGCGTGCTGCCCGCGCTGGAGGGGATCGCGGCGGAGGATCTCGGCGCGGAGGTCTCGATCGACACGTCCAAGGCGTCGGTCGCGCGCGCGGCGATCGCGGCGGGGGCGACGATGGTCAACGACGTGAGCGCGCTGCGCGCCGATCCCGAGATGGCCGCCGTGATCGCCGACGCGGGCGTGGACTGCTGCCTGATGCACATGCTCGGCGAGCCGCGCACGATGCAGGGGGCGGGTGGGCCGCGGTATGGAGACGTCGTCGACGACGTCAAGGCGTTCCTCGCGGAGCGTCTGGAGCTCGCGGTGCGCGCGGGCGTGCGCGAGGAGCGCGTGCTGCTCGACCCGGGCATCGGCTTCGGCAAGACCGTTGCGCACAACCTCGAGCTGCTCGACCGGCTCGGCGAGCTGACCGAGCTCGGACGGCCCGTGCTAGTGGGCACCTCGCGCAAGAGCTTCATCGGGCGGATCGTCGCCGACGCCGCCGGCGAGAGCGACCCGGCGCCCGTCGCGCGGCGCCTGCCCGGGACGATCGCCACGAACGTGCTCGCGCTCGAGCGCGGCGCGAGCGTGTTCCGCGTGCACGACGTCGCGGCCGTGCGCGCCGCGCTGGCGGTGGCGACTGCTACGTTGGGCGAGCGATGGACGGCCAGGGGGACGACGCAGACGAGCTAGACGACGATCGCGACCTCGACGAGGAGGGCGACGAGCGGGCGGAGTCGGTGACGATCGAGATCACCGGGCTGTCGCTGTACACCCACCACGGCGTGAGCGAGGCCGAGCGCGAGGTCGGCCAGCGCCTCGTCCTGGACCTGCGCCTGGACATCGGCGAAACCGACGCGACCGTCACCGACTCGATCGAGGACACCGTCGACTACGCCGAGGTCTGCCAGCTGGTCGCGCTGATCGCCCAGCAGCGCTCGCACAGGACGCTCGAGCGCCTGTGCAGCACGATCGCCGACCGGCTGCTCGCCGACTACGAGCTGGAGGGCGTGTGGGTCAAGGCCGCCAAGCCCGAGCCGCCGATCGCGCTGAGCGTCGACGAGATCTCGGTCGAGGTATGGCGGGAAGCCGAGGGATGAGCGCCGCCGCCTCCTTCCGCGCCGCCGTCGAGCGCCACGACATCGAGGCCGTGCGCGAGCTGCTCGCGCCCGACATCGTCTTCCACAGCCCCGTCACGTTCCACCCGTTCGTCGGCCGCGACACGGTGATGGCGCTGCTGACGCTGGTCTCGCAGACGTTCGAGGACTTCCGCTACACCGACGAGCTGACGATCGACGGCGCCCACGCGCTGATCTTCCGCGCCGGCGTCGCCGGCAAGGAGCTCGAGGGCATAGACCTGCTGCGCTTCGACGGGGACGGCCTGATCGAGGACTTCACCGTGATGCTGCGCCCGCTCTCCGGCCTGATCCCGTTCGCCCAGGCGATGGGCGAGAAGGCGATCGCCGCCGGCCTGCAGACGACGCGCTCTTGACGGGCTCCCGACGCGCCCGCGGGACGTCCGCGCGGTAGCGTCCGGCGCATGACGGCGATCGAGAAGCGGGTCGGGCTGCTCGGGCTCGGCTCCAACGTCGGCGAGCGCCGCGCGCAGCTGCAGGCCGCCGTCGACGCGCTGGCGGGGGCGGGCGTCGCGGTCCTCGCCTGCTCCTCCACGTACGACACCGATCCCGTCGGGGAGGTGACCGACCAGCCGACCTTCCTGAACGCGTGCGTGCGCATCCGCACGGCGCTTGAGCCGCTGGCGCTGCTTGACGCGGTCAAGCGCCTGGAGCGCGAGCTCGGCCGCGACGCGGGCGCGGTCCGCCACGGGCCGCGCGCGATCGACATCGACATCCTGCTGCTCGGCGAGCTCGAGCTCCGCCACGAGCGCATGGTGCTGCCCCACGAGCAGCTGCTCGCCCGCCGCTTCGCGCTGATCCCTGCGCTCGAGCTCGACTTCGAGCTGCGCGCCCCTGACGGCAGGCGCCTGGCCGACGCGCTGGCGGCGCTGCCGCTCGCGGAGGGCGTGCGCTGGGCGGGCGCGCCGCTGCATACCCCCGACGTCTGAGGCCGCGTTCAGGCGGTCAGCGTGCCGCGCTCGCGCCAGCTGGCCAGCGCCATCAGCGTCGCATCGTCGACGCCATGCCCGGCCACCACGCACAGATGCCCCTCGCGCAGCCACGTGACCACGCTCGCGCCGTCGACGCTGGAGAAGCGGTAGGACGTGCCTTCGCGCTCTCGCACGACGCCGCCGCCGATCTGCGGCGCGGCGCCGGCGACGATCGCATACCCGATCCACTGGCCGTGGCCGCGGGCGTAGAAGACGGTCGTCACCCTGCGTCCGGCGAGCCGGTCGACGCGCGCCCCCGCCGCGCGCCAGCCGAAGCTGTCTTCCCAGTAGGGAAACGCGGCGCCTTCGACGTCCGCCGCCAGCTCCGTCGCGTTGTGGGGATTCTGCGTCGGCGCCGGCATCGTGGGCGAGCGCAGCGTCAGCGCGACCGTGGAGCGCAGCGTCAGCGCCGAGCCGCCGCCGCCGGACAGGCCCACGACGAGCGCCACCGCGATCACGGCGAGCGCCAGCGCGCCGGCCGCCCCGAGCCGCAGCCGCATCGGCGCCCGGCGAGCGGCGGGCGCCCGCTCGGCGATCATCGCGTCGATCCGCCGGTGCAGCTCCGACGGCGCAGGCACGTCGATCGAGCGCAGCAGCTCGACGATCTCGGATTCGCTCTGGCTCTGTGGGGGTCGCTCGCTCATGGTGCTCCTTCAGTGAACATGACTCCGCCCGCATCGTTCTCTTCCCGGCGTGTCCTGGCGCTGGGTGTGACCGGCGAGGGTCTGCCGGCGTCGGGTGTGTCGCCACGGCGCCGCGGCGGCTCGGGTGTGAGCCGCTCGGCGACCTGCTTGCGCGCGCGGAACAGCCGCGTCGTCAGCGTCGCCTCGCGCACGTGCAGCGCCCGCGCGGCCTCCTTGTAGGACAGGCCCAGCACGTCGACCGCCACGATCGCCAGGCGGAAGTTGTCGGGCAGCTGCGCGATCGTCGCGTACACCTCCTGCGCCTCGTACGCCTGCTCCGGCCGGTTCGTGGGCCGCGGGTCGGCCGCCACCACGTCCTCGATCGCCGCCGCCGTCACAGGTCGCCGTGACGCCGTGCGCAGGCTCGTCAGGAACGTGTTGCGCAGGACGCGCATCAGGTAGTACAGCTCGTCGTCGCCGCGCAGCACGCGCGGGCGCGAGAGCACCCGCGCGAACGTCTCCTGCACGAGGTCCTCGGCGTCCTCGCGCGAGCCGCACAGCGCCCACGCGGCGCGGTACAGGCGGTCGACGTGCTTGCTCAGAGATTGCGGATCGAGGTTGCGCATGAGCTCGGCGGAGCGTCTGCCATCGGCGTGGCGTCGCGCGCAGCCGCCACGGCGACTGTAGCGCCGGCGCCAGCGCTCGCGCGCGATGGGAAGGAATCCGCGCACGTCGGGGTCCTTGCAGGTTGACGGCGCCGCCACGCCAATGGGCGAGCGCCGGATCGCACAGATCATCGACATCGAGCAAGAGGAAAGGTGGGTTTCGCCGTGAGACTGCGCAAGCGCTTGCTTCTCCCGTTCATCGCTCTGCTGGGAGCGACCGTCGCCGTGCTCCCGGCGCTCGCCGCGTCCTCGGAAGCCAGGCTCGAAGTCAACGAAAACTGCAACTACACGGCCTGGCCGTGCTGGACGTCTTCCTCGGGGGCCAAACCGCCGCCGGCGACCGTCACCACGATCGCCCAGGGCGGCGTCATCACGTTCGTCGATGAGACCGCCGTCGCCGCGAACCTCAAGTGGATCGGCGCCGCGCCGACGTGCTCGGCCGAAGTGCCCGTGAGCCCGGCGGCGGCGAAGTCCGGCTGGGAAGGCACGTGCACATTCGACACGCCCGGGCGCTACATGCTCGAAAGCTCGACCCTGTACGCGACCTACACGCACTACGAAATCGTGGTGCAGGCGCCGGGGACGACCGTCACGACCACAACCGGCACCACGACGACCGGCACGACGAGCCCGGGCTCCGGCTCCGGGTCGGGCGCCCCGACGCCGGCAGGCGGATCGACGGGCGCCGGCACGCCGCCGGCCTCGCTGCTCGCCGGCAGCGAGTCCGCGGCGGTCACGCTCGGCGCGACCCAGCATGGCGCGTCGGTGCACGGCTCGGTCGACGTCTCCCAGGCCGGCGCCGGTGGGCGCCTGGAAGTGGAGCTGCTGGCCTCGCGCGCGTCGCTCGCGAGCGCCGGTCACTCCCCCCAGGTGCAGGTCGGTCGCGCCGTCCGCGCGTCGCTGCGGGCGGGCACGGTCACGTTCACGGTGGCGCTCGACGCCAGGGCCAGGCACGCGCTGCGCGCGCACCGGCGTCTTGCGCTGAGTGTGAGGATCGTGCTCGTGCCGGCGCAAGGCGCGGCGGCGACGATCACCCGCAGCGTCGTCCTGCGCGGCTGACCCGGCCGGGCCGCCCGGCGCGTGCGTGAGGGCCGCGCCGGGTGCGCTACGCGCTTGCGCCCGCCGCGGACGCCAGCCACTGGGCCGGCAGCACGCCGGGCGGGACTTCCCCGACCATCGGTGGGAAGTAGCGCGCGAGCTCGGCGGCGGGGCGCCCGGCGATCAGCGGGCGCACGTCGCCGATGCTCATCAGGATGCGGATCGTGCTGCCGATCTGCAGGTCGGCGGCGTTCGGGCGCTCGCCGCCGAGCAGCCCCTCGGCGATCCAGCCGTCGATCCGCTCGAGCTGGCGCGGCAGCGCGGCGAGGTCCGCGCGGGCGCTCTCGTCGCGCGCCCTGTTCTTGAGCGCCATGAGCCTCGCGCTGATCGGCATCACCGGTCGCATCAGCGTCACCGGCACCGGCAGCTTCGCGCTCGCCGCATAGCTCTCCATCGCCCTCGGGCGGCGCATGAACGAGACGTCGATCAGCCTACGCGGGACGCTCTGGAAGACCTCGTCGCCCCAGCGCTCGGCCTCGAGCACGCGCGCATACGCCGGATCGCCGGGCGCCGGCAGCAGCGGTGGCTCGGGAGCGAGCTCGTCGAGCCTGCGCATGATCCGGCGCGAGCCGACCAGGCGCTCCCCGTCGATGCGCATGCCCGGCACGGTCGTGCCGCCCCACAGGAACGGACCGAGCAGAACCTCGCCCGACGGCAGCAGGTCGACGCGCTTGTACGCGATCGACTTCAGGCGCAGCGCGGCCTCGACCGCCGCGCACGGATGCGATCCGGGGAGTGCGTAGAGCCTGGGTTCCTTCGCCGCCATCGCTTCGCCGAGCATAATGGTCGCCGATGCTGCTGGCCGTGGACGTTGGAAACACACAGACCCACTTCGGGGTCTACGAGGGCGAGCGGCTGCTCGAGCACTGGCGCTTCGCCACCGTGCGCCAGTCCACCGCCGACGAGCTCGGCGCGGCGCTGCGCAACCTGCTCGAGCTGCGCGGCTACGGCTTCGGCGACCTGGACGCGTCGATCGTCTCCTCCACGGTCCCGCAGCTCGAGCCGGAGTGGACGGCGATGGCCAGCCGCTATCTCTCGCACGAGATGCACGCGGTCGGCCCGGGGACCAGGACGGGGATGGCGATCCGCTACGACAACCCGCGCGAGATCGGCGCCGACCGGCTCGTCAACGCCGTCGCGATCCGCGAGCGCTTCGGCGGCCTGGCCGTGTGCGTCGATTTCGGCACGGCGACCACGTTCGACGTCGTCTCGCGCGAGGGCGACTACGTCGGCGGCGCGCTGATGACCGGGATCGAGATCTCGCTGGAAGCGCTCTCCGAGCGCGGCGCGCGGCTGCCGAAGGTCGACCTCGCGCCGCCGCGCAGCGTGATCGGCAAGAACACGATCGACGCGATCCGCTCGGGCGTCGTGTTCGGCTACGCCGGCGCGATCGACGCGATCCTGCGCCGCCTCTACAACGAGCTCGGCGAGCGCACCGACGTGATCGCCACCGGCGGCCTCGCGCGGCTGGTGGTGCCGTTCACCGAGGAGATCGAGGAGGTCGACGACCTGCTCACGCTCACCGGCCTGCGCCTGCTGCACGAGCGCAACAGCTGAGCGCCGCGCCCCGCGCTCGCGGCGGGCCCGGCGTTGCAACCGCCGCGTCTAACCGCGGTGCTTGGCGCGCGGCCTGACGTACGTGACCGTGATCGTCTTCTCGTGCGTCGTCGGCGACTCGCCTGCGCCGGTGAACGTGATCGTCAGCAGCACCCGCAGGCGCTCGTGTCTCTTGAGCAGCGCCAATGCGTGCTTGGTCGGCTTCAGCTGGATCTTCACGTTCCCGGGGGTCGACACCGTGTAGCTGGTGCGTCCGTAGACGACCATTTCGAGCTTGTGTCTGCGCGTGCGGCGGCCTTTGACGATCGAGACGACCGTCCTGCTCACCTGGAACGTCCCCAGCACCGTCAGCCTGCCAGCGGCGAGGCCCTTGAACGCGAGCGCCAGCAGGCCGCTCGCGCGCTGACTCGACGAGGGGAACGCGAACACCGAGGGCGGGATCGGTTTGCTCGAGCCTGGGCACAGCAGCGCGATCGCCGGCACGGCCACCGGCCCGAACTCGCTGGCGCCCATGTCGACGACCGCCGGGTACGCCGTCGGCCCCACGCTGGTGATGCCGGGGGTGCACGCCGGGATGTAGGTGCGCCCCGACTGCACGCGCGGCTGGCCGTAGAAGTCGCTCGTCAGGGCGCTCGGCACGAGCGCGTTGGAGCCAGCGTCGATCGTCGGGCTGGTCCCCGTCTCGTGCACGTCGAAGGAGGCCGGGTTGCCGTTGTCCGCGAGCAGCGGGTTCGCGCAGATGTCGCCGGCGCCCGCGAACGGCGAGCTCGAGCCGGGCGCGCACAGGTCGCTGTAGGTCGCCGTCAGCACGCCGCCGGGGCCGTTGAAGCCGCCGGTCTCCACGCCGCCGCCGTCGTTGGCGACGATCGAGTTCTCGATCGCGAGGTGGTCTTCCGGGTGACCGTCGATGCCCGCGACGCCGCCGCTCGGGACGGTGTTCTCGGTGACCGTCGAGTCGAGCAGCGCCAGGTGGTTGGGCGCGGTCGAGGAC
>Ga0181518_10000029_pt1 | contig 160146 bp, 136 predicted proteins | sample PEATcosm2014_Bin_28_FD_119751 | JGI IMG/M metagenome (GOLD analysis project Ga0181518, IMG submission 119751) | Peatland microbial communities from MTU Mesocosm Facility, Houghton, MI, USA - PEATcosm2014_Bin01_60_metaG | ecosystem: Environmental > Terrestrial > Soil > Wetlands > Peat | place...
AATATAGTTGGCGTCGCGATTTAGGACCACCCAGCCAATTCCGGAACTCACCGCCGCGCGGGCCACTTGCGTCAATGCGGTACCTCCCACAGGCTCGAAGATGATGGCATCCGGACGATCTTCGGGCGCGGCCTGGATTGCTCTCAGGATTTGCGTGCTCTGGTTGATGGCATCGTTGTCCGCATACGCCACTTCGACGTCAACGCCGAACTTTCGCCCGCTTTGCTCGGCAGATTGCGCTTGCTCGATCTGATAGTCGTTCTGGTTGGTTGTGAGGGATACAAGGAACTTTGACTTGGGCATTGCTCCCCCGACTTTGCAGATTCTTCCTTACAATACACCCGCAGTAAATAAAGTGCGCAGGAACGTTTCGGAGATGCCACATAACGGGAAACTCCGGAGGTTCGTCGTCTGGTTGTCAGGTGGGGGCCGCGAATCGAAGCCTGTCTGTTTGATCAGCGCTTCGCGGGATGCAGCGCCTCAAGCCCCGGGATCGATGTGGGCGAAACGAGCACGCGCTCGGGCGGCATTTTGCCATGCTGGTATGCGCCGACCAGCAATTCAATGGCTTGCCCCGCCAACGGGGGCGTATAGATCGTGGCTACCAGGAGGCCACTGCGCAACCAGGATTGGCCCGTCTTCGGAAGGCCGTCGCACCCGGTGAAGGGGAGACTCAACCAGCGATCCCGCTCCGCCTCGTTGGGAATCTCCTGGAAAACCTTGCGGGCCCCGATGGCCATGGCGTCATTCTGCGAGCCAATCAGATCAATGTGGGATTTTTGTGAGGTAGAAAGCTTGAGCCAGGAGCGCACCGCGCGCTGCGCACTCTCCTCGGTCCATTGCCCTTTCAATGTGGTGAGATGAATGTTGGCCGGCTTCACCTCCATCGTTCCCAACAAGCGTTCTTTCGCAGTCAAACTCTCCGAAGGCCCTTGAATGTGCAAAATCGAGCCGCCGCCGGGGAGAAGCGCTGCGAACTGACGCCCTTGAATGCGGCCGGTCTCAATGTGGTCGGAAGTCAACACGAAAACAGGAGCCTTACAGGTCTGGCGGAGTTCCGCGATGTAATTGGTCTCCCGATTCAGGACCACCCAGCCCACGCCGGCGGTTGCCGCTGCACGGGCGACTTGTGGAAATGCCGTACCACCGACGGGCTCGAACACTACGGCATCTGGTCGCTCCTCGGGATCGGCCTGAATGGCCTTCAGTATTTGCGTGCTTTGATTGACGGCGTCGTTGTCCGCATACACAATTCTTGCTTCGACACCGAGCTTGCTGGCCATCTGTGCGGCGGAATTGGCCTGTTCAATCTGGTAATCATTGTCGTTGGTCAGCAACGCTACAAGGACCCTGAGAGTTTTCATTGGCTGTCCTCAAAGCAGCACAGAATCCAGCATACTCCCGGGCTCGCCGAGTGGCGGCAATATGTGCAACAGATGTTTCACGTCTGGAAAGCTCCGGGCGGGCCGGAAGCTGTGGAAAAGGAGAGGAAATCGCTGACCTTGGCCCGTCGATGCCGAGCGGTCGTTGGGAGTGGTATTCTGAGCAAAAGAACGCAAATACCGGCGGCGAGTGGGGCAAAAGCCACAACCAGCCCCATAAGCAAAACTTAGGCTGATTATAAGTTGTTTCTTTACACGGACCTGGAAAAGGCACTATGCCCCTGTTCTGGTACGCCCCTTGCTGACTTGATTCTGGAGGCGACCTCCGTGGAGTCGCTAGCGTACCGGTTCGTTCCCGCTCCCCAGCTCCCCCTAGAAATCCACAGGCCCGGACTATCTTCTAACCCTTTGCGCACCCACCGGATAGATCGGGGACAAGGACTCTCCCAGTTCCTTTTATCCGTTCGGGCTTCCAGCGCTGCGCGACTTTCGGAACGTTTGCCGCACGCAGCGGTTCGCAGAGAGGCGCTATGAACTGGCAAGAGGATTATCGCCGCAAGGTGGTGCAACCGGACGAAGCGGTCCAGTGCATCCAGTCCGGCATGCGTGTTTACATACATCCTGGCTGCGCCGAGCCGGAAACGCTGGTAGAGGCCCTCATCGGGCGGGCTCCTTACGTCAAGAACGTGGAAATCGTGCACCTGCTGACGCTGGGGCGGGCGGACTATATCGCGCCGGAAATGGAAGGGCACTTCCGCCATAACGCGATGTTCATCGGTGCGAACGTGCGGCAAGCCGTGAATGAAGGCCGCGCGGATTATACGCCGGTCTTTCTGAGCCAGGTGGAGGAGATGTTCGAGAACGGGCAGATGCCCATCGACGTGGCCCTCATTCAGGTTACGCCGCCGGACGCCCACGGGTTCTGCTGCTTCGGGGTGGGCGTGGAAGCAACGCTGAACGCGGCGCGCCATGCGAAACTTGTGGTCGCGCAGGTCAACGACCAGATGCCCCGCACGTTTGGCGACTGCTTCATCCACGTGAAAGACCTGGACGCGGTGGTGGAGATTTCGCGGCCACTCTGCGAATTGAAGCCGGTGGAAATCACGGAACTGCACCACCGGATCGGCCGGAACGTGGCCTCGCTGATCGAGGACGGGTCCACGCTACAGCTCGGCATCGGGGCCATTCCGGACGCCGTACTGCTGCAACTGAAGGGCCACCGCGACCTGGGAATTCACACCGAAATGCTGAGCGATCAGGCGATCCCGCTGATTGAATCGGGTGTCATCAATGGCAGCCGCAAGACGATTCATCCGCGCAAAATCGTGCTGGGATTCGTCCTGGGCACGAAGAAACTGTTCGACTACGTCAACGGCAATCCGGAATTTGAATTTCATCCGAGCAGCTACACGAACGATCCTTTCGTGATCTCGTCAAATTTCAAGATGGCGGCAATCAATTCGGCGCTGCAGGTGGACATGACGGGCCAGGTGTGCGCGGATTCCATGGGCACCACCTTCTACAGCGGCATTGGCGGACAGGTGGATTTCATCCGCGGAGCCTCGTTTTGCAAAGGCGGAAAGCCAATTATTGCCATGTCGGCGACGGCCAAAAACGGGACACTCTCGCGAATCGTGCCGATGCTAGATCCCGGCGCGGGCGTGGTCACCTCCCGCGGTTCGGTGTGCTACCTGGTGACGGAATTCGGCGTGGCCTACTTGCACGGGCGCACCATCCGCCAGCGCGCCGAAGCGCTCATCGAAATTGCCCATCCGAAATTCCGCGAGGAGCTGTACGCGTATTGCGAGAAGACGCGGTGGCTGCAACGCCCCGCGCTTCAGGAGAGCTGAGCCATGGCACAGGCACGAGGCAAAGTCACCATCGACACCGAAGAATGCAAAGGCTGCGGCGTTTGCGTGGACGCGTGCCCGCCCAAATGCCTGGAGCTTTTGCCGGGTTTGAATCCCTATGGCGTGCATCCGGCGCACTATACGGGGATAAACTGCTCCGGCTGCGGAATCTGCTTCTATGTGTGCCCGGAGCCGGGGGCGATCACCGTGTACCGGCTGATCGCGCCCAAGGTGGCGCAGCCGCCTATGGAGGGAAGCCATGCGGCAACTTTGTAAGGGCAACGTCGCGGTAGTGAAGGGCGCGCTGCTGGCGGGATGCCGGTCGTATTACGGCTACCCGATTACGCCGGCCAGTGAAATTGCCGAAGCGGCCGCGGAGTACATGCCGCAGGTCGGCGGAACGTTTCTGCAGGCGGAAAGCGAAGTTGCGGCCATCAATATGGTTTACGGCGCAGCCTCTGCTGGACTTCGCGTCATGACCGCTTCCTCTGGCCCTGGGATCAGTCTGATGCAGGAAGGCATCTCGTACCTGGCTGGCTCGGAACTTCCCTGCGTGATTGTGGACGTCGTGCGCGGCGGACCGGGACTTGGAAACATCGCCCCCGAGCAGAGCGACTATTTCGCGCTCGTGAAAGGCGGCGGTCACGGCAATTACAAAAACATTGTCGTAGCGCCCGCTTCCGTCCAGGAGATGGCAGACCTGACCCGGCTCGCTTTTGAGCTCGCGGACCGTTACCGCAACCCCGCAGTTGTGCTGACCGATGGTTTTATCGGCCAGATGATGGAACCTCTGGAATTGCAAGCCGTCGAGAGTGTGCAGCCAGAGAAGCCTTGGGCCGTAAAAGGCACGCGCGAGACCAGAAAGAATCTCATCGCCTCGATTTATCTGGAACCCGATGAACTCGAAGCGCACGTTCGCAGGCTCGAGGATAAATACAAGAAAGCTGCGGAAGTGGAATCACGGTACGAGTTGTATCGCGCGGAGGATCCGGAAGTTCTCTTGGTGGGCTATGGGATCACCTCACGCGTGTTGCGCTCCGTCGTGGACATGATGCGCAAGGAAGGCGTTCGCGCTGGGTTGTTCCGTCCCATTACACTGTGGCCCTTCCCGGCGGAGGCATTGCGCCACGCCGCGCGGCGCGCGCAAATGGTATTGGTCGTGGAGATGAGCACCGGCCAGATGGTAGAAGACGTGCGCCTGACCCTGGATGGCCGAGTGGACGTCAAGTTCTACGGCCGTACGGGCGGCAACGTGCCCATGGCCGATGAGGTTTGCAAGGAACTGACGGAACGCATGGGCATGACCACGGAGTGGGGTGTTTGAGCCGTCGGAATGTGAAGAGGTGACGCTGTGGACGAATACCAAGTGATTGAGTCGAAGTCACCGGTTTTTTACGACAAGTACGAGCGCAAGTCGGAGTTGCAGCACCAGACGCACTACTGTCCCGGGTGCGGGCACGGCGTGGTGCACAAGCTGATCGCCGAGGCCATTGCGGACATGGGCGTCCAGGACCGCGCGATTCTTGTGACCCCGGTGGGCTGCTCTGTGTTTGCCTACTACTATTTCGATATGGGGAATGTGCAGGCGGCTCACGGGCGGGCTCCCGCGGTGGCTACCGCGGTAAAGCGATCGAATCCCGAAAGCATCGTGATCGGGTATCAGGGCGACGGCGACCTGGCGGCTATCGGCACGGCCGAAATCGTGCATGCGGCCAATCGCGGCGAGAAGATCACCATCTTTTTCGTGAACAACGCTATCTACGGGATGACCGGCGGGCAAATGGCCCCGACGACTCTGGTAGGCCAGACCAGCACGACTTCCCCCTGGGGACGCCGGCCCTCCAACGAGGGATTTCCCTTGCACATGGCCGAGCTGCTTGCCACGCTGGAAGCGCCGGTGTACATCGAGCGCGTGGCCCTCTGCGACAACAAGAACATCATGAAAACGCGGAAAGCGGTGCGCAAAGCGTTGGAACTCCAGCGCGACGGCGCCGGCTTCAGTTTCATCGAGATTCTGTCGCCTTGCCCGACGATCTGGAAAATGACTCCGCAGGAAGCGCGCAAGTGGATTGAAGAAAAAATGCTCGCGGTCTTTCCGCTGGGTGTCTTGCGCGATCGCAAACTCGCGCCAGCGGCCGATGCTGTTCCGCAGATTAGTGTGACGCAGCTTCTCGGTCTGGATAAGCCGGAGGGAGAATCGACGCGTCCCACGGCCCTGAAGGACTCTCAGCCGAACCTTACCGTGAAGATTGCGGGTTTCGGCGGGCAAGGGGTCTTGCTCTTGGGGCAGGTCCTGGCGGAAATGGGTATGCGCGAAGGGCGCGAGGTGAGTTGGCTGCCGTCCTACGGGCCGGAGATGCGCAGCGGCAGCGCGCACTGCCACGTGTGCCTCTCGCATGAACGCGTCGGCTCGCCCGTCATCGAGCATCCCGACGTCCTCATCGCCATGAACGAGCCTTCTTTGCACAAATTCTCGAAGATGGTGGAGGCGCACGGCACCATCCTCTACAACAGTGACAAGCTGCCCCCTGGGTTGCCGCCTTGCGAAGCGAAGATCTACTGCGTGCCCGCTGCGGAGATTGCCGACGGCCTCGGCACCACCAAAGCCAGCAATATGGTCATGCTCGGAGCATTGCTGGAATTGACCCACACGCTGCCTCGGGAATCAGCCCTTGCGCTCCTCAAAGCAAAAGTGCGCAACGCGAAACTTCTGGATGTGGATTGCCAGGCCATCGACGCGGGAATGGCCTGCCTTCGCAAACAACTGGGACCTGCCACGGAAACCCACGCGCACGATGGAGAACTGGCGCCCTGTTCCTGAGGCGACTTCGCGCGATCCATTTATCTCAATGATGACGAAGAGGGGCCGAATCGAGCCCCTCTCGCCTTTCCGGCCCACACACTCGCCGGAACTCGCGTGCCTCATTTGGAGTGTGACGGCTTGTTTACTCTGCTTGCCCCGATCTTCGAGGGGAGCTTCAAAGGGCCGCCGCTTTTACAACCGCATGCCCGCCGACGAACAATAAACATCACTGCCCATTGCAGAGCACTCCCGTTCCGCCCACCTGTTGCCGGAGGCGCCTCGTTTGAGGAGTCGCCCCAAGAACATTGACGAGAGTGCTCAGCAGTAGGCAGGCAACACACTAAATGGACCCACTTCGTCGTGCGCGGGCATGCACTATCCTTCATTCTTCCTTCCTTTCGCGGTGACCCTGGTCACACTTCCCAGTGAAGCGTGAACTACTCCTCTCCTTATGCTCCCACTGATTCGAGCCTCCCCCACGCGCATCTGCTACAATGCCGCCCATGAAAAGACGAACCTTGCTTCAATCGTTTCCCGTTGCCGCACTCCTTCCGGCATCTCTCTGGGCCGCTTCGCGGCAGGAGCACGACAATTCCATGCACACCGCAACAACAGTCTACGAACTCCGCGTTTATCACGCGGCTCCAGGAAAGTTGGGTGAGCTGCTGGCGCGCTTCCGCGAACACACTCTAAAACTATTTGAAAAACATGGCATGAAAAGTGTGGCTTATTGGACGCCCGTCGATGAGCCGGAGAAAAGCGACACCCTCATCTACATCCTTCAGCATCCCAGCCGCGAAGCGGCAGCCGCCAACTGGAAATCCTTCCAGGACGACCCCGAGTGGAAGAGCGTCCACGAAAAATCGGAAGCGAACGGAAAGCTCGTCGATAAAATCGAATCCACCTTCCTGGCCCTGACCGACTTCTCCCCGCGATTGCCCTGAGTGAACGAACAAAAAAAAGACGCCGGCCTTGAATGAAGGAAAGTAACAGGAACTGGATCTCTCGCCAGATGACCAGGTTGAATGCCCGCGAGATGCATCAACCGTATATTGGGGGCACTGGGACGGCACTTGTCCGGTCGCGTGACCTAGCAGGGGTTAGCAACCTGCCATGGTATTGTGCAAGGATAAAATTGAGACTAAAGATTTCGGCTTGGATGGTATGGCGGTATAGCGAGGCCGGATTCTGCGGCAAGATCGCAAACCGCGTCGCGGAGTATTGAGTAACGGCCATGGCCACAATTTGGCGAGACACACTGCGCTTGTCAGTTTTGATCGTTTTCGTTGCCTTTTTCTCCCGAATCCCTGTTCTAGCGCAGAACCAGGAGCAAAGCGTCATTCGCGTGGACGTGAACCTTGTGCTGGTGGACGCTACGGTGAAGACCAAGTCCGGCCAGATCATGGCCGATCTGAAGCAAGACGCCTTCGAGCTTCGCGAAGATGGTGTCACCCAAAAGATCGAGGTCTTTAGCCGTGACGAACTCCCCCTCAATGTTGCGCTCGTATTGGATTTAAGTGATTCGATTGGCCCATTCCTGGGACCGTTGCGTGACGCCGCCAGCACCGCTCTTGCGGCCCTTAAACCCGAAGATGAGGTGGCGCTGTTTACCTTTTCCACCGAGGCCGAGTTACGCGTGCCGTTCACAAACGACAAGACCGAGATTGCCCGGCAGATCAATTCTTTCCACGTGGGCGGCGCCACAAATATCAATGACGGCATCTTTGTCGCCGCCAAGTATCTCCTCAACGCGCCCCCGAAAGGCCGCCGGGTCATCATTCTAATCAGCGATGACGTGGGCACGGACGCAGGTGGACAGGGAACGCGCGATATCGTCACCGAAACGATCGCCGCGGATGCGGTCTTATATAATCTGAAGATACCTGGATACAACCCTCCCGCAACTCTCTTCGCCGCGAGCATGATTCCCGGGCTGGTGAACATTCGCAGAGTTACGGACCAGACGGGCGGGGAAATTTTCGACGTCCAGGATGTGGCCCATCTGGATACCGCATTTCGCGCTCTGATCCAGCGGATCAAGACGCGTTATACGCTGGGATATTACACGAAAGCCACCGGAGCCGAGGGCAAGCCACATAAACTGGATGTTCGTCTCACGTCATCGTTTGGAAAAAAGGGGCACGATTACGTCGTCCTGGCCAAAAGCGGCTATTACGTTCATTGAAGCACGCAGAGCAATCCTTGCCGGGAAGAAATATCAAAGCGAATCACCCACTTACAGGAATCGGCATTTCGGTTGTTGACGGATTTCCCCACTTTTCCTTGCTATCGGAGAACCAAGCTTCCGCAACCGCGGGAAGCCCTTTGATCTGATCTTCCAACGCGTGAAAACGGAAGAATGGCGCGCCCAGGGAGATTCGAACTCCCGACCTCTTGCTCCGGAGGCAAGCGCTCTATCCAGCTGAGCTACGGGCGCGCCGGCGAATTACTTTTCTAAGTCTAGCGCGTCCCCTCACTGTGCGCCAGTGGACTCATCCAGTGGCCCCATCCCACGGCCCGGCGGCGTAATTCCCTGCCGCCCTATCCCTTCGAGCGGTTCTTGATATCGTGGGCCAGCTTTTCAATCTCTTCCGCTTTCTTCACCAGATTCAGCGAAAGCACTTTTGACGAATCCGTCTTGTCCACTTCCGCCTTCAATTCCGAGACCAGTTGATACAGCCGTTCGACCTTCTTGTGAATATCCTTATCGTTGGCTTCCAACATCTGCTTTTCGGGCGAAGGCAAGTTGGGACTCTCCGAGTCCGGTTCCTGTGCCGATTTTGGTTTTGGGGGGAAATCCGGCGCCTGGCTCAAGGTCAGGCTTCCGGCTAAGCCTGCCGCCGCCCCGGCAAGGAGCATCCCACCCAGAAACGTGCGTCGCGTTTTCATGAACGTCCCTCCTGCCCTGGCCACCACCCCAGCGCCTGGCTCACACTGCATCACCTTCCCAGCAATGCTATACTCGCCCTCCGGCAATCCTTATGTCCAGTCTCTTGACGCATCTTCCCGAATTCACGCTTGCTCATCTGGTGCACCTCATCCTCATCTTTGGCGTTGCCCTCATCGTGAACCATCTGTTGCGCGTGGCTACCAACCTGATCGTCAAGCCGGCCGCGACGCAAACCCGCGCTGCTCAAGCGAGAGAACAGCAGACACGCACGCTCTCCGGGGTAGTCTACAGCACGGCGAGCAAAGTCGTTTGGGCGGTGGCGCTGCTGACAGCCGCGCAGGAAATCGGCATTAACGTTTTCCCCGTGGCCGCGCTCGCAGGCCTCGCCACCCTGGCCATTGGCCTTGGCGCACAGAATTTCATCCGGGACATCATCGCCGGCTTTCAAATCATCCTCGAGGACCAGTTCATCGTCGGCGATACCATCCAGGTTGCCGAAACGCAAGGCCGCGTCGAGCATCTTTCCCTGCGCCGGACCGTCGTCCGCGATTCGCGCGGCGCCCTGGTGACTCTATCCAACGGCGAAATCCGCACCCTCGCCAATCTCAGCCGCGATTGGTCGCAGGCCTTCGTGGATGTTGTCGTCTCTCCCAATCTGCCCCAGGAAAAGACGCTACAGCTTCTCGATGCCGCCGCCGCCCAGTTGCGCAACGATCCCTCGTGGTCTCAGGCCCTGGTGGATGGCCCGCGCGTCCTCGGCCTGCAGTCCTTTGATCAGACGGCCTCCACCGTGCGCCTGCAAGTGCGCACCGCGCCCTCCCGCCACGAAGATGTAGCCCGGGAGCTGCGCCGCCGCATCCAATTGGAGTTCCAGCGGCAGGGTGTCCCCCTGTACAATGTCCAACGCGTGGAATTGGTGAATCCTGCTGCTTCACAGGAGTCCCCGCCGCCCGCTCACTCCGCTTGAAGCAAAGGAGAATCTCACATGGCTCAGATCACCTATGACGAAGTGAACCTCATGCTCCGGCTCTACGAGCTCCGCCGCGAGCCTCGGCTCCGCGAAGCACGCGCGTGGTTCGTCGAGCATTACCACGCGGCCAATGCGGAAGAGGTCATGCAGAAATATCCTCAGGCGGGCCAGGAGAACACCTATATCCGCATGGTCGTAAGCTATTGGGATATGGTCGCCAGCATCGTCAATCGCGGACTGATCAACGACGAACTCTTTTTTGAGAGCAATGGGGAAATTTGGGTCGTGTGGGACCGCATGCGCTCCATCGTGCCCACTTGGCGGGCCGCCTTCAAAAACCCTTCTCTCTTCTCCGCAATTGAAGAGACTTGCGCCAGGCTCGAGGCTTGGCGCGAAAGGCGCGCCCCGGGCTCCACCGCCGCCATGCGCCAGATGATGGAGCAGAGCCGCGCCAAGGCCAAGTGACGCCTTTTCCAACACGCCTGCGCGTGCCGGTTATTTGTGGGAACTCAGTACCGGGCTTTCCGCATGAGGCGTTTCGGGGGCCGGGGACAGGCTTCCGGGCTGCGCCAAACGTATGCAATTCCGCCCCGCCGCTTTCGCCGCGTAGAGCGCCATGTCCGCGGCATGCAGGATATCGTCGGCATCGCGATTGGGAAAATCCGTCGTCAGTGCGACGCCGATGCTGATCGTAACCGCCACCGATTTTGTGGGCAGGAGGATGGGTTTCGCGGCCACGGTATTGCGCAGATTTTCCGCCCTCGCCACTGCGTTTGGTGGATCGCACTTGTTGAGCACCACCAGAAATTCTTCTCCCCCATAACGCCCTACCATGTCGTAAGAGCGCACCGACGTATGCAGCCGCCGTGCCACCTCGCGCAACACATCATCCCCTGCGGCATGCCCGTGCTGGTCGTTGACCTTCTTGAAATGATCGATATCGCACATCATCACGGCATTGCACCATTTTTCCCGCCGCGCGCGCACTATCTCCCGCGACACCAGTTCCATGATCACGCCGCGGTTCCAAAGCGACGTCAGCAGGTCATGGGTCGCCTGAAATCTCATGCTCTCCCGCGCCTCCACCAGCCGATCCTCCAGCTCCAGGATGCGCTCCCCGGCGCGCAGTCTGGCCTTTAATTCTTCCGCATCATAGGGCTTCGTCAGATAATCGTCCGCCCCGGATTCCAGACCTTGCACGATGTCCTGCTTCGTTTCGCGAGAGGACAATAAAATCAGGTACGTGTACGCATGATTCTTCCGCCGGCGTACTTCGCGGCACACTTCGATGCCGTCCCTTCCTGGCATGATCCAATCCAGCAGCGCCAGCCGCGGCGGGTCCTCCTTGCTCAGTTCCGCCAGCGCACGGCAGCCGTCTTCCACCGCCGCCACTTCATAGCCGGCCCGCTGCAGCGTTCTCTGCAACAGCATCCGTGAAAGAGCATCATCCTCGGCTAGCAGGATTTTCATGCGCGTACCTCTGCCAGATGTGTCTCCACCTCAGGCATGATTCCGGCAAGCGAGCGGTCCAGCCGCTCCAGAAGCGCCTCCGCCTCGACGCGTGCGCCATTCCGCGCGGCCGTCTCCAAAGCCGCCGCCAGTTCGGCGGTGGCGCTCATGGAAAGGTTTTTCAGCATGCCCTTCAGGGTATGTGCGGCACGCGACATCTCCGCCAAGTCCTCCTGGGCCAGGGCTTCCCGCGCTTTCATCAGCATCGTCTGACTGTCGGTACGAAACAGCTGCAGGAGTTCGCGGAGGAAATCCTGGTCGCCCTCGAGCCGCTCCAGCAACTCGCGGACATTCCATTCGGCTTCGGAAAGCTCGCTATGCGGCGCCGGCTCATTGCCGTTCTCGCACGATCCGCGCTGCGTGATGGCGCGCTCGATTTCTTTGCGCAGGACTTCCCGCCGGATCGGTTTTGTCAGATATCCATCCATGCCCGCCTCCAGACATCGCTTTTCATCCTGCGCCGCCGCGTGCGCCGTCATGGCCAGGATGGGTACGTGCTGCCCTGAATGTTGTTCGCGTTCACGGATTTTGCATGTTGCTTCCAGTCCGCCCATCACTGGCATCTGCAAGTCCATCAGGACGATGTCATACGTCGCAGCGCACAATGTCTCGCAAGCCTCGGCGCCATCACTAACAAGGGTTACCTGATGCCCCATTTTTTCGAGCAGCCGCACGGCGAGTTTCTGGTTCACCTCGTTGTCTTCCACCAGCAGAATCCGGAAATGCCCGCCCGGTGCGTTCGCCTGGGCTTCGATGATCGGCGTGGTTTCGGGCTCTCCCGGAGTCAAGACAGCACGCAGGCTCTCCCACAGAACTCGGCGGCGCAGCGGCTTTCTCAGTCGTCGGAATACCCCGCATTCAGCGGCGCGCGCATCTTCCAGGATCGAAGCTGCGGAAGACACCATTAGAATCGCAGTGGTTTCTCGCGGAGCGTGGGCGCGGACTTCTTTTGCCACATCGTATCCATCGGCGCCATGCAGGTACTGGTTAACCAGAACGACTCGGAACTGCTCCGTCTTTTCTCTCTGCCGTGCCAGGCTGGCCCGCGCTTCCTCGACGCTTCCAGCCACTTCTACCTCCAGCCCCCAGCGCGTCATCAACCAGACCGCCGACTCCTGGTAGCCTTTCCTCTCATCCACAACAAGGACCTTCACCCGCGGCAGCTTGCCCTCTTCCTCCTCTGCTCGTTCCGCGCTTTTAGCCGTCTTCAGCTTTACCGTGAAGAAAAACCGGCTCCCTTCACCCGCCGTGCTTTCCAACTGGATTTCTCCTCCCATCATGCGCACGATGCGGGCGGAAATGGACAATCCAAGCCCCGTCCCCCCAAATTGCCGGGTGACGGAGGTATCGCACTGCTGGAAAGCATCGAAGATTTTGGAATGGTATTCCGCTGGAATCCCCACGCCGGTATCGCGGACTTCGAACCGTATCTCGGCTTCTTCTCCACTGCGCTTAAGGCACTCGATGCCCAGCAATACTTCCCCTGCCTCGGTGAACTTTACGGCATTCCCGAGCAGGTTGATCAGAATCTGCCGCAACCTGACGGGATCCCCCTGCACACATTCCGGCAGATCGCCGCGCACCGACCATTCCAATTCCAGACCTTTCTCCTGGGCGCGCATGGTCACCGGCTGCAGGGCAGCCTCCACGCAGTCCAGTATCGAGAAGGGAACATTATCGAGTTCTGTCTTGCCATTCTCGATCTTGGAAAAATCCAGTATCTTTTCGATTATCTCCAGCAAGGACTCGGCGCACCCTTTTACCATCTCCAGGTATTCGCGTTGCTCAATGCTGAGCGGAGTTTCCAGCGCGAGTTCCGTCATTCCCAGAATGCCGTTCATCGGGGTTCGAATTTCATGGCTCATGTTGGCCAGAAACTGGCTCTTGGCTTGGTTGGCTGATTCCGCGGCCTGTTTGGCTTCCAGCAGGCGCTGTTCGGCGGCTCGTCGTTTGGTGATGTCTTCAATCACGCCAACATAGCCGATCAAGCTCCCATCGGGCCCGTGCAAGGCCCGCGACCCCCAGTAAACCCAGTTGGTATTTCCATCGGGAGTCAGGAATCGCGTTTCATCTTGTAGCTCCATCTCTATTTCCGCCGCGGTCTTCCACAGGCGTTCCGTCGCCGCACGGTCCTCTGGATGAACGGCCTGCAGCCATCCGTAGCCCAGCGCGGTCTCTGCTGCCCGTCCGGTCATCTCGCTCCATCTTTGGTTGACATACACCCAGCGCCCTTCCCGGTCCGCGCGGAAGATGCCGATGGGCGCCGCGGAACTCAGCAACCGGAACAGCTCTGCACTTTCACGGATGGTCTTCTCCGCCTCCACGCGCTCCGAGATATCCACATAGATCGCTAGAAAACCTTTTCCTTTTCCGCCCAACTGCAGAGGTGCGCCGAACCCATCGACGGCAATCTCCTTTCCGTCCTTCCTTCTCCGTTTCAACGTGCGGTGCGAAGTTCGCCCGTCACATATCAGTTTGCCTATAGAGACCCCGGCCTCACGCATTGCCGGAGTGAGCAGAAGATCATCCAAAGCCTTTCCCGTAATCTCCTCCTCCGTGTAGCCAAACATTTTCCGGAACGCTGGATTGTTCAGGATGATGCCTTCATCCGTTTCGACGACGATCCCTACAGGCGCTGCTTCGTTCAGCGCCCGGAAAAGTTCCTCGCTTTCTTGCAAGTGCAACTGGGTCCGTTGACGCTCTGCGATCTCCTGTTCCAGGGCCATGGTGCGCTCGCCCACGCGTGCTTCCAGAAGGTCCCGTGCATCGCGCAGTTCTTGATCGCGGCTCTCGATGACCTCCAACATGTGATCAAAAGCGCTGCCCAATTGCCCGAGTTCCGGCCCATCCAGAGACGGCGCCCGCAGCGCATAGTTTTTTTCTTCCGCAACGCGTCCCGCGACCTCCGAAAGCTGGCGAATCGGCAGCACGATCGATTTCTGCTGGATCAGCGTCAGGAAATACACCAGTACAAGCGTTGCGCCCAGCACCGGGATCGCCAGCAGCACGGTGTGCCATCTCTCTTCTCTCAGGTCGCTCAGTCCCGCTTCCAAATACAGCGTCCCGATTTCGCGGCCTTCCAGACGGATGGGCTGAACGATTCCCAAACAATCCGCGGCCCAATAAATGCCTGCGCCTCTGCCTGCCAGTTGCGCGCTCGCTCCACTTCCACAATTCCCGCGCTTGTACTCCGCAAAGACACTTCCATCGGGCGAGAACAAGACGCCCTGGCGGATGTGCTTTCTCGTTTGGAGCGCCAGCAGCACACGCGCCCCTTCCACACTGTCGTCAAAGACCAGCGCCGCTGCGCTGTTCGTTCCAATAAGGTCGGCCGCGGATTGCAGTTCTTCCACCTTATGTTCGCGGGCAAGATGTTCGTTATAGGCCAGGTACATCAATAGCGCGAACATCAGCCCGACGCTGCTGCTGACCATCGTCAACAGCTCCAAACGCCGCCTCAATGAGATGTTCCGCCACGCTTTCATGCTTAACCGCCCGGCGCGCTGTGTTCCGTGACAACACGTTTCGCCAGTGCCAGCAGCCGCGCATCCACTTTCAAGTTCGCGCTGCGCGCTGCCACTAGGTTCACTTCCATTTGCAGCCTGTCGTTTTCAAAACTGAGTTCCACCATGCCGCCGGCTTCCAGAAAACCCTCGCTCTCGCCGACGGTCAGCACGCTTTTCCCTTTCAATCCTTCCAGAATCTTCCCGTAGCGCTTCACCTCTGACCGGCTGAAAAAAATTACATCGCATCCATCCAATTCCTGCTCCTTGTGAACCCAGCGCAGTGCGATCCTTCGTCCGCTAACGGTAACGCTTGCAACTTCCTGTGCGAGTCTGGTACGGAACGGGTATTCTCCCAGGGTGCACATTTGAAAGGCTGCCTTGCTGGTATTCGCAGCACTGGGGGGCCACTCCACGAAGCTCGGAATCTTCCTCAAATACATCGCTTTCAATTGATATTCCTGCGAAAGAACCTGGCTCAAGACATCGACGGGGACCAGCCACGCCGTGCACACCACCAGCATCAGTCTGCTCAGGAGCTTCACGCGGCCCCCACTCGGGCCTCGGCTCGCTTCTTCTCTCGCCCCCATGGCCTTCTTTCACGCCCGTCCGTTTCGCTTCTCGAAACGGACTACACCCCTCCCTAGTAACTAGTTCAACGTGCAAGGGACACACCAATTCATCGGCCAAAAAGACTTTTCACTGAAAGAAACACACGACTTGTCAGGTTAGATATTTCTAGGAAAAGAGAGACGTCTCGTTCCGGAACACTCCCGCCATTTTCGATTCATTCCCGCGCAGCTTCCTCCACGGCAGCCTTCATTCCACTGCGGCTTTTCTTTGCATGGGATAGCAAAACGCTCAGGGCGTCATTTGCATCAGGCGCGAAAAACCGGCTCAAGGGAAGCTGTCTTTGTTTTCAGCCCCGTCAGTTCGGCCGCGCTCAATTCGGGTAGCGGCCCTGACGCCAGCTCCAGCGCCAGGTCAAAGATTCGCTCGTCACCCGGCGGCACGGCAGCAGTCACGTCCTGGTTTAAAGTGAATCGCAGTGCCAGGCGAGCCATCTCGCGATCGTCGATCGGTTCATACCAGCACTTCGGATACTTGCGATCGCTCTCTTTCATGCCCGCGGGCCACTTGCCGAACGCCAGGGCCTTCAATGCCATCCGGGCCATGCCCTTCGCTTTCGCTTTGGCCAGAATCTGCGGGCCGAAGCCGCCGTTCTCCCAGGCATTGACATTCACCGGGAACAACACGCTGTCCAATTCGAGCGCGTCCATCAGGCGCAGCGCGGCGGGCGCATTATGGGCGGAGAAACCCACATGCCGGACTTTGCCCTCCTTCTTGGCCGCGAAAAACGTCTCCGCCGCTCCGCCTGCCGCAAGAATCTTATCCACATCGTCCATCGAGCTGACGGCGTGAAACTGGTAGAGATCTACATGATCGGTGTGGAACCGCTGCAGGCTGCGTTCCAGTTCCTCGCGGGCGCCCTTCGCGTCGCGACTCATCGTCTTTTCGGCAAGGAACACCTTGCTGCGATACGGCCTCAACGCTTCCCCGAGTTTCGTTTCCGCTTCGCCATTGAAGTACGACGGCGCACAGTCGAAATAGTTCACGCCTCGGTCGTACGCCACCGCGACGCGGCGTGAAGCTTCCTCCTGCGAAAGTCCGCAAACCACGATGCCACCGAGTGCGATGATCGAGAGGTCAATCCCATCCTTGTACCGGCGGCGGGGCAGTGGTGCCTCCCAACCGTAGGCGGCCGTGGCTGTCAGGGCCGCTGCAGTACCAATAAACTTGCGACGGTTCATAAGTTGCTTCCTCCCCCGGCGCATTGTAGTGCATGGTCACTTGCCGCGCAACAATTCCTGCCCTATGCGAAGTATGGACAGCCGGAAGACTATAATGCCGCAAGCGGACGTGTGCGCCGCTGGAGCTCGCCAATATGAACAAATCATCGCTTCCATTGTCGCAGGTTTACCGCCTGTTGGAGCCGGGGCCGGTTGTGTTGGTCACGTCCGCGCGCGCCGGAAGAGCCAACGTCATGACCATGTCGTGGCATATGATGGTTGATTTCGAACCGCCCACCGTAGCGTGCGTCATCAGCAATCGCAACTTCACCTTTGACATTTTGAGAGAAACGCGGGAATGCGTCATCAACATCCCCACCGTCGAGCTGGCAAAGAAAGTTGTCGCCTGCGGAAATACCTCGGGCCGTGTCCTCGACAAATTCAAGAAATTTCGTCTCACTGCGCAACCCGCGGCACGCGTCGCCGCGCCATTGATTTCCGAATGTTACGCCAATCTCGAATGCAAGGTGATCGATGCCAGCATGGTGGACAAATACTGTCTGTTTATCCTCGAGGTCCTGAAAGCCTGGATCGACCGCTCTAAGAAAAATCCTCGCACCATTCACCATTGCGGGCGCGGTGTTTTCATGGTCGCGGGACGCTTGATCAAATTGCCTTCAAAAATGAAATAGGCCGAAAAGTGGGTCGCGCGGGGCCGGCCCATGGCCTACTTTTGCCGGCTCGGCAAAGATTCTCAGCACTACCCAGCGGGTCTTATGACGCTTAGGCATCATCCTGCCAGGTCACGCCTCGCTGCAGACGGGACAGGGCGATAGAATCCAAGTATGAAAATAAGACTAGGGTGGATCATTTCCGCGGTCGCGCTTCTTTCCATAGCGGGCATCCTCCTCCCCAGACTGAAACATTCGCTTCCTTCCTTGGGGCCCGGCGTTTTGGAGCCGGCTCGCGCGGAGCAGGCCACTCCCGAAGCCACCGTGAGCTCCATGTTTCAAACGACGGATCAGGGCGAGGATCTGGGCAACTTCGAGAAAGTGGTTTCTGACCGGCTCGACTACATGCACATGCTTCAAGGAAAAGACGCTATGACGCCGGACGAGCAAAAGTTTGCCGGCCTGTTCTGGGACAACCAGCGTAGCGCGGCGATCTATGCTTATTTAAGGCATCGCTTAACGACCTCGGCGAGCGTAACGGCGAACAACACCACTGGCGATTCCGCGGTCGTCAGCGTCACAGCGAAAATCTTCTCCGAGAAAGATTCGGAATGGTGGGTGGACTCCCCCTACACGGTAGAACTGAAAAAGCGCGGGCCCAATTGGTATGTGGATGAACTGAAAACTTCGCAATGGCCGGAGGGAGTCTACCATCAGTTTAGGAAGCGCCTGGCCTCCACGCCCTGAGCTCCGCCGTAGTCCTCTGCCGTATGGGAATCGACTGTAGCTTTAGGCCTTTGAGGCCTGAGGGTTCTCATGCTCTATGCCTCCGGTGGTGGCATTAAGTTACTCTTCCTGCTGCGTCCACCATGTCAACAATTTCCCATCTCTTCCGTCCGGGCCTCCTGCCCTGGAGTTTGGTCCTTTGCCAAGACTGTCTGCGGATTGGAGCTCGATGATGCAGGAGCGGCTCTTGCGGCATCCTCCACCGCTTCCTGCTTCCGGTGAGAGTATTGAGTTGATCATCTCGCCGGGCCCATCACCCGTTTCTCTTGCGCCTCCATGCCTTCCCCTATAAATGCTGAACTGCTATTCTCTCTTCGTCCGCCATGCCAACAATCTCCGCTCCCTTCCGACTTGGCCGCCCATCAACAAAATTCCTTGGAAATTCTCCAGGAGGAACTCATCCATGAATCAACCAAAACTCCCGCTCCCTGAATCGGCATGCAAGCCCATCACGCGCCGCGACCTTTTACAAGGCGCCTCTGCCGCCGCGCTTGTGGGGATCATCGGAAACACATCGCTCGCGAGCCCCGCCAACTCAGCGCCACCCCCAAACGCCGCTCCCCGCCCCGCGGATAAGTCCAAATCCTTCCCTGATAAGTTCCTTTGGGGCTGCGCCACCGCAGGTCATCAAGTCGAGGGCAACAATACCAACAGCGACCTCTGGACCATCGAACATTTACCCCAGAGCATATTTAAGGAACCGTCCGGCGACGCCTGCGATCACTACCATCTCTATCCTCAGGACATCAGCATGTTGGCCGATCTTGGCTTCAACACTTATCGCTTTTCCCTCGAGTGGGCGCGCATTGAACCCGACGAGGGCTTCTTTTCCAACGCCGAACTCGAACATTACCGCCGCATGCTGGCCGCCTGCCGCGAGCACCATCTGACCACGCTGCTTACATTTTCTCACTTCTCCATCCCGCGCTGGTTTGCCTACAAGGGCGCCTGGCAAAATCCCTCTGCGCCCGATCTCTACGCGCGCTTCTGTGAGAAGGCCACCAAGCACCTGGGTGATTTGGTGGATTACGCCTCCACATTCAATGAGCCGGACGTTCCACAATTGCTGAGTTGGATCAACCTGCCGGAGATGCAGGGAAGGAATATGATGGACGTTTTCCAACAGAGTCTCGCCAACGTCCGCGAGCAGCTTCATGCTCCTGAGTTCTCCGGCTTCTTTATGGGCGATTACAAGAAGACCCGCGATGGCGTGTTGGCCGCCCACCACAAGGGTAAGGCCGCGATGAAATCGGTCCGCAGCGAAATGCCCGTCGGATTCAATCTCGCCATGACGGACGATCAGCCGGCTCTTTCCGACAGTCATCTAGAAGAAAAGCGCGCGGACGTCTACGGCCCTTGGCTCGAGGCCGCAAAACAATGCGACTATCTCGGCGTGCAAACCTATTCGCGCTCCATTGTCGGAAAGAAGGACTTGCCTGCCCCGCCAGGCGCGGAGCTCACTCAGGTTGGCTGGGAGTTTTACCCCGAGTGCGTCGAACATGTGGTGCGCTACGCCAGCAAGGAAACCGGTGTGCCCCTCATCGTCACGGAAAACGGCATCGCCACCACCGATGACACGCGCCGCGTCGAGTATTATCAACGCGCTCTCGCCGGCCTCAAGCGCGCCATTGACGATGGCGTGGATGTCCGCGGCTATGTTACCTGGTCGCTCCTCGACAACTTCGAGTGGATGTCCGGCTTCACGCCCAAGTTCGGCATCGTCGCCGTCGATTTGGCCACGCAACGCCGCACCATCAAGCCCAGCGGCGCCATGCTAGGCAATATCGCCCGCAGAAACTCCCTCTAATCCAGCGGCCGGGTGTCCACTCGCCCGCTTTTTTCCGCTCGTAGAGGCACGATACATCGTGCCTCTATCACCCCAGCGCCATAGGCGCGCCTGAAGTTAGCCCAGGGCGTGAGCCCTGGGTACGAGACGTATGAACATGACCAGCGCCGTAGGCGCGCTTTCTGCGTCCGCCGTTTTCTGGAGGATGCGGCACCTATCGCTTCGCCGCCGTGCGCCAAGATCAACTCGTGCGTGTTATGGCGCGGGGGTCGCCGTGTGAACCGTCTTCAAACAATAGTTGTTGATCGCTCCGCCGGTCGCCGCGCTGATATGTATGATGGAGACCCAGCGCTCCAATTTGTGGTGGCCATAGCGGTGAAAAAGGTAGGACGCACCGATCGAGAGCCCCGTAGCGCCGGCTTCGACGGCGGCAAACGCCGCATGATTGTCCACCAAATCATTCGATAGCAACACCTCATGGTCGCCGCGGCGGCGGAAATTCAGCGTCGAAAAATAATCCAGCGTGCGCGACGCGCCGACGCCCGCGAATAGCCAGTCGTTCTCCTTGTCCCAGAAGCTGTGTGTTTTGGGTGGTGCTGGGATGGCCGTCTTTTTTGCGGGTTCCGGGGCGGATGGCGGGTTGCTCTGGTCCTGGGCGAGCGCCGCCGGCGAACCAAGCAAACCTGCCAAAGCCATCAGCACAGTGATGCAAAAATCGCGCACCGGGAACGTCTCCTCAGCCATTCGTCCGCCCATCGAAATTCCGGATCAAGTATAACTGTGCGCGCGGCGCGCCGCTCTTGCCCGCCGCTGGGTTGAGTAGAGGCACGACTTCACACGTTGCGGAGAGACTCCGCATCTTAGGGAGTCGGAGCCTTAGCTGCGATATTAGGTGCTCGGCTCTCATCGGGCTTTCGCCCGCCGCAGGCGGGTCCGCCGATTCGTGGCGGAAGCCTCAGAAGAAATACTTTTAGGCATTTTCCCGAAGCCTGTGAAGTCGTGCCCTCCTAAGAGCCATGTCTGGAATGGACTCGAGTGGAAAAATGGCCGGACTTGGGTTACTTTCCGCTAAGGCCCAGGCTGCTGCCGACTCCTGTGCAGAAATCCCATCCGGGTGTGGCGAAGTTTCCGATGTTGATGCCACAGTTGCCGTAGAGAATGTCGCGAAAACCATCGCTGCCGGAGAAAAGGCTTCGGTAGATTTCGGTGTTCTCCGCTTGACTGGAAAAATGGAACTCGCCGGCATTGTTAATGATCCCGGCAAGGGCAGGCGTGGAAAGACTGGTGCCACCGACAATGAAAAATCCACCAGGCTGGCCTTCATATTGGTTGGTATCCACCACCCAGGCTCCGGTGTTGGGGTTGGCATCGAAAGAAAGATCCGGAGTGCCGCGGGCCGGACCGACGATTCCGGCAATGCCATCCTGGAAGTGCGGGCGCGCCTCGTAAAGACTCGGGCCTCCGCCGACGTCCTGCCAAGTGGATTCAAGGATGAACTGGCCGGTGGAGGAATTCCGGGAGATCGTGGTGCCGCCAGCAGCAACGACGTTGGGCGAAACCGCGGGCCACGATGTTCCGGGGTTATCCCCCGTGCCGGCGATATAAACCACGCCCGGGGCGGTGAACAGCCCTTCCAACTGCGTCTCCTGAGAAAACTCACCGGAGCCGAAGCTCATGCTGACTTCGCCGCCGCGATGGTGTGCAGCCACAAGTGTGCTTGCCAAATTAATGGCGGCAAAGATGTCGCTGTTGTTGTTGGAAGCCGCTTCCACGAGGAACAGTTTTGCCTCCGGCGCCATGGCGTGCGCGTATTCAATGTCCAGAGACTCTTCCAATTCCCAGCCGCCCGTGGGATCAAGAGGTGGCTCACTGCCGCTGGCATAGACAACCGTAAGATCCGCCGGTGGCAGGCCGAAAATCGAGGAAAAGAGAGCGAGGTCGCCTACCGCGTTGGGGTCATCATAAGCGTCGACGATCGCGATCACGCCGGAACCTCCCGTGACCGTTTGCGTCGTCTGGTCGGGATCGCACCCCGGTATGGGATTCTTCACCAGGCGATAAACACAGGCGAGCGAGGCTGGCGTCTCGAAGAAAAGACCCAGTACCGGCGGCAATTCATTGGGCTGAACGTTGGCATCAATCGCAATGGGGCCGGTTTCCGGCATCATCACCAGAAGATTTGTGTGTGCTCTCACACCTGCATCACCCGGATGAGCGACGCTTGATTGCGGAACCACCATGTGCATTTTCACGCGTGGCTCCTGCGCCGCGCCACTCTGCGCGAAACCCAGCAAAAGCAAAACTGCGAGGGATGACATAGACCACCCCGTGCGTCCCATAGGACCTCCTTGATTTGTTGGTTGTCTCTGGTTCCGGAACCACCCACACTTGCAGCCTTCCTTGCGATTCCGCGGGGGACAGCTAACGGCATGCGCGAGTCAGGCTTGATCGAATGCCCGGGCGCTTATCCGCAACGTCCGTTTTAGCTCCCGGTAGCCCCACACTATACAATCCGTGGGCAATTCCAGAAAGCTATTTTTCTGTTGGCTGGGCTCAGGCCTCGTCAAGTAGACGATAAGCCACTCCCTGCCGCCCATCCGCAAGGCGCTCAGCTGCACGGGGAAGAAACCTGTGGCGTTGCGTCACCCCGGTCCGGGCTACCGCCTCGATAGATTTTTCTGGAACGGCGAACGGAAGGAAACGAAGGATTACCGGCGCGGAACGCCTCGTGCCGTTCCAACTTGTTCCAGCAAATCCCTTCGAGAATACTGTCTCCGTGTTCGCGTCAGGTGCTCGGACCGTCATTTGGCCCAAATAGTTGGAACGGCACTAGCCGGAAACGGCAGCGACGCTCTTTGGGAGCGTCGAATTAAGGACCTCGTAGGTCTGTACCAGAGGCCTGCCTTCAATCACGGATGCCAACATTCTCAGCACTTCCGGGTACGCTCTCCGGTTGTACACCTCCGCATGCTCGGCGGACTCCCACAGGCTGAAGGCGTGAACCTCTCTTCCGTTCAGGTAGAGAAAGGTGATTTCCTCGAGGAATCCCTTCTGCATGCGCAGCAAGGGAATAATCTCCGCCTCGATCTTTTGTTTGAATGCCAGAGCGCCGTCGTTCTTCAAGTACATGGACAATTTGTGTGCAAACATGACATTCACCCTGATTCCTTGGTCAAGGGAGTAATTCAGGGCGCCGCTCCCGGTCTCGAAGCCTGGAGACACCCTCGACCTACTATCACACTGCTCTAATTAACCTATATTGTCAAGCGCTGTTTACCTTCACTCAAGTCACTTTACCATTTATGTTAATCCGCGTACCCGCACCCTTGCCCTGTCTATCCGGCCTGCCCTTTCCCGCTCATAAGGGCACGGGCCCAGCATTAACCTCCGGATAAGACTTTGGGCGCTGTATCGTTCGTGTTTGGCTCAAAAAGGGTGTTGCTTTTGACTTTTCATTTCTACAGGTTGTCTTATCTCTCGACTCTGACAGTCCGTCTTCCGCGTCGGCGTTAGTGCGCTTTGTTGGGTTCGTAAAGGCATATTCGCAGTTTGAGTTACGGTGGGCGTAGAAGCATGTCCCAGCGCAGTTTGTATTGGATCTACAGGCTTGCAACGCAGGCTCGTGTCACACAAGCCTTGAGGGGTTCTGCTGTTGCGCCTGCCACGACCAACTTCATATCACTGCGCACAGTCCTTCATGAGTCGGTCGATTTAGTGGCCAACCATGTCCTTGCTTCTTGTTCATCCCGGAACGGCCTTACTTCACAAACATCATCCACGAACATTTGAAGCATGCGCATTAGGCCGAAGGCAACGTCAGTGGAGACCAGTACGGCAGTGGGGCCGAGTTTCGACTCTTGTCCCAAGCTTCGGAGTAAAGCGACGATCTGCCTGATTTCGACTGAAGTGAGCAGTATTCCGGCACAGCGGGCATCGATAAATTCCTTAAACGCAAGGCCCCCAAAGTGCCGCTCCGTCAACAGATGATTCTCAACGTCGGAATAGCCGATAGGTGCGATGGCGATGGCATCGACTTCCTTGCGTTCATGATCGACGCTCAAGATGATCGGCATGAACCCTTCCAACTGGGATTTCCATTTTGACTTCCTGGCCGACCGATAACGTACACCCACCCCCGTCAGTATGCAACGCTCCAGCCAAGTTTTTGAGTGCAGAGCCTTTCCAACGGCTGGGGCAAAATCTCTAAGGACGGGCGGTGGGTTCAAATCTGATGATCGTGCGGACATGGGGCGCAGGAGTCCTGCGCCGCTGCGAGGAGGACTCAGGAACGGCGCGCCTCCCCGACCCGGTCGGGGTAAACGCCAGGCGGCCCCCACGAGAAAGCAGAGTGGCCGCTGTCATTGCGGCGCGCGCGACGCCTCGGCTACAATCATTCGTTTGCCATACTCCGGAAAGGCTTCTCCGAAGCGTCATGCACGAAATCCGCGTCCACAACACCCTCTCGGGCAAGGTTGAGCCGTTCGTGCCCCTGAAGCCGGGGGAAATCAAGATGTACACGTGCGGCCCCACGGTGTACGACTACGCGCACATCGGCAATTTCCGCACCTTCGTTTTCCAGGACATCCTGCGGCGCTTCCTGATACTCCGCGGGTTCAAGCTGACCCACGTGATGAACCTGACCGACGTGGACGACCGCATCATCGCCAATGCCGCGGCGGCGGGCATCTCCATCCGCGATTACACGGAAAAATTCATCCAAGCCTTCTACGCCGATTGCCGCACGCTCAGCGTGGAATCGCCGGAGCACTGGATCCGCGCCACGGATCACATTGACGATATGGTGGCGCTCATCCAGCGGCTGCAGAAGAATACCTACACCTATCCCAGCGAAGGCTCGCTCTACTACCGCATCGCCAAATTCAAGGATTACGGCAAACTCTCCAAGATTGACCTGACCGGCATTCAGGCGGGAGCGCGCGTGGACAACGACCGCTACGACAAGGAAAGCCCCCGCGATTTTGCCCTGTGGAAAGCGCCCAAGCCCGGCGAGCAGTTCTGGGAAACGCCCATCGGCGCGGGGCGTCCCGGCTGGCACATCGAATGCTCCGCGATGGCCATGAAATATCTTGGCGAGACGCTGGACATTCATACCGGCGGCATTGATCTGGCCTTCCCGCACCACGAAAACGAAATTGCGCAGAGCGAAGCGGCCACGGGAAAGCCGTTCGTGCGCTACTGGCTGCACGCGGAGCATCTGCTGGTGGAAGGCGAGAAGATGTCCAAGTCGTTGGGCAACTTCTTCACGTTGCGCGACCTGTTCGCGAAAGGGTACAAGCCCTCCGCGCTGCGCTTTGCGCTGGCCAGCGTGCCCTATCGCCGCCAGCTCAATTTCACTTTTGATGGTTTGCAGCAGGCCACCAGTTCCGTCGAGCGGCTGCGCAACTTCGCGGCACGCCTGAAACAAGAGAAATTTCTACCAGGAACGCAGCCCGCGATCGCCGAGCGCATCGCGCAAGCCGCGGATGATTTCGACGCCGGCCTCTCCGACGACCTGAACACGGCGCAGGCGCTCGCCGCGGTCTATGATTTGGTGCGCGAAGCCAACATCGCCATGGATAAAGGCGCATTCCGTCAGGGAGAACTTGCTGCCGTGCAGGAGTTGCTGGCGAATTTTGATCGCGTGTTCGCCGTACTCGAGGATAACGACGCGGAAAAACTTCAGGCACTTGGCTATACCGATGCCTCCAGTGGACTAGGTGACACAGCGATCGAGAAACTCGTCGCCGAGCGCCAGGCCGCGCGCCAGCGCCGCGATTTTGGCGCCAGCGATCGCATCCGCAAGGAGCTCGCCGAGCGTGGTATACTTTTGGAAGATGCCAAGGACGGCAGCGTCCGCTGGAAACGCAAATGAAGTACTTCCACTTCCTTAAACATGATCGAGTCGCGGTTGGCCCGCGCGTGCCGCGGAAGTTTCGCCCGGCGAACCTGCGTCCCAGCCTCTTTAGTGTAGATTAAGTCCCTTATCTTCAGCAGGTTGCGGCGAATCCCCGTCTGCGCAAGCCTGCCCTCTCTCCCGCACCTCGGCAACAACTCTAACCAGTGCGCACAGAATTTGGAGGCATCATGATTACGGCCACGGAAACAAAACTCCCAAGAATCAATATGCCTTTGCCAGGCCCCAAGGCCAAGGAAGTGATCGAGTACGACAAGAAATACATTTCGCCATCGCTTTTTCGCGAATACCCGCTGGTTGCCCATCGCGGCTACGGCGCGATCATTGAAGATCCCGACGGCAACACGTTCCTGGATTTTGCCGCGGGTATTGCGGTCTGCTCGACGGGCCATTGCCACCCCCATGTGGTGCAAGCCATTCAGAAGCAGGCGGCGGAACTGATTCACATTGCGGGCACGGATTTCTATCACCGTCACATGCCGCAACTCGCGGAGCGCCTTGTCGCCACCATGCCGAAGTCGCACCACTACAAAGTATTTTTCGGCAATAGCGGGACAGAGGCCGTGGAAGGCGCGATTAAGCTGGCGCGCTATGCCACGCGGCGCGACAAACTGATTGCGTTTTACGGCTGCTTCCACGGCCGCACTCTCGGTTCGCTCTCGCTTACGGCCTCGAAGAGCACCCAGCGCAAGTACTTCGGCACGCTGCTGGGCGGCGTGGAGCACATTCCGTTCCCTTACGCGTACCGCTGCGCGCTCGGCCACACCAAGGAAACCTGCGGCGGAGAAATCATCGAACTGCTCGAGGAGCAGATCTTGAAGCGGCTGTTCGCGCCGGAAGAGGTTGCGGCGATCATCGTCGAGCCGATTCAGGGCGAAGGCGGCTTCATTCCCGCGCCGGCGTTTTTCCTGCAGGAGCTTCAGCGCGTCTGCAACAAGCACGGGATCATGTTGATTCTCGATGAAGTGCAATCGGGCATGGGGCGTACCGGAAAGATGTGGGCGTACGATCACGCCGGCATCACGCCAGACATTGTGCTGACGGCGAAGGGTCTCGGCAGCGGCATGCCCATCAGCGCGTTCATCGCCAAGGAAAGCGTGATGCAGTGGAAGCCAGGATCCCACGGCACAACTTATGGCGGCAATCCGGTGTGCATCGCTTCGGCCATGGCCACGCTAGATTTGATCGAGGGCGGCTTGATGGCCAACGCGGGGAAAATGGGCGAGTACATCTTCGGCAAGATCAACGATTGGCCCAGCCGCTTTAAGATTGTCGGCGACGTTCGCGGCAAAGGCCTGATGATCGGCGTGGAGATTGTCCGCGACCAGCGCACCAAGAAGAAAGCCCCGGACCTGCGCGACAAAGTGATTGTCGGCGCGTTCCATCGGGGTTTGCTGACCCTAGAGTCCGGCGAGAATTCGATTCGTATTTCGCCGCCGCTGATCATTGATGAAGAACAGGCCGATTGCGCCATCCGAATCATGGAAGAGAGCATCCGGGAGGCGGAAAAGTCGCTGTAGTGTCCGGAGTCAGAATTAAATGCTGAATGTTGTAGCCCCTCCTGTCATTCCGAGGGCCGCGCGCTGCGCGGGGCCCGAGGAATCTGCTTTGTCTTCAGCATGCAAGCGAAAAGCAGATTCATCGCACCAAAAGCGTGCGATGGAAAAACGTGCCTCGCTTCGCTCGGAATGACAAATCCGTCTTTTCAGCGAAATCACAACCCAGGACTTCAGCTTGCGGCAATTTGACAACAGATAATTCCCCTGGGGGGCAGAAATTCCTGCCCCCCAGGGGAATTTTGTTTTATACTGGAGATGGTCTTATCGATAGAGTAACGAGAGCCAAGAATGCTGGCACGCATCGCCTTTGCGATCATGCAGTGGAAGGCCCGCCACGGCCTCCGGGATTCCTCACAGCCTCCGGATGGTGCAACGACTGCCACGGGGGATCGGCTTGCGGCGCTGCGCACCGGTGCGCGCGGCGAAACCTATGCCTACTGGTATCTACGGCGTCTCGGCTACATCTTCATCGCGCGCAACTACGCGCCCTCCCGTGCCAAGGGCGAGATCGATCTGATCGGCTTCGATGGCGAGACATTGGCTTTTGTGGAAGTGCGCACGCGCCTCGCTGTGGAAGGCAAACCGGCTCTCCCGGAATTGAGCATCACGAAGGAAAAGCATGCCGTCCTTGTCCGCACCGCTCACTACTTCCTGCGCGAACGCCATTTGAAGGAATGTCCGCTGCGGTTTGACGTGGTGGCCATTGACAACACTCCCGGCCAACCGCCCGCCGTACGGCTCCACAAGGCAGCCCTTAGCCCGCAGGCGTGATCCAGGATAGGTAGGGCTATTACCTGCCGCGAACAGTGCAAGATTTACACGGAAGCGGCGCAATGTGACGGTCCGTACATCCGTTGAGGCCAAGTCGGGGTACAATATCGACTTTGTAGTGGGTGCTTCTTCCAAGTAGGGTATAACCCGGTTCGGAGGGTGAATTGCCGGAGTTACGTAAGGATCCAATTACAGGGCGTTGGGTGATCATTTCAACGGACCGCGGGAAGCGGCCGATGGATTTTCTACGCGAAAGTGTTTTCCCGGGCGCGCCGCGAAACTGCCCGTTCTGTCCAGGCAATGAAGGGAAGACACCGCCAGAGATTCTGGCCTACGGCCGCAACGGAGGAAGCGCCAATTCCTCCGGCTGGAACATCCGTGTGGTGCCGAATCGCTTTCCGGCGCTGGGCATTGAAGGCGAACTCGATCGCGAAGGGGAAGGGCTGTTCGACAAAATGAATGGGATCGGGGCGCACGAGGTCATTATTGAAACGCCCCAGCACCAGACGACCCTGGCGCAGTTGCCGCAGAAGGCTGTGGAGGACGTGCTGTGGGCGTATCGTGACCGCATGCTGGACCTGAAGAATGACAAGCGCTTTCGCTACGTGCTGATTTTCAAGAACCACGGGGAGGCCGCCGGGGCTTCGGTGGAGCACCCGCACTCGCAACTGATTGCGCTGCCGATTGTGCCGCGGCGCGTGCGCGAGGAAGTGGACAATTGCTGGCATTACTACGACGAAAAAGAGCGCTGCATCTTCTGCGACATTATCCGCCAGGAGCGCGATACCGGCGAGCGTGTCATCGGCGAAAACGATCATTTCATTACGCTGGCGCCCTACGCGCCGCGCTTCCCGTTTGAGATGTGGCTGTTGCCGAAGGCCCATGGATCGGCCTATGAGAATAATCAAAGCACCATGTATGCCAGCCTGGCGAACATGTTGAAGGACACCCTGATGCGCATGGACGCGGTGCTGGACCGCCCGGCGTTCAACTTCATGATTCATACGTCGCCGATCGGCGAAGAGATCAACGACCACTATCACTGGCACATCGAAATCATTCCCAAGCTGACGAAAGTGGCGGGCTTTGAATGGGGTACCGGCTTCTACATCAACCCCACGCCACCCGAAGAATCAGCAAGGTTCCTGCGCGAAGCGCGGATTGAAGAGCCCGCAAAGAAGTAAAAGCGCAGATTGGCGTTCAAAACAACAGGCTGGCCAGCCCTGACATGCCTCGCGGATTTTCGCTATACTACATGGAAAGGCGCGGTACCCAAGTGGTAAGGGAGAGGTCTGCAAAACCTTTATGCGTGGGTTCGATTCCCACCCGCGCCTCCAAATTCAAAGTCATCCAAAACTGAAAGGTGGGTAGGACGGCCCCGGTGGATGCCCTGAGGACAGAAGTGCGGGCAACCTGGGTGCTCACCGCGGGGGGCGGCGTCTTGCTCAGGTCTTGGAAATGGGGTGCTGATCAGGAGAGAACTCTCCCTCCTGGTCTTCCACTGCGGGTGTTGCAGGCTTCTGCCGAATCTCAATGCCAGCGGGCGGCAGGAAAATGGTCTGCGATTGCACCTGAGAATTATCCGGCAAAATCACAAAGCTGAACTTCAGCGTCGCCACGCGCTGGTCCACGGAGCTTTCCACGAATTTCCATTGCTGTGCGGCGTTCACGGCGGCCTCTCGGAGCATGGGATGCCCTTCGGTCACTTTGGCAGCCTTCACGGCGCCCGCGCGGTCAATCGTCACGCGAACGGTGACCTCGCCACAAACCCTACCCGCCAGCGTGAGAGTGGGATACTTCGGTGCTACCGCAAACTTGACGGCCGGCGAGGATTCGCCAGCGAAGAGGTGGGGGAGTAACAGAAGGAAGGCCAGGGTCGAAGCGACAATTCTCATTTTCATCGCTTTCCCACTCCGTTGTCAGGACATAATTTGTGAGTAGCGCTGTGATTTTTGCGGCCGTGCCGGTCAGCCGGAGCATCCTCATTGGTTCTGGGGATGGCCGGCAAGCAGGATTCCATGCAGTCTCCAGTCCATGCGGCGCCCGGGGAGCGAAGCGTTTGCGTGGCGTCCTGTGACGTCATCTGGCTGGGCTTTGCCAGTTCAGTTGGCGTCGCTGGAACGACGCGCGGGGTGCTTATACAGAAACTTTGTAACCGCAAAGCGCGGAAAAGTACAGTGCGGATTTTTGATGCTGTGAATTAGTTTTCCGAGGGATGCCCGGATGGCGCTGGCGAGTTCCCGGCTCCCGGCGGCGCAACGTGAGAACTTGTGAAAGTGGCCCTCAGCGGCCGAGCCTGGGTGAACAGGCGCCCGTCATGGCATGGCTGTCTCTCACTTTTGTTCGGGGCAAGAAGCCATGCCGTCCCAAGCCGGAACGAAGTGGATGGATCCCGGGTTCGATTGGGCCGCTGGTATTCTGGAGAAACAACCGAGAAAATGAAGAGAATTCCAGGAAGAACGGGACTTGCCACCGATCAGCAACGCTCAGAGGAGTCAGATGAACAGTGACAGTGGGGCGACGGGGTCAAAACCGTCGTCGAATCATGGGCGCATTCTGCATTGGGTAAAGATCACAGGTGTAGCTGCGATCTGTGTGGTGGTTGTCCTGGCGTGTGCGGGAGCGGCGTACCAGTGGATCGCGCACTATTGGGACATGCGCCAGAATCCGCGGCCCGGCCAGTTGGTGGACGTGGGGGGCTACCGGATGCATCTTTATTGCATTGGGCAGGGTTCTCCGACCGTGGTCCTCGATTCCGGTCTTGGGGATTCATGGCTGCCTTGGTACAAGGTGCAGCCGCCTATCGCGCAGTTCACGCGCGTTTGCTCTTACGACCGTGCCGGGCTCGGCTGGAGCGATCCGAGTCCGCATCCGCGAACAAGTAGGGTCATCGCGGAGGAGCTGCACACCTTGTTGCACACGGCGGGGATGGCTGGACCGTTTGTGCTGGCCGGGCACTCCATGGGCGGCATGAACGTTCGAATGTACGCGCGTCTCTTCCCGGCGGAAGTGGCGGGCGTGGTTCTGGTGGACTCAGTCCATCCGGACCAGCAGAGACGCCGCACCCCAGAGCAGATGCGGGCCATTGCAGCCTTCCTTCGCGTGCTGGGCCTCAAAGCCGACACCATACCGTTTGGCTTTTCCCGTCTGATGGGATGGTGCGGGAACGGGCCAGTCGAAATTCGACCGATGCTCCGTACGGTGGAGTGCAGGTTGAGGCCTTGGCGGGAACACGTTGCGGAAGAGGGATCCTTCGAGGAGAGTGCAGAGGAAGCGCGAACGGCCGGGCCGCTGGGCAACATCCCACTGGTGGTACTCTCTCACGATCCCGAAAAGTTGTATCCGGTACCGGGGCGCTCCCCGCGCTCGGCGAAGGAATTGAATCCCCAGTGGGAAGAGTTGCAGAGTGAATTGGCGCAGCTATCCACGGATGCGTCTCGTGTCATTGCCAGGGGAAGCGGCCATTACATTCAATATGATCGGCCCGATTTGGTAATCGAGGCGGTAAGGAAGTTGGTGGAGCGAACTCGGAAGTAGATGGCGATGGTGAGGTAGTAACGTTCTCGCCAACGGTTGGTTGCTTATGCCAAAATGCTGGCCGTGAGCGGAGATGAAGCAGTGAATAGGTTACTCTCGAGAATCTCCATAACTCCTGGAATGCGTTCCGGAGAACCGTGCATACGCGATTTGCGTATCACTGTGCGGGACATCCTCAGATGGCTCGGAGCAGGCGCATCCCACCCACAAATCCTCAGCGACTATCCTGAGCTTACCGAGGAAGATATTCTTGCCGCGTTGCAGTGGGCAGCAGCGTTGAAAGATCACAGCGCCGTCCGGCCGCGTTGTTGACACGGTTCCCTGCAATCCCTAAGCTGGAGCCATGGAAGTACGATTGAAGGCCGAACTACAAGAAAAGCTCGCCCGCCTCGCGGATCAACAGGGCCGCGACAGTGAGTCGCTGGTCGTGGAAGCAGTGGAACGCCTTGTCAATTACGATGATTGGTTCCTCCAGGAAGTAGAGAAGGGGCTTGCCGCCGCTGACCGGGGCGAACTCGTCGCTCACGAAGACATTAGGAAACTGATTGACGGTCGTTATCTCGGCTGATGCGTATACGTTGGACCGAGCCCGCCGCCCGCGACCTTACCCAGATCTGCGATTACATTCAAGAACATGACAACGGTACGACTGCTCGCCGCGTAGCTCTTTCCATCTATGAGCGTATCAGCACGCTGATGGAGTTCCCTGAGCGGGGACGCCAAGGACGTGTGATGGGGGCGCGCGAACTCATAATTGCCGGCTTGCCGTATCTTGCCGTTTACCGCGTCCGTGAGCACGATGTGGAGATATTGCGCATTCTTCATGGTGCGCAGGCCTGGCCCAGGTAGAGCCTGGACTGTGTAGGGGCAAAGTGTTTTGGAAGGAGAATGCGATGCGCAAACTGAGACTGGGCGTGACATGCGCGGTGCTGCTGTGCTCGGGGAGTGCGGGGTGGGCCCAGGACAAGGTCGCCACGCCGGGGAAGAAGCCACTTACTCCCGCGAGTTTCCTGGAATGGCGCGATGTGCGGGACCCGCAATTCTCTCCGGACGGCACGAAGGTGGCGTTCGTGGTGAGCGACCCGCTGAAGGGCGAAAAACGCACGCGGCACATCTGGCTCTACGACAAGAGCAGCAACACATCGCGGCAATTCACGTACTCGGAAAAATCAGAGTCTTCGCCGCGGTGGTCGCCGGACGGAAAAGAGCTGGCATTCCTCTCCGACCGCGGAGGAGACGAAGAGCAGATTTTCCTCCTCCGCGGCGAATTCGGCGAAGCCGCGGCAGTGACAAAGGAGAAGGGCGGCGTGACCGCCTTCGAATGGTCGCCGAACGGACAAACGATTGCCTATCTCGCGCCGGATGCCAAGAGCGAGGCGCAGGAAAAGAAAGAAAAAGAGAAGGATGACGCGCGAGTGGCGGACAAGGACGAAAGGCACGCGCGCCTGCGGTTGCTGCAACTCGCCAATCACGAATCGCGCGCGTTGAGCGATTCCAACTGGAAAGTGAAGGGACTTGCGTGGCTGCCCGACGGGCAGAGCATCGCGGTGATCGCGACGAATCGTCCGGCTTCCGACGAATACACGGACCGGATCTATCTTGTCAGCGTGAAAGACGGAAAGTTGAAGGAATTGCTGGCGCCGCGAGGACCCGTGGGAGATTTACACGTTTCTCTCAATGGAACGACGCTCAGTTTCGTGGGTTGTCGCGAGGATGGGCCAGCCACTCATGATGTCTTTCTGCTTCCCGTGATCGCCGGGGCAGCGCGCAATTTGACCGGGGCGAGTCTCGATCGGCAGATCGCGGACCACCACTGGGCCAAAGGCGGATGGCTGATTGCCGTGTACGCGGAGGGATTCGCTAGCAAGTTCGTCGGCTACAACAGCGAAGGAGAGATGAAGGAATCGGGGCCATTGCCGGCGAATCCGAATCAGTTTTCGGTGGCAGCAACGGGAGAAATTGCATTCGTGGGCGAGAGCGCGATGGCGCTGCCGGAACTTTGGCTGAGGGACACCAAGGGCGACGCACAACCTGTCAGTCACGTGAATGACGGCTTGAAGGACTTTGCCGTGGCCGTCCCGGAATTCTACAAATATAAATCGTTTGATGGCCTGGAGATCGAAGCAGCCTTATTGAAGCCGGCGGGCTACGACGGAAAAACGAAATTGCCGTTGGTGGTTCTGGTGCATGGCGGCCCAACCGGCAGGTGGAGAAACAACATCGAACCATGGGGCCAATTGTTGGCGGCGCACGGCTATGCCGTGCTTTATCCCAATGTGCGCGGCTCCAGCGGGTACGGCCAGAAATTCGCCGAAATGAACCGCGCGGATTGGGGCGGCAGCGACCTCAAGGACGTGATGGCGGGAGTGGATGATCTAATCGCCAAAGGGATCACTGACCCGGAGCGCCTGGGAATTGGCGGATGGTCGTATGGCGGGTATATGGCGGCATGGGCCGTGACACAAACGACGCGTTTCAAGGCAGCGGTATCCGGAGCGGGCATGTCCGATCTGATTTCGGAATATGGCACGGAGGAACACCCGGCGTATGACGAGTGGTTCTGGGACACGCCTTACGAGAAGCCCGAAGGATTCCTGAACGGTTCGCCTATCCTTTATGTAAAGAACGCGAAGACGCCGACACTGATCCTTCAGGGCGAGGCGGACACAACCGATCCACCGGGCCAGAGCCAGGAACTCTATCGCGGCCTGAAGCGCTATGGAGTGGCGACGGAGTTGGTGATGTACCCGCGAGAGCCCCACGGTTTCCGCGAGGCCAAGCATCGCGTGGACGTGCAGACGAGGATGCTGGATTGGTTCGACAAGTATCTGAAGCCAGCGAAGTAACGGCACCTTCCTGGTTCCTGATCGCTGGTATCTGATCGCTGATATCTTGATCGAGTTTCGGGATATCAGATATCAGCGACCAGCGATCAGGAAGCTAAAACCCTAACGGGGATCGTATGCGTCACCACCCTCTCAATGCTGTCTATACCGCGCCATCGATGAAGCGGCGGTACGAAGTCTGGTTTTTGCGCATCGCTCTGGCGGATGGCACTGGGGCGTGGTGGTTCCGGTATTTGGTGATGAATCTGGCACGCGGCGGAGGGAGTAGCGAAGCAGCGGCCATGCCGGCGCAAGTCTGGGCCACGTGGTTTCCCCTTGATGGTGAGCCACGCAGCTTGATTCAGGGATTCCCCTTGGAAAAACTGGAGCTGAGCCGGCGCCGCATGCTTCCCTTTCATTGCCGGATTGCCAAGAATGGAATCGAAGAAGGAGTCTGCTGGGGAAATCTGCGCGTGAAGAGCCACGCGCTGTCCTGGCGGGTGCTGCTGAATTCGCAGTTCGGAACGACGCTGAGCGATAAGGGTTGGATCGGCTTTTCCCGTTCGCCGCACTCCGACGCGGTCTTCTCCGGCGAAATCGTGCTGGACGGACGAAAGTTCGCGGGGGAGCCGCTGGGGTTTGGAGTACAAGGGCACAATTGCGGTTACCGGCATCGGACGTACTGGCGCTGGATGCACGCCTACTTCCGGCAGCCAGGAGGCACGGCGAGCACGCTGGAAGCTCTGGTGTACGACCTGCCGTTCGGCATGGTGTTTCGCAACGCAGTGCTGTGGCACCAAGGGAAGCCGCACCGCTTGCGTCGCATGGAAGAACGCGAGATTGTGCGCGAGGCGACTCGGCTGAAGTGGGGATTTGCGGCTGTCACAGCGGAGGGAACGCGCGTGGAAGCCGTTGTAGAAGGCCGTGCGCCCGGGATTCACGGGTTGGCGTATACGAAAACCAACGGCAAGGGGACGATTCCTGTCTCCCACGCGGGCCTGGCGCGAGCGACGCTGCGTATCGGCGAAGGAGAAATACTGGAGACCGACGGAGGCGCGGTTTTGGAGATGGGCGGCGAATCGAAAGAATTGCGGTGACGCCAAAAAGAAGCAGGGGAGAAAGATGGGGAGCACGGCCAAGTGGGATGCGGGGTTGTACGACGACAAGCACTCGTTTGTGTGGAAGATGGCCGCGGGCCTGGTGGAACTGCTGGAACCCAAGCCGGGTGAACGCATCCTCGATGTCGGTTGCGGAACAGGTCACCTGACGGCGCAGATCGCCGCAAGTGGGGCCTTTCTTTATGGCATAGACCAGTCTGCCGAAATGATCCGGCAGGCACGCAAGAAATTCCCGGAGTTGCGGTTCGAGGTGATGGATGCGCGCGAGATTTCGCTAGAGGAGTCCTTCGACGCCGTCATTTCCAACGCGACTCTCCACTGGATCAAGGAACCGGAGCGCGTCATCCGCGGAATCGTGAAGGTGCTGAAGCCGGGCGGGCGCTTCGTGGCCGAATTCGGCGGCAAGGGCAATGTCGCGGGATTGCTGGCAGCGGCCGAAAGCGCTTGGAAAAAGTTGCGGCCCGGAACAACATTTGACAGCCCCTGGTTCTATCCGGGCGTGGCCGAATACGCGGGCCTCCTGGAACGGCACGGCCTGGAAGTGACCTATGCGCTTTTGTTCGACCGGCCAACGCCGCTGGAGGATGGCGAGCACGGCCTGCGCACCTGGCTGGAAATGTTCGGCGGCCGCATGACGGGAAAGCTGCCGGTGGAGGAGCGCGAGCGCCTGGTGGAAGAGATCGAGCGCCAGGCACGCAGTAGACTGTTCAAGGATGGCCAGTGGGTGATGGACTACCGGCGATTGCGGATCGTGGCACGGGCTGCCTGATTGCCGAGAGCGAATCGAGATGGGATACCGTGTCCATGTTCCAGCGCTGCGTGACGAACCGGAATGACGGCGTGAATGTCTCCTGCCTCATGCAGTGATATTCTCAAGCTGCCGTCAAGTGGTGACAGTATTATGGAGCTAAGACACACTTCCCATTTTATCTATGCGAACTTGACGCGCGAGGACGGCGGGCGTATGGTTCTCGCGGAGAGATAGAGTTGCAATCGGAAATGGTGGCATGATTCAGCCAGCCGATAGGAAGGAAGCCCGGCAGAGAGCTCAGTCCCCCGATGGCGTCGTTTTTGTTAGCGACCAAAGCGCGAGCGAACTCCGTCAAACTTGAGACACTTGCCCCACTTGCGGCGATACGCTGCCAGCGTTGCCCGCTCCTTCTGCTTTCTTCCCTCGTCATGTGCGTCGCTTCGAACACGAAAAGAGCGCCGCGAGCGCAGCGAACTAGCAAGGCATCTCACCGCTTACAAGGAGCTCTCGGATGAAAAGACTTAACCTCGCCCTTTTGGTCGTTGAGAATAATGATTATCAAGCCGAGCAAACCATCTCGGCGAAACAAGCGGCGCACGAATGCGAGGTTGACCTTCAAGTCATACAAACGGAGCACGACGCGGTCGTGCAGAGCCAGCAAGTCCTTAAGCTCCTCTATAGCCCTGAGGAGACTCGCCCTAACGGGATTTTCTTCGAACCGGTGGGGACACCGCTCGCGCAACCCGCGAAAATCGCGGCCGCGTCTGGGGTGGGCTGGGTAGTGTTGAACCGGGAGGTCGACTATCTGGGCGAACTTCGCCGCCAGTACTCGACCACGCCGATTTTCTCCATCACCACCAATCATGAAGAGGTCGGCCGCATCCAGGGTGAGCAGATCGCACACCTGCTCCCCCATGGAGGCGCAGTGCTTTATATCCATGGACCCTCCGACAACAAAGCCGCTGTCCGGCGCGCTACCGCCATGCAGGCGGCGAAACCGGCTGACGTCGAAGTGCGCGTGTTGAAAGGACTCTGGACGGAGGAGAGCGCCTACAATGCCGTGGGTTCCTGGCTCAAGCTCAATGTCGCTAAAGACGTGACATTCGGACTTGTGGCAGGACAAAATGACGCCATGGCTCTTGGCGCGCGCCGGGCATTTCAGGAACTCACCACGGGAGCCGAACAGGAACGTTGGTTGAGCTTGCCGTACATCGGCTGCGACGGTCTCCGCAACACCGGGCAGGCTTATGTTCAGCGTGGTCTTCTTGCAGCCACGGTTGTCATTCCTGCCAACGCGGGCCAGGCGATCAAGGCGATGGTTACATCGTTGAGAACAGGACAACAGCCACCAGAGTGCATCTTCACGAGCGCAATCTCATTCCCGCAGGTTGCGTCGCTCAAGCCCAAGCCGTAGCACGCTATCATTATCTACTTGCTCCTCGAAATTTTTCCCACGTGAGTAGCAGCAGGCCTGTGGACCGCCCGAGGAGCGGCGCGGCCGGTGCCGGTGTCTTAATTATCGATTTGTCTCCGGCGCGGCGCCCGACTGCAACCCTCATTGTTCTGGATCCCCGCAACAGCCTGTTGGTAGCTGAACCCTTGTGGCATGGGCGAAAACGCCACTATAGGTGGAGTAGGGCTTTACAGGGGCAGGGGGGCATGTTAGTCTTAGCTCCCGTACCGCCATCTTAGCGCCAGGCGGCTGGGCCTCTGAACGAGAACCTGCCAAACGTGTTTGCTTTCTGTCTGTTACGGGCGAAAGCATCGCTGGAAAACCCCTCCCCTCGAGGAAAGGAAAGTCGTCTCTCTTCGCGCGGAAGAACTGTGGCCATTCTGCAAAATCGCGCCGGAGTGCGATTGGGAGTGACGTTGCGCGCCGGGTTTGGGGATTAAGGTAAACCGCGAAGTGGAAGTTCACGACAAAAGGGGACATCTTGCTTAAGCTCCGAAAAGTGGAAATTGTAGGTTTCAAGTCCTTCTGCGAGCGGACCGTGGTCACGTTCAGCGGAATGGGCAGCACCTGCATCGTCGGGCCGAATGGCTGCGGGAAATCCAACGTCGTGGACGCCATCAGTTGGGTGCTTGGCGAGCAAAGCCACAAGACCCTGCGCGCGGAACGCATGGCGGATTGCATTTTCAACGGTACAACCAAGCGCCCGCCCATGGGCATGGCCGAAGTCATCATCACCATGGAAGATCCGGAACTCGCCGAAGCAGCGCGATTCGTCCTGGAGGCGGAGGAAGAGGCTGAGAAGGAAAACCTCGCCGCGGACAGCACGGAGAGCGCAATGGCCGCGGAAACCCAAATGCCAGTCGGCGAAGAGGCTCTTGCCGCAGATGAGCTGGGCCTGGAAACGACCCTCCCAGCCGAGCCCTCACAGGAAGCAGGGGAAGCGGGATTCAGGGGCAAGCACAAGAAAAGGGCGGAAAAACCCACGCTGGTGAGCAAACCCGGCGAAGTCGTCGTCAGCCGCAGGCTCTATCGCAGCGGCCAAAGCGAATACCTTATCAACGGCCGCGTGGCCCGCTTGCGCGACATCCAGGAAATGTTCATGGGCGTGGGCCTGGGACCGGACTCCTACGCCATCATCGAACAGGGGCGCATCGGCCTGATTCTCGCCACGAAACCCATGGAGCGCCGCGCCATCATCGAAGAAGCCGCGGGCGTGACCAAATTCAAAACCAAGAAGCGGCTGAGCGAGGCCAAGCTGGAATCCTCCAAGCTGAACCTCGCGCGCGTCAACGACATTGTCGTGGAAGTCGAAAAACAGTTGGGCTCGCTGAAGCGGCAAGCCTCCAAAGCCCGCCGCTATTCGGAGATTCGCGAGCAGATGCGCGGAATTGTTCGCCAGATGCTGGCGGGAAAAGCGCGCGAACTCGATGGTGAAGCGGAACGCCTGGGCGGGCGGCTGGCGGAATTGACCGCGGCGGAAACGCAGCAGGCGCAATCCATTCACGAGCAGGAAGCGGAGCAGGATCGCCTGAACCAGAGGATTTACTCGCTGGACGCGGAAATCCGCCAGAATCAGAATGTACTGAATCACACGGCCCTGGAAGTAGACCGCAACGAAAACCGCATTGTGTTTAACCAGACGCGCAGCGCGGAATTGACCGGCCGCAACGAGCAGATCGCCGCGGAACGCCACGCCATCACCACGCAAACTTCCGAGTGGGAAGCGCGAAACGTCGCGCAGCAGCAAGTCGTGGAAAATGTCCGCACGGAGTCCGTCACCGTGCACGCGCGCGTGGAAGACCTGACGGCGCGTGCCTCCTTCCGCACAACGCAAATCGCGGAAGCGGAAGCGCGTGTTGAGGCGCTGCGCCGGGCCGCGATGCAAGCGAGTGACAGCTTGCTTTGGCTGCACGGCGAGCAGAAGCAGGCAGAGGAAGCGCTGGTCCATCAAAGCGAGTCGCTGCGCAAGCTGGAAGAGCGCGAGGGCACGTTGCTCGAATCCTCCATCCAGGTGCGCGATGATGCGGAACGCGCGGCCCAGGACTGGCAGAATGCCATGAACCAATTGGGTGGGCTACAGCGCAAGGCCGTGGAACTCCAGGCCCGCATGATCGAATTGCGCAAGAACCGCGAGGCGACCGGCAAACAGGCGGATGCCCTGCGCGACTCCCTGGCCGGCGTGCGCGCGCGCCACTCCACGCTGACGCAAATCCTGAATGATCACTCCTACACCGGCGAGGCCGTGCAGAAACTTTTCGCAGCCAACGAGCGCCACGGCGGCGGGGATTTCCGCGCCGTCGGCGTGCTGGCGGATTACGCGGAGGTGCAGGAACAACACGAAGCTGCATTCGAGCAGTACATGCGCGATGAGCTGGAATACGTTGTGGTGGAAACCTACGATCACGCCCGCGCCGGCGTTTCGCTGCTGCGCAATGAAGTGGGCGGCCGCGCCACCTTCTTTGTCGATTCGTTGCGCAACTTGAAACTCGACGAGTACGAGCCCATCGTGCATTTCCGGCCGGAGGACGGCGTGATCTCGCGGCTGGACAAGTTAGTGGAGTTTCGCGATCCGCTGGGGCCCGCCGCGAAGCAGTTCCTGCCGCGCTTGCGTTCGGGCTATCTGACAGACAGCGCCGTTGCCGCAGAGAAACTGGCGCGCGAGTACCCGCAATATGCTTTCGTCACGCCCGAGGGCACTTGCTACCAGGGCCGCATGGTCACGGGCGGCAAACCGGACGATGCCGGGCCGCTTGGAATGAAACGCGAACTGCGCGCCATGGATGCGGAAGTGAGGCATCTGGAGCACCAGACGGGCGTGATTCAGGCGGCACTTGAAACCATCACCGTGGAATTGCGCACCTCCGAACAGGCTAACGACGAGCTATCGGCGCAACAACGCGAGGCGGAGCGCAACCTTTTCGCCACCAAGCACCGTCACGAGCAGATGCAAAGCGAACTGGCCCGGCTGGGATTGGACCTGACCGTCTGCCAAGGCGAACTGGCGCGGGTGCGCAAGGAAATCGATACCGTGCAGCAGCGCGCGGAACGCGCCAAGCTCCAGCATGAAACCGCGGCGACCTCGCGGGCCGAGGCGGAAGCCGAAAGCGCGCGCCTGGCCGAAGAGGTTGTGCAGCTTCGCGTCAGAGTGCAGGTCGAACAGGAAGAATTAGCCACCGCCAGGGCGGAACTTGCCGCCATGAACGAGCGCATGGCCTCCGTGGAGGCAATTGCCCAACGCCTGCAAGAAGAGAGGAGCGATCTGGAACGCCGCGAGGCGGCTCTGCGGCAGCAGGAAGCGTCCATCAGCGAAGAGACCGCGGCAATGGCCCGGCAAACGGAAGACTTAACGCGGCAATTAGAAGCGTTGCGTACCGAAAAAACGCGCCTGGAAGAAAACCAGAAGCAGCTGGAGCAGGAATGGGAGGAAGGCCGCACGCGTGTGACGCAGGCCGAAGATCACCTGCGCCTGGCGCGGCAAACGCTGCAGGAGATGCGCGAGGAGCGCGGCCGTTTTGAAGTGGACAAGGCGCGCAACGATTCCGACCGCCAGCACTTGCGCGAAACTTGCCTCGCCGAGGTGAACGCGCAGCCCGAGGACTTGATTGCTTCTGAAACCGCTTTCATGTCCGGCGAAGAGCTGGCTCTGGCCGAAGCGAACTACCGCGAAATGAAGCAGCGCATCGAGAACATGGGCGCCGTAAACATGATGGCGCTGGAAGAGTTCAACGAGTGCGAGCAGCGGTTCACCTTCCTGACCCGCGAGCGCGATGATCTGCTGCAGTCCATCGCCGATACCCAACAAGCCATCAAGGAACTCGACGTCATCACCAAGGAAAAATTCGAGCAAGCCTTCGCGGCCATCAACAGCAACTTCTCTACCGCCTTTCACACCATTTTTGGCGGCGGCATGGCGGAGATGCGCTTGACGGAACCGGACAGCTCCGGCGAGGCAGGCATTGACATTGTGGCCTCGCCGCCGGGCAAGCGCTTGCAAAACGTTTTGCTGCTTTCGGGCGGCGAGAAGGCCATGACCGCGCTGGCGCTGCTCATCGCCATCTTCCGTTACCAGCCAAGCCCCTTTTGCATCCTCGACGAAGTCGATGCGCCACTCGACGAAGCGAACGTCGGGCGGTTCACGCACTTGATCGGCGACATGAGCGCGCAGACGCAATTCATCATTGTCACCCACAACCGCAAGACCATGGAGACCAGCAGCGTCCTCTACGGTGTCACGATGCAGGAGCCCGGCGTCTCGAAGCTCGTCAGCGTCCGCTGGGAAGGGGAGGAGGCAGCGCCCACGCGAAGGCAGCGCGCCGCGACCGCAGCTTAAGAAAATTCTCAGTATTGCCGTTTCGGGGCGGAAGTGATTCCGCCCCTTTTGTTTTTCTGCGGCTACCCCGGTTGGCATGGTTGTCTGCAGCAGGGAAACGTGACGGCTAACATTGACATCGGCGCAGGCTGGGATAAAATGCAGGACACTTCTCAGGGGAACCGTTCCGTGAGTGCAACTTCTGCAGTGAAAGTAGTTCGTGAAACCAATTTTCCCGGCCTCGCGCCCGCTGCGCGCGGCAAGGTACGAGACATTTATGACTTGGGCGACCGCCTCTTGATCGTCGCCACCGACCGCTTATCCGCCTTCGATGTGGTGATGCCGACGCCGATTCCGGATAAAGGCCGCGTCCTTACGCAACTCTCGCTGTTCTGGTTCAATCTTCTTGGAGATATCATCCCGCATCACGTGCTCAGCTTGACGGAATTCCCAGCCCTGTTCGACAAGTACCAAGACGACTTGGCGGGGCGCACCATGCTGGTGCGAAAGTCCAAACCTCTGCCGATCGAGTGCGTGGCGCGCGGTTACTTATCCGGCTCCGGCTGGAAGGAGTACCGCGCCTCCGGAAAGATTTGCGGCATTTCCCTGCCGGACGGCTTGCGGGAATCGGACAAGCTCCCCGAGCCGATATTTACGCCCGCGACAAAAGCGGTTACCGGCCACGATGAAAATATCCCCTTTGAGCAAGCGGCGGGAATCCTCGGCGAAGAACTTGCCAAACAGGCGCGCAGCGTCACGCTGGAGCTGTACCGCCGCGCGGTCGCCTACGCCGAACCGCGGGGAATCCTGCTGGCGGACACCAAATTCGAGTTTGGTTTGCTCAACGGCCAGCTCCTCTGGATCGACGAAGCGCTGACACCGGATTCCTCGCGATTCTGGCCTGCCGAGCAATACAAACCCGGTGGCCCACAGCCCTCCTTTGACAAACAGTTTGTGCGCGACTACCTCGAAAGGATCCAGTGGCCAAAAATACCACCCGGGCCAGACCTGCCTCCCGACGTCGTCGCCGCGACGCGTGCCAAATACCGGGAAGCCTACCGGATCCTGGTGGGGCACGAATTGGAGTAGCAAGCCGGCCCCGTCAAAATACGCAAGTCAGCGGAGAGTACGCACGTGAGAGATCAATTGGAAGGGCTTGTGGCGCAAATGGTGGAGCGCGGAATCCTGTTTGAGGAGGCTGTAGGCGAATTTGAGAAGCGTTTCATCAAGCGCGTGCTCGAGCGCACCAACGGCAACCAGTCCCGTGCCGCCGAGGTCCTGGGAATTCACCGCAACACCCTGAGCCGCAAGATGACGGAATACAAGCTGGATCACCGCCGCGGGCGCAGCCGCTAGAGCGAGGCTGGCCCAAACGGCGAGAGCTCGCACGAGACTCACAAGAAAAAAAAGGCCCCGAGTCAAACTCGAGGCCCTTTGGTCCATTTCTCTAAAACATAAATTACTGCGGCTTCGCAGCAGGCTTCCGGACCGGCTTCTTCGGCGCCGCTTTTTCCTTCGGCAGATCGTCGGCACTCACTTTGCCCTTTTCCAGATGGATCATGAATGCGGGATCGGGTTCATAGGAGGTCAGAGTCCCGGTGATGTGCACGAAAGGAGGGGGATCGCTTTTCGGATTGATTTTTCCGGCATCGGGCTGGCCGGGAATTTTAAACTCCATGTTGGCGATGGTTGCCGCTTCAAACTCCGCATCGGTGGTGACGAAAGCGGTCTTGATTACCACCGGGTCCGTTCCGCCGGCCACTTCAATCACCTTGCCGGGAACGTCCGGGAACTCCAGGCCGCACGAGGCCGTCCAGGTAAGCTTGGCCTTGTCGCCGCCGGCCTTCAGATCGGTGAAAACGGAAGCGATGGTCATGGTGCTGCGCGCGGTGTCGAGTTCGGCGCTGCTGGGGAGCTTGTAGCTGGCCGGGCGATCCGGGGAACTCGAGGCAAGCTGCAGCAGCTCGTTCATTTCTGCATCGGTCAGCGAATCGCACACCGTGCCGCCCTGGAAGTTCACCATCACCTTACGCATGTAACCCTTGACCAGCTTGGATTGCTGCTCGGTGGCGCTCTTGGAGCTTGCGGCGCGCGCATAGGCCCAAAGCGAGTCCACAGGCTGCGGCGGAGTCGTGCAGCCATAGGCCTTGCCCAGGTTGTAATTCGCCGTCAGGTCGTCCGGAGTTATCCCCAAGACGATTTTGTAAGATTCCACGGCAGCCGCGCAATCCTTGGCGTCGAGAGCGCCTTTCGCCGCTGTTCCATAGAAAAGGATCATGGACTTCTTCTTCTCTTCGGCAAACTTGGCGTCGTCCACACCGTCCGGCTTGGAAAGCTGGTCGATGATCTTGCCCCCTGCAAGCATGGCATCCCGGGCGGCTTTGGCAGTCTGCGGGTCGGGGCTGGTAATACCGTTGTAGGCATAAGCCCGAACAAAGTATGCCTGATACCTCTCCGTAACGCTGGCCTTGTCGCCGAGAGCAATCTGCTTGTCACAGTACTCAATGGCCTTTGGGAAATTCCTTTGAGAGAAGTAGTTGTTGAAATAAAGGGGATAGATATAGTTCAGAAGAGCCGAACTCGGGTACTTGGCCACGAAGTCGTCCAGCAGCTTGATTTGATCAGCAGGGTTTGTCTGAGCAGCAGCCGCTTGGTAGGCGTTGTACTCCGCCATGGTGTACTTCTGCTGGCTTGCAGCGCCCCCTCCGGTGCCCTGCGCCATCGCCGGAGCCACCGTGATACAGAAGAGGCAGAGCGCCCCAAGCACTGCAAGGCTTGCCATCCTACGTGTAGCGTTCATTCCCTTATCTCCTCGCTGCAACCAATGAACTGAAATCACACCATCCGGCGGCAATCAACGGCGCTCACCGGAAACCTTAAATTTCCCCGCGAACTGACAATGCTCTTTCGGAAGCTGTTGAATTATAGGTGCAGCCGCCTCCCATTCGCAAGTCGCTTCCGGCAGAAAACCGGAAAGGCCCGTGGGCGAACGAAAGCGTTCGCGAACCTTGTGATTCAACCCCGGGGCACCTCCGAGGCAACTGATGCAGAGCGGCATCCTTGGGAATAACATGAGTGTCGCATAAAATGCGTGGCTTGGGCAGGGAGAAATGACATGGCCAATATAAGCACGGCAAATAGCGGCGCCGACGCGGAAAAACCGCTGGCGGGGGGAGTCGCCCTCGTTACCGGAGGCGGCCGCGGCATCGGCAAGGCCATCGCGCAGCGGCTGGCACAACTGGGCGCTGCGGTGAGCATCTGCGGGCGCAATGAGGGGTCGCTCATGAGCACCGCGCAAGAACTGCGGGCGTTGGGGGTCCGCGTGCACGCGCAGACCGCCGACGTGACCAGGACCGGCGATATTGTCCCGCTGGTGGAATCCACGGAGAAAGAGCTGGGGCCCATCACCATCCTGGTGAACAATGCCGGCATTGGCGGCTTCGGTCCCGTCCACGAAAAGAGCGAAGAAGAGTGGGACCGCGTCCTCAACACGAACCTGAAGAGCGTCTTCCTCGTTTCGCGGGCCGTGGTGCCTGCGATGATCCGACGCGGCGGCGGGGACATCATCAATATCAGTTCCCTGGCTGGAAAAAATACCTTTCCGGGCGGCGGAATTTACTGCGCGTCAAAGTGGGGCTTGCAAGGCTTGACCGGCTGCATGGCGGAGGACTGGCGCGGCTATGGGATCCGCGTGAGCGTCATTTGTCCAGGAAGCGTGGCGACGGAATTCTCCGGGGGCGGGCCGAAGGACCCGAAAAAAGTCCTGGCCGCCCGGGACGTGGCCCACGCCGTGGGCATGGTGGCGGTGCAAGGTCCGCAGAGTTTCATCAGCGAAGTGCACCTGCGCCCGGTGAGGAAGCCCTAGGCGCGCAGGCGGGGGACATTTTCGTCTTGACAATAGTCGTAACAACGACTATGCTCTGGACATGAATTCCCGCAGCCATGCCTCCTGCCCCGGCGTCCCTCTCGAGGATCACATCTTCGTCGCCATCCTCAAGACCGCCGATGCCCTTTCTCAGGAAGCCGAGCAACTCATTAAATCCGCCGGCTTGACCATGGCCCAGTACAACGTCCTGCGCATTTTGCGCGGCGCGGAGCCCGCAGGGCTTCTCTGCCGCGGCATCAGCGAGCGCATGATTTCGCGCGACCCGGACATCACGCGCCTCCTCGACCGCATGGAGAGTCACGGCTGGATCACGCGCCACCGCGAGAAAGAGGACCGGCGCGTCGTGAAAACGCGCATTACGGAAGAAGGCCTGTCGGCACTGAAGAAACTGGATCAGCCCGTCCGGGACTTGCACAAACGCCAATTTCGCCACATGGGCACCCCCCAGCTAAAGACCCTGGCCAAGTTGCTGGCGGAAGTGGAAAAGCGTGAACCCGCCTAGTGCCGTTCCAACATTTGCGGCCAGATGACGGTCCAAGCATCTGACGCGAACAGGTAGAGAGTGTTCTCGAAAGGATTTGCTGAAACAAGTTGGAACGGCACTAGCAAGCTGGCGCATGCTAAAGACAATTTTCGCAGCCAACAAAAAAGGAGAAAGAACAATGAACTTGAATTTCTATCGGTTAGCAGTGACCGCAGGTCTGGCGGCAGCGCTGGCGTTGCCCGCAAGCGCGGGTACGAGCACCTGGCAGATCGATCCGCAGCACTCTTCGGCGCAGTTTGCCGTGACCCACTTGATGATCTCGACGGTGCGCGGCGAGTTTCACGGCGTAAAGGGAACGGTCGTCCTGGATGATCAGGACATCACCAAGTCCACTGTGAATGTCACCATCGACGCCACTTCCGTGGACACCCGCGAGCCCGATCGCGACAAGCACCTCAAAAGCCCCGATTTCCTGGATGTGGCCAAATATCCTACCCTCACCTTCAAATCCACCAAGGTGGAGCAAGTCTCCCCCGGCGAATTGAAGGTGACCGGCGACCTTACCATCCGCGGCGTTACCAGGCAGGTGGTACTGAATGTGGACGGCCCGAAGACTCCCATCAAGGATCCTTGGGGACTCCAGCGCTCGGCCGTTTCCGCTACCACCAAGATCAACCGGCAAGACTTCGGCGTGAGCTGGAACAAGACCCTCGATTCCGGCGGGGTTGTAGTGAGCGACGATGTGCGCATCACCCTGGATGTGGAGATGATAATTCCGCCGGCAGGCAAGTAAAACGCGCCAGCACTGGGCTGGATCACAAAGTATTGGCGAGCGGCGCAAAACCGCCGCCCGCCGCAATCCCGGCTTTAAAATCCTTAGGAGAAAATAAATGTATAAGCCAGCAGCTACACAGTATCCCGTCCATGAATTGATTCGCGAACGCTGGAGCCCGCGCGCTTTCTCGGACAAAGCGGTTTCACCGGAAAGTCTCCGGAGTTTGTTTGAAGCCGCGCGTTGGGCGGCCTCCAGCAATAACGAGCAGCCGTGGGCATTTCTGGTTGGAGCTAAGGGAGACGGTGACACCTTCAAAAAAATCCTCGGCACGCTCGTGGAGGCCAACCAAACCTGGGCAAAGCACGCGCCCGTGCTGGCCATCGCCGTCTCAGAGCTTGCGTTTGCGAAGAGTGGGCATTCCAACCGTAACGCCTTCTACGATACGGGCGCGGCGGTCTCGCAATTGACCGCGGAAGCCACTTCGCGCGGGTTATTCGTGCATCAAATGGCGGGATTCGATCCCCACAAGGCCATCGAAAACTTCGCGATTCCGAGTGGATGGGAGCCGATTGCCGCGTTCGCCATCGGCTATGCGGGCGACCCGCAAACACTTCCGGAATCGTTGCGCGAGCGCGAGTTGGCGCCAGGGACGCGCAAGCCTTTGCACGAATTTGTCATGAGCGGGCAATGGGGACAGGCCGCACCCTTTGCGCAGAAATAATCAAGTCGGAGAATTCACGCCACCATGCAGGGAACGCTCAGGGGATGAGCGTACCGTTAACTATAGCCGCGGCAGAACGATGCCGCCTTGCGCCTGATATTTCCCTTTTTTGTCCTTGTAGCTGACTTCGCAGTCTTCGTCGCTCTGAAAAAAAATCACCTGGCACAGGCCTTCGTTGGCGTAGATTTTCGCGGGCAGCGGCGTGGTATTGCTGATCTCCAGGGTTACAAAGCCTTCCCACTCCGGCTCGAACGGCGTGACATTCACGATGATGCCGCAGCGCGCGTACGTGGATTTGCCCAGGCAGATCGTCAGCACATTGCGCGGGATGCGGAAATACTCCACGGACCGCGCCAGGGCGAATGAGTTGGGCGGAATGATGCAGACGTCGCCCTTGTAATCCACCAGCGAACGCGGGTCGAAATGCTTCGGATCGACGGTCGTCGAGTTCACATTGGTGAAAATGCGGAACTCGTCCGCCACCCGGATGTCGTACCCATACGAGGAGACGCCGTAGCTGATGACGCCGTCCCGCATCTGCCGGTCAGTAAACGGCTCGATCATCTTGTGCTCCAGCGCCATCTTGCGAATCCAACGGTCGGGTTTAACGGACATCCACTCCTCCTCACACAGATCGGAAAAAATTGTGTTCTTGAAAGGTACGAGTCTATTCGAGCGAACACGTCTTGACAACCTGCGCAGCACCCAATAGCATCGGGCCACGTAGAGCCGGAGGCCGGCGTGATCAAGCTCGATATCGTAAACGCAGTGGTAGGCAAGACCAACATCAGTCGCACCAAAGCGGAACAAGCCGTGGAAACGGTGTTTGAATCGCTGAAGGGCGCCCTGGGCCGGGGTCAACGCATCGAATTGCGCAAGTTTGGCGTATTCAGTGTGAAGCCGCGCAAGACCGGCATTGGGCGGAATCCTCGCACGGGAGAAGAGGTCAGCATTCCTCCCGGCAAAGCGGTGCGCTTCAAGCCCGGCAAAGAATTGCAGGGCCTGGAAGACACCGCTGCAGGTGCGGCCAAGTAAAATTTCGTGACCCTACCGGAAACAGAGCAGCGCGCTCCCGCTCTTCTGGGTGCCAATGCTTGGCGGGATTTGGCCGCGTACGGGCCTTATAACGCAGTACGTCCGCCGCTGCCCACAACGCGTTCCCTCATCCTTGCGGCGTTTCTATTTTTCCTGACACTGATCCCGAGTTTGCTCGCGGGTACGCATTTCGCGGCTGCCTATGCGCACAATCAGGCTGCTTCGCTTGACGCCTTCCTGCTGACGTTCACTCTCGCCTATCGCCACCCCGCCGCGCTTCTGACTGGTCTTCCCTTCGCTGCAACGCTGCTGGCCATCCTGTTGGCGCACGAATTGGGGCATTACTTCGCCTGCCGGTACCACCACATTCGCTCGAGCTACCCGATGTTTATTCCTGCGCCTACGCTAATTGGAACTTTCGGCGCGTTCATCCTGATTCGTTCGCCGATACGTTCCGCGCGCGCTCTCTTCGATGTCGGCGCTTCCGGGCCAATCGTGGGCTTCCTCCTGGCGATTCCCGCGATGGCGTACGGCGTGCTCCACGCCAAGGTGATTCCGGCGCTCGCGAGTGCTGGCAACGCCGACTTGGTTTTCGGCGTGCCTGGGGTGATGCGGATGATCTCCGCGGTGCTTCAACCGAATGTCCATGCGGGAGATTTGATTTTGCATCCCGTGGGTCGCGCCGCCTGGGTCGGGCTCTTTGCCACGGCGTTGAATTTGCTACCGGTGGGGCAACTCGATGGCGGACACATTCTGCGCTCAGTCAGCCCGCGGCTTCATGGCATCGTTTCGCTGATTTTGCCGCTCGTTTTGGTGCCAATGGGGTTTTTCCTGTGGAGGGGTTGGCTGATCTGGGCCGCACTCTTGTTTGGCGTGCGCTACTTCCGCGCTGCCCCCATTTACGATCCCACGCCGCTGGATCACAACCGCAGATTTGGCGCGCTCCTGGCGCTGCTCGTCTTTCTGCTGTGTTTCATGGCGAATCCGCTGTAGTTGTAGCTCCTTGGCTCACCGCCTTGGTCTTCCCGGAGCCGCCGCACCCCACCGCGTTCCATGGCGGAGATGCACTAGAGTCCTGAATCATACGTTCGCCTAAGAATCGAAATTGTCATTCCGATCGAAGCGAGGGATCTGTTTTTCGCTTGAATGTTGAAAACAAAAGCAGATTCCTCGGGCCCCGCGCAGCGCGTGTCCCTGGAATGACATGGAGGGTTGCGACGATTAACAGGTAACTCTGACTCAAGACAATAGTAGCCGCTCTGGCTACCGGCAGTTGCACATCGAAACCAGAAAGGTAGCTGTCATCCTACGGCTGAGCCGGCTGTAAGACACCCGAAGCTTGCCCCGTGGGCGTCGTGGGCTTTTTGCGTCTTGGATGTTTTCTGCTTGGGACCCCTGTTCCTTTCCCAGTTTGCTGCGAGACTTGCTCCTCAGGCTTAAATGGCGATCCCAGGCCGGAACCGATTCGCCTTAGAACCAATATGCTGTCCCCGTCCCCGAGAACCAGCTTAACTTCGTCCTTACTTAACCATTGAACGACGGCGGGCGTGACATCTTGATCCAGGAACTGGAAATGCAGGGACCATGAAGTAGGATCCCTCGTGTCTACTGTGTACGTCCCCTTAGATTCCAACTGGTCGAACACACCTTTCTGAAATTCATTTTCACCGAAGAAGATTCTTTGTGGGTAGAGCTCGAGCGGGGTTTCATCCGATTGTTCCTCCTCCTCAAGAATCGCCCATGATCCTTGCAGTCCGGTGGCCGGAATCTGAGAAGCGATTTCCGCAGCCACATTCCGATCAAGTTGGTCTTTTCGGGCTGCGTATTCGGTTCGCCTCGCTGCGTCGGCGAGATCGCTGAAGATCGACAAACGCAACGGTGCTGTTAAGGTTAAGCAATGGACCGCGCCTTGTGCCTTCGCTGCCTCCGTGGCTTCGATGGTGACAATTTCGGTCTTGGGACCAAACGCGGCCCCAATCTGAATCAAGGCTGAGGACTGTATGTCCGTCTCATAATCCTTATAGGATGGAACCAGAACCTGTCTGTACCCGTCGGTGCCTACCCGTACCAACGCATTTAACACAGTCGGATAGTAGGTATGGCCGTTCGCGGGAATTCTTGGGAATGGCGAAGGGACTGGCACCACTTCATACCCGAGGCGCCTGAGCCGTTCGGCATCCAATTCCATGGCAAGCTCGGCGTTCAGGGCTAAATCGCGTTCAGAGTTGCTCAATTTGCTCCAATACTCTGCCGCGAAAGGTTTTGAAAGGTCGTACGAAGCTAGCAGGATACGTTTGCCGCCAACTGGGAGAGCGAACATATCGATGTGCTCGATGACTGGACCCGGCAGAGGATCAAGGAAAGTAACATTCTTACAGCCGCCGATTTTCTCGAGTTCCTGGTCAAGATTGGTGTTTTGATCCTTATTACGAGAGAGGAGCCCCCGCGTTGTAAGGCATCGGCCATCTTCCAACTTGAGAAGATTTCCTCCGTCGAGTGCAACTCCCGAGCTTTTGTAATTAAAATCAGGAGTTGCGAGGACCGCATCAGCAATATCGACTGCAGAATTATCGTCGTTGAATCGTTGTGGAGAGGCTTCGCTCACAATCTGGGAATACTCTCGAAGGAGATAAATTTTATCGTCGATGGCGGAAACCACAGCTTTGTGAGCGTCCGGTGTCGACTCTTGAGAAAAGTCGTCTGGCTGATCTTCCTGTTGTCGAGTTTCGAGCAACTTTAGTCGGGCTGTCTCCAATTCTTGAAGCGTCGCTCGTTTGCCCTCTTCCGCTCGAATATCGAAATACCGCCAGTGTACGACGTATGCCGAATCCCCGATTGCCTCAATTTGCGGCCCGAAATCACGGATCCATGCACCGTCATGGGGTACAACTTTCATGCGAACTCGATCGGTCCTAAACAGCTCGCATATCTGAAATTCCTCACATCTTTGATACACGGCACTCTTAGTGGTTTCGTCTGGAGCCAACAACAAGACCGGCCCGAATTTAGCCGTTTCACGGACAATATTCATCTGAATCTCAAGTAGATGTTTCTCTACGTTGAGCTCTGGGTCGGAATTACCTACCAGTCCCTCTCTCACGTGTCGGCGGTGCTCCACACGAGGACCTAGCGCTTCGAGCGACACCATTACAACGTCGCTCGCCTGATATTGCGCCGGAGCCGGCGCGGTTTGAGCGCGTGAACCGGCGGCGGGAAGAAGGAAGAGAAACAAAAGGATAGGAAAGCAGGACGACCCTGTACGATTTTTACTTTTAATCATGCAACTTCTCCGTTCATCAACACTCGTAGTGCAGAAAACCGATCATATGGCAAATGGCTTGAGCCGCGATGTCTCGAAACTGCGTTTTGACACAGCGAATGCCCAGTGTCTATGCGACTATTTCGAGCTGGCGCATTCTGGCGCACTAGATTCGTGCCCCTCGACCACATGCCTTAGGTTTCACTACACTGGCATGCGACCGCGAAACTCGACTCCAACAACTCCGTCAGTCATTTTACCCAAATCGCACGCAGTCTGTGATGGGAACTGGATGTTTGGCCTAAGCGATCACAGCAGCGTGAGCGGATCCATATCCACGAGCACGGCGGTTTGCGGGATTTCATGCGCGTCGCAAAATGCCAGCGCGCCAGTGAGCACCTTCGTCAACAGCGTACGCTTTGGCGACTTCAGCAGAAATTGGAAGCGGTGCTCCTTTTTCAGGCGTGCGAGTGGGGCCGAAGCCGGCCCTAGGATACGCAGGCCTTTCCCATCCTGCGGCGAAAAATATTCCGAAAGCTGGCGCGACCACCGGATCACATTTTCGAGTTTCGCGTCGCGGATAATCACGTTCGCCAGCGACACGAACGGCGGATAGGCCATCATCCGGCGGAAATGCAACTCGCGCTCGAAGAACGACAGATAATCCTGGCGCACCGCATCCTGAATCGCATAATGCTCCGGGTAGTACGTCTGAATGAGCACGCGGCCGGGCAGATCGCCCCGCCCCGCGCGTCCCGCCACCTGCGTGAGCAACTGGAAAGTGCGTTCCGCGGCGCGAAAGTCGGGCAGGCTCAGTCCGGAATCCGCGGAGATTACGCCGACGAGCGTGACGCGCTGGAAGTCGTGCCCTTTGGCGAGCATTTGCGTGCCCACCAGAATATCCAGCGCGCCGCCGGCGAACGCGCCCAGAGTTTCCTGGTATTGCCGCTTGGTGCGCGCTGTGTCGCGGTCCAGCCGCGCAATCCGCGCGCCGGGAAATTCCTTGCGCAAACGTTCTTCCAGGTGCTCGGAGCCTTCGCCGAAAAAATAGACGTACTTCGAGCCGCACTTCGGGCACACCTTCGGCACGGGCTGCGTCGCGCCGCAATAGTGGCATTCCAGGCGGTTGCGGCTTTTGTGATAGGTCATCGAGATGCTGCAGTTGGCGCACTGCACGGAAGCGCCGCAACTTCGGCAGAGCACGGACCAGGAGTAGCCGCGCCGGTTAATCAGAATGAGAATTTGCGTCTGAAACGAGAGGCACTCGGCAATTCCCGCGTGCAGCACTTGCGAAATGGGACTCGCCTCGTGAGTCTGCTGGAATTCCTGGCGCAGATCGACAATCTCCACGGCAGCCAGCGAGCGATTCTCCACCCGCTCGGCCAGAGTGAGCAGTTCGTACTTTCCGTTGACGGCGTGATGGTAGGTCTCCAGGGAAGGCGTGGCGGAACCTAAGAGTGCCACGGCATTTTCGAGCTTGGCACGCACGATGGCGACGTCGCGCCCATGGTATCTGGGCGTCTCTTCCTGCTTGTAGCTGTTTTCCTGCTCCTCATCCACGATCAGCAAGCCCAGATTTTCGAGCGGCGCGAAAACCGCCGACCGGGTGCCCACGACGACGCGTGCCTGGCCATTGCGCACGCGCCACCACTCGCGCGCGCGTTCCACGTCGCTGAGGGCTGAGTGCAGCACCGCGACGCCCTCAAAGCTTGCCCCAAACCACGCGCGGCATTGCCGCCCAATCCACAGCGTCAGCGCAATTTCCGGCACAAGAATCAGCGCGGTCTTTCCACGCGCCAGCGTGTCCTGCACGGCGCGCAAGTACACTTCCGTCTTGCCGCTGCCCGTGACGCCGTGCAGGAGTTGCACGCCAAATTCGCCCAACTCGAAACGCGCGCGGATGGCGCCGAGCGCGCGCTCCTGGGCTTCATTCAACGAATGCGCCGGCGGCAGGTAGCCGGAATCGAACGGATCTTCGGCGGGATCGATCGGCTCTTCCCAGCTTTCGAGCAGCCCCTCCCGCAGCAGCCGCTCAATCACCGCGCGAGACAATTGTGAGAGCTTCATAAGCTGCGGCAATAGTAGCGGGCCGCGCTCGGTTTGCAACAGCGCGCGCAGCTGCTCCTCCTTCTCGTTGCGCGGCTTTTCTTCCGCGCCCGCGCCCTTCCACGCGATAACGCGTTGCGTCTTCCGCTTGCGTCCTTGCAGCGTCTCCTGAATTTGCAGATAGCCGCGCCGCTGCAAGCGTTGCAGGCCTTCAGGCGGAATTTCCAGCTTGGCCGCCGGGCCAACCTGCCATGTTCCCTTTTTTTCGAGGAGTCTTTGCAGCAACGCCGTCTCGTCATCGCCGAGATCCGTTAGAACTGCTTTGTGCTGAAATTTCTCCGCCAGCGCGCGGCCCGCTTCCGTAAGTACAATTTCGCGGCGCGCCGACAGCTCCGTAACCGGCGGCATCATCGCCCGGAACACTTCGCCAATCGGCGCAAGGTAGTAGCCCGCGATCCACCGGCCCAGTTCCAAGAGCTTTGGCGTCAGCGCCGGCACAAGATTGAGCAGCTTGCCCACCTCGCGGATGGTTGCGCCTTTGGGCGGTGTGTCCGTCAGTTCGAGGACCACGCCAACCATTGATTTTTTGCGGAACGGCACCAGCACGCGCGAGCCGGGCTGCAATTGCGCGCGAAGCGTCTGCGGCACGCCATAGGTGAATTTCGTGCGCAGAGGAACAGGCAAAGCTACATTGCAGTAGGAAGCAGACATCCCGCGTGTAGTTTAGCAGTAGTGGCCGGGTGGCATAAGCCACGCGGCCCTGCGGCGGGGCGAACTGGAGGATTTTCAGCGGCTAATCAGGATGATCCCCGCAAAAATAGAAAAAATGCCGACCCACTGCAGGCGCGACACCGGCTCGCGAAGTATGAGCGCGGCGAGCCCCACGGTCACCGCGCCGTAAAGCGAAGCGAGCACGCTTACCACGGAAACCTGTTCGAGCTGCATGCCCAGATTATTGAACACGTATGCGCTGGTATCGAGTATCCCCACGCCCAGAATCCAGGGCGAGTCTTTCTTCGACGGCGGCGCCAGAGAGCTTCCCGCCATCAGCATCACGAGCGCGGCAAAAGAAAAACTCGTCAATCGAATGATCCAGACCGTAGGCGCTCCCCCGAGCAACGGCACCACGCGAATCCCCAGCAGCCAGAACATCACGCCAAACGCCACCGCGGCCAGCAATGCCCAGCTCACACCCAGTCGCCTCTTCGCCGGTTGCGTGGCGGCATCGATTGTGTTCGCATCGCCCGGCAAAGTTTCGCCGCGCGCCACCAGGATGACTCCGACGATCGCCAGCGCCATGCCCACGAGTCGCGCCAGGGTCAACCGCTCTCCGGTCAAGACAGAAAGCAACAGTGTCAGCACGGGATAGCTGGCGGAGAGCGGCGCCACGATGGACATCTTGCCAATTTCAAAGGAACGGTAGAGCGCCATCGTGCCCGAAGCATTGAGCAGGCCCACCAGAATTCCCCAGGCCCACGGCCGCCAGCCGGAACCGTCCGCGAGATGTCCCCACCCGCCGAGCCAGCGCATCGTCAGCGTCAACAGGATGAATCCCGTCAACTGCATATAGAGCATCGTGCGCAGCATGCCGATCTTCCGCGTGGCGAAACGCGCAAACAGGTCGGCGCTTCCCCAGGTGAGCGCGGTCAGGAGGCCGTAGAAGATTCCCATGATGAATTAGGAAAGCATCTCCGCAAGGAGTGTGCGCTGAGGAGCCGCTATGAACACTAGGCCAATCATATTTCTCAATGTGATTTTGCCTGCTTGCGGCGGGAAATGCAGGGAAATATCTTGCATCATGCTATGACGATTTTGGTTTCTTCGGCGGCTGCAGGCCCAATTCCGCCATCACCTTCTGCAGGTCTTTCCACACTTCGCCCTTCGCGTTGGGATTCCGCAAAAGATACGCGGGATGATAGGTGGCCATGAGCTTGTGGCCGCGCCATTCCAGCCACTGCCCGCGGAATTGCGAAATCCCGCGCGTCGTTTCCAGAAGCGTTTTCGCAGCGACGGCGCCCAGGCACACGATCACCTTTGGCCGGATCACATCGATCTGGCGCAGCAGATACGGCGAGCATGTGGCCACTTCATCCGGTTCCGGCGCGCGATTTTCCGGCGGCCGGCATTTCACCACGTTGCAGATGTAAACGTCCTTACGCTGCAGGCCCATCGCTTCGATCATTTGCGTCAGCAACTTGCCGGCGCGGCCGACAAACGGGATTCCCTGCTGATCTTCGTCGGCGCCCGGACCCTCGCCGATAAACACGAGTTCGGCCTTGTGACTGCCATCCCCAAACACAATTTTGTTGCGGCCCTTGTGCAGCTTGCAACGCGTGCAATCGCCGATGTCTTCGCGAATCTTCAGCAGCGTGTCATCCTTAATCCTATCGACGCTCTCGAAAAGCGTGGGACCCGAAGGCGCGACGACGGGCACGATGCGCGGCGCTGGAGCGATCGCAGCCGCCTTTGGCGGCAACGGCCTGGCGAAGGGCTTGGGCAAAGAATTCTCCTGAAGGGCGGGAGTGGGCACTACAGTTGAATCGGTTGAAACGAAACTCGTGGCTGCGGCCGGAGTGCGATCCCGATAGAACAAGCGAATGCCCAAGTCCTCGTAAAACCGCAGGCGTTCTTCAATTTTCTGTTGCAGGGATTCCGGAGCGCGTTCGGCCATGATCGCTCAGTCGCCGGCCCTATGCGTGGCGGGCTTGCTGTGCAGAACGCCGCGGAGCCGCAAAGCCTCGTCCAGAATGCGCTCGGCCACTTCAGCTTTGCTCATCCGGGGCAGCGGGAGATCGCGGCCATCGCGGGAAAACAGCGTAACTATATTAGTGTCGTGGTCGAAGCCCGCGCCCTCTGCCGTCACGTCGTTTGCGACGATCAGGTCCGCACTTTTCTGCGCGAGCTTCTTTCGCGCGTTCTCCGCGACTTGTTCGGTCTCCGCCGCGAAGCCCACAACAATCCGTTCGCCTTTTTCCTTCGCCAGGGTGGCCAGGATGTCGGTGTTGGGTTCCAGGCGAATCGTCAGGGCTTCCTTGCTGCGTTTGATTTTCGAGCTTGCCGGTTCGGCCGGGCGGTAATCCGCCACCGCCGCCGCGAAAACTGCCATCGAGCAGGCCGGAAAATGCTTCCGTGCGGCAGCCAGCATTTCCTCCGCCGTGCGCACCTCCACGCGCTCCACGCCCTCGGGAGTCGCCAACGCCGTCGGGCCCGCGATCAGAATGACCTTGGCCCCGCGCCGTGCCCCGGCCTCCGCCACCGCATAACCCATCTTTCCCGAAGAGCGATTGGTGATGTAACGCACGGGATCGATGTCCTCGCAGGTGGGTCCGGCGGTAACCAGCAGAGTCTCGCCCGCCAAATCGCGCTTCGCCTGGGCGATTCCCCGCACCGCTTTCAGAATTTCATCGAGTTCCGCCAGGCGCCCCGGCCCGGTCATGCCGCAGGCAAGATACCCGGCATCGGGCTCAACAACGTGCACGCCCCGTGCCTTCAGCGCCGCCAGATTTTCCTGCGTTGCCGCATGCTGCCACATGTTGACGTTCATCGCCGGGGCCACAATCACCGGCGCGGTGGACGCGAGATACAACGTGGAGAGAAAGTCGTCGGCCAGGCCGCGTGCAAATTTCGCGAGCATGTCCGCGGTGGCCGGCGCCACAAGCAGCAGATCCGTGCGCTGCGCCACGGCAATGTGTTCAATGGCGGATTCGAGATTGGCTTCGCCGGTGGAAGACTTGGCGAAAAGATCGGTGATGACTTTCTGGCCGCTCAGGGCTGCAAATGTCAGGGGCGTCACGAACTCGCAGGCCGCGCGCGTCATCACCACCTGGACGATGTGGCCCTCTTGCTGCAAACGGCGCACGAGTTCCGCGGACTTGTAAGCCGCGACTCCGCCGGTGACCCCAAGGGTGATGCGCATGGAATCCTCGCGGGCGCGCTACCTGCGCCGCTTGACGCTTTCCTTTTCCTCGTCGCTCCCAGGCTCGGTGAAGTCGTACTCAATCAAGCCATTGGTGACCTCTTCGCAGGCGATTCGCGTCGCCTTCAGCGTTCGCAGGTTTTCCACCAGCGGCGGTGCGCCCGCCATGATCTGCCGGGCGCGTCGAGCGGCCAGCACAACATAGGCAAACTGGCTCTCCGGAGCTTTGGTTTGCACGGTCATGAGTGTCTTACCCTCCAAACGATGCCAGGACTTGATTCACGCGGTCGCGGCGGCGGGCACTGCCGCAGCGCAGCGCCAGAAGAATCGCCTGGGCTTCGCGGCCGGCACGCTTCACGTCGTCGTTCACCACACAAAAATCGTAAAACTCTTCGCTCGCGGCAATTTCCTCGCGGGCCTGCGCCAGCCGCCGGGCAATTTCCTCGTCGGAGTCCTGGCCGCGGCTGCGCAAGCGCCGTTCCAGTTCCTGCCGCGAGGGCGGCAAAATAAAAATGGCCACGGCTTCCGGCAATGTCTTCTTTACCTGCGCCGCGCCCTGCACGTCAATCTCGAGCACCAGATCCATGCCCCGCGCCCGCGACTCGTCCAGCCATTTCTTAGGCGTGCCGTAGGAATGCTTCCCAAAGACACGCGCATATTCCAGAAAATCACCCCGGGCGACCATGCCGTCGAACTCCGCCTCGGTGACGAAATCATAACATTTTCCAGAGGCCTCGGTCGCCCGCCGGGGCCTCGTGGTGCAGGATATCGAAGGCATCGTGCCCGGCAGCTCCAATATCTTCTGCACCAGCGTCGATTTCCCCGAGCCCGACGGCCCGGACACGATCACGACCAGCGGCGCAACCCCGTTTCCCTCGCTCATTCGATGTTCTGCACCTGTTCCCGCAATTTCTCGATTTCCGCTTTGATCTCCAGCGCGATTCCCGTAATTGCCAGGGCTTCGCTTTCCACGCCGGGCGTCTTGGAAAGCATGGTGTTCGCCTCGCGCTGCATTTCCTGGAGCAGGAAATCGAGTTTCTTGCCGAGTTCGCCGGCGCCGTCCAGCAATTGCGCAAATTGCTGCAGATGGCTGCGCAGGCGGTCTAATTCTTCACTGATATCGCTGCGTTCCGCAAGTAAGGCGGCCTCCTGCGCCAGGCGCGCGGGATCGATGCTGTTGCCGCTGAGCAGATCCCTGAGCCGGGAATCCAGCCGGCGCGCGAAGGCCGGCCTCAAAGTTTCCACCAGGCCGCGCACCCGCTCCACCAGCGTGCCGATGCGCATCGTGCGTTCGCGGAGTTCCTCGCTCAGATGGCGCCCCTCGGCGCGCCGCATCTCGTCCATCTTGCCGAGAGCTTCGCGGAGTTGCGTCTCCAAGATTTTGCCGAACTCCTCTTGCTCCTCTTCCGAATCCGGCAATTCCGGGTCCAGCCCGGCGATCACCCCCGGGAGCCGCAACAGTGAAACCAGGTCCAGTTCCGCTTTCGCTCCGGTCTGCTGGCGCAGTTCATCCGCGGCCCGCAGATAGGCCTGCAGGAGCGCCTGGTTCACGTGAACCGGCGCGGCTTTCCCCGGCTCCACGCTGACATGAACGTCCACATGCCCGCGATGGATGCGATCCCGCACGGCCTGCCGCAGGCGAATCTCGTAAGGCTCCAGCGATTCCGGCAAACGCAGCTTCACATCCAGAAACCGGTGGTTCACGCTTTTCACGCTGACGCGGATAGACCAGCCCTGGTGCTCGCTGCGCACCGTGGCATACCCGGTCATGGAAAGGCACTCGGGTTTCCGTGCCGAAGTAGTTCCTGCCTGGGTGGTGCTTTGTGCGCTCATGCTTTGTTTCTCGAATCCAGCGAATTCTGGTTCGGCGCGGCTGCGGGCGCTAGAACTACTTCTTCCGCAAATTGCAAATCATGCAAGCGCGCGTAGCTGCCGCCTCGCTCCAATAGCTCCGCGTGCGTGCCGCTCTCGCGAATGCAGCCGTCCTCCAACACCAGAATCTTATCGGCTTTGCGGATGGTTCCCAAGCGGTGCGCAATCACAAACGCGGTGCGCCCCACCATCAGGTTGCTCAGGGCCTTTTGTACATACATTTCCGATTCCGAATCAAGTTCGGAAGTAGCTTCATCCAGGATCAGGATCGGAGAATCCTTCAAGATGGCGCGCGCTATGGCGATCCGCTGGCGCTGCCCACCGCTCAGCCGCGTGCCGCGTTCGCCGATCACCGTGTCATAGCCCTGCGGCAACTCCTGGATGAAATCGTGGGCCAGGGCCGTCTGGGCCGCCTCGATCACCCGTTCTTCGGGAATGTTCGTCAATCCGTAGCAGATGTTGTTCCGCACGGTGTCGTGAAAAAGAATGTTTTCCTGGGTGACCATGGCGATCTGTTCCCGCAACGACCGGATGGTCACATTCCGGATGTCCACGCCGTCGATCCGGATCACCCCGGATAGCACCTCGTAAAACCTCGGAATCAGATTCACCAGCGTGGTCTTGCCCGCGCCACTGCTGCCCACCACCGCAATCACTTCTCCCCTATTTGCCGTGAACGAGATTTTCTCCAGCACCTGGGCGCTGCCTCCGTCATACGCGAACGTCACCTCATCGAACACGATTTCCCGGGAGAAGGGCGCCAGCAGCCTCCCCTTGGGCTCATCCAGTTTCTCTTCGACGCGGTCCAGGTAGGCAAACACCTGCGTGCTCGCCCCCTGCGCTGCCTGGAACTGCTGGTACACGTAGCCCATCCGCTTCAACGGCATGTAGGCGTTGAGCATCGCAAAAAGAAATACGAAAAAATCTCCTGACGTCATCTGGTGGTGTTGGATTTGATTGCGCGCATAAAGCAGCAGGAGCGGAATCACCAGCCCGCCCAGCAAATCCATCAGGGGCGAAGTGAGCACAAACGCCCGCACCCAGCGCATATTGTCCCGCAGCATGCGCCGGGCAACCTCGCGGAACTTCTGGCTCTCAAAGTCCTCCATCCCGAAGGCTTTCACCACACGGTTGCCGCTGACCGTTTCTTCCAGAATTTGGCTGAGATCTCCCAGCCGCGTTTGGCTCTTCTCCACGGACGTGCGGATCTTTATCCCCAGTTTGCCCACTGGGTACACCACCAGGGGGAGAAGCAGGGCCGTGCCAAGCGCCAGCTTCCAGTTGATCACCAACATCACCGCCACGAGCACCACAAAGGTGAAACTTTTCTGAAACAGGTCCGCGAGATAATCGCTAAGCGCCAGCCGCGCCTTCTCCACATCATTGATCACGGTGGATAGAATCCGGCCCGTGGGGTGGTGCTGGAAGAAATCGATCGGCTGCCGCAGCACCCGCTCATAGACCTTATTCCGAAGATCCCGTGTGGCGGCCTGCCCGACGTACTGAATCAGGGTCAACCCCCCGTACTCGGCGATGGCTCGCGCCGTAAACAAGATCACGACCGTAATGGCGAAGATCGCCCAAACGTTGTGTATACTGGGTGGAAACAGCTTGTTGAGATAGACGTAGTTGCCGGTCCAGGGAATCTTGAACAGCGGCACGCTTGAACCAAAGACCGCGGGAGTCAGTACCTGGTCAACGGCCGGCTTCACCATCAGCGCCGTCAGGCCCTCCGCCAATCCCACGAAGGCGAGCAGGATTACGCCTGCAACCAGGCGTACGCTGTACGGCCGCACATACCCCAAAAGCCGTTTCAATTGTGGTGAAAGCAATGACGCCACGCCCCAGGCTCCCGCACCGCGCTTCACACCCCACATTGGTACGCTATTCGGCTGCAGCGCGCTGTGTCAAGTTTTCGGAGGCGAGTCCGTAACCTGAACGGGTGGGCAGTCCCTACTTGTCTATGTCCCGATGTACCACCCGCGTCGCAAGCCCCCGCTTCTCCAGCGCCTTCTTCATCCACTCCGCCATCATCACCGAACGGTGCCTTCCCCCGGTGCAGCCGAAGGCGATGGTCAGGTAGCTCTTGCCTTCTTCGATGTAGTGGGGGATCAGGTAGGTCAACAATCCTTGCATCCGGCGCAGGAATTCCCCGGTCTGCCGAAATGATTGGATGTAACGGCGCACCTTGAGGTCCCGCCCCGTAAACCGCCGCAATCCTGGCACAAAGTGAGGATTGGGCAGGAAGCGCACGTCAAACATCAGGTCCGCATCGGTCGGCACCCCAAACTTGTAGCCAAAGCTCACCAGCGAAACGAGCAGCGATCGCTGGCTTTCCGAGCGGAACCTCTGATTCACAAATTGCCGCAGCTCGTGCACGTTGAATTGCGAAGTGTCGATGACCATGTCCGCCAGCTTGCGGATCGGCTCCATTAGCGCGCGCTCGTGTTCCAGGTTTTCGCGCACCGAAAAATCCTTGCCCAGCGGGTGCGGCCGGCGCGTCTCGCTATAGCGCCGTAGCAACGCGTCCTCGTGCGCCTCGATGTACACCAGCGTGATCGGATGATCGCGCCGCAGATGTTTCAGGAGCGCCGGCAGCTTTTCCAGTTGCAACCCTTCGCGCGCATCCACGAGCAAAGCCGCCCGCCGGTAATCGCCTTCCCCTGCCGCGTGCAGTTCCGCGAAAATCGGGATCAGCTCGACCGGCAGATTGTCCACGCAGTTGTAGCCCATGTCCTCGAACGCCTTGAGGACGGTGCTCTTTCCGGAGCCGGACAAGCCCGTCAGGATTACCAGGTGGCGTCCGGAGGCTCGCGCGTTTCGTGTTGTTGGTGAAGTGCGTTTCACGGCAGGCTAAGAGTCAGCTTTTCACCCGGCGCTGGTGCGTGCTGGGAATCCTCATGTCCTCGCGGTACTTCGCCACGGTCCGCCGCGTCACGTGGATGCCGTTGTCTTCCAGCTTCTTGGCAATCTGATCGTCGGTCAGCGGCTTGGTGGCGTCTTCTTCGTCGATCATCTTCTTGACCAGGCGCTTCAGCGTCAGCAGCGACATCCCGCCGCCCTCCGGCCCATTCACCGCCTCGCTGAAAAACGATCGCAGCTCCATCACTCCCTGCGGCGTGTGCGCGTACTTGCTGGCCACCGCACGGCTCACCGTCGAGGGATGCACGCCGACCTCTTCCGCGACTTCCTTAATCATCATCGGCTTCAGCGCATCGGGGCCTTTGTCCAGGAATTCCCCCTGGCGCGCAATGATGGACTGGCAAACCCGCAGGATGGTGTGCTTTCTCTGCTCGATGTTCTTCATCAACTGGATCGCCGCCGTGAAGCGTTCCTTCACGTAATTGCGCACTTCCTTGTCCGCGGCGTCGCGCACCAGCAGTCTGCGGTACGTCGGGCTGAGCCGCAGTTGCGGCATGTCATCCTCATTCAGGAAGACCTGCCACTGGTCATCCACTTTGCGGAAGTACACATCCGGCTCGACCAGCCGGGGTTCCGTCTTGTTGTAGCGCAGCCCCGGGCGCGGATCCAGCTTCTTGATGGTATCAATGGCGTGTTTGACGATATCCATTGGCCGGTTCAACGCGCGCGCAATTTCCTTCAGTTGGTTGGACTGCACCTGTTTCAGGTGTTCGGAGACAATTTGCTGCGCCAGCGTGTTCTGCGGATCAAAGGCCTTCAACTGCAGCAGCAGGCACTCGCGCAGGTCCCGCGACCCCACGCCGATGGGGTCAAAATCCTGCACCACCGCCAGCCCGTCTTCCAGATCGTCCTGCGAGTACTTGCCATTCTGTGAAAGCTCTTCCACGGAAGCCGTCAGGTAGCCGTTCTCATCCAGATTGCCGATGATGTTCTCGACGATTTCCCTCACCGGTTCGGAGCAGATCGTCACGCTCAATTGCCAGGCCAGATGGTCGGTCAGCCCCGCGGGCGAGGAAAGGAACTTCTCAAACGAGGGCCGCTCGGAAATCTCGCGCTCCTGGGACTTACCGCCGTCTCCCCCGGTATCCAGGTACTGGTTGAAAAAGGCACCGACGTCGAACTCGTCGAAGGGATTGGCGGCTTCCTTCTCGGGCACCTTCTCGGTTTCCGCCTTCAGGAAGGTCTCGTCGCTGTAGTTGTCGCTAACGGTGGGTTCTTCGGAAAGCTCTTCCAGAACGGGGTTCGCGATCATCTCTTGGTTGATCATCTCGCGAAGTTCCAGGCGGTTCAGCGCCAGCACGCTGACCATCTGCACAAGCCCGGGCGTCAGAATCTGCTTCTGCTGTACTCTGAGGTTAAGTTTGAGTCCCTGCCAGGCCATGGGTTCCGTTCTTAATCCCCGTTCGCAATCCTTAGCATAAACCTAATTCAGCCGGAAGTTGTCGCCAAGGTAGACCCGCCGAACTTCCGGGTCATTGCTCAAAGCCTCAGGAGTACCCTTCTTCATGATTTTCCCATGATTCACGATGTAGGCGCGGTCCGTAACGCTCAGGGTTTCCCGCACGTTATGATCGGTGATGAGCGCCCCTATTCCCGACCGGCTCAATTCCCGGATCAGGTCCTGCAAGTCCTTGACGGTCAGGGGATCGATCCCAGAGAACGGTTCATCCAACAAGATGAAGCTCGGCTGCAGCGTCAATGACCTGGCAATCTCCAGCCGGCGCCGTTCACCCCCGGAAAGCATGTAGGCCTTGCTCTGGCGTACTGTCTGCAGCCCCATCTGCGCCAGCAGTTCTTCCAGGCGATCGCGCTGCTGCTCGGGCGTCAACGGCAGGGTCTCCAGCACCGCCAGAAGGTTTTCTTCGCTGGTAAGTTGGCGGAAAACCGAGGGTTCTTGCGGAAGGTAGCTGATGCCGCTGCGCGCCCTCTGGTACATCGGCAGGTCGGTAATATCCTGGCCATTCAGCAGCACCCGCCCCGAATCCGGCCGCGCCAGTCCCACAATCATGTAGAAAGTGGTCGTTTTGCCAGCGCCATTTGGCCCCAGCAAACCCACTACTTCCCCTTGTCCGATTTCCAACTCGACGTTATCGACTACCTTGCGTCCCCGGTAGGACTTGCTGAGATCGACGCCTTGGAGTGTGGGCATTCCTCTTCACGCGGGATCGCTGGGCGGTCCCCTTATCTCTGGACCCGGTGTTTGGTCAGCGTGCGCGAACCATTTCCCGAATCGACCACGATCGTATCATCCGCTAAAAAGAAGGTCAATTCACGCCCGATGGTTGTGCCTTGCTCCGGGTCAAAAAGCGTGGGTTTTCCTCCGCTCAACACGAATTTTTGGTCCGCGGCGGTGTACACGCCCTTCTCCGCCGTGCCCCGCCGATCCCCTTGTTCAACGATCACGCCCCCGGTGCCGACCGCTCGGCTGATCTGGGACGTGCCCTCGTTGCCCTCCGCGTGAGTGAAGAAGAGATCCAGGAGCGGCCCCCGCATGCGTTGGTCCTCCGACTGCACCACCACATTTTTCTCCAGGTGCGCGCGGCTCTCCGCGTCCCAATAGGTGAGTGTCCCGCTGCTGACATGCCACAGTGCCGGTTGTTTCTTCGCCGCCGGCCCACTCGCCGCCAACCCACTCGATGTGGGCCCGGTCGTCTCCTGCTGAAACACGCCCCGCACCTTGCCCACCGCGTTCATGACTCGCGTCCCTCGCAGCAACTCGATCGAATCCGCCTCCAGTACAGACGGCCCTTGCCATAGCCGCGCATGGCCCGTATACAGCGCGCGCCCTGTCTTTGAATTTCCCTGCAAGTGATCAGCGGTAATATTCGCGGGCAGCGAACTGCTCAGGTGCATCGTGCCGGTCTGCCCGGAGAAGTCCGTCGAGCGCACGCCGCCTTCCGCTTCGACATCCCCCGTCGCCTGCCAAAACGTAATCTTTGGCGCCCGCGTCTCGCTGCTGGCGTCCCGCACCACGGCCTGGCCCGTCAGCACCGCGGTCTGTACGGCCCTGGCGAACACCCCTTGCTGCGCCTCGGCCGTGCGATCGGCTTCCCTCAGGTGCACGCTTCCCTGCAAATTCATCTGCGACCACTCCCCGGTCGGCTCCAACTTGACGGTCCCTCGCGAGGCACTGGCCGTTTGTGTGGGCCGCCCCTTCAACTCTCGCTCCGTCTGCACCGATCCCGTGGCGGTCATTAATTGCGCTTTCCCCGAAGCGCCATAGTCCATCGCCAGCTTGTCCGCTTCCAGTTTGGAATGCGCCCCCGCCGCATCGACCCATTCGGATGTACCGTGTTCGAGTGTTTCGGCATGCTGCAGGTGGCTCGCTTGCCCTTCTTCTCCACCTTGAAACACCATTTGCAAGGCATTCGTCTTCAGGTTCCGCGATGTCCCCGCCTTCGCATCCTGCGTTTGCAGCACCACGTTACCTCGCAGCGTCAGCAGCCTCGCTTGATTCACCCTTGGCCACATTTCCAGTTCGCCGCGTTCGGCCCGCAGCGTTCCCGTTGGTGAGCTTCCCTGAACGTCCCCTTCCGCCTCGACCGACTGGATCCAGCGCTCCGGCGTCAGATGGCACGTTAGCTTTTCCGCCTTCAGGCTGTTCGTTCCATGAGCGCTTTGCGAGGTCGCCACCGGTAGCTCGCCAAGCTCCCCGGGCGTCGCCACCAGCGTCTGCGCACGGTTTTGCGCGTCCAGTAGAAGTACCAGTTCCCCGGCGGTAAGTTGCTGCGCCTCGGTCGTGGCCGTTACCGGTCCCTGCATCACCACGGTCCTGGAGTTTTTTCCAAATTCCAGACTGCTTCCGCGCACGGTAACCTCGCGGGACGTCGCTCCCTTAGGTTTCGCTCCGCCCACCGGGGCGCTGGGCTGCAAGTTCAACCGGGCATCCTTCACCAGCCGCAGCACGCCTTCTGCGGAGAAATACACCGCGCCCAGCCCCTCGCCTCTCCCATCCGGGAAGGAGAACTTTACGTGGGCCACGGTCTGCGCCCGGCCCGTGGCTCGTTCAAAGGTTACGGCGCTGGTTTCCACTTTGATGATGTTTGGGACGCTGGAAGGCTCCTGCCGGGCGCGCTCGGCGGCCGCGGCACTCTGAAGGTCCATTAGCACTTCGCCGCTGCACCGAATGGACCCGTCGCCTCTGGAGTAATTGCAGCTATGCGTGTGAATCACGTCGTTACGGTCGCCCATTTTCCCGAACACCGTAATCTTCACGTCTTCCAGCAGGCTGATGTTCTGGCCTTTGAAGTCCGTCGACTTGGAGGCTTGCACCGTGAAAATCGTCCGATTCCCTTCCACCTTCGAGAATGTCAGCCCAATCGATTGGCGCTCCTTGTCCTCCGGCAAGGATGGCGGAGCATTCTTCTTCTCCACGTGGGCAACCCACTGCCGCTGCAGGTAGATTCCGAAGGTGATTCCCGCCAATACCAGCGCCAGCAGGGCGGACCACCGCGCATAGCGCGCCGCTTCGCTTCTCTTCATGTTTTCAGTTAATCAGAATTCCCGGAATGTGTATAGTCACGCGCGGAAAATGGCATCTCTGGGGGAATTATTCTTGGTGCAGGCGGCCGGCAATCCCCGTCGTTCCGAACGAAGTCTGCGGAGCGCTGGTTGTGCGCCCCGTACGTTTCGCCGGGGCGAGGTACTCTTCTCCATCGCACGCCTTTTGTGCGATGAATCTCTCTTTTCTCCGCTTTATCCCGCTGCCTCGCTCGATGCCGGCAAAATGCCCATGTTCGCCGCGGCCACATCGTCGCGATTGGTGTTCTTCACCAAGTACATCGCTTCATCGGCCAGGTGCAACAAGCCCTCTTTGGTTTTCGAATCGATTGGGTAAGCCGCCACTCCCACGCTCGGCGTGATGTGCGTGTTCAACCCGTCTTTCGTCAACCACACCGTCTCGCGAATCAATTTGTGCAGCCGGCGCGCCACGTTGAGGGCATTCTCCTTGGACGTCTGCGGCAGTAGGATCACGAACTCGTCCCCGCCGTAGCGGAACGCGAAATCGATCAGCCGGCAGTTGGTCTTCAGCGCTTCCCCAATTTCCGCCAGCAGCCGCGATCCCACCAGGTGGCCGTGCGTGTCATTCACCAGCTTGAAATGGTCCAGGTCAATGAAGACGATGGAAAACTCGTAGTTGTAGCGCTGCGAACGGTAAATCTCCGTATCCAGGATGAAGCCCATGTGCCGCGCGTTGTAGAGCGACGTGCAATCGTCCTTGATGGTCAGCTCGTGAATCCGCTTTACGTGGCGCGCATTTTCCAGCGCGATCGCCGCAAAATCCGAAAGCGCTTCCAGCAGCTTCAAGTCCTTGGGGTCAAAACCATCGGGTCCCACGCAATTGATCAGCTCGATCACGCCCAGGCAGGTCTCGCGGAACATCACCGGCACGGCCACGATCGAGCGCGTCTCCATCTTCGTCTTTTCATCCACTTTCCCGAAGAACCGCGTATCTTTGGCGGTGTCCGGCACAATCACCACTTCGCCGTGCTGCGCCACCCAGCCCGCAATCCCCACCCCCAGCTTGATGCGCACGTCCTTCAGCGCCTGCGAGGCCTTCCCGACGGCCAGCTCAAAGTAAAGTTCCTGCTTCGCTTCATCCAGCAACAGCAACGACCAGTTGTCCGGCCGCAGAAATTCGTCGATCTTCTCCATGATCGTCCGCAGCACTTGATCGAGCTGCAGCGAAGACGTCAGCGCTTTCCCCAATTCCTGGAACACGGCCACTTCGCCCGCTTCGCGCTGATCTGCGGGCATCCCGGCATTGCGGCGCCGTTCGACTGTCGGGAACTGCTTGATTTCCTCGAGGCTCACTGGGACACGTCTCTCCAGTTTGATTCTCTGTACGCAGGTGTCTTCATCCCCTGAATCCCTGCGAGTTTAGACACCCATTCCCAAACTTATCCCTGCATCTGCCAATCTGCGTCAGTATAGGCGCGTACGAAAAACTCGCGCAACACACTCGTGGTACAGGCGTGGCCATCTTGCCATCCCAGGCTCGCCCGAGGCTCCCCGTGCGGTTGGCGCTTCTGGGAGCGGCTTGCTCCTCATTTCATCGCCCTTTGCGCGCCGTTACATTCACTTGCGGCTTCCCAGGTGATAGCCCCATCCCCTGTTAAGCGCTAATCGGACAGATGTTAAGTTCCTGCATGCTTGGTGAACTGTGCTCTCGGTTCGGGTCACTAGCCTGCGAGCGCACATCGTCAGGCGTCCGATATCCTGACTCACTTCTCAGTGCGGCCTTCCGCCACCCGAAGAGCCAGACGATGAGCCGCCACCACCGCCGCCGCCGTAACCGCCGCCACCAGAAGACGAATGCGACGATGAACCGCCACCGCCTCCACCATGGCTTCCGCTACCACCACTGCTCCCGCTGCCGTGCGATCCGGCGCTCCTTCCAGAATTCCCCCCACTGCTGCCCCAGCTTGAACCGCTCCCGTTCCCTTGACTTAAGCCGAAGTGCGCAATCGCCACCGGCCGCGCGTTCCCTCGTGAGCTTCCCGCAGCATTTGCGAACACCGCGAAATCTCTCGCCTTGTAGTCGTAACGAATAGCAACCTCACCTTTCGAATTTCCCGTAGGCACCGCACTGGCTCTCGAAGGCTCGGTTCCAGGCTTGAGGAATCGGCCCTCGATCACCGGCCGCTCCACCCTCGGCAAGGTCTTCACCCAATTTGTTTCGTACACGGCCGGCAGACTCTTCACGATTTGCAGATCCTTCGGCGGGGACTTGATCTCTGCGACTTTCTCCAGGCCCTTTCCATGGAACGTCAAAACGCCGTCCTGCACGTTCAATGGCCGCTTCCCCTTCACATCCAGTGGATGCCTCGGTATGAACCCCTCACCCTTTCCGACCTTCACACGCAAAAATGAGCGGCCCTTCCTCTTCGGCCCCACTACCCACTTTTTCTTCGGTGGTTGACATTTCCCCGTCTTGCCTGGTTTGCAACCGGCTCCCATTACCCGGGGTTCCCGCAACCAGCTTCCCGCGTGACAGGTCGCCCAGGGAAACCGCCACCAATCAGGATAAAAACCAAGAGCCGCACCTGTACCACTACCCCAGTAATCCGTAACCCAGTACTTTTTCACAACCTGGCCCTCGGGATGTTCCGGGGTAAACTTTAGTATTTTCTCAACCCAATGGTTCTGTTGAGTCACCGGGCCCCATCCGCACGGGCCGTCATAGGCAGTAAATGAGCCTTCGTTTTCTCGCACCCGTTCATATCGCACACCTGTACTCTGAGGCGCGTTAGAATTCACCGCGCCCTGTCTTCTGGAATCTTGTGCTTGCGGTTCGGGGATTGCCTTCGCCACTTCACGTGCACTTCCCGGCACTGCGGCTTCCTTCGGCTCCCAGCATTTCCCGTAAGGAGGACAATCGGAAAAGGTGCCGGCCCTGACGAGGTCCACAAGGCCGGGGATGGGCGCCGCAAGTCCCGATTGCTTAAGCCCTTCTGCGATATCTGCTTTCCTTGCGGTGCGTTCCTCACTGACCCATTGGTCCCACGCCTGCTGATCGGGATCATCTTGTGGGCCTTCCACGCGCGATAGCACTCCACCCACAGACTGAAAGGCATCTCCAGGTCCCCCCGCGAAAGTTTTCCCGGCTATTCCTTCGTTCAACTTAAAAGGTCCCTCAACAACTCGGAACATCGCGCCATCCAGCGCGCTTTCCACCCTCAAGGTCGTCGTACCCGTCGTGTGAAGCTTTGCCGTCGTCGTGCGAATCGTGATTTCATCGCGGCCATTTGACTCGATTGCAAAGGTCGCCCTTCCCGTCAACAGTGTAACCTCTGAGTTCGTCCCCTGGGAGTTGCTCGTCAACCCATCGAACTGCAATACCGAGTGCTCCGCCAGATAAGCCACGGACCCATTCTCAAACTCCACCTCGGCCCTTCCATTTTCGGTCGCAAGCGTAGCGCCCTCTTCGATTGGGAAATTCACGCCTGCGGCAATCCAGTCTTTTCCCAAGTCCGGACTGCCTCTTATCCCCGTGGAAAGCTTCACTTCCCCCTGGACGTAGCTCACCCGCACAATTTGCGGATGGCTCGTTTCAGTTCCACTTGTTGGGATTGGACCAGCTAGACTTAGCGCACCGCACAGCACCAGGAGGGAAACGAACGGCTGGGTATAGCGCATGGGCAACCTCCCGAACGATCGAATTACCCTTTGCACTCGTAGGACGTACTCGAAGCATTACCGGTTACGTTAATCTATCCATCAATAAGTGTGCGCTCTCCCTTCCCCCGCGCCAACGCATTGCTCACAAACCCTCTCATCGGACAAAGAATCTTGCTCGCTCCTCAGAACCCACTCCCCGCATGAGCCAGAAACACGCGGTGCGCCTCGCTTTCCTGCGCTCCCCGTTTGACACTTCCTTCCACCCCACCTATAGTGAGCCCAAGGGACGCCGCGTCACCGCTTCGCTTTTTTTGGCCGCGTCTGCCTCCTCTTCCGTCTTTCCGGGATCGAGGCGCGGTTGCGCTCTCTGCGGATTGGTCCAGCCTTCCGTCGCTGTTACACTCTCCTCTACAGGGACAGAGCATGGCTAAGGGGAATTTCGGAGAACGTCTGAAGCGCGAGCGCGAGCTTCGCGAAGTCACGCTGGAAGAAATTACTGCTGCCACGCGCATTGGCTCTCGCTTCCTGGAAGCCCTGGAAAACGAAGAGTGGAGCAAGCTTCCCGGCGGCGTGTTCAATCGCGGCTTCGTGCGCTCCATCGCGCGCTACCTCGGCCTCGATGAAGAGGCTCTTCTCGGCGAATACGATTTGGCTCACGGCACCCAGGTTGCTCCCGCTCCCCCACAACCTGAACATCGCATGTCCTCCTCCAAGTGGATTCCCTTCATCCTCTTCGTCGGTTTGCTCGTTCTTCTTTTCTGCGCCGTCGTCGGCGGCATCTACTACTGGCGGCAGTACGACGCGCGCCGCGCCCAGACGCAGTCCATGACTTCTATCCCGCCCGCCGCAAACACGCCGGCCACCTCCGCTTCTACCCCTCCAGCCACCCAACAAGAACCAGACACACCATCGCCCGTGCAGCAGCCGCCGCTCGATCTGCTCGTCTCCGCCAGCGCCGCCACCCGCGTGCGCATCCTTGCCGATGGCAGGCTGCTTTTCGAAGGCGAATTTCTTTCCGGTGAAAATCTCCGCTTCCAGGCCACCGGCGAGTTTGAGGTGACCGCCGCGGACTCCAGTGCGGTGTTGCTGGAATTGAACGGCCAGGCCATGCCGCCGCTCGGTGCCCCGGGAGCCTCGGGTACAATGACCTTAGGACGTAAGGACCTTAGGCAGGCATCCGGTGGAAACTCTCAGCCCTGAAGTACTCGAAGATTTGCGTCACGGTCGAGCCCCGCGCGAACGCAAGCTGGCCGTCTGCAGCATGGGCGCGCACATCCCTCCCGTGGACCGCGCCGAAATCCTCACGGTTCTCGCACAGGATTCCGATGAACTGGTCTCTTCTCGCGCGCAGGAGGCGCTGCTCTCCGATTCGCTTGAAATCTTCGTTGAAGCCATGAACCGCGAACACCCGCTGCCGGCGCTGTTTACCTATGTTGCCCGGAATTTCGCGGCCAAGCCCGGCATCCTGGATGCGCTCGTGGCCAACCAGAAGTGTCCCGGCGAGCAACTTGCCATCGTTGTCCCGCACTTGACGCCGGCCCATGTCGAATTGCTTTTTGATGAACTCGATCGCATCTCACTTTCCAGCACGCTTGCCGTTGCTCTGGAGCACTATCACGGTCTCACGGCCGACCAGAAAAGCACGCTCCAGGAACTTCGCAGCACCGCCGTTGACGAGGGCCGCCTCGCCGATGCCGCCGCCGAAGCCGAGCCCGACCCTGTCAAGCGCCAGACCTTGCTCCAGCAAATCAGCCGCATGACGGTTTCCCAGCGCGTGCAGTTCGCCATGAAGGGCGCCGCGGAGGCCCGCCGCACCTTGATTCGCGATGCCAACAAAGTCGTTCAGCGCGCCGTGCTGCAATCTCCGCGCCTCACCGAACAGGAGGTCGAGGCCTTCGCCTCCATGCCCAATCTCACCGATGAAGTTCTCCGTTTGATCGCCACCAACCGGAATTTCCGCAAGAACTACGTCGTCGTCCGCAACCTCATGAACAATCCCAAGACGCCGCTCGACGTCTCCCTGCACATGCTTCCCATTTTGAACGCCGCCGATCTCAAGCGCCTTTCCATGAACAAGAATATTCCGGAAACCTTGCGCTCCACGGCCAACAAGCTCATGCGCACCCGCGCCGACCAGAGGAGATAACTCGCACGTGGCTCCTCCCCCCGCCGGCCGCGTATCAGGAGCCCTCGGCGGGCCTCTCCTTTCTCCAACTCGCCCGCTCGCATCGCGCTACACTAAACCCATCTTCATTCAGCGAAGACTTTCCAAATGACCCCTCGCCCACTAATGCGCCTAACTTCCCTCGCTCTTCTTGTCGCCGTCGCGGTGGCTCTGCTGTTGGTCTCGCACGACTCGCTGCGCGCCGCTTCGGACCCTTGGAACTCCTCGCAAACGGTCCAACCCGCTGATTTGCTGAAGGAACTCAGCGACTCCAAATTTGCTCCTACAATTGTCTTCGTCGGCTTCAATCGCCTTTACACTGCCGGCCACATCAAGGGCGCGCAAAACCATGGCATGGCGGGAAATGAAGTGGGCCTCCAGGAACTCAAGACATGGGCCTCCTCGCTGCCACGCTCCACCAAGCTGGTCATCTATTGCGGCTGCTGTCCGATGGAGCGCTGCCCCAACCTCCGCCCCGCTTTCACCGCGCTGCACGATCTCGGCTTTACCGAGCTACGCGTCCTCATCCTACCCACGGATTTCGCCGTGGACTGGGCCGGCAAGGGCTATCCCTACGACAAGGGCCAGTAACGCCCATTCTCCTTCTTGTCCGACCGTCCGCCGGGCAAATAGCCCATCTGAAAATCCTTTTACACCTCTTATCATCTGACCCTGTAAACTCTTCTCTGTTCTCCCTATTTGTGTGAAGTCGACTTCTCTGTTTTGAAACGCTGACAGAGGTTTCCATGACAATCCTGACCAGACTGTTTTTCGAACTCATCGCGGGCGGCACATTTCTTGTTTCCGCCCACGCGCAATCCCAACCGGTCGCCCTCGAGCTTAAGACTCCCACCCCCTTCCGCTTCGTCGCCTTCGGCGACACGCGCTTCCACGATCCCGCCGACACCGAGCCCGCCAATCCCGAAATTCGCCGAGCGCTGGTTGCCGCGATTGCCCAGGAAAATCCCGTTTTCATCTCCATCGGCGGAGACATCGTTTTGGATGGTGACAACGCCAAGGACTGGCAGGTGTGGGACGCGGAAACCTCGCTCTGGCGGAAACGCAAAATCCCTGTTTATCCCGCTATCGGCAATCACGAGTTGCACGGCATCCTGAATACCGCCCTGGCCAATTATTTTCAGCGCTTCCCGGAACTCCAGAAAAATCGCTTCTATTCCACGCGTGTCGCCAATTCGCTCATGCTCGTTCTCGATAGCAATCTTGACGAACTCACCGGCCCCCAGGGTGCGTGGCTCACGGCCCAGCTCGATCATCTTCCCGGCGACGTGGATTTCGTTTTCTTCGTTTTCCACCATCCGCCTTACACCAGCTCCTCAGACCTTAACATTCATGGTGGCCATTCCGCGCGGCCAACCGAGCAAGCACTCGCCAAAATGCTTGAAGAGCGCCAGCAACGGACCCGCGCGCGCTTCGTCGTCTTCAACGGCCATGTTCACAACTACGAGCGCCACGAGCACGGTGGCGTCACGTATTTCGTCACGGGCGGTGGGGGCGCGCGTCCCTATCTCATCGCGCGCGCGCCCGAAGACCTCTACAAAGACATGGGCATTAACTACCACTACCTCCTCGTCGAGGTCGATCACACCGCTGCGAAGATCACCATGCACAAGGTCGAGATCAAGCACGGCTCACCCGTCTGGTCCACGCCAGACAGCGTAACCATCCGCGTACCCGCCGCCGATGCCAAAGCCGGCGGCAATGCTCGGTAATCGCTTCGCCGATCTCAGCTGCCGGGGTGCAATCCGTGCTATAAACCCTTGGGTTTTCAATTACCGGTAGGAACGATTCCTGCGTTTTCCACCATGAGGACCACGGTCCTCTGCGGTGCTCTCGTCTTGTGCACAACGCCCTTTGGCACGACGAAGCCCTGCCTCGGGTTCAAGCTCACTGTTCGGCCTTCGAGGTCGATTAGCAGTTCTCCCTCCATCACATAGAAAAACTCGTCGTCTTCATCATGCTTGTGCCAATGATATTCGCCCTGGAACACGCCCAACCGCACCACGGATCCGTTCACCTGACAGAGTGTCTGGTTGTACCACTGAAACTTGCACTCGTCGGCTAACTTCTTTTCGTCGATGATTTCCATCGGCTGGTAGTAGATGTTCAAACGGGTCCCATACGGATAGGACTGCGCATCGCTCATTTCCGAGCCTCCTCCAGGTCCTCGCGCCAATCATTATCCTATCGCAGGCATCCCCGCAGCAATTCGATCCGTTTGATGGAACATGGCTGTGAACTAAGGTCCGCAGCCGCCCGAGATCGTTCGCCTCGCCGGGGCCACGACCCACACGTACTCCAACTCTGTGCTTCCTGTGTTCGTGACATTGTGCTTCGTACCCGGCGGAATGTAGGCCATCCGGTGCGCGCTCACTGGCACATCCGCGTGACCCTCAACACTCGCTACGCCGCTCCCCTGCAGAATCACCAGCGCCTCTTCGTTCTGCCCGGTCGAGTGCCAGCCCACGCTCTCTCCTGGTTTCAACCGCACCGACCCGCCACGCATCCCCGCCGTCTGTGGCGCGCCTTTCAGCAACGGACAGTCTCCCCCCGCGCATTCCAGCGAAAACGTCATTGGCTCCCTTTTACCCGCCAGCTCCTGCGCCCATATCCCGATCCCTAGAAACGCCAAAATTCCCAGCACGCCCCATGTGAGTCGTCTCCTCATGCTTTCTCCTCTTCCTAGCTAGTTTCTTCCATCTCCTTCAAATCCTGCACCTCAAACTCCCAAGCCTATACCGGTTGTCCCTTCTTTTCTCTCCTCTCTTTCCGAGCTACACTACCGCCTCCCAATTCTCCGCCGAATTTTCTCCGCTGGAAGTTTGCCATGCCGCGCGAGTCTTACCCAAGGTAGGATTCACCCATGAACATCGATCAACTCCGCAAACTCTGCCTCTCCTTCCCTTCTGCCACCGAGCAGATCCAGTGGGGTGACGACCTGCTCTTCAAGGTCGCCGGAAAAATGTTTGCCATCACGCCGCTGGAACCCGCCCACGTCTGGCTCTCCCTTAAAGTGACGCCGGAAAACTTCGCGGAACTTACGGAGCGTCCTGGCATCATCCCCGCCCCGTACCTCGCGCGTGCCAAGTGGATTGCCCTCGAAGCCCGCGACGCCCTTTCCCCCGCGGAACTCGCGCCTCTTCTTCGCTCCTCCTATGATCTGGTCGTTGCCAAGCTACCCCGCAAGACGCGCGACGCCATCCTGCGCGGCAACTCGCGTGCGTCTGCCAATCGTCGCGCACCTCGCAAGCGGAATCGCCGCAAGTCACCGGCCAGTAGAAAACGCGTCAATTAAGTCCGCGCCTCCAAGCTGGCACCAGCGCACATGTACCTCACCATACGCGCCACGCCTTACACTTTTGTTCGGGGTTTTCCTTCAGGAGGGCTCTGCGAATTCGCCGTTTCCGTGCCGCTACTCTACGCCATCGCCTTGGATCCTGCGGCCCGCCGCAGGGGGCGTGCGCCGGGCACCGGAAAGGTCATCTTCCAGAAATTCGTTTCCGCATTCACAAATTCCAGCCCCACGCTCAGTTTTCCGTCGCGCTCTCTCTTCACGTACACGACCCGTGTTTCCACCGACCGGCTGGTGTTTTCATTCACCAGCAACAGCTCCTGGCCCGCCAGGACCGGCTCGTCCATCGCCAGCAACGCGCCCTGTTTATTGACCGAGCGTGTCATCGCCCGCGCGCAGAATTTCTCGCCCATGTCATTCTGCCCGTGCACCACTACCGGCAGTGACATTGCCACGCGCAGGGTCCTTCTGCGTTCGCGGTATCGAAAATGAAGTACGCCCATGGGGACCTTCCTGCTCCTCAGATCTTACGGTCCGCCTCCAACCGACACCTATGGTCTCCCTCAGAAGCACTCAGCAGCAGTTGTCAGTGACGTTCTGTGCTTCCTCGGAAGAACCTTTCGTGCGGCTGACTCTGCGGATATTCTGCCTTGCAGCACGCCTTCTGGACAATAGCTGGACGGTACTAAAATACTCTGTTCCATTTCAGTACGCTAGTACTTCTCAAGAGTTTTTTTGGCCTTTCGAGAATTAGCAAAGGTGCGTTATCCACCGCAAACCACCAGGAACCACGAAGAGGACTCCTTTAACCTCCACCAAACTCATTGATTGCACGGACCTTATCCTGTGGTTTGGGCTCACAAAAAACTGCGCATCCAATGTACTGCTGCCTGGAAGCGATTCCGTAGAGCGCAGTCCTAGAGGTTAAACTTTCGCCGCTCATGGTCCAATTGCCGTTGCGGCAATCCGACAGTGTCACCTTTTTAGTTTGCTCTTGGTGCCCTGGCAATTGGGCAGAACTATTTGTTCCTAATGACGTGGGAAATCAGCGCAGTTGCGGCTTCATCACATGCTTTGAAGGTGGGGCCTCCGGCCTGGTTGGTCATGATCATCACGGCAAACTCTCGGGCGGGCGCCATCCAGGCGACGGCGTAGTTTTGGGTGTTGCTGCCCGCATGGGTTAGGGCGCGGCCACCGGCCCACGGCCGCTCCGTGACCAGCCAGCCAAACGAGTACTCGCCGCCAAACGATGGCGTGTGCAGGCGCTTGAATGTTTCAGGCTCGAGAAGTCCTGGCAGGCCTTTTTCACCGCGAAGATGCGCGGTGATGAATTTGCCCCAATCGATCACCGAGCAATGCGCCGTCCCAGCCGGGCCCACCACCGGAGGATTATCCGCCCGCGGGCCGGGCTGAATCGGCCGGTGCCACTTCCACAGCAACTTGTGCTGCCAGGGTTGATCCATCTTGCCCGCATTGCCCATCGCGCCGAAACCACAACTTTGCATGCCGAGTGGCAGAAAGAGGCGGTTCTGCATCAAACTTTCCCAGGAATCATCCGCGGCCTTTTCCCCCATCGCTCCCGCCACCGCATAACTGCGATTGGAGTAGAGTAATTTGCTGCTCGGTTCGCAGACAGGAGGTTCGCTTAACACCATCGCGACATAAGCCCTACGCTGCTCGCGCGGCCTTCCCGGCAGGCCATGCATATCTGCAAAATTTTTTCCGCGAGGCCAACTCGCTTCTGGAAATCCCGCGCGATGCGCGAGTATATGTTCGAGCGTGACCTTCCTGTACGCGGGGTGCATCTTCCGCGCAAGTTCGGGGAATACCTGTTCCAAGGTCGTGTTCCAGGAAAGCTTCCCTTCCTCGACCAGAGTCGCCAGCATGGTGGCGGTCATGGCCTTGGTATTGGAGCCGAGGTGGAATTGATCGTCCACGTTAACAGGCGTGTCGGATCCGCACTTGCGAACTCCAACCGCTCCGACACCGGAGAGCCCATTACTTGTCACGGTAGCACCGGCAAGGGCAGGCAGTCCGTATTTCTGCCGCATTGTCTCCAGCAAAGAGTTTAAATTTTCCGACGGTAAAGACGAGTTCGACGGATTGCCATGCGGCTCCCCAAAAGTCGCGACCTTGTCCTTCATAGGTGCGCTCGGTGGTGGCGCGCTTGATTCAGTTCATTCATGAAATGCAAATTCTATTTTTCTCGGATGATTCCGTCAAATATTCATGGCTTATTCCAGATAAGTTCTCGCCCACGTTCGCATCGGCACCGTGCGCGCAGGGTACTAGTGATTTTTCAGGCGTGGCAATAGTCGCCACCAATGGGCACCAATTGAGTTTAGAAGGAGCGGCGGCTGACGCCCTCCTGCCGCTGGATGAAAAAACCAAGGGCCATGGGAAGGACTCCCATGGCCCCCGGACGCTGACACGCATTGAAGATCGCGCGCAATACCACTCGCAGGATCTAACCCCGGCACACCACCAAAACCACCCGGCTGCACCAGAATCTCCGCTTAATCTCAAGTTACTCTCGCAAGCGGCTCGCCACCCGCGCTTAATTCCAATTTCAAGTCAAATAGTGGCTTACACTAAAACCATAGACCACTCGCTGGCGCTGTTGCGCCAAATCCCCCATCACTTTCGACTCCTGCTCCAGCTATCCCTCGTCAATCCTGGCCCGCCGTCAGCTCCGAAGTAGCTCCAAAATCTCCACTTTCCACGGCGCGCTCCCCGCATCCACCAGCGCCAGCGTCACCGGGAGGTTAAAGCGCCGAGGTCCCGCGCTCCCCGGATTCAAGTACAGCACGCCCTCGCGCTCCCACTGTTCCGCCTGGTGCGAGTGCCCGCTGATCACTGCATCGAACCCTGCCGCCTCTGGCCGCAAATCCAACTCTCTCAAATTGTGCAGCACGTACAGGCTGGCGCTGCCCGCATCCACGATGGCCGTCGCGGGCAATTCCGTCGCCCAAGCCTCCGTATCCACGTTCCCTCTCACCGCAAACACCGGGGCGATCGCCTTCAATTGCGTCAGCACTTCGGGTTTCCCCACATCCCCCGCGTGTACAATCAAGTCCACGCCGCTTAGTGCCCGCGCCGCCTCCGGCCGCAACAAACCGTGTGTATCGGAGATAATTCCCAGCTTCATTCAGACGTCAGCCTTTTCCTTGATACTCCTCCGGCACATCATCCTCCGGCACTTCCCGTGTCTTCACTTCCGATTTGTCTGCATCGCGCGCGTTCTCTACTCCTTCCAGAACCTCGGCTTCAAACGTCTGCCCTTCCTCCAGCAGTTCTTCCACGCTTTCGGAATCGCCCACCGCGGTCCCCGGGAGCCCCTGGGTATCGCCGGATTGTCCCGCCGAGTTGGCTCCCAGCCCGCGCGTTTTGTAGGCCACCACGTCCGCCGAGCTCTCGCTCCCCGCAATACGCTTCTTCCGGGTTTTCCGCTTACGAGCTGAGCGAGTCTTCCGCCCCTTTATCTTCGCGCTCGCGTCGCTCTTGGTCTTGCGGCTACTCACCGCCTTTGCTCTGCTCTTGTTTGTCTTTTTTCGTGGCATGACACTCTCCGTTCTTCGCTGAGTCTACCATTCTGCCGCGCGCCGCTGTTGTATGACTGGAAATTCTCGCCGCTCCCACTATAATGCTGTAGGAAAAGTTGGCTGCGCCGCCCCCCCCGGTCCATCGCCGGCAAAGGGCCCCCGGAGGTTTTTCCACCCATGGAAAAGCAGGAGTTGCGTGCCCGCGTTGAAGAAGTAGGTCTCGTTCCGGTGATCCGCACCTCTTCCGCTAAGGATGCGCGCTTTGCCGTGGAAGAGGTCTCCCACGCCGGCATCCCCATCATTGAACTCACCATGACCGTCCCAGCCGCCTTCGAGGTCATCCGCGATCTGGTGAAAGAAGTTCCTCACGTCATTCTTGGGGCGGGCACGGTCCTCGACGTGGACACGGCACGCCAGTGCATTGACGCTGGCGCCCAGTTCATCAGCAGCCCGGCGCTCGATGTCCCCACGGTCCACTACGTCGCGGGACTTCCCAACATCATCATGATGGCCGGCGCCATGACTCCCACCGAAGTTCTCACCGCCTGGAAAGCCGGCTCCGATTTCGTCAAGATTTTCCCCGCGTCTTTGGTCGGCGGCGATAACTACATCCGCGCGCTGCGCCGGCCCTTTCCCGAAATCCCGCTGATTGCCGGAGGTGGCGTCACGCAGCAAAACGCTGCTTACTACCTCCTCGCCGGGGTTGCCGCTCTCAGCGTCGGCAAGGAACTTATCCCACGCGAATCGATGCTCCTGCACAAGCCCGACCGCATCCGTGAACTCACGCGGCGTTTTGCCACCATCGTGCGCAGCACGCGTGCCCGCATGGCCGAAACCCAGACCCAGACCGCGCCCTAAAAATCCACGTGCAGCCGCAGCGTCGGCACAATCACCGGCCCGCGATCCCTGTTGTATCCTGGATTCACCATGTACTGCAGCCCTACGGAGGGGAAAACTCCCCGCCACGCATGGAGTGTGTAATAGCTCTCTAAAAAGTTTTCCCGCCCATAGTTCAGCTTTCCATCGCCCAAAAGAAATCCAAGCCCGCCATCCGCCAGGTACTGTGCGTGGTCGCGGCTGATGCCGTCGCTGACGAACACCAGCCCCAGATGGTCATTCCGCCGGCCCCAGCGCCCTCCATTCCCGCCAACGCCGATCTGCCACGTTTGATCCACTTCCGTGTACGCGAACGATTCGTGCTGCCCTTCGTTCCATCCCCATCGCCCGAACACACCCAGCCAGTCGGTGAAGGGTTGCTCGAAGTTCAATCCAAACCCGTATTTGATCGTGGTTTGCAGCGGGTGCGCGGTAATCTCCGGCGCAGGCGTCACCGGATTCGCCAGCCAACTGTTCACCGCATCTGCGTAGTCACCCATATTTGCGTGGTTGACGTAACTCAGCGCCCTCACGATTCCCGGTTGCTTTCCAATCACCCGCCCTCGCAGCTCCAGTTCGACATTTTCCGAGTGCGCCCGGCTCAGGTCGGCGTCCAAGTGGATCCCGTTCGCCACCTTCGGCATCAGCCCTTCGGCAAATCGCAAGGCCCAGTGCCGGTCGTAGTATTCCAGCAACGCTCCGAACGTGTATCCGCGCGTATCCGCCGCATAGTCGTAAGCCCCGTTGTTGTCCACCGCCCAATTCATGAACTGCAGATTCGAATCTGTGCCGTAGGAATTCAGGTCGAAGAAGTCCACCAGGCTGAATTTGCCGAATCTCAGTTCCAAGCGCCTCTCCGGCAACTCCCGGAACAATGAAAGGGGCCCGCGCTCCGCCACCACCTTTTTCCCGCTCAACGGAATCACCTGGTGCCACATTAACCGCGCGACGTATGGCGCTTTGCTCAGCAGCGGATTGCGCACCACATCCAGGTTGAAGAAGCCCGCCACGCCCAGCGCTTGGCTGAGCCCGTGCCCGCCCGTCTCCTGCACGTCGCACATAAATTCCGTCGAGTTCGTCGCGCGCCATCCGGTGTACAGCGTCAGCACGCGCGAGGTCGCATCCTGCGCTTCCGGCGTTAGGCTGTTTTTCCCTTGATAGGGAGAATCAAATGCCGGGTGCCACTGCGAAATAATATTCACTTGTCCCGACAGCCACAGCCGGTCCCATTCCGCATGCTCAAACATCGTGGTCAGCGAATTGTCCGGTGGCAGCGCCGATGGATCCGCTCCCGGTGCCGTGTTGTCGGGTGCCGCGGGATTCTCCTGGGCGCGTAACAGCGCCCCGCAACTCATCCACAGCAGACAAGCAGCCAGCAGTTGTGGCGCGAACCACATCCCGTGTCCGATGATGAACTTCCCTCTATTTCTGTCGCTCATGGCTGCCGTGCTTCCTCGTTGCGGATTTCTCCGGCCTGGTCATCCCGGACACACAGCGGCGGATCGCCGCTCACTTCTCCAACGCCTGCAACCTGTCCATCTGTTCCCGCTTCACGCGCAAATTCGCCTTCAAAAGCCCGCATCTCCCGGTCCATCCAAATGGCCACAAGCCTCCCGCCTTCTCCCTGCCGGCTCCAGATCCACTGGCAGTGCAAAGAGGATGCCTCAGGAGCGCTGTTTCTTTTATGAATGAATTGTAACTTCATCGCGTCTTCTTTCGACTCCCGGTTCCGGAGCGTCCAGTTCGCTGGGCAGCGCCCGCGCGCGGCCGAAGGCGGGAAACCCCGTCAGCGAGAAAGACCGCGGATCATTGCCCGGAGGCGTTTTCGAGGGGGCTCCGGCTCTTGCTTCGGTGTTCCCATTTGCTTTACCCTCTCTCCGGCAGTGTTGCCGCCGTGCTTGCGGGCGGCCCACATTTTCTTGATAGCATACCCCCCTATGGTAGTCAACCAAAATGTCACACTTATCCCACGAAAAACTCGATCTCGTTTCCCGCACCAAGAAATTGATTGGCCAGATGGAGTCCGCCCTGCACGCTATCGAGGACGACGCGCATTGTGCTGAAATCCTCCAGCGCCTGGCTGCGGCCCGCGGCTCCCTCAATGCCCTGATGGCCGAGCTGATGGAGGACCACATCCTCAATCACATGCCGCGCAAAAACAAATCTTCCGCCGAAGCGGCCCAGGATCTCATCGAAATTGTCCGCACGTATTTGAAATAGGCGGCGCCCCTCTACGGCTCTCGCTGCACAATTTGCAGCGCATTCACGCGCGCCCGCTCCACCGTTAATCCCCAGTGCAAGTGCGGCCCAGTAACTCTTCCCGTCGCGCCCACCTTCCCGATTTCTTCCCCCGCTCGCACCATCTGCCCCGACTTCGCTTCCATTTCCGAAAGGTGCGCATACAGCGTGTAAATCCCGTAGCCGTGGTCAATCACGATGGTGTTACCCGAATAAAACAACTCCTCCGCAAGCGCCACTTTTCCACCCTGCGTGGAAAAAACCGGCGTCCCCGCGAGCGCCGGGAAATCCACTCCGGCATGTGGCGAGCGCGCCTCGCCGTTCAAAATCCTGCGCCGCCCGAAATTTCCTCCCGTTGTCACACCCTTCAATGGCATTAGAAACTTCCCGTCCCAATAGCGCTCCGGCGTCACGCTTTCAAAAATCGCGCGCATCTTTTTCTGCTCTTCTTCCGCGCGTTTCTCCTGCTCCGGGTCCGGCTGGACAAATTGTTTCTCCACCGTCAATCGTTCCGTCGGGAATTTCCCCGCCCGCACGGTCACGAACGCGCTGCACGACTTCGCCTCTCCCGCCGCATTCTTCCACGACACTTTCCACGCGTAGCGTCCCGGCGCCTTTTCCAGATCCACGCCGATCAATCCGTGCAGGGTCCCCGGTTTATCCCCTTCCCTCCACAAGGGAATCGCCCGCCCGTCCCAGTCTCCCGCAAATTCAGCGAGCGCCTTTGTGCCCTCTACCTCCACAATCAAAAGGCTTCCCTGCGCCGTCACCCCGGCATTCAATCTCAGCGTGACGCCGCCCTCGCACGTTTTACGCACTTGCGCTGGCACGCGGCCCGGCGCCAGCCCCAGAACTCCCGCCACCGAAGCTACGATTCCGAGGATCTTCTTTCGTTTCCGCCGCATAAAATCAGTTGTCAGAGACAAGCCCGCTCCTTTTCCACAATCACATTCGTGCGTGACGCTGGTCACAGCCGCCCTCTCTCTCTTCCCCCACAATCCTATCCCGTAATAGCCAGGCGATCCGTAGGAGCGGTCCTGATCGCAACGCTTCCGGGCTGGACAGTATCCGTCAACCAGCCGCTTCTAGCGTGCACTGGCAATACTCTCGGGCAGCAGTTGGGGTGCCGGCAGGAGCTTCACCTGCCCATAAGCCTGAACCTTCCCCTTCGCGCCACAACTGCTGCCCTCCCGAGGGTATGCGTTCCGCGGTAGCCCAGCCCTCAGTCCCGCCCATGTGCCTGCTCCCTAAGTCTCCGAACCGCATTTGGCCACAACATGAACACAACGTCTCCCGAAAACAAAGAAAGGCCCCGTCCCATGGCAGGGCCTTCTTCGTTCTATCAATCCAATTTCTCCGCGGCCAATCGCTTCTATAATTTCAATCCCAGCACGCGCACCAGTTTTTCTTCCAGCCGCTTCAATTCTAGTTCCCGCGCATGTTCTTCCCGGGTCCGGTCGTTCAGCGCATCCTTCAATAATTTCAGATTGTACCGCAACTCCATCTGCCCAAGCGCCAGCCGGCTCAGCGACTTCAGCGCTTCCTTCTGGGCCTCATCCAATTCCCGCGGCTGCCGGTCAATCACGCACAGCGTCCCCAGGGCAAAGCCTTCCTCGTTGATCAGCGGCGCTCCGGAATAGAAACGGATGTGCGGCTCGCCCACTACCATCGGATTGTCGCGAAACCTCGCATCATTCCACGTGTCCGGCACGATGAACAGGTCCTGTTGCTGGATGGCGTAAGCGCAAAACGACGTTTCGCGCGGCGTCTCGCGTATCTCCACACCCACCTTCGACTTGAACCACTGCCTGTGGTCGTCCACAAGCGACAACATCGCGATGGGCGCCTTGCAGACATGCGCCGCCAGCACCACCAGGTCATCAAAGGTTTGTTCGGGTTCCGTATCAAGAATCGCGTAGCGGTCGAGTGCCGCCACGCGAGCCGACTCTACACTTGGAAGGGGTGAGCTCATTTCCGGCTCCGGGATCCTGCCATCGCGGCGGACAGATTTGCGCGGGAAATCATACTCCAGAGCATCCGGTCTGCCCAGCGCTTCCTCCGGTGCCATTTGAATCCCGTGGAGATTTTCGCGCTTCAATGTCATCCTTTATGGTTCTTAGACGGCTCCTGGACTTGATGGGATGCATCTTCGGAGGGATATTCATGAAGCGTTTGCAGATTGTCGCCGGTATTGCCTTGATTGCTCTTGGCTTGGCTCTGGGCACCACCGCCTGGCCTCAGAAGCCCTCGCCGGGCATTGTCGACCGCGAGCGGGAAGGTCGCAGCTTTGCAGTCAACTTGGTTCGCGCCATTCAGAAGGCCCAACTCGATTTCAAATCCAAGCATGCGATTTACGCCAATTGGGATTCCCTCATGGGCAACGGCTACTTCACCTCAACCGGCACCAAATGGGCTTCCCCGGACTTCCCCACGGTCGGCCAGGCGCTCTACGGCAGCGGCCCGGAAATCGTCCCCGGCTGGAGGTTGCGCCTGAATGTGTCCCATAGCGGCAGCGCCTACGACTTGTTGCTCGAGGATGTCAACGATCCCAAATGCGGCTACGCGGCCCTAACCGACGAGCGCGGCACCATTCGCCAAGCCAAGTCCGTAGACTGCCCCATCCAATGAAGGTAGGGGCCGGGGCAGAGGTTTTCAGTCGGGCAAACTGCAGGGATCAATCCGCGGAAGAAAAGCGCACCGGCTCTTCCTCCGCCTGCAGCTCACGCAGGGGCAGAACCGAGAAGTATTTGTACCGGCAGGGTTCGCAGCGCAACGCCGGCACGCCCAGTAGCCGCCAGACCATGCCCAGAGCGCTATGCACATGCTCCGGCGAGATGCGCTTCAATTCGAGGTTGCCGCAAATCGGGCAGTGTGCGTGAAACGTATCGCTCAACGCCATCAACCGCGCATAAAATCTCGTGTGGCAGGCCCGGCACCGCCACGGGTAGACACCAAAAACGCTCAGCGCGTAGTCTGCAATCGACTGGCGCCGTGATCGTCGAGCGCCATGCTCTTTACAGATGGGGCAGGTCATCTGAGATTTGGGCCGTCCTCCGATTTTGCGCTCAGAATAGGGCAAAGCGGCCCGCGAGGCAAGAGGAACCACGTACCATTTTTCAAAGGTACAATAGGCCTAGAGGCATACAATGGCTAATTACACCGACGCTCATGCCAAGGCGGGCATCGCCGCCGCTCTACCCAAGCTGGAAGTCTGGCCCAACCAGTATCCGGGCTACGTCATCACCACTCGCTTCCCCGAATACTCCTCCGTGTGCCCGAAGACCGGCCTGCCCGACTACGGCACCATCACCATTCGGTACCAGCCCCGCAAATCCTGCATCGAGCTGAAGTCCCTGAAGATGTACCTGCTCGCTTACCGCAACCTCGGCATCTTTTACGAAAACGCCGTCAACAAAATACTTCGCGATCTGGTGGATGCCATGCACCCCGAATGGTGTGTCGTGAAAGGCGAGTTCACCCCCCGCGGCGGTCTCAGCACTTCCGTCTTTGCCCGCTGGCCCCGGCGCCCGGCCTCCCACGCGCCCCGGCGTAAGCCACCCGGCAAATTGCGCTGAGTCCGATGGACTTGTCACCAAACAAATTGCATAATCCCTATGTCACTGTTTCACGTCCGTGACTTTCATTTCTGAGGAGGGAGAATGAGTATTTCTCCAAACGTGCCGGAACCGCAGGAGTCCTATCACTACGAGAACTTGGGTACACCCCGCTGGATTATGGTGCTGTTCGCCGTGCTGTTCGTTGCGCTGGGTGCGCTTGCCTACGCCGGTTATTCGGCGCAGACACGCTTTCAGCAGGAGCTCGCCAAATCCGAAGAGCAAAACAAAATCCTTACCGCGCAGCTCGACCAGGCCAATACGCGCCTCGCTGAGCTCAAGGGACAGATGGATGTCACCTCGCAAAAGATCGGCCTGACCCAGGCGGAACTCGCCGACGCCAGGAGCCGCGCCGAAGCCATCCGCAAGCAGCAGACCGCCTCCGATCAGCGCCTCTCCGAAGAGATCTCCGCGGCGCAAAAGGAAAGTGAAGCTAAAATCGGCGCCGTCGCCACGGATGTCACCGGCGCCAAGAAAGACATCGAAGCCACCAAGAGCGATCTCGAAGCCACCAAGTCCAAACTCGAACGCTCCATGGGCGACATGAACGTCATGAGCGGCCTCATCGCCCGCAATCACGACGACCTGGAAGAACTGCGGCGCCGGGGTGACCGCAACTATTACGAATTCACATTGCAGAAGGCCAAGACCCCGCAGCGCGTCGGCCCCGTCCAGATGTCCCTAAATAAGACCGACCCGAAAAAGTCCAAGTACACCATGACCGTCCTCGCCGATGACAAGTCCATCGAGAAAAAGGACAAGACCGCGGGAGAACCCGTGCAGTTCTACGTCAAAGGCACTGCCCACTTGTCTCCGTACGAGATCGTCGTCTTCGACGTCGGCAAGACTCAGATCACCGGTTACTTGGCTACACCGAAGGACACCGGCGCTGGCGCCCCAGCGGCTCCCGTTGCTGCTCCCGCGAAGCCCTGATCCTTCTCCCCTAGGGGCGCAGCACTTTTACCCGGAGCTTCAAAGGGGCTGCGCCCCTTTAGCCCAGACCGCAAACGCAGTCTCCTCTTCTCATCACCGGCAATCCGGCAAATCCCGGCCCTTGTCGTCTTTTCTGTTCTTCCCCTGTTCCCTCTTCTGGAAACTCTCCCAGGAACAGGGCTTTCGTCTTTTCCGGGCTGACGCTACGATTCCTTTAGCCTCAATCTTTCCACTGTGGAGGGCCTATTCCCATGCGCACTCATTATGCTCGCCCGTTCTTTCTCTCTTTACTCGTTTCCTCGCTCTTTTTCGCCGCCTGTTGTTTCGCGCAGGCTCCGCTTGAGCCCGCTCAACTCCCCGCGCGAACCACTTTTTATCTCATCTGGCGCGGCACTCCCACCGGCGATGTGCGCAAGGCCAATGCTCTTCTGAGCCTCTGGGATGATCCCGATTTCGCTCCCATGCGCTCCGCTCTCGTCGAGTCCCTCCTGAGCGGCTCGCAAAAGCAGAAGGACCTTCCCAAGTTTTCCCGCGAAGAGCTCGCTCAGTTTGCTTCCCTGCTCGATAATCCCTTCGTCCTAGGTTATCTCCCGCACCCGGACTCCTCCGCGCCGGCCAAGCCCGCCAAGTCCGATTCCTCGAACGTCGCGCCCGCCTGGAATGGCCTCTTTTTTGTCTACGATCGTTCCAGCAAGGAAGAACTGCTCACAAAAACCGTTCTTCGCCTGCGCGCCGCCGACGCCCAGATTCCCAAGCTTACGCCTTTGACCGTCGCTGGTGTCTCCGCTCTGAAAATTGAACGCAAATCTGGCGTGAACTATTGGGCCGAAACCGGCAAGTTCGCCGTCAGCGCCAGTGAACTCCCCGTGTTCGAGGAAATTCTGAACCGCCTCGCTGGCAAGGGCGACTCCTCTTCCCTCGCACAATCCGCGGCCTACCAGGAGGCCAAACCTCTCCTCGCAGCCGGCCTCGTTGAATTCTTTCTCCGTGTCCCCCAGATCAAGGAGCTCGCTGGCGCCACGGACAATTCCGCCCCGCAAGTGCGCGCCCTGTTCAATGCCCTCAAACTCGATTCCATCCACGTCCTCGCCGGCCATCTCTCCCTCGAAGGCTCCAAGACCCGCTTGCAGGGCGCCGTTCTCGGCGACACGGCGTCCGGCTCGCTTTTCGACATTTGGCCCGAAGGACAAGCGAATCCGGCTGCGCTCTCCTTCTTGACTCCGGACACCGTCTCGATCAGTGATGCGCAAATCAATTTCCTGGGAATTTACGAGACCCTTAAGCGCGCGCTTTCCCAGGCCGGCCCAGACTCCGCGAAATCCGTGGCTCCTCTGGAATTGATGATCCAGACGCGCCTCGGCATGACCCTGGCCGACGCCCTGGCCCTCACCACCGGCGAAATTGCTTCCATCCAGACCAGCCCCACCCTCGATGGCTCGAAGCAAGTCTATCTCTTTGGCATTCGCAACAAACCCGAAGCCCTGAAATTACTTCGCACCATCTTCGGCGATCAGATTACTTCCGAGCGCAACGAGGGCTCCGCCACGTATATGAAGATTTCCTTGCACGGCGGTCAAAGCTCCGCCGGTTTGGCTCAGTGGAACTTCTACTATCTCGCGATGACGCCCGACTTTTTGCTGGGCGCCTCCAAGAGTGACACCCTACGCTCTGCTCTCGCGCAGCAACCCACCAATACTTCGTCTTCGATTCCCCAAAATTTCCTCGCCGCCCGCAAACAGTTCCCCGAAAAGCTAATTGGATTCTCCTATTACGATATGCAGAAGCTAGATTGGCCCGCGCTGAAAGAGAAATGGATCGCCGAAGCCAACAAATCCTCCAAAACAACGACCGCGAACGATTCCCCAGTCCTCCCCAAACAGGAGGATTGGCTGGACTCGCTCAATCCCGCCGCCTTTTCGCGCCATCTCCATTCCGTGATTGGCGCATCCTGGAAGGACGCCAAGGGAGTTCATTTTGACGAGTGGCTGGACTGACGCCACCAGCCAAGCACTCCAGCCCTCGCGATCTCCCATAGGGGCGCAGCACTGCCGCGCCCCTGTTACCGTGGTCTCAAACTTGGCGATTGTCTCTTCTCAGCGACATCCACGCACTTCTCGTTCCATCCCATTTTTTAGTCTGCTTCTTCTCCCTGATTTTCTGAGTCTTCCACTTTTGTCTTGGCGGGTACTACTTCCTGAGGAAAACTTTTACTCGAATTCCTTCAGTGTCTCGGCCATCTCGCGCAAGCGTTGATCCACCAGCGCGAACACCGTGCCCTTCTCAAATCCGCCGTCCCCATTGCGCCCTCCGGCGCGAATCCCGGTCAGCAGCTCCACTCCCTGCTCCACGCGCCCTATCGGCCAGATATGGAATTTCCCGCTCTTCACCGCTTCCAGCACGTCTTCCCGCAGCATCAGGTCCTCGACGTTTGCCGCCGGAATCATCACGCCCTGCGTCCCGGTCAAGCCCTCGATCTTGCAAGTATCGAAGAAGCCCTCGATCTTTTCGTTGACCCCGCCGATCGCCTGTATATCTCCGTGCTGGTTCATCGAGCCCGTCACCGCAATATCCTGCCGCAGCGGCAGCTCGGACAGCGCCGAAAGCAGCGCGTAAATCTCCGTCGAACTCGCGCTATCCCCGTCTACACCCGAATACGATTGCTCGAAGCAGATGCTCGCGGCCAGTGAGAGCGGCTTGTCCTTCGCAAAGCAGCTTCGCAAATATCCCGCGATGATGTGCACGCCCTTGTCGTGAAATCTGCCGCTGAGATTCGCTTCGCGCTCGATATTGATGAGTCCCGCCTTGCCCAGTGCCGCGCTCGCCGTGATGCGCACCGGCTTCCCGAATGCATACCCCCCGATCTCCATCACGCTCAGTCCATTCACCTGGCCGACGCATGTTCCCGTCAGGTCCACCAGCAGCGTGCCCTCTTCGATCATTTCCCGTATGCGCGTCTCGACCAGGTTGTGGCGTTCCATCTTCGAGGCGATCGCCGAGCGCACGTGCGCCGCGCGCACCACGTTCTCCCCCGCCGCTGCTGCCGTATAGTGCGCCTCCCGCGCCAGGTCGGCAATATCCACGAACCGCGCCGTCACCTTGTTCCGGCGCCCCGCCTTCCGGACGCCATACTCGAGAATCGCCGCAAACGCCCCGCGATCGAACGGGAACAGGTTTTCTTTTTCGCTCAGTCCCCGCAATCGCCCGGCATACTCTTCAATCACGCCATCGCTCAGCGGCATCTCTTCGTCAAACTCCACGCGCACCTTGAAAATCTTGCGGAAGTCCTCTTCGTATTCGTACAGCAATTCGTAGAGATCGCGATCCCCGATCAGGATCACTTTTACGTTGAGTTCCACGGGCTCTGGCTTCAACGCCGTGGTCGCAAATGGATAGAACAGTTCCAATGGCTGAATCTCCAGACGCGTGTGGTTCAACGTGCGTTTCAACGCCCGCCACACGCCCATCTCGGACAACGCCTCAATCGAATACATGATCAGGAAGCCGCCATCGGCGCGCAGCAGCGACCCGCCGCGCAGGTCCATGAAATCGCTGGTCCAGCCGCCGCGCGCATCGTAGGCCCGCTGGATGGTCCCAAATAGATTTGCGTAGGTCGGCGTGGTCTCGAAAATCACCGGAGAATCGCTCTCGCTGTTGTGCGACAGAATCACGTTTACGCCATACACCCGGAACGGATCCCTCTCCGGCCCCGGCATCTTCTGCAGCGTTTCCGGCGGCTCTCCACTCTGCTCCTCTTCCCCCTCGCGCTCTTTAAACGGCCCCAAGTTGTCCAGCAAGTGATGCCGCACCTCTTCGAGATACTCGGAAACCCCCGCGCCGGGATATTTCTCCTTCAACTCCTCGATCACACCGTCCACCAGCACCGACGCCGCTTCCTGCTCCAGGTAACTCAGCTCGCTCGCCAGTTCCCGCGAAAGCGTCAGCGTCTTCCGGTACACCACCGTGAATTCCTGCCGGAATTGCTCGTACTTCCGCTCAATCTCTTCCGCCACTCCGGTTTCCAGTTTTCCCTCGTGCACCAGCTTGGAAATATCCTCGATGGGCACCATCTGCCCTTCCAGGACCGGAAAAATCTCCGGCAGCGCCACGGCGCCCACCTGCATGTGCCCGAGCGCAAATTGATCGCGGGCGATCCGCCGTGTGAAGTCGTCCATCAGCTCCTTTTCGCGCACGGAAAAGCGTTCGACGATCCGCCCCTTCTGCCTCTGGAACGGCTCGCCTTCGAACACTTGCGGAATCCGCCGCCGCAGGAAGTCCACGCCTGCCTGCATGTCTTTCTTGAACACGTTGGCCGAGCCGCGCGGCAGCGAAAGCAGCCGCGGCCGGTCGGGTATCTTGAAGTTATTGACGTAACACTTGTCCAGCGAAGGTTTGGTGGCCGGGTGCAAGTCCCCGATCATCTGCGCGATTGTGCCGCCGCGGCTGGTGCCCGCCAATCCGCACACGAACACGTTGTAGCCGGGCGCGGACAGCTCCACGCCCATCTTCAGCGCCCGCAGCGCGCGCTCCTGCCCAACGAATCCCTCGCGCTTTTGAGCCTGCGCCGTGGTTTCAAAGGGCACGCGCGCCAGCTCGCAACGCCACCGCAACTTGTCGGGCGTCAGTTCCGTCGGCATGGTTATCGCCTTGTCGGCCATTACACTCATTCGAGGGCGTACTCTAGCACACAGCGTACCACCACGCGCGGAATTTACCCCGCGCGTTACGCTTTGAGTTACGCGGTCTCCTTCTCCATTTGGTCCCGGTGTTCCATGTACACGCGGAATACCCCCAGCGCCGCCGCCATAATGGTCGGTCCGACTACCAATCCTAGCAGGCCGAAAACCTCCAAACCGCCCAGAATACTGATAAACAGCAGCAGATCGTTCAACCGCGAGCGATTGCGCATAAGCAGCGGCCGCACCAGGTTATCCAGCACTCCCGCGAGGCCGCCGCAGATCGCCACCATAAGAAGCGCCTTGCCCCAGTGACCGTTGATTCCCAGCCACACCGCCGCCGGCACCCAAATCAGCGCCGAACCCACCACCGGCACTATCGAAAAAAGGGCGATTACAACACCCATGAACACGGGTGTCCCCAGCCGCGTCAACGCAAACGCCGTTCCACCCAGGACCCCTTGGATCGCCGCAATCAACAGGGCCACGGCGACACTCGCGAAAATCAGGTCATGCGATTCCCGCAGCATATCTTTTTGAATCTCGGCGTCGAACGGGATCAGGTGCCGCAGCGCATGCACGATCCGTTCGCCATCGCGGAACATGAAAAACAATGCGAACAGCAAAATGAAAAGGTCCAGAAAGAATGAAAACAGATTCCTCAACCACGAACCTACACTGGTTGCCAGATACGACCCGAGCCTTTCTGCCCCCTGCCGGAGCAGCCCGATGATGTCCACACCGCGCCAAGGCTCCGGCAGCCGGTTGCTGACCCACTCCGTCAAACGCGCCGGTAGCCCCACGGGACCGGTGATGATCATTTCCTGCACCCGTACCGATGCGACCACCGCTTCCCGTGCCGCGTACAACAGCACCAGTAAAACCGGCACAATCAAGAGTACCGTCACACCAAGGGTGCAAAGCACCGCCGCCCGCGTCGGCGAAGTCTTGCGCAATAGCTTCGCGTACACAGGATAAAAGAAAATCGCCAGGACCGCCGACCACGCCAGCGGCTTGGCAAACGGCTCCACGATGCGGAAAACCAGGTAACCCAGCAGGAGCAATGCTCCATAGGAGAGCACCGTGGCCAACCGGTCACTCGTTGTTGTGTTTCGAATGGCTTGTGTCATCTGCGTTATATAATCCACCCGATTCGTATGGAGGCCTCACGGGGCCTTCAGCTTGCCAGGTCGTCTGCGCGAGGATTTCAAGACGGTATGCCATTTCGCAAAATCCCGTTCACGTTCGCGCAGGCTCGCCTCCTTGCTGTACTTGCTTTGGTCAATTTTGTCAACTTCGCCGACCGCCAGGTGCTGAATCCTCTCGTTCCCTTGCTTCGTCAGCGTTTTGGCGTGAGCGACACGTGGCTCGGCTCTCTTCCGATGGTGCTTCTCTTGGTGCTGGCGTTGGCCAGTATTCCCTCCGGCTACCTCGCCGATCGCTTCAATGAGCCGAAAATCATCGCTGCCGGCGTGCTCTTCTGGAGTCTCGCCGCGATCAGCAGCGGCCTCGCTCCCACCTTTTTCTTCCTCTTCGTCGCCCGTGGACTTGTTGGTATCGGCGAAGCCGCTTATGCCCCTGCCGCGCAGTCCCTGATTTCCGATTCCTTCTCCCGCCGCAACCGCGCTCTGGCGCAATCCGTCTTCGCCTCCGGCATGATTCTTGGCGGCGTCTCAGGTTTGGCGCTCGGCGGCCTCATGGGAGCACGCGACGGCTGGCAGCACGCCTTCATCATCATGGGTGTTCTCGGCATAATTCCTGGGTTGTCCGCCCTCACGCTCAAGGAACCTCCCCGGCGTCCACGCTCGGAAGCCGTCAGCCCTAAAGAGCTTCTTCGCGTGCCCGCTTTCGTGGCCATGATCGCCGCCGGCATTTGCATCACGTTTTCCAGCGTTTCTTTCGTCGTCTGGGGCATTGATTACGCCATGAACTACAAGAATTTCAGCCTCAAGGAAGCCGCTCTTTCGCTGGCCATCATTGCCCTGTTTTCTTCCGTGTTGGGAGCGCTCTCCGGCGGATACTTTGCAGACCGTCTTCAGAAGCGTTTGAAGTATGGCCGAATTCTGGTCATCGCCTGTGCTTTCCTCGTCGCCACGCCGTTCCTGCTGCTGGCCATCCAGTCGGACGAAAAATGGATGGTTCTTTCGGGTTTCTTCGTGGCCATGTATTTCATGTCGTGGTATCACGGACCGACAACGGCGGTGCTGCACGATCTTACGCCACAGCGGGCCCACGCCACTGCCATTGGTGTCTACATGTTCGCCACGCAGCTCTTGGGCGCGCTCGGACCGCTGTTGATCGGGCGCATCTCGGACATCAGCGACCTGCAGATCGGCTTGCAAGCCGCCACGGCTGTCATGGTCTTTGGAGCCTTGCTCCTCTTGCTGGTGATCCATTTCATCCGTCGCGATGGCCTGCACCATCCGCGCCTGGCCGCCTTCCGCGCCGAAGACCAAGCTGCACACTAACCCGTCCAAGCCAGACTTTGCCAGTAGTCTTTGCTTTTGTAGTGGGCGACCCCGCCATGCGGGGTCGGTTCTTGGGTCTGCTCGTGTAGGGGTCCAGCACGCTGGACCCCATCTCGGCAACCCGCAAACAAATATGTCATTCCGAACCCGCGCCTTTTGTGGGTGAGGACCTCCGCCCCAGCGCACGTTTTTTGTGCGATGAATCTGCTTTTCGCGGCGGTCCGTGCGCTCGTGATGTTTCGGGAATTTCCTACTTGATGCCAACCAACTCAATCAGCCGCTTCACTTCCTCGCGGGGCACATCATACAGCGGGCGCTCATCTTCCTCTTTCAGCCGCTCGTGGAGAAATTCCGCCGCTACAAAACTCGCCTCGCGGTCGCTCAGGTCGCGTCCCGCTTTCGCGCGGAATTCCACAAACGCGGTGTGCGCCAGTCCCACGATGCGCCCTTCGCCATCCACGACAAATTTCGCGTCAATGGTGTCGCTGTGGCGCGTGGCGATGGCGTTCCAGATGTGCGAAAAGCTGCAGTGATACACGTGGCCGCTCAAATTCGAGGTCACTTCAAATGCGCCGATGAACTGGTTCATGGCGCCGTTGTTGGCAAGCACCGGGACGCCAGGCACGTTCGCTCCTCTTTCCGCTTCTTTTGCGCGAACAACTAGTGTTCAACACCACTCCCCAACTGTCAATCCATCCGCTTCCACGCGCCGGTGCGCGCCTTCGTGCCTCCTTCGCTTACTGCTTCTCGGCTTTTTGGGAGTGCGGCGGCTTGTTTACCCTGCTTGTCCCGAGTTTCGAGGGGAGCTTCGAAGGGCCGCCGTTTTTACAGCTGCAGCCCTGTTCTCGTCGGACCCATTTTCCTGCCCATTCATTTTCCAAAGGTGATATAGCTTTCCTCCATGCAACCCAATCCGAAGTCCCATCCCGCAGTCACCGCGGCCGGCATTGTGGCCATCCTGTTCGGCGCGTTTGGTATGCTCAGCGCCATCTTCGTGGAATTTTCACTACTGTTCGTATCCCGCATCGCGCCTGCAGATAGGGGCGTTCCTTTCCCCGAAGCCGCCCGGCGCATGGCCGGTATGACGTGGCTGTTCATCCTCCTTCTGGCTATCTTCGGTATTTTGGTCGGCGCAAACATTCTTCGCCGCCGCAATTGGGCCCGCATTTCCATCCTCATCTGGGGCGGGCTTATGGCTTTCTTCTCCGCCATAACCATGGTGGTCACGCTGTTGATCATGAATAATTTGCCTCCCACGCTGCCCCACGCTGCCGAAGCCTCGCTGGTCATGGCGGCGGTGAAGTGGGTCATGGTTTTATTCAATGCAATCCCTCTTGGCGTGGGCATCTGGTGGCTCATCCTCTTCACCCGCCGGGCCGTGGAGGACGAGTTCAATCCGCTCCTTGCGCGCCTCCATCCCGGGAAAACACTGGACGCCTCCGGCTTCCCGCAGGAGCCGCCGCCTCCTCCTTCGTATGTCCCCGGCGGGCCGGCTTGCCCCTTGCCACTGCTCATCATCGCCGGCTTGGATATTTTCTCCGGCGTTTCCATGTTGACGCTTCTTTTCATCCCGAATTCGATTATCTCCGCGATGCCGGTCTTCCTGTTTGGCCACGCATTTCATGGAGGGGTTATCCTGCTGCTGTTCTTTGCCCTGCTCGGAGTCGTCTACGCGGTCTGCGGTATTGGCATCATCAAGCTGGAGCCTTGGGCGCTGGATCCCCTGATCTGGTGCAAAGCGTTGTTCTTCCTCAGCGGGATCGTCACGCTCTTGAATCCGCAATTCGTGCCCGCGATGAAGGAAGCTATCGCCAAAATGATGCCCGCGATTCCCGAATTGCCCGCGAATACACCATCGCCCATGATCTCATTTCCCTTTTCAGACACCTATCTCAAGTACATGATGGTCTTCGGGTTGGTACTCGCTGCGGCGATGTTGGCGGTGCTGATTGTGTACCGCAAGCGATTTCTTGAAGCCGCGCGCGCAAAAAACTCCGCGGCAAGCTGAAGCTTAGCCAGGCAAGTCCAATAAAGTTGTGAGCGCCCGCCGAATCGGCGTGGCGTTTAGCGCGCGGAAAGTGCCGGCACTTCGGCGTGCGTGTAGTAGCGCACGGCGGCGCCCACTCCGGCGCCCGGCTCGTGCCGGTGGCCCTGATCCACCAGGACCTTATCCAGCGCGCCCAGCAATTCCAGCACGAATTGCTTCTGGCTGCAGTAGCCCATCAGCCCCAGCCGCCAGATCTGTCCCTTCAACGCGCCTATGCCGCCGGCGATTTCGATGTTGAACTCATCCAGGAGCTGGTTGCGTACCTTCAATTCATCAACGCCAGCGGGAACCATGACCGCGGTGACCGTCGGCAGCCGGTCGGCAGGCTTTTCCACGAGCAGCTTCATGCCCATCGCTTCCACACCGGCGATCAGCGCATGCTGGTTCTGGCGGTGGCGTTCCCAGCGCGCTTCCAACCCTTCCTCGAGCACGATGCGCATCGCTTCGCGCAGCGCGTAAATCAGCGAAATCGGCGGTGTGTGGTGATACAGGCGATCCTTGCCCCAGTAATTCATCGCCGTGGAAAGATCGAAGTACCAGCTCTGCACCTTCGTCTTGCGCGTGCGGAATACCTCCTCGGCGCGCGGGCTCACCGTAATGGGAGACATTCCCGGAGGCGCGCTCAACGCTTTTTGCGAACCGCTGAAACAGATGTCCACGCGCTGCTTATCAATATTCAAGGGCACCCCAGCCAGTGTAGCCACCGCGTCCACCACCAGCAGCGCGCCGCATTCATCAGCGACCTGGCGAAAAGGGTCAATGTTGGTCAGCACGCCCGAAGAGGTTTCCCCCTGCGCCAGGCCAATCATCTTGATCTTGCGGCCCTTGGCGACCTTGCGCACGTCTTCCGGATCAACCGGCTTGCCGTAGGGCGCCTCGACCAGGTGCGGTGTCGCCGGCGTGTGTTGCGCAATCACGTACATGCGCTGGGAAAACATGCCGTTCACACAGCAGATCGCTTCATCGCCGGGTTCCAGCGAATTCACGACCGAAGCTTCAATGCCGCCCGAGCCGGAGGCGGACAGCGGAAACGTGATGCGGTTTTCCGTCTGGAAAATCTGCCGCAACAACACCTGCGTTTCATCCATGCAGCCGCGGAACCACGGGTCCAGATGTCCCACCAGCGGAGTGGCCAGGGCCCGGTACACGCGTGCATCCATGGAAGACGGCCCGGGGGTCATCATCAAACGTGCGGGAGGCTTGAGTTCACCAATCGGATTGCTCATGAGAGTGCTCCTTTACGGATCCTTATGAATCCACAAGGATGGCCCGCGGGTTCGTACTTCGGGGAGTTGCTGGAGTACGGCGGGATCTCCAGTGTCCCGCAGGGGCGAGGCCAGCGCAACGGTCAATTTGGATGGCCCGGGAAGCACCGTCCTCCATCTGTGATCCCGAGCGGAGCGACCCGATTTTCTCCTCCGCGCCGCAGTTTGGCGCGTCGGGTCGCGTAGTCGAGGGATCCCTCTGTTTCTTCCCCGCTGTGCGCCCCTCTCATCCCGCCCCCCGCCATGCTCATGAAGGGGGAAATCACCTAGTTTGCCGTTACGCCCTTGGCCGGGGCTGCTTTCTCGCCCCTAGGCGGCGCGATCTGCTCGAGCCTTGCTCGCAGCCGCGCGATCTCCTTGCCTTCCTGCAACAATTCATCCTGCTCGAATCGGCGTTTCGCCCGCGCTTCCTCATCTTCAGACTGCCCGCTCGGATCCTTCAGAAACGCTTCTTCGTCCAGGACAAACATGCGCATCAGCAGTTCAATCTTCAGTTGCTTCTCTTTGATCTGCTGTTCCAGCGTCGCGATCTCCGCTTGCCTCTTCTCTGGGTCTTGCGGAGCTGCGCTAGTTTCCCTCGCCCCAAGTTCCGCGGCTGTTTCCGCCTTGGGAGTTTCCGCCGGGTTTGCAGCCGGGCGTGGCGCCAGTAACGCGATATCGTCATCGGTGAGCGCGGGAGTCTCTTTTATCGGCGTTCCGTGGACTTCGCCAGCGATTGAGGATGGTTGGACATCCGCCGGCTTGTTCTTGCTCTGCGCCCGGCAAACGCCAGGCAGGCTCAGGACTCCAAGCAGAATCGTCGTGAAGACGCGGAGGGAGAGGGCCATGGGGAAGCTCCGTCGCAAGGTGAATCTTCGCGTTTAGGCTACGCCTCCCCTCCGCCGCGTCAAGGTTCAAACTCCGGTACTAGCCGCGTCCACCTCAAGTAGACCTTGCGGAGCAGCACTGCCCCGAGGGCTTGCCACCCTCTTGCCTTGCTTTTGCCCGCGCACTTCGCCTTGCCGCGCCCGCCCCGCAGGAGTAGGATGCAGGGCACCCCTCAATCTTGCGTGGAGTCTCTGCAGGCAGGAGCAAGGAATCGGGATTGTTGCACTCCTTCGGGAAATCCGCATGGGGTGTGGTGTCCCAAGGAGGATCACATGTGGAATGAGAAGAAACCCGAAACGAAGAGCACCGACGCGCCGCGTCCCATGGAGGCCGCAGCGGAACGCACCACGGGGTGGCTGGGGGCAAGCCTGCGCGTGAAAGGCGAAATCTCCGGCACCGAGGATTTGCTGATTGACGGCATGGTTGAAGGATCGATCCACCTGGATGAGCGGAGATTGACCGTCGGAAAAACCGCGAAACTCACCGCAGACATCAACGCCCACGACGTCGTCGTGTACGGCTACGTCAAGGGAAACGTCCGCGCCAAGGGCCGCGTCGAGATCAAGAAGGACGGGTACGTGGTCGGGAATTTGACCACCGCGCAGATCATGATTGAAGACGGCGCGGACTTCAAAGGCACCATCGAAATTGACCGCAGTGCGAAGGAAGCCGACAAAAACGTTCCCGCCCGTGCCGCCGCGGCCGCAGCAGGCGTCGGCGCAGCGACAACAGGCACAGGCGCAGCCCCGAAAAGCGTCTAACGATCTTGCATAGCAGGCCCCGGCGGACGGCCCATCCTCCTCGCCGCCATTTCGATTTCCTCTTGCTGTTGTGGCGGCACAGCCCTTCGCAGATTAGGGTAAGGAGTCCTGTGCCTTTACGGGAATGACCCAAGCGCGGCCCGCCTCAGTGGGCGGCTGCTACACAAGAAAAAACAGGTCGGGGCGAGGAAAGAACAATACGGGACGAAGAAGGAATTAGGCGGAGCCGGCGGCGAGGGCCTCGCCTTCGGCGAAGATATGCTCCGGAACCTTGCGGCGGCTGCGAGGATCTAACTCATGCGAATCGAAGGGGAGCGGGTGCAACTTTCTTTACAAGCGCGAGTTTAATTGCATAAGCCGCTCGATGGGCGACATACCCTGACTCCAAGACAACCCGGCGGCCAAAAAAAAACACTCCCGGAGAGAGAGTGCAAGGGGAAAACTCATGTTGCGTACATCGAAATACTTTTACCTGTTCCTGCTCGCTTTGGCGATTTTGGCGATTCCTTCAACCACGCCCGCGCAGATTGCCGTGGGCATCTCCGTACACATCGGGCCTCCGGCTCTGCCGATGTATGCGCAGCCGATATGTCCCGGCGTGGGCTACATCTGGACGCCGGGCTATTGGGCGTACGGCCCGGACGGCTACTACTGGGTGCCGGGCACGTGGGTGATGGCGCCAGCGGTGGGCCTGCTCTGGACGCCGGGATACTGGGGCTGGTTTGGCGGAGCGTATGCGTGGCACGGCGGCTACTGGGGCCCGCACATCGGGTTCTATGGCGGGATTAACTATGGCTTCGGCTATGGTGGCGTTGGGTTCGTCGGCGGCGAATGGCGCGGCGGGGCATTTCACTACAACACCGCGGTGACCAACGTGAATACCACGGTGATCCACAATACTTATGTCAACAAGACGGTGATCAACAACAATACAACTGTGAATCGTACTAGCTATAACGGCGGAACCGGCGGCGTGACCGCGCAGCCGACGGCCGCGGAGCGTGCAGCGGAGCAAGACAAACACACTCCCGCAACGGCTTTGCAGACGCAACACGAGCAAGCGGCACGGAGCGATAAGAGCATGCTGGCGTCCGCAAATCATGGGCAGCCTGCCGTGGCGGCCACGGCGAAGCCCGGGGTGTTTCATGGGCCGGGTGTTGTCGCGGCGCGTCCTGCCGGCGCGAGCGCGGCGGCGAAGACGGACCGTCCACCGAGCGCCCAAACAAACAAGGCAGCGAGCGCAAGCTCGAACAAGCCGAATGCGTCCAACGGGTCGAATCCTAAGACAAGCTCTTCGAGCGGGAATGCGCCAGAGACGAAAACTTCAAACACACAAAACACCAATAAGAGCAAAACGAAATCATCGAAGCCGCCAAAATCGAGCCACCCGGCGGAGTCGCATGAACACGAAATCTCCGGCAAACCCGGCGGGCACGGCCGCTAGTTCGTTCGCCGGACGATGTTCCGCAAGGGGCGGCGAGACAGAGCGGAGAAAGACAGAAGAGAGATCCCTCGTTGCGCTCCGGATGATGGCAAGGAGAATAGGCGATAACGGGGCAATCTCACGAACTGACCTGGGAACGCCATTCTCCTCAATGGCGGTTTGCAGGACACCAAGAGCGCCAATCGGGAGATTCATCCCGCTAAATGCGTGGGATGGAGTAGAGTTGGCGTTCCCGGGGGGTGAATTAGGCTGAGGCAGCGGCGTCGAGGGCCTGGCCTTCGGCGAGGACGTGCTCCGGAACTTTGCGGAGTTCGCGCACGATGTGGAACCAGGAAAGCACTTTCAGCGCGTAGAAAGTAATGTCCACTTCCCACCAGTAAAAGCCCTGGCGCGCGCTGGCCATGTAGTGGTGATGATTGTTGTGCCAGCCTTCGCCGAGCGTGACCAGCGCGAGCATCCAGTTGTTCTTGCTGGTGTCCGTGGTGGGAAAGCGGCGCTTGCCGAACAGGTGCGAGAGCGAATTGATGGTAAACGTGCCGTGCCACAGGAACATCGTGCTGAGGCAGAAGCCCCACACGAAAAAACCGAATCCGCCGATGAGCCAGATGGCCGCGCCAAGCGCGATGGGCGGCACGAGATAGTATTTGTTGAGCCAGCGCAGTTCCGGAAATTTGGCGAAGTCGCCGATATAATCGAAGCGCGTGCCCTCGTACCTGTCCGAAAGGATCCAGCCGACATGCGCCCACCAGAAACCGAAAAGCGTGGGCGAGTGCAGGTCCAGCTCCTGATCGGAGTAGCGGTGATGGTGGCGATGATGCGCCGCCCACCACAGGACGCCCTTCTGCGAAGAGGACATCGCCAGGAAGGCCAGGAGAAACTGAAACACGCGGCTGGTCTTGAACGAGCGGTGCGAGAAATAGCGGTGGTACCCGGCGGTAACGAAAAACATGCGCGCTTCGTACAGCAGGAAGCAGGCGAGCATGTAATACCAATGAAAGGGCACGAAGAAAATCGCCAGCACCGAGAGATGCGCGAGTACAAAAGGAATGCAGGTAAGGATTTGAAGGCGCGCGCCGTTAGGCAGGGGTAGAGATAATGTTCTTGCGACTGAGGCCATCCAAGCAGCTCCTGCGCGGAAAAACCACGCCAACGAGAATCATGTGCGCAAGACTGGACGGAAGCTCAGCGCCACGCTCTACGTAACAAGTTTACGGGGCGCTGCCGGGCGGGTCAAGCCGATATGCGGCATGGTAGTGTCTTATTCTGATCTCGATGGAGTTTTCGAGATCCCACGGAACATCCAGCCTGCTGGGAGTTCCGGGCACTTCTTGGGAGGGTCAAATGATTTCTGGCGCTCACGTCATCGTGTACAGCAAAAAACCCGAGGCGGACCGCGCATTTTTCCGCGACGTCCTCGGGTTCAAATCCGTGGATGCGGGTCACGGCTGGCTGATTTTTGCCCTGCCGCGGGCAGAAGCTGCACTCCACCCGGCCGCTGAGAATGGCGTCCACGAACTTTACTTCATGTGCGACGATCTGAAAGCCGAAATGGCATCCCTGGCGAAGAAGGACGTGAGGTGCTCTGCGGTACACGAAGAAAGATGGGGTTCCATCACGAAGATTCGGCTTCCCGGCGGCGGCAAAATCGGCCTTTATCAACCGAAGCATCCTACGGCCTTGGGCTTGCAATGAAGCCCGCACGAAATCAGGACACAGCCCGCGGCATGGAATTGCGGCGAGGGAAACCGGGAATATAGGAACAGGGCGGAGGGATGTGCTATCGTCGCAGGGAAAGAGAAAGAGCGCGAAGGAGAAGGCATGGCGGAACGCCCGGTGTTGGTCGGCTTGATTCCTCAGGTGGTGGTGCTGGATCCCGGCGACCAGGTGAGCTGGATATCCGACGCGGGCAATTTGCGCGTGGAGTTTGACACCAACCGCTGCCCGTTTTCATCCAATATTTTTCAGGCGCCGATGGGCATGCGCCTGCTGAGCGGCCCGCCCGTGGTGGGAACAAAGACGGGAAGCTACAAATACAAGCTGTGGCTGAACGATCAGATGGTGGGCCGCGGCGAAGTGATCCTGCGGGATAAATAAGAAGAAGAGCGCGAACGCCACGCCCCCGAAGTTGCTGATGCGACCGCCGCATCAAACATTTCCTTGGAGTTTTCCTGCGAAAAACAGAGCGTTGAAGACGGGCGCTAATTCTTCCCGGCAGCGCGATAGCCGGCCTTGATAGCATCGGCTTCCGACATGTATTTGCCCTGCTTGGTCTTGCCGTAGTAGCACGTGCCGGGCTTGTGATAGATGCCGGAGTCCGTATTGACCCAGACCATGCCGGCGATGTTCGCGGGACGAGTTTGCTGTGCGGCGGCGGGCTTGGAAGCAGCGGGAGTGCTCGCCGGAGCAGGCTTCGTTGCAGGTGCGCTAGCCGCCGGAGTGTTGGCCGGAGCCGGCTTGGCGGCGACACTGGTGGCTGCGGCTGTGTCAGTAGTAGCTGCGGACGTCTGCTTGGACTCGGAAGGTTTCTTGGTGGAACTGGAATCGGTCTGATCCCCAGGCTGTTGCGCGGCCGCAGCGCGCAGGGTAAGCGTCCCAGCGAATAGGAACAGCGCTGACAACAGAGCAAGGTACCGGGTATTGCGGGTACGATTCATTTCTGGAACTCCTTTCGCCCGGAGCGGGCCGGGCCCCCTGGCCGGCAGACGGACGGGGCGCGCTGAGGGCCCAGAGCAGGGGCCTGGAACAGACGCATCACGGATGTTCCTTATTTAACTTAACGTATGATGTAACAGAGTGTAAGGGAAGTCAACAAATTATAAAACTCAGATGATGCGACCAGACGGGTGGGGCGATGAGGCGCAGAGTCAGTCGCCGGCGGGCTGGACGCGGGCAAATTCGACGGCTTCGGCAAACCCGCGGCGAATGGGCCCAAGGACGAAGGCCGGGACATCGCGTTCAGGTTCGACGGAGAGGTTGGCGGCTTTGCGGGGGAATTCGTTGCGGCGGTCCAGGTGGAGACTCGCTTCCTTGAGGAACTCGGCGGAGAAGCCCAGGTCTTCGGCGCGGTCCACGCCCCAGAACCAGAGTTTTTCTTCATTGCGCTGAAGGAAATGGAGGGACTCCTCGAGCTTCTTCATGGCGCGGTCGAAGGAGGAAGCCAGAAAGAAGACGGGAAGGGTCCAGGCGTGCCGGGGATACAGGACGCGGATGCGCACGCAGTACTTGCCGGTCTGATTCTTCTCAATGCTGCAGCGGTAGTCGTTGCGGATGCTGGACGAACGAGGTGATGGGTTCTTTTTCATAACTAAGGCGATGAATTCCTCAACAGAGTCAAAAAGCGGCAGGCACCCGGGATCCTTCCCCTGGAGGATGGGCTAGCAGGCCAAAGACCGGACGAAACCGCGACACAAATGCCAAGCCACGCCCTTCCGAGTACGCCTGAACCAAACGCAAATAGGGTAGCGAGTGGGGCCCGAGAGGGCAAGGGGGCCTCTATTAATTATTTAACTTCTTTATTTTCTATTGGTTAGACTATCCAAGGTCGCCAAAGCCGCGCATCTTATCTGGCATCAGCCTCAGCGTGCCGTCCTTCTTCATGCGCTCTTCCATTGCGGCACGGAAGGCATCAAAAGCCAGGGCGCGCTTGGACTGAACGAGAGCATCGGCGATGGTTTTCTTCTGCTTCTCAAAATCGGCGGGGTTGGCTTCGGTCTTCTCAACAACGATATAGACCACCCAGTTGGAACCGAGAGCAAGGGGGGATCCGACTTCGCCGGACTTCAGGGAGAAAGCGGCAGAAAGTTGCTTGCCACTGCCGAGACCCGGAACAGAACCGCTGCGGGCAAATGCTTCGGAGTTCTTGGGATCGAGGCCCAGGGCCTTGGCGACCGGGTCGAACTTTTCGCCGGCTTTTACGCGGCGTTCCAGATCCGTGGCCTTGGACTGCGCCAGTTGGGCGGCCTTCTGTTGCTTCAATTCAGCGAGAACTTTCTCGCGGACTTCCTCGAGCGTTCCCTGGTGAGTGGGGAGAATTTGCTGGACGGAGATCACCACATAGCCTCGGTCGGTGCGGATGGGCAGGCTCAGGTCTCCCTGACGGAGCCGGAAGAGCTGATCCTTAACGTCCTGTGAGTTGCCGAGTTCGAGGAGGGGTTCATTGGCCGCGACCGGGCGAGTTTCCGCCAGGGTGAGATGGTACTGCTGGGCGAGCCCGTCGAGAGTGGTCTTGTTGGACTGGCGAATCTCCGCGGAGATCTTGTCGGCCATGTTGCCGGCTTCCATGTCCACCTTCTGCAGGAGCAGCGGGGCACGAATGGAGTCCTTGACCTCGTCGAAGGGCGTGGTGTGCGCGGTTTCCTTGTCGAGCACCTTGATGATGTGGAAGCCGTATTGGGTGCGAATGAGGCCTGACATCTCGCCCTTGTTGAGGCTGAAGGCGGCCTTCTCAAATTCGGGGACGGTTTGGCCCTGCATAATCCAGCCCAGGTCGCCACCCTTAGTCTTGCTGCCGGGATCTTCCGAGTACTTCTTGGCAAGTTCCTCGAAGTTGGCGCCCTTCTTGCGGGCCTGTGCGAGAACATCCTCGGCCTTCTTCTTGATTTCTTCGATTTCCGCGTCGGTCTTGCCGCCCACGGTGAGGAAGAGAATGTGCTCGGCGTGAACGCGGTTGGGCACCTCGTATTGCTGGATGTTCTGCTGGTAGAGGGCTTTGAGCTCGTCGTCGGAGACGGGGATGGTCTGGCGAAGCTGCGCGAGGTCAACCAGCGCGTAGCGAGCGGCACGCTTTTCGGGAATCTGGAAATTGGCTTTGTTCTTTTCGTAGTAGGCCTTGATTTCAGCGTCATCGGCATTGACTTTGCCGAGCAGATCATCGGGCTTGATCAAGACGTAATCGAGCTTCACCTTTTCATTTTCGTAGCGAAACTCATCTTGAATCTCCGGAAGGCCGACGCTGATGCCATCGGTGATGAGCTTGCGAAACTTTTCCTCCACGAGACTGCTGCGCACGAGATCCTCGAAGGCGGGCACGGACATCTGGAAGCGCTGCTGGACTTCGCGGGCGTAGGCATCCATGCCGACGAAGGTGTCGCCGTTGAAAGCGGAGGGCACGTACATGCGGATGCGGTCGGCGCGTTCCTTTTCACTCACGGTGATGCCCATGCGTTTGGCTTCGTACTCCACTTCCTTTTGGAAGACGAGCTGATTGAGGATCTGGCGCGCATACAGGGCTTCGACCTGCTTGGGGATGGGATTGTTACGACGAATATCGTCGAGCTTCTGGTGCACTTCGGCGAGGGTGACGGTCTGATCGCCCACGCGGGCCACGACATCCGAGGAAGTCTCCGCGGAATTGGGCCCTTGCGGCACAAGATAGAGGAGCATGCTCACGGCGAGCAAGCCGATGACGACGCCGAAGAGGATTCGGACGCCGGTTTTCTTGTTGGAATCGCCAGCCATACCAGGTATCTCCCTAATGGACCAACACAGCGGTGAACAAACTTTACATTATAGTGGAAAGAGGCTAAAGGCCCAAATGAAGTTGCGGGGCTGTGGTGGTTAGATACGCGCGGTTGTCGGTCCAATTGATTGCAGGAACAGTTTTGCTCGGCTTGATTCTGGGCCTGGCGAACTTTGCACAGATCATCTAGCGACTAAGCGGAACGGGAATTCCATCCAAAGAAGGACAACCACGGGGAAAATGGGAATGGCGCAAGGACTCGCAAGGAGGGAGTTGCGGGGCGGCGGGTAGACCAGTTTCCGGGGAGGGCGTCTATCGGGGGCTTAGCCGGGTAAGTGGCGGCCGCGCGGGCCGATTCGGGATATACTTTCTGGCGCCCGGCCCGACACGTTTGAGTCATCGAGGAGGCACTCCATGGCAAAGCGACAGGATCGGGTGGAACTAAAGGGCAGCGCGCGGGCAGCGTTGCCAGGCGGGCAAGACACCGGACCGGCTGATCCGAATCAGCAGATTGCAGTGAGCGTTCTCTTGCGGCGCGGATCAAAGCCGGGCGAATTTCCCACGGCGGCTCAGATGGGCGCTCGCCTTCCGCACGAGCGAAAATATCTAACCCGCAAAGAATTTGCGCGTTTGCACGGCGCGTCGGCGGCGGATGTCAAAAGAATTCGCGTGTTTGCCGCGCAGTACGGCCTGCGAGTCGTGAACGAGGATCGCGCGAGCCGCATGGTGAATCTCAGCGGCACGGTTCAGGCGTTTAACGAAGCGTTTGGCGCGAACTTGCGCCGTTACGAACACAGTTCGGGCACGTACCGGTGCCGCACGGGCAGCCTCACGATTCCCGGCGAGCTGGAGCTCGTCGTTGAAGGCGTTTTCGGGCTGGACAATCGGCCACAAACAAAGGCGCACTTTCGCCTGCGCAAGAAAGAACCAAACGTTCACGCGAAAGCAACGGCCGTTTCCTACTCGCCTCTGCAGGTCGCGCAAGCCTACGGGTTCCCCTCGGGTGCGACGGGCGCCGGGCAGTGCATCGGAGTGATCGAGCTGGGAGGCGGCTATAGCGCCAGCGACCTTAATTCATTTTTTGGCAATCTCGGGATCGCAACTCCGAAGGTGACGGCAGTCTCAGTGGACAGTGCTATGAATTCTCCCACGGGAGATGCAAGCGGGCCCGATGGCGAGGTCGAGCTGGATATCGAAGTGGCAGGAGCAATTGCGCCCGGGGCACAAGTCGCCGCCTATTTCGCGCCCAATACGGACCAGGGATTCATCGACGCCTTGACCACGGCCGTGCACGACGCGAAGCTGAAGCCTTCGATTGTCTCGATTAGCTGGGGAGGGCCGGAAGACTCGTGGACGGCGCAGTCCCGCGACGCTCTCAACTCCGCGTGTCAGGATGCCGCAACGATGGGGGTCACCGTGCTGGCCGCTTCGGGTGATGACGGCGCGTCGGACGGAAGCACGAACGGAGCGCCTACCGTGGATTTTCCCGCGGCGAGTCCCTACGTGATCGGCTGTGGGGGCACGAAGTTGACGCTGTCCGGCACAGCGATCGGCAGCGAGCAGGTATGGAACGATCTCTCGGCGAATGAAGGAGCAACGGGCGGCGGAGTCAGCGAGAATTTTGCGCTGCCCAGTTACCAGCAGAGCGCGAATGTGCCGAAGGCGCCGAATGGCTTCGTGGGCCGCGGCGTGCCCGATGTCGCGGGCGATGCCGACCCGGAAACGGGTTACAACGTTTTCGTGGACGGTCAGCAGACGGTGATTGGCGGCACAAGCGCGGTTGCTCCCTTGTGGGCCGGGCTGTTGGCACTCATCAACGAGTCACTGGGGACGAATGTGGGCTACGTCAATGCGCTGCTGTATTCGGCTAAGGTCGAACCCACCTTTCATGACATCACTTCGGGAAACAATGGAGATTACTCGGCGGGCAAAGGCTGGGATGCATGCACGGGCCTCGGCAGCCCGAATGGCGCCGCCCTCATGGCTGCTTTGCGGGGCGAATAGGCGAGTTGAAAGGTGTTCTGCTGCCACCGAACCTGGCGAACTTGAGAGTCTTTGTTGCTGCCACTCAGGTTGCCATGCACGGCCTGCCGGACAACGACATGCAGGCGATACGCGTTGGGAGAAAGTTTCAGGAACCACGCTGCTAATGCCGGTTCAAAGGCTGTTCCAGAACCTCCAAGGTTACCTTTAGGACTGTGGATCAGTCGTCCGATACCTCAGACCGTGCAAAGCACAATTGCCTCTGATGCCTCTGAGATTGTTGCGTTTTGTAAACCATTGTTTCTAAGGCGAATAGCGAATCGGAGGCCTCGAAGAGAAAAATAAAAAAACACTTGCAACTGAGCTAGTGTTATGGTGTACTATAACACTAGTAGGCCAATAGTGATCGCTCGCACCTCAGTACGCGAGGGAAAATGCTGACCCAAAAGCAAAAAATCTCAAGGAGAATGAAACATGAAATACCTTCGTTTTATGCTGTCCGTCGTTGTTCTGATGTCGCTCTCCAGCGTGGCGTTCGCCCAGGCTGATGCGCAAAAGCCTCAATCTAACGCCCAAAAGTCCTTCGATACACTGAAAGCTCTAGCGGGTTCCTGGGAAGGCAAGGTGACAACCGTGCCGCCGCAACCCGGGATGGGGGACGCGACGCTTATGCAGATCTCGCTGCGCGTGACCTCCCGTGGAAACGCGTTGGTGCATGAGATGAAGGAAGCGGGAACGCCGGACGATCCGACGCGCTACGACCATCCGGTCACCATGTTCTACCTGGACAGCGATCGGTTGCTCCTGACGCACTATTGTGATGCCGGCAATCGGCCTCGCATGGTGGCCAGGACGTCGCCGGACGGAAAAACGGTGGAATTCGATTTTCTCGATGTCGCTGGCGGTACGCAGTACGGACACATGCACCATGCAGTCTTTACCGTGATCGACGCTAACCATCACACCGAGGACTGGACTTACATGATGCCCGGGGACAAGCCGGTCCAGGCGCACTTCGACCTGACGCGCACAAAATGACGGGAGGGTATCTCTCGTGAGGGCTATCTGGAACACATGATGGATCGTGAGTGGAACGACAGTCAGCCGATTTACCGCCAGATTCGCGACCGTGTCGTCGCCATGATACTCGACGGCTTGCTCAAAGAAGGCGATCCGCTGCCCTCGGTGCGCAATGTCGCGGCCGAATATCGGGTCAATCCGCTCACGGTTCTGAAGGGTTATCAAGAACTGGTGGACGAGGGGCTTGTCGAGACCAAACGAGGCCGCGGCATGTTCATCAATACCGGCGCACGCAATCTGCTGCTGCAGAGGGAACGCCAGAAGTTTCTTACGGAAGAATGGCCCAAAGTGTCCGCGACGATCCAGCGGCTCGGTCTGACACCGCAAGAACTGCTGGATGCCGCCGCAAAGCACCCGTCGTCGAATGATGCAGAGAAGGAGCGGAAGCAATGACAGTCATAGAAGCACGCGGCCTGCGCAAGGCGTTCGGCACAACCATCGCGGTGGACAGCGTCGATTTGCGTGTCGAAGAGGGCCGCATTCTCGGACTCATCGGCCCCAACGGTGCTGGCAAGACCACTGCGCTGAACGCGATTCTCGGTCTCACCTCATATCAGGGAGAACTGAAGGTGCTCGGACGCGACCCGTGGACTCATCGCGATCAGCTCATGCGCGATGTGTGTTTCATTGCCGATGTCGCCGTGCTGCCACGCTGGATCAGGGCTTCGCAGGCGCTCGATTACCTCGCCGGCGTGCATCCGCGTTTCGATCGTGCGAAGGCGGAAGGTTTTCTAGCGAAGACGGCCATCAAGCCCGCCAGCAAGGTCAGGGAACTGTCGAAGGGGATGGTCACGCAGTTGCACCTCGCTCTGGTGATGGCCATTGATGCGAAATTACTGGTGCTGGACGAGCCGACGCTTGGCCTGGACATCCTGTATCGCAAGCAGTTCTACGATTCTCTGCTGAACGACTATTTCGATCGCAGCCGCACCATCGTCGTGACCACGCATCAGGTGGAAGAGGTGCAGCACATCCTCACCGATCTCATGTTCATCAACCGCGGTCGCATCGTGCTCGATTGCAGCATGGAAGAATTCGAGCGGCGCTATGTGGAAGTGACGGTGCATCCGGAGCAGGTCGTCGCTGCACGGGCGCTTAAACCGATTCACGAGCGCCAGTTGCTCGGTCGCAACATCGTGCTGTTCGATCACGTCGATCGTCAGCAACTCGCCAGCCTTGGCGAAGTGCGCACGCCCGGTATTGCCGACGTGTTTGTTGCCGCGATGGGCAATCAGGCCAGCCAGGCACAAGGAGGAGCAGCCAGATGAATATGCCATCGAACGCCATGCCGGAGTCTCCCCTCGACTCGCAGGTCCTCGCGCCCACAGACATCTCGGCGAATCGGCGTCTGTATTGGTCGGTGCGACGCGAATTGTGGGAGAGCCGTTCGATCTATATCGCGCCGCTGGCCGTCGCGGCGCTAATCCTGGCCGGATTCCTGATCAGTACGGTTCATCTGCCGGAGAAGATGCGTGCCGCGTTGGCGCTCAACCCGATGCAGCAGCACGAGCTCATCGAGCAGCCGTACAACTTCGCCGCGCTTCTGATCATGGGGACCACTTTTATCGTCGCGATCTTTTACTGCCTCGACGCGCTGTACGGCGAACGCCGTGATCGCAGCATCCTGTTTTGGAAGTCGCTGCCGGTTTCCGATCTCACGACAGTCCTCTCGAAAGCGAGTATTCCGATGGTAGTTCTCCCGCTGGTTACTTTCGCGATCACCGTTGTCACGCAAGGAATCATGCTGCTGCTGAGCACCGCAGTGCTGCTGGGAAGCGGTCTGAGTGTCGCGACGCTATGGACCAACTTGCCGTTGTGGCACATGTCGGTGATGCTGTTCTACCACCTTCTGAGCATTCATGCGCTCTGGTACGCGCCCATCTTCGGCTGGCTGCTGCTGGTCTCTGCCTGGTCGCGGCGCGCGCCATTTCTGTGGGCCGCGTTACCGCTGCTGGCAATCGGCGTGGTCGAGAAGATTGCGTTCAACACTTCGCATTTCGCCGCCATGCTGGGGCAGCGCATAGGGGCCGCCCCGGAACATGCTGCGCACACGGCGGGCAGCATGTCGATGGATTCGCTGACGCCACTCACTCCGGGTCAGTTCCTGATCAGTCCGGGATTGTGGATCGGACTGGCAGTAACGGCGGTATTCCTCGCGGCAGCGGTCCGGCTGCGGCGCTATCGCGAACCGATCTGATTCGCATGGAGTCTCGAATCAATGCTTCGCGAAAGGACAAGCGATTATGAGCACAGCGGTAATGATGGAACAGATTGCAGATAGATCGCCACGCCTGCGAATGATGCGGATCATGATTGCTACGCTGTTCGGCTTGGTTGCGGGTGTGCTTTGCGCAACTGCGGTGTTCTCTGGCGGCTTTCAGAAGTTCACGGCAGTCAATGTGGCGTGGGTCTTATTGAATAGGGCGGTGATGGGCTTTGCCATCGGCACGTCTGGGCTGAAGCTGCATTGGGCGTGGAACGGCATCGTGATGGGGCTGGTGGTGGGATCGATCTTCTCCTATTCCCTTTTCATGAACATGGGTCTGGGAACGCTGCCGCTGGTCAATCTTCTGATTGGCAATCCAATATTCGGGTTGATGATCGAGTTCTTCACGACGGTTGTGTTCAAGCAGCCTGCGTTTGCAGCATCCCGGAAGTAGCGGGCTAGCGCAGCGGGGGGACGCCAGCTAACTGGCAATTGACTCCACTCGGGTCGCTCATGGCATCATTGCCTGGGCGGGGGTGGCGCATGCAGCGAGAATCGCAACGGGTTGGCCCAGTCAGCCTTTCCGAGCGCATCCTTTTTATCGATGTTCTGCGGGGCATGGCGCTGTTCGGAATCCTCGCCGCGAACATGCGCGCTTTCTTCGCGCCGCTCGATTGCTACGGAGACATCGGGGTCCTCTTTCACACTCGCGCCGACGTCGTGGCCCAGTTCTTCATTGACGCATTTATCCAGGGGAAATTCATCTCCATTTTTTCATTTCTTTTCGGGATGGGCTTTGCCATCCAGATGAGCCGTGCGGAAGCGCGAGGCGCGCGCTTCCTGAGTTTCTATCCACGACGCCTTCTAGCGCTCGCCCTATTCGGGTTGATCCACGGGATACTGATTTGGGCGGGAGACATCCTGCTGACTTATGCGTTGTCGGGCGCCATTTTATTGCTCTTCCGCAAACGCCAACAGAAGACATTGCTGTGGTGGGCGGGAAGTTTGTTCGCGCTGCCAATCGTGGCTAGCACGGTTTTCTTGACCCTCTACTTCAGCCGCTGGCATCGGGCCTGGATGGATCCCAAGCCGCCGGACGTGCAGAAACTTTATGCGGTTATTTATATCTACGCGCACGGGACGGCCCGGCAGATGCTTGCTCAGAATTGGGTGGAATGGAAGCACATGTTGCCCACCGAGCTCTTCGCGATCTATGCGACGGCGCTGTTTCTGCTGGGCATGTGGGTGTGGCGAGCCGGCATCATACAACGGCTCGATGAATACAGACCGGTGTTGAAGCGTGTATGCGCCTGGTGCCTCCCGGCCGGGCTGATCATCAGCATTTACGTGGCGATCGTGAGGGCGGTTATTCCTTCCGGCACCGTTTCGCTGTGGGGCTGGTCTGCTGGAATACTCTGGCTGCCCGGGTCCCATATCTTGGCCGCAGGCTATGTTTCGGGCCTGGCGCTGATCTTTCTGCACGAGGATTGGCAGCGCTTCGTGCACCCATTTGCCGCGGTGGGGCGGATGGCGTTGACGAACTACTTGATGCAATCCGTGTTGTGCACCTTATTCTTCTATCACCACACAAGAAGTCTCTATGGTCGCATCGGACCGGCGATCGGGCTGGCGCCCACGGTCATTCTGTATGGGGCGCAGGTTGTGTTAAGCAATTGGTGGTTGCAGCGATATCGCTTTGGCCCCATGGAGTGGTTGTGGCGCGGCATGACCTACGGCAAGTACCCTTCGATGCGCAAAGAGGAACCCATGCCGACGATCAAGGCGCCCTCGCTCTCGCCCTCGCCAATCACGCTCTCTACCGCTGACGGCGAGCACACCGCAACCGCAGCTACGCCGGACGAGATTGCTGAATGAGCGCTAATCCAACCGCAGCTAGCGGCCACCGAAGCGGCTGGCAACTCGTATTCTGTTTCCTTCGTTGCGTTTAGCTTGGCATGTGCCGGCGGGTCATCGGGATTAGCAAAGTCTTTCGTCGGCAAAAGAACAGTATGTTCTCCCCCAGTGTCAGTCTGCGCCACCAGGTGTCGCCTAATCGGATACTACCAATTGCCTACGGGGCGTTAGGCTGGAGTCGAGGGATGGGGTTTGAGGATTGGAAGGCCGCAAATGACCGAGTGCACGTGGCGAGGACTTCCAATAGGGAAAGATGGGAAGAAGGCGGGCGCAGGTGGCACAAAGCAGGGCCAAATGGCATCACGGGACGAAAAGCGGCGGAAACGCTATTTGTAGATTGAGTACGGGGTGGCGGTGTGGCGCCCGCACGTGCAAAAGGCTGTGCTAAATTGCGAAGTTGGAGCAATCGCGGCACGGACTCCAGTGACAACGCAGACCCCCATCGAGCCACGGCGACCGACATCGGCCCCCACGCCGCAGCAGGCGCCGAAGATTCATCGCGTAGAGGTGTATTGGCACGCCGTAACGTACAAGACCGTCGCCATCTACCTGGTGCTGTTGTTTGTGATCGTCATCGCGGGTATGTACGTCGCCATCCCGGACTGGACCACCATCGCGACGAACAAAATCAACAAGGCGATTGGCAACGTCGACAACGACCCGCTGACCATCACACAAACACAGGCCAAGTTCGTGAACCTGGACGGCCGGGTGCAGGTGAAGAAAGTGAACTCCGTGACCTGGGCGGACGCCGACTATCACACCGCGCTGGACAAAGGCGATTTGATCCAGACGGGCTCGGACGGAGCGGCGCGCATCACGTTTGCGGACGGCACGGAATACACGGTGAAGGCGGAAACGCTGGTCACGGTGGAAGAGAACAGTGTAACCAAAGACCGCGCGAACACCGCCGTGCGTATCAACACCGGCGAGGTAAACCTGGCCACGCCGACGTGGTCTTCGCGCGACTCGCAGGCGGCCATCAGCGTGGAAGATGCCACGGCCTACGTGCAGCAGAACAGCCGGGCAACGGTGAAGAACGATCCCAACAAGAACGAGCACGAAATCGTGGTGGCCACGGGCGCGGCGGAAGTGCGGCGTGGGCAGGAAAAAATCGAGCTGACACAGTGGGAAAAGGCGAGCTTCCCGACTGGCGGACCAACGCAGAAATCGAATGTGCTGGCGCCCCCCGGACTCGTATCGCCGCTGAACCTGGCGCCAATTATTTCGGAGACTCCGAAGACCGCGCAAATCCGGTTTGAATGGCAGCCGGTGGAAGACGCGGTGGGCTACACGCTGCGCATCAGCCCGACGACGATGTTCACGAAGATGGTAAAAGAAGTGAAAGTGAGCGGCACGAGCGCGGAAGTGAGCGGACTGGAAGCCGGCGACTATTTCTGGAATGTGACCGCCTCCGACGCCAAGAAGCAGACCAGCGAATTCAGCGAAACATTCAAATTCACGCTGGTGGCCCAGGGCAAGACGCAGGAAATGCTGCTGGACATCGAAAGCACGCAGATTCACGGGCGCGTCGCCGAGCTGATCGGCAAGACGGAGCCGGGCGCGGCGCTGATCATCAACGGGCAGGCGGTGGCGAATATTTCGCCCGACGGAAGTTTCCGCCATTTCACCGAGCCGCTGGAACCCGGCCAGCACACCATCGTGGTGATCGGGTCCAACCGGCGCGGCGGAACGGCGAAACAACAGGTTTCCATCGTAGTGCCGAAGTGAACTTGGGGAACGGCGGGTTGCGCTTTTGCGTGCGGCACCGAATCCGGCGACAATGGAAGGTCGCACGAACAGGGGCGGGCACGCAGCGATCCTACCTGGCAGGATCCTCTCCGCGGGGGGAAAGCAGTAATGACTAAGAATGGATACAACCTGAGGTCGGTGTTCAGCTTGTTTTCTTCCGACCTGGCGATCGATCTGGGAACGGCGAACACGCTGGTGTTCGCGCACGGCAAAGGGATTGTCGTGAACGAACCGTCGATCGTGGCGATCAACAAAGCCACCGGTGAAGTGGTGGCGGTGGGGCGCGAAGCGAAAGACATGCTGGGACGCACCCCGGGGAACGTTGTGGCCATCAAGCCGATGAAGGACGGGGTGATCGCGGATTTCAAGGTCACGGAAAAGATGCTGACGTATTTCATCCAGAAGGCGCACAACCGGCGCGTGCTGGTGCACCCGCGCATCGTCATTGGGGTGCCCAGCGAAATCACGCCGGTGGAAAAGCGCGCGGTGCAGGACTCCGCATACCGGGCGCGCGCCAGCGAAGTCTACCTTGTGGAACAAGCCATGGCCGCGGCCATCGGCGCGGGGCTGCCGATCGAGGAGCCCAGCGGAAACATGGTGGTGGATATCGGCGGCGGCACCACGGACATCGCGGTGATTTCCATGAGCGGGATCGTGTACTCGCGGTCGGTGCGCGTGGCGGGCAACGAGATGGACGAAGCCGTGATGCAGTATTTGAAACGCAAGTACAACCTGCTGGTCGGCGAGCGCACGGCGGAACAGATCAAGATGGAAATTGGCTCCGCGTACCCGCTGGAGAAGCCGCTGACGATGGAAGTGAAGGGGCGCAACCTGATCGAGGGCGTGCCGCGCACGGTAACGATTGACGACAGCGAAATCCGCGAAGCGCTGAGCGAATGCGTGGCGACGATACTGAATGCCGTGCGCGTGGCGCTGGAGCGCACGCCGCCGGAGCTTTCCGCGGACATCAGCGACCGCGGCATCGTGCTGACGGGCGGCGGGGCGCTGCTGAAGAATCTGGACAAGCGCATCCGCGAGGAGACCGGCTTGCCGGTATCGATCGCGGATGATCCGCTGGCGTCGGTGGTGCTGGGCACGGGCAAGATGCTCAGCGATTTCAAGCTGCTGCGCATGGTGTGCATCGACTGACGTAGTCATAAGTTTTCAGTTATAAGTATTATGTATTGCGCTTGAATCGTTCCTTCCCAGTTTGAAGGTTACGGAAAACGCCCGGACATGGTATCGATCCCCTCAAGACATAAATCGCTGGCGCTGCTGGCGGGCGTGCTGCTGGCGCAGGTCCTGTTGCTGGCGGTGCAGATCAAACGCGATTCGCGCGGGCGGCTGATCCGCGTGTGGGCGGTATCCACGGTGACGCCGTTCGAACGCGCGGGAGCCTGGAGCGTCCGGAAAGTACGCGGCGTGTGGCAACACTATTTCGCGCTGCAGAGCACCGCGCGAGAGAACGAAACGCTGCGGATTGAGAACGACGCGCTGAGGCTGTCCATCTCGCAACTGCAGACCAAGGCGGCGGAGGCGGACCGGCTGGGCGCGCTGCTGAACTTCAAAGCCGCGAATGAAAAAGTGGCGATGGTGGGCGCGCGGGTGATTGGCGCGAGTGCGGGAACGGCGAGCCGCACGATTGAAATCGACCGCGGCGAGCGCGACGGCATTCACCGCAATCAGCCGGTGATCACGCCGGATGGCGCGGTGGGCAAGGTGATCGAGGCGTACCGTGACTCGGCGCAGGTGCTGGTGTTAACGGACAAGGACAGCGGCATCGGCGCGATGCTGGTGGAGTCCCGGATTCAGAGCCCGGTGGGCGGCACGGGCGAGCCGATGCTGGCGATGAAGTATGTGCCCACCGACGAAACCGTGAACGTGGGCGAGAAGATCGTGACCAGCGGCATGGACAAGATTTTTCCGCGCGACGTACCGGTGGGCACGGTGGTGGAGGTGAAGCCGGGCAATCCGTTCAAGCAGATTCGCGTGAAGCCCGCAGCGAAGCTCGACCGGCTCGAAGAAGTGTTTGTGCTGCTGACGCAGGAGCCGCTGGAATTCCAGAAAGATGCGGAAGCGCAGAGCGCGCCAGGGCCGAATGTGCCGGCAGGGACTCCCGCGACGGCGCCGCCAGCGGCGGTGAAACCATGAACGACACATTTGAACTGCGCAGCGGCGACACGCACATTGAGGTGCACAAGTTTTTCCCGGGCTCGATCGCGGGAGTGACCATCCTCGCGCTGGTGCTGCAAGCGGCGTTTCCGGTGTATTTGCCGAAGCTGAGTTTTCTGGACTTGCCGCTGCTCATTACGATTTATTTCGGATTGAGCCGGCGAAATCCTTCCACGGGTTTGCTTCTCGGCACGACGATTGGATTGCTGCAGGACAGCTTGAGCGGGCCGACCGTGCCCCTGGGACTCTACGGTATTGCGAAAACGGTGGTGGGTTATCTGGCGTCGTCGATTGGCGCGCGGCTGGATACTGAGCATCCCGTGGCGCGCTTCGCGTTGACGGCCGGGTTTTTTGTGCTGCAGCAGGCCGTGATGGTGCTGACGCGGCGGTTGCTGCTGGCGCAGCCGGAGCCGTGGTTCAACACGCATTTGGCCATCGCCGCAGCGATGAATGCGGTGCTCAGCGTGCCGTTGTTCCTGCTGCTGGACCGCCTGCGGCGCTCTTCCTGAAGATTAGGCGATCGGAACCATCCGGCCAACCGCGGTGTCTAATTGGGATGAGATGCCTCTGAGAAGCAAGCGACTGCGCGTTCTGGCGCGCCGGGCTCCTATAGCACTGGCGGTTCTATTCCTCTTGCTTCTTGCGCTCCTCGTTGCGTTGCGCCCCAATTCCGCACGGGCAGATGAAGAACAATACCTGGTGCTTTCTGACTATCTCTCGCAAGGTCTGACTGGTGAGTCTCACTCTCTTGGAGACCGCGCGGGGATCGTAGTGATTGACGGCAGTACGAGAGGGGGCCTGCGAAGGGAACTTTTCTTAATTGCCACATTCTCTCATGCCAGACAGAATTCAAGACTCTCTTCGGTTGTTCCGCTGGTCAACCTTTTGACGTCGAACGTGCGATCGGAGAAGTTTCAAGAGTCCTTCGTTCTTCCCGCCCGCTATGAGCTGATGACGGAGTCGGAATCCACGTTGTACCCGTACGAAGCATTTGAGAAGCGTTTCCCAGGGAATTATGGATATCACACTTTCACTCGGATTGGATTTCATGGCGATCTGACCGAGGCCGTCTTCTACACTGAGCATATGTGTGGCCTGTGCGGCGAAGGCAAGTATGTCTACATGCGAAAGCAAGAAGGAAAATGGGTCGTGATAGGCACAGCCAGCACATGGGTGTCTTAGTTCAATTGATGGAAGTCTGGCGTCAGTGCGCGAGTGGAAACAGCTTGAGGGGATCGTAGTTGATGGTCATGAGGAGGGAGTACCGGGGAGATTGAGGTATCCGAGGCAGGCGCTGCTACCAGATTCGGCGAACGCCGTAGGCATCAAAGGTGATTTCATTCGTGATGATGGGAACGCCTTCTGCCTGAGCCTGCGCAATCAGCATGCGGTCGAAGGGATCCTTGTGCGGACCGGGCAGCAGACCAGCGCGGATGGCGTGGTCGGGCGATATGGGAAGCAACTCAAAACTTTCGCGCCCCACATAGCCCACGAAGTTCGCGGCCAGTTCCGCGGCAGTCGACAACTTGCCGAGGCGGACCTTGGTGGCAATTTCCCAGGCTGAAGCGGCGCTCACGATCACAGTGTTCTGGGTCTCGGCGATGAACTTCCGGGCCGGCTTGCTCAGGGCGGGATCGTCCGAAAGCCACCAAAGCAGGGCATGGGTGTCCAAGAGCGCGCGCACAAGAGGCTACTCCCAGCCTGCCAGTTCCTCCGGCGGGAGTGGCGCAAAGAACTCCGGCCCGACACGCAACTTGCCTTTCAGCGCACCCGGTTGGCGTTTCCCCTTGATCTCTCCCACGGAGATGAGGCGCGCCACGGGCTTGTCGCCGCGCGCGATGATCACCTCTTCTCCGGCGGAAGCTTTCTTAATCAGCCGGGAAAGAGTGGACTTTGCTTTGTGTATGGTGACGACGCTCATGGCGATTACCTAGCTAACTAATCTTAGCTAATTACCATTGCTGGCGCAAGGCAGGATCCGGCGAACGCGTCATGCATGGGCGGTCGTTCAGTGGGCGAGCAAGAACTGCTTGAAGTCGTCGTAGGCGGCGGCCATGGGGAGAGAAAGCTTGGGGCGATTGAGGTATTCGGCCAGGCGTGAGGGGAGCGGCGGAGCGATGCCGGTTCCCTTCTGGACGATTTCGGCGAATTTGGCGGGATGCGCGGTGGCTAGAACGAGGCCCTGAGACGGCTCAGGATGTTCCTTGCGGTACGCTTCCCAGGCATGAATGCCCACCGCCGTGTGCGGGTCGCTGACATAGCGGAAACGGTCCCACACGTTGTGCATCTGCTGCAGCGTTTCTTCATCGGTAACGCTCTGCCCCCAAATTTCCTTGCGAACGTTTTCGATGCGATTGCGGCACAAATCCAGCAAGCGCGGAAAGTTGTTGGGATTGCCGACGTCCATCGCGCTCGAATAGGTCGCAACAGCCTCATTCGGCTTGTATTCCCCGCTCAGCAGATAACGCGGCACTGCGTCGTTGGCGTTGGTCGCGGCAATGAATCGCGAAACCGGCAGCCCCAAGCGCTTCGCGAATAGCCCTGCCGTTAAGTTTCCGAAGTTGCCGCTGGGCACCGAGACAATCAGCGGCACGGAGGCCACCGGCAACTGGCGGTACGCGGCCACGTGATAGAACATCTGCGGCAGCAGGCGCGCAATGTTGATGGAATTGGCGGAGGTGAGAAAAGCGCGGTGGTTCAGCGCTTCGTCGGCGAAGGCCTGCTTCACCAGGCGCTGACAATCGTCAAAGGTACCTGAAACCTCCAGCGCGGTGATGTTTTCGCCGAGCGTGGTGAACTGCTTTTCCTGGGCTTCGCTGACGCGCTTCGAGGGATACAGGATCACCACGCGGATGCCGGGCACGTGGAGAAAGCCGTGCGCGACGGCGCTGCCGGTGTCGCCGGAAGTGGCCACGAGCACGGTGAGTTGCCGCTCTTCGCCGCGCACGAAATAGCCCATGAGGCGGGCCATGAAGCGCGCACCAAAGTCCTTGAAGGCCAGCGTGGGACCGTGAAACAACTCGAGGATATGCAGCGCCGGGGAAAGTGAGACGAGCTTCACCGGAAAATTGATGGCTTCGGCCACGATTTGCCAAAGCACTTCTTCGGGCACATCCGGGGTGGCAAATGGCCGGACCACGCGAAAACAAACTTCCGTGAAAGGCAGGCGGCGAAATTCCTCGAGTTCCTCGGGAGTGTGGCGCGCGATTTCCACTGGCACGTACAGGCCGCCATCGGGCGCGAGGCCGCGGAGGGTCGCGCCTCGTAAGGAGGTGAGCGGGGCTTTGCCGGAGGTGCTGCGGTATCTCATCGCCGTTTCGTTTGGTCTTGGTTATTTCCGGGGCGAAAGCTGCTCCTTGATTCTTTGCAAAAATCGTTCACCGGCTGATGCCGTGGCGATTTCGGGACCCCGCGACAATTCCCGCAAGCCGGCCACGGGCACGGTGCAGTGCGCCAGCGCTTCATAGCTTTGGCGGCGCGCAGCGATCAGCGCCGGATAGCAGCGCGCCACCGTTTCGCGCGGTGTTTCACCGGGTCTCGGCTGAAACGCTCCGCGCCACAAAACAGGCTTGGGATCTTCCAGGTAGCGCCGGATCAAAAGCTGCTGCTCGTCCGCGGAAGCCGCCAGATACACAATGGCCATCAGCCGCCGCAGTCTATGCAACAAATGATTCCCGCAGTAAATCACGCTACCGGTCGTATCCAAAATGAGTTCGTTGTGTGGATTTTTTTCCAGGCCGGTAAGAACTTCGTCAAGAGTCGCGGTCTCCTCCGCCAGGTACTGCGCCTCCCGTTCGGCATAGGTGAAGCGGTCTGGCCAGCCCATCCACGCGGCCACGCCGTTGATCCCGCTGAATCCTCCCGCCTGAAGAGCGGAAGCAAGGCGCGCTTCGATTTGGTCGTCGCAAGAAATCGCGGGGAATCCGAGAGAAGCAAGACGTTTGGTCCAATAGGATTTGCCCGCGCCAGACATTCCAATGAGCGCGAGCCGCAGCGGCTTATCTGAAAGAGAGGCCATGGAGAACTAAGAATTGTAGTTGATTCGGCGGGAAGCACGAAACGCCAAAAGTCTCCAAGTGAGAGGCTTCCTACCCGAAGCCCGCAGAGGAGGGATTGAACAGGCGACACAGGAGGCATGGGCGCCCGTCACATCAGTTGGGGTTAAAAGCCATGGCCTGACGAATAGCGCGGGTCATCCCTCGAGATGCCGAAGGCCGTTGTATGACCCGCTACCTGCCCTTTGGGACGGGTTGCGCCCTCCGTAGGCAAGTGCTACTTTTGGTAGGACTTCCGAACGATGGCGGTATTGGAAGCCGCGCGGCGATGGGAGAGCTTGGTCGAGTCATCGGAGGCCGTGGGGGCCTCGTTGAACGGACTATACGACCTCCTTCGCTGCCAATAGAGAGATTGCGCGAGCGGGCACCGCTCAGCCCTGAAGAAAAGAGCGCTCGCGCGCAGGTTCTTCGTGTCGTACTGGTTTCGCAACGACAATCGATTGCCGCAGGAACGTCTGGCGGCTGCCTCCTACGTGATCGTGGGTATTATTGCGTTGCTGCTCCTCGGCTTTTGGAAGCTCCAAGTTATTGATTCCGATAAGTATGGCCAACTGGCGGAGCGCAACCGGGTGCGCTCGATTCCCATTATCGCGCCGCGGGGACGCATGCTGGACCGCGATGGGCGCGTGCTGGTGGACAACTATCCCTCCTTCAGCGTGCTGTTGCTGCGCGACGATAGCGCGGCCGTGGACAAGAATCTTCCCGCGATTGCCGATGGGCTGGGGTTGTCTCTGGATGATTTGAAGGAACAGTTGAACAACACGATAAACCTGCCGAAATTCCAGCCTATTGTGATCAAGCCGGAAGCGACGCCGGCGGACGTGGCGTTTATCGAATCGCACCGCGCGGATATTCCACTGCTGGAAATGTTGATGGTGCACCGGCGAAGGTACCTGCCGGGCGGATTCATGTCGCATGCCAGCGGGTATGTGGGGGAAGTGAGCGAGCAACAGATCGAGGCCAGCAACGGCAAGCTGCGGCCGGGCGACTTCGCGGGTAAGTCAGGATTGGAGAGGCAATATAACAATCTGCTGATGGGCACGGACGGGATGCGGCGCGTGGTGGTCAACAGCGTGGGCAAAGAAATGAAAGAAATGCGCCTGTCGCAGCAAGAGGCCATTCCCGGCAAGCAGATTCAATTGACGATTGATTACGACCTGCAAGAGTTGGCGGAAAAGGGACTGGGGGACAAGGAGGGGGCGGTCGTAGCGCTCGATCCGCGAACGGGCGAGGTGCTGGCCTTTGCGAGCCATCCAGCGCCCGATCCCAATGATTTCGCGGTGCGAATTTCGAACGAAGAGTGGCAGAGATTAAATGAAGACCCGGCCCGGCCGCTGCTGAATCGCGTGACCCAGGCGCAACTGGCGCCAGGGTCGGTGTTCAAGATCATCATGGCCACGGCCATGCTGGAATCGAAAACGCCGCCGGAAAACTTCACAGCGTTTTGTCCGGGATACGGTGTCTTCTACGGGCAAATGCACAAATGCTGGGTTTACGGAAAAAACGGTCATGGAGAAGTGGGCCTGCACCGCGCCATCGTCCAGTCCTGCGACGTGTTCTTCTACAATGTCGGGATGCGCATGGGAATCGCCACGATTTCCAAATATGCCAAGATGCTGGGGCTAGGGGCAAAAACCGGGATTGACTTGCCATCGGAAGAACCCGGGTTGGTGCCTTCCGAAGAGTGGGTTGAGCGAGTGTTTCATCATAAATGGTATCCAGGATCAACCATCTCAGTTGCCATTGGCCAGGGCTCGGTGATGGTCACGCCGTTGCAGGTCGCTTACGTGATCGGAGGAATCGCTTCCGGGGGTGAGTTCAAGCAGCCGCACTTGCTCAAGGACGCACAAAACGTCGGCCAGATGCACGTGGATCTGGCGGAAAACACCGTGGAGCAGGTTACACAAGGAATGTACGGGGTAGTGAACGAGCCTGGGGGAACAGGCGCCGCTGTGAAACTTCAGGGCATCGAGTTTTGCGGGAAATCCGGTACCGCACAGTTAATGAGCTTCGGCGCGGCTAGCCGCCTTGGGTTGGGAAAAGGACGAAATGACGGATGGTTCGTAGGGTATGCACCGCGACGCGATCCGGAAATTGTGGTCGCCGCCGTGGTTCAGGACACGACGGAGCACGGGGGCACGGTCGCGGCGCCTGTTGTGCGCGATATTGTGAAGGCGTATTACGACAAGAAGGCGAAAAAGGGCCAGGGGCAGTACACCGTGGACTATCAGAAGCATGAGTCCGGCAATGAAACGCGGACGCAAGTGGCGGAAAATCCAAAGCCGGCGACCAAGCCGGAACAGTCTGCCGCGGTTGTGCCGGGGGATTCGGCCAAGAAGCCGCGCCCCGACTAAAGGCATTGCAGGAAGAAATGGAATGAGAGACGCACCCGGAACACGCGATTACGATTGGTGGCTGGTGGCCATCTTGGCGGCGATTTGCGCGCTGGGCGTGATCGAGATTTATTCGGCGACGCACGGCAGCGCGCTGGCGGGCATGCACCTAAAGCAGATCCGCTGGCTGGTGGTGGGCGTGGTGTTGCTGTTCGCGTTGTCCCGAGTGGACTATCACGTGATCATGGAACAAGCGCCCATTTTGTACATCATTGGAATTGCGGCGTTATTGGCGGTTTTATTGGTGGGCCACACGCGGTTTGGGGCCAAACGGTGGATTCCCGTGATGGGAGAATTTCTCCAGGTGTCAGAATTGGTCAAATTGATTATAATCATAGTGTTGGCGCGCTTCTTCGCGGAGGTGCGCACGGATGAGCTCTCCCTGCAGGATTTGATCAAAGCAGGGTTAATCGTTGGTTTGCCGTTGGCGTTGATTTTGAAGCAGCCCGATTTGGGCACCGCTCTTGTACTGGTGCCCATGTTGGTCGTCGGCGCATTTCTGGCGGGGCTGCAATGGAAACACGCCGCGGCTATCGTATTAATCGGCGTCTTGATGTTACCCGCAGGGTGGCATTTCTTGAAGCCGTACCAGAAGGAAAGGGTTACGTCGTTCTTGCATCCCGAAGAAGACGCGAAAGGCTCCGGCTACCAGGTTTTGCAGTCAAAGATAGCGGTGGGCTCGGGCGGTTTCTGGGGGAGAGGTTTCGGCAACGGCACGCAGAATCAACTTGGGTACATTCCGGTCCGGTACTCCGACTTCATCATGTCGGCCTGGGCGGAAGAACAGGGATTCAAAGGTGTGCTGCTTGCTTTGGGGCTGTACATGGCGTTGTTGTTGCGTTTAGTGCAGAATGCCCAGCGGGCGAAGGACCGCGCGGGAATGTTTCTGGTCATGGGCGTGGCAGCGGCGCTGGGGTTTCACGTTTTGGTGAATGTGGCTATGGTCATCGGGGCAATGCCGGTAACGGGCATCCCTTTGCCGCTGATGTCCTACGGAGGTTCCGCCACGTTGTTTGTATTCCTGGCGATTGGCCTGGTGATGAATGTCCGGCTGCGCCGATTCGTTAACTAAGTCATAGCCAGTCCCGAGCGCATCATCTCAGTTCAGGGAGGTTGCGCCGGTTCGGCGGCCCCGATTGAAGCCGGGGTTGCTAATCAAGAAGGAATTTGAAGAGTGAGGATAGCATCGTCCGCCGTTACCCCGGGGAGATCCCGGCAACGGCCTAGCCTCGTTAGCAGAAGGATAAAGAAGTACGAGAGCCGCACTGCGGCCTTTCCCTCCGGCTACGAACGCAATGCCGCAACAGCAGAACTGTTGCCCGCGTGTCCCGGTCTGAACCGGAACGGCGCCCTGCCTTGGCCCCCCGATAGAGAGGTTCCAGCGGCGGTGCATCCTAAGGAGTTTTCATGTCGAAAGAATTGGTTATATCGGCGGGCTCGCACGAGCGACGCGTCGCCATTTTGGAAGAAGGACAGCTAGTCGAGATCTACATTGAGCGCGAGAAAGAGTTCGCGCTCGTCGGCAGCATCTACAAGGGAAAAGTCACCCGCGTTCTGCCGGGCATGCAATCGGCATTCGTGGATATCGGCCTGGATGGCGACGCGTTCCTGTATGTCAGCGACGTCTTCGAAAACCTCGAGGACTACGATCACGGTCAGCCACACGGAGATGGGCCAACGCCCTTGCTGGCGGCTCAGGGAGAGCCGGCCATCGAAGTTTTGCCGGGGGAAACGCTGGCGGCAGCAGGGGTGCACGAAGAGGTGCACCTGGACGAAGAGCCGGAAGACCGCGGAGGCCCCGAGGAGCGGGTCGGTCGCGAAGAGTATCGCGCCCACGAACCGGATCACTCCGTGGAACCGGGCAATGCGAGCGCGGCGCCGCGCGGCGAAGAACCCGGCGGGGACTCGGTAGTTTCAGAGACCGAGGAGCGCCAGCCGGATTCCAATGCTTCCGCGCCGCAGAATTTTGCTCCCTCCTACAATCCCACACGGAATTATCCGCCGCGCATCGGAAACGATCGCGGCCCGGGTCAGGACCGTGGCGGGGACCGCGGAGACCGTGGCGATCGCGGACGCGGGCGGGGAGGGCGCTGGGGACGCCGGCGCGGCGGAAGCGGCGATCGCGATCGCGGCGGACGTCACCATGGCCAGGGCGGACGCAATCTGCCCCCCTCGAAATACGCTTCGCCGCAGGGCGAACGCGATTCGCGCGGCTTTGACAATCGCCGCCCTTCTGGTGATCGCGGCCCAAGCGCGCCGGTCGAACGCAGAGAGGACGACATCGTCCTGCCGGGCGAATCGCTCGCCAAGTATCGCGGGCGTCCGGTGCCACCGCCGGTCGAGCCGTTGGGGGACCACGAGCCCGAGGAGCGTCAGCCTGATTTTGAGGAGAAGCCCACGCGCCCAGTAGTCGGCATGCAGCCGAACTCTGGCGTGCCACGGCGTTTCTCCGGAAGCTTGCCACATTGGGTTCTAGCGGACTCCCAATCGGAAGGCGAAGCGGCCGCTGGCGGTGAAACACGCACGGAAGAAACTCCCGCTGCCGCCGAATCCGCCCAGCAGGAGACTGCGCGCGCGCAGGAACACCACGAGGAACATCACGAGGAAACTCACGCCGAGGCGCACCACAACGGTACCTCCGGCCTCAGCGAAGAGGAACTCTCCGCACTCTCTTCGCGGCTGGTCGAGGCCAAGCATGAAGAAACCCAGGCGCGAGCCGAAGCGGATTCCCACGTGGGCGGCCCGGTCTTTGAAGAAGAAGGCGAAGGGTCCCACGAGGAACACCACGAGGATTTTCACGAGGAAGCTCGCGAAGACGCACATGAGGCCGAGGACCATCTTATCGAGGAGGAGCTTGCCGAGGAATCCGAGCAGGAAGAGCGGGAGCGCGGCGAAGAAGAATCTGAAGAGGAACAGGACGAGCGCGAAGAGCGTCAAGAGCAGGAAGAACATCAGGAAGTGATCGAGGCGGCTAAAGCAGCCTTCGATCGCGAAGAAGGTGGGGAGCGTACCGAGGGGGGACAGTACGAGTCCATTTCGGCACAGGGCGCCTCCAGCGAAACGAGCAGCGAGGAAGACGTCGTGCTCCTTCCCGGCGAGACGCGCAGCCCGCGCGATGCCGGCGCACCGCGTGAGGAATTTGTGCGGCGTGATTCGGCGCGCATCGGCAGCAACCCGCGCTCTCGATTCCAGCGGCCGCAACGCGGCGGGCGCGGCCGGGATGACCGGGGGCCGCGTGGCCGCCACGACGGGCGCCGCGATCGAGGAGATCGTGGCGACCGGGGTGGTGACCGGGGACGCGGGCGCTTTGAGCGCCGCGGACATGCTCCTCACCGCGGGCATCATGTCGGGTACGCGCCACAGCGCCGTCCGCAGCTTATTTCCGAAATGCTGAAGGCGGGCCAGGATGTGGTCGTGCAGATCGCCAAGGAGCCTCTCGGCAAGAAGGGCGCGCGCATCACCAGCCACGTGGCCTTGCCGGGACGCTTCCTGGTATACATGCCGACGATTGACCACATCGGGGTTTCCCGCAAGATCGCCAGCGCGGAAAACCGCTCGCGCCTTCGCCGTCTGGTTGGCGAAGCGCGGGGCAGCTATCCCGGCGGCTTCATCGTGCGCACGGCCGCAGGCGGGGCGACGGACGATGAGATCCGCACGGACATCGAGTTCCTGGGCAAGACCTGGAATGAGATCAAGCACAAGAACGACGAACGCAAAGCGCCCTCTCTGTTGCACCGCGACCTGAACCTGGTCGAGCGCATCCTGCGCGATTATGTCAGCGACGATTTCACGGGCATCTGGATTGACAACGAAGAGGAATACAGCAAGGTGGTGGAGTTCGTCAGCCGCTTCCAGCCAAAGCTCGTCACCAAGGTCAAGCTCTATACCAAGGAGCAGCCGATCTTCGAGGAGTTCGGCATCCAGCACGAACTGGACAAGGCCCTGCGCGCCAAGGTGTGGCTGAAGTCCGGCGGCTACATCGTCATCAACCACACAGAAGCGTTGGTGGCCATCGACGTCAACACCGGGAAATTCGTGGGCAAGGGCTCCACGCGCCTCGAGGACACCATCGTCAAGACCAACCTGGAAGCCGTGAAGGAGATCGTGCGGCAGATTCGTTTGCGCGACCTCGGCGGCATCATTGTGGTGGACTTCATCGATATGGAAGAGCGGCGGAACCGCGAAAAGGTGCTAGTGGCGCTGCAGACGGCGTTGGAGCAGGACAAGGCGCCGTCAAAGGCGCTTTCGTTCAACGAGTTCGGCCTCGTGTGCATCACGCGCAAGCGCACCAAACAGGCGCTGGAGCGCGTGCTTTGCCAGCCCTGCCCGTATTGCACGGGCTCCGGCATGGTGAAGTCCATCCCCACGCTCTGCTACGAAATTCAGGCGGAAGCGCGGAAGATGGCCGTGGCGGATCATGAAGGGCCGAACCTCACGCTGCGCGTGCATCCGGAAATTGCCAAGGCGCTGAAGACGCGCGAGTCCATCCTGATCGATGAACTCGAGCAGAACGCGCACAAGCACATCATCATACAGTCGGATGCCACGCTGCATTGGGAGCAGTACGACATTTATTAGTCTGGGAAGTAGTATCTGCTTTGTGTTCATATAGATAGTAGCAGCACTTCCCAAGGTGGCCTAAAAATGGCCTAAAGGGTAAAATGGGGGCCGGAGGAAAGCCCCCAATGCCCGATCCCCAAACCCGAAGTGTGAAGGTTCAGGTGCGCCACTCCCCGACTTGCAAAGACAAGAAGCGCGGTGCTGATTGGCGGCGCTGCCATTGCTTGAAAATTCTCCGCGTGTACGAGGGCGGCGGGCCGGGCGCTAATCGGCGCGTGGCCACGAAAACCCGAAGTTGGGAAGAGGCGGAACGGCAGGCGCAAGAGATCCGTGCTTCGTGGGACCCCGTGAAGGCCGAACTGAACCGGCTGAAGGCTGAGAAGGAATCTAAACAGGTAAGCATTGAAGAGGCGGTCGCACTGTACATCGCAGACATGATCGCCCGGCTTGGCGACAACGGTACAGTAGCGATGGCCCGTTCCTTGCTGGGGCACATTGATCCTGAATCAAAAGCTGTGGACAAAGCCGGCCATCTGTTTCTGTGGCTCGATAGGATTCCCCCAGATACCCGCCCAAAGTACATCGCTGACCTTACGGCTTTCCTGCTTACGCAATGGCGGGCCTCGTGGAAGTTTGCCGACTACACCGCTGCGCAACGCTGGGGCATGGTCAAATCGTTTTTCAACTTCTGCGAGCGGCAGGGATGGATTGCTGACAGTCCAGCCCGAAAGCTCCGGCAGGTGGACTACGACAGCGGCAGCCGTACCGCGATTTTCACCGACAAGCAGTACGAAACGATTCTGGGCGCGGTAGCGGAATCGGGGCCTGAAAACGTATCAGCCGTGACCCGCACCGCATGGAGGGAAAGGATCATAGCCTTTCTCGAATTGCTACGCTGGTCGGGAATGGCCTTGATAGACGCCGTGCAATTCCGCCCCGAATTGGTGGATGCCGAAGGCGTGCTTAGGTACCGCCGCCAGAAAACAGGCGAACTCGCTACGGTTCAGCTACCCGATCACGTTGTGACGCTCCTTCGCAACGTCCCACTGGAAAAAGATAGCGTAGGCGAAGGCCAGCCGTTCCGGATGAAGGACTTCACGCCTCACTCCGACACGGTTACTTGGCGAAAGCGCCTCATGAAGTTGTTTGTCGCCGCTGGGATCACCGAAGTTCGCAATGACCTTGGAAAAACGCGGCCAGCCCACCCGCATATGTTGCGCGATACCTTCGCGGTTTGGAATTTGCGTCATGGCGTATCCCTGCATTCTGTGGCGAAAATGCTTGGACATTCCGATCCTCCTACTACGGCCAAGGCTTATCTGCCTTGGGTTAAAGAACTGGAACAGGCGACAATTGCTCAAGGCCGGGCAGCGCTGGAAAAGGCCGCGTCAAAGCCTGCAAAGGGTCAAAAAGTGGTCAGCATGGTGAAGCGATAAAAAGGAACTGAAACAACCGAACAGATGCGCTACAGGATTGGCAGAATTTGAACGCCTCACTTATGACTCGGTAGTAATCTCACGGATGAATGTAACGCGCGCGTAACCCTGCCTAGCAGGGAGCGGCGTGAGTGCAGGCGGGCGGGAATCGCCCGCACAGGTTTATCCAATGCCCGCACTTGAAAGGCATTACACCTGCCACGAATTAGCTCAACTGTGGCAGCTATCCCCCGATACAATCCGCGCCCTTTTCCGTGATACGCCCGGCGTTTTGAAGGTAAGCCGCCCCGCTACGCGATTTAAGCGCGCGTACACTTCTTATCGCATCCCAGAATCCGTGGCCCAAAAGCGCCACGCCGAACTGAATAGCAAGGCGGCCTAGCCGTGCATTCCCTTCCTGAAAGCGCCGCGCTGGAAGTGTGCCTAGAAGGCGAACTTGTTACGGTAAATTGCGCGTATGAACGTTGCCACAAGCCTTTCCAGAAGCGAGCAACCAATAAGCGCAAGATGTTTTGCTGCACAAACTGTCGTGTGAATGCAAGTCGTGAACCACAGCGGGCGAAGCATTGGCGCTGGGATGCCGCGAAAAACTTCCACAGAGTAATGGAGTTCGTGCTCCCGTCACGTTCTTAACTGCACAGCCTTTCAGTGGCAGCGAGACTCGCATTCTTTATTTTGATGAAGTGGCTTTCTGATTCTTAACCTGCAGATCATTCACGACCTGCCTCACGTTCGGCACTCCAGTTGCCACCCGCTCGGCACGGTCGCGCTTGGACTGCGAGTTCACTTCTCCCGTCAGCGTGACCACGCCGTTCTTCACTTCGTATTTCACGCTGCCGTGCATCTTGTTCCGGAACAGCGCAGCATCCAAATTCTTCTCGATGCCGGCGTCCAGATCGGAGTTCACGGCCTTGGCTTCTTTTTCTGCGCCCACAGGAATCACGGCAATCTGATCCGCGACAACCTGGGCGCCCGCGAGAGACCTCGCAAGGGATTCGGCTTGGGCCTTGTCGTTTTCACTGGCGACTTGTCCACCGAGGGTCACGATACCCTTGTCGCGATCCTGACTGACGGAAACGTCTTTGAAGCCTGCCTGATCCAGCGATCTCCGAATACTGTCGGAAACATCAGGTGATTTCCGAGGCGTTCCGGAGCATCCGGCCAGGGTCCCGACAGCGAGCAGCGCCAGCATGGTTACTGACAATCTGAGCATTTTCATGTGTCTTTCTCCTTTACTGAATTCGAGATGGAATCTCCAACGGTGATGAAGCGATGGATTGCGTGTTGCTTTTGCATCCGATGTGTCCGCACGAACACTCGATGCCCCGCGTCCTTCCTACTGCCGCACACTCGAAGATGCAGTGCTTGCCCGACGATGTCGCCCACGAACAAACTGGATGGGCACACTTCCTGGCTTTCGCAGGGACCATTTTCCTTCTGCCCACTTCGGATCAGGAGCGGATGATCCAAGCCCAGATGTTAGTCACGAGAAAAAAGTGTTTCTGTACAGAAAGGAACACATTGTGATATTGGTCGCGTAGTTGCAGCCGTAGAGGGCACTCCGTTGGTTCCCTCCTTGGGGTGGCACCTCAGAGTTGGGACTGGCGCTATTGATCTCTGGGACTGCTGTTGGCCAGGTTTGGCCGTTCTCGAATCAGAGTTGCAGCTTTGCCGTGAAATTGCGAACAGCGGAACTTGCATTCGATTTCTCGGGTTTGGGACCGGCCAGAGTCTGTTCCAAATTGTACACTTTCCAAAAACCATTGGCGTTATCGTCAGCTTGACAATGGAGATCCATCCCCAGACCGTCTGCTCGATGCTGCTGATCCTGATATGTAGCGGTGTTTGGCACCCGCTAATTGCCCAACAACCCGCAGCGTCCGCAGTGGAGCTTCCCACTGTACTGAGTGGGGAAGAGGTCGTAAGCAGGATGGTCCAGAGAAACCTTGAACGCGCCAAGGCATTGGGTACGATTCAAGGGACCAGGGTGTATCGCTTGGAATACCACGGTTTCCCAGTTTCCAGAGGCGCGGAAATGGTCGTGGATGTGAAATACCACTCTCCGGCGACAGAGGAGTTTACCATCCGATCCGCTACCGGTTCCAAGCTGCTCATCGAGAAGGTATTCAAGAAACTGTTGCAGAGAGAGAAAGAAGCGCTCATACCGGAGAACCAAAGCCGCATAGCTCTCAACAATGAGAACTACATCTTCACATTAACCGGGCAAGAGAATACGCCGGGCGGCTCGTTCTATATTCTCTCCGTTGAACCCCGTACCAAGAGCAGGATGCTCTACCGCGGCCGAATCTGGGTAGATGCAGAAGACTTCGCTGTGGCGCGTATTGAAGCAGCACCTGCAGTAAACCCTTCGTTTTGGATCAAGGGCACCAAGGTCGAGCAGGTATATCTAAAGGTCGCCGATTTCTGGCTTCCGGCATCGAATCGCAGCACGAGCAACACTCGCCTGGGAGGTAGTGCCGTGCTTACCATTGAATACAAGAATTACCAGGTTACCGCGATTCCTATGTCGGGCGATTCCATTGGCGCGGTTGCCCCTACCAAGAACTCTGCTCTTACTGACCTGGTGGATTTAGGCAGCCGCCGCTGTAGCTTTTCAGCGATATGATCACGATCATCCTCTTGTCCGGAGGCGACGCCAACCCGATTTCCACATGTTCGGAGCGGCACCGATGAAGAAAGACCTTCCTGATCCAATTGTGGAATTCTCCACCCTCGTCGAAATCCTTCGCTGGCGAGCGCTTCAGCAGCCTGAACAGCGGACCTATATCTATCTGGTCGATGGAGAAGCAGAAGGAGATGATCTGACTTATGCGGCGTTGGACTGCCAAGCCCGGAGTATCGGGGCGTTGCTCCAGAGCTATCGAGCAAACGGGGAGCGCGCGCTGTTGCTTTATCCAGCAGGTCTCGAGTTCATCGCCGCGTTTTTTGGTTGTCTATATGCCGGCGTGATTGCCGTCCCTCTGCCTCCGCCCAATCCGGCTCAGCCACAACGGAGCCTCCCCAGGCTCCGGGCCATCAGCAACGATGCGCAACCTTCGGTGGTGCTCACCACATCAGCGATTCTCTCCAACGCTAAGGGTCTGTTCACCCAAGCTCCCGAGTTGCAGAAGATGCGCTGGTTGGCCACCGACAATGTTACCGGCAGCCTGGCCCAGGAATGGCGAGACCCGGCCGTGACCAGCAACACCCTGGCGTTGCTCCAATACACTTCCGGCTCCACCGCGGAACCGAAGGGCGTCATGATCAGTCACGGGAACCTCCTCCACAATTCGGCTTATATTGGCCACATCTTCACGCTCATCCCGGAAACTGTCACCGTCACCTGGCTACCGGCCTTCCACGATATGGGACTGACCAACGGGATTATCCAACCGGTGTACAAGGGACGTCCATGTTACCTGATGCCACCGGCATCCTTTCTCATGCGGCCGATACGGTGGCTCCAGGCCATTTCGCGCTACAAAGCTACGATTAGCGGCGGCCCCAATTTCGCGTATGAATTGTGCACCCGCAGGATTACTCCCGAACAACGGGAAACTCTCGACCTCAGCAGTTGGGATGTGGCATACAACGGCGCAGAGCCAGTCCGCGCCGACACCATGAAACGGTTTGTGGCGACTTTTGCTTCGTGTGGTTTCCGGCCCCGCGCCTTCCATCCATGTTATGGACTCGCCGAAGCCACGCTGCTGGTTTCCGGCGGTTCTTTAAGAGATGAGATGTTTTGCACGATTCAAGTTGCAGCGTTTGAACAGGACCGCGTCGTGGAGGCCTGCGCCCAACACCAGAATGTGCGGACACTTGTCGGCAGTGGTCACCCCCTGCAGGAGACTAAGATTGTCATCGCTAATCCGGAATTGTTGACCGCTTGTGCACCGGATGAAGTGGGCGAAATCTGGGTGTCTGGGCCGAGCGTGACTCAGGGGTATTGGAACCGACCCGAGGACACAGAACGCGCTTGCGGGGCCTACCTGAAAGATACCGGGGAAGGACCCTTTCTCCGCACCCAGGATTTGGGGTTTATGAAAGACGGCGAGCTGTTTGTCACCGGCCGCCTGAAGGATCTGATCATCATCAGTGGCCGCAAGCTTTATCCCCAGGACATTGAATTGACGGTGGAACAGAGTCATCCGGCTTTACGGCCCGCCTGCTGCGCGGCGTTTTCGGTCGAGGGCATCGGCGAAGAACAGCTGATCGTCGCCGTCGAAGTCGAGCCCCGGTACCAAACGGCGATTGGCAAGCCGCCGGACGGGCAAGGGCGCGCTCATCCAAACGGGCGTTTGCCGCTGGATGTCGAGGCAGTGGTTCGGGCCATTCGAAGGGCGGTGGCCGAGGAGCATGATGTGCGAGTCCACACGGTGGTACTGCTCCGAGCTGGACGCATCCCCAAGACCACCAGTGGCAAGGTGCAGCGCCACGCTTGCCAGGTCAGTTTCCTGAAGGGGACGCTGGAAAGGTTCGGTGAGGAATAAGCGATGGCCAAGAATTCTATCAACGCGGAACTTATCCAGGCGTGGTTGGTCTCCAAGCTTTCCGAGCGGCTGGGAATCGAATCTCACGAGATCGATATCCGAGAGCCTTTCGCCAGCTACGGACTCGGGTCGACGGAGGCGGTCAGCCTGGCCGGCGAACTCGCTGAGTGGCTGGGACGAAAACTTTCTCCAGCTCTGGTCTATGAGTATTCCACTATCGAGGCTCTCGCCCGGCATTTGGCAGAACCGGTGGACGTGTCGGAGTCAGCGACCAGAGCTGACCAAGACCGGGAGGCGAAAAACGAACCGATCGCCATCATTGGCATCGGCTGCCGGTTTCCCGGCGCGAACGACCCAGAAGCGTTCTGGCAGTTGCTGCGAGATGGAGTGGATGCCATCAGCGAAGTGCCCGCAGATCGCTTCGACCAGCATGCGTTCTACGAACCAGACCCGGCGATCCCAGGCAAAATGAACACTCGCTGCGGTGGCTTTCTGGGGCAGGTGGATCAGTTTGATCCCAAATTCTTTGGCATCTCCCCTCGGGAGGCGTCGCGCATGGACCCCCAGCAACGCCTTTTACTGGAGGTGACCTGGGAAGCGTTACAGGACGCGGGGCAGGTGCCCGAGCGCCTGGTCGGCACCCAGGTCGGCGTATTCATCGGCATCGCGACCAACGACTACGGCCGGCTGCAATGGAATGATCTCGAGCGAATTGATGCCTACGCCGGCACCGGCAACGCCATGAGCATTGCCGCCAACCGGATCTCCTACGTGTTCGATTTCCGCGGGCCGAGTCTCGCCATCGACACGGCCTGCTCCTCGTCACTCGTTGCCGTCCACCTGGCCTGTTGCAGCCTGCGGAGCGGCGAGTCCACGCTGGCTTTGGCCGGCGGCGTGAACCTGATTCTCTCACCGGCGATTGCGATCGGTTTCACCAAAGCCGGAGCCATGGCGCCGGATGGGCGCTGCAAAGCGTTCGATGCGCGGGCCAACGGTTACGTTCGCAGTGAGGGTGCCGGAGTCGTCGTGCTGAAGCCCCTCTCGAAAGCCCGGGCGGATGGTGATCCGATTTATGCCGTCATCCGCGGCAGCGCCGTGAACCAGGACGGACGGAGCAACGGGCTCATGGCGCCGAATCCGTTGGCCCAAGAGGCGGTCCTGCGAGAAGCTTACCGGCAAGCCGGCGTGTCGCCCGGCAAGGTTCAATACGTGGAGGCCCATGGCACGGGGACATTGTTGGGCGACCCGATCGAGGCGAAGGCGCTGGGCGCAGTGCTTGGCGTCGAACGTCCACCGGGACGGCGTTGCGCCCTGGGGTCGGTCAAGACCAACTTGGGGCATCTCGAGGCCGCCGCCGGTATCGCGGGCTTGATCAAGGTGGCGCTGGCGCTCCGGCATCGGGAGATCCCGCCGAGCCTGCACTTTGAAAAGCCCAACCCGCTTATTCCTTTTGACGAACTGCCTCTCCGAGTGCAAACGACGCTGAGTCCATGGCCAGCGGAGTCCGGTCCAGCATTGGCTGGAGTCAGCTCATTCGGCTTCGGCGGCACCAATGCTCATGTGGTACTGGAAGAGGCGCCTCTGGCGAGCATAGGAATGCCGGATGCGGAACGGGAAATTGGCACACACCTGCTGCCGCTGTCGGCACGTAGCCCGGAAGCTCTTCAGTCTCTCGCTCGCACGTACCAAGACTTCCTTGCGACGCCGGAGTCCGCAGCGTCGTTGCGGGATGTTTGTTACACAGCCAGCGTGCGGCTCAGTCACCACGAGCATCGTCTGGCCGTTACCGGCAATTCGCCAGCGCAACTGTCGGAGAGCCTGGAGGCTTTTTTGCGGGGCGAGGCTCGTCCCGGCTTGTCGTCTGGACGCCAGCTTTCGACTCGCCGGCGAAAACTTGTTTTTGTCTTTCCGGGGCAAGGGGGCCAATGGTTTGGCATGGGGCGGCGGCTGTTGCATCAGGAGACGGTTTGCCGGGCGGTCGTCGAGCGCTGCGATCGGGCGATGAGGCTATACGCAGATTGGTCGTTGCTTACCGAACTCACGGCCACGGATGCCGCCCAGTCTCGATTGAACGAAATCGAAATTATCCAGCCAGCCCTCTTTACGATTCAAGTCGCCCTGGCAGCCTTGTGGCGCTCATGGGGTATCGAGCCGCAGGCCGTGGTGGGCCATAGTTTGGGAGAGGTCGCGGCCGCGTACGTCGCGGGTGCGCTGCGCTTGGACGATGCCGTCCGGATCATTTGTCATCGCAGCCGGTTGTTCAAGCGCACCATTGGTCAAGGGGCCATGGCGGCGGTGGAACTTTCCATCGAGGAAGCTCGACGCGTCCTGGTCGGCTCGGAAGATCGCGTATCGATCGCGGCCAGCAACGGCCCCACCTCGACGGTGTTGTCCGGCGATCCGGCCGCGCTCGCCGCCATTCTCGATCAGTTGCAGTATCGCGACATTTTCTGTCGCATGGTGAAGGTTGATTTTGCCTCGCACAGCCCCCAGATGGAGCCGTTGCGCGCCGACTTACTGCAAGCTTTGGAAGGGATACAGCCGCGGGCTGAATCCGTACCGATCTACTCGACAGTGACCGGCCAAGTCAGCCACGGGCCGGAACTCGATCCGCTCTATTGGGCGAGGAACATGCGAGAGCCGGTGCTCTTTTCCGCTGCAGTTCAGCACCTGATGGAAGATGGGCATGACATCTTCCTGGAAATAAGCCCGCACCCCACTTTGCTCAGCGCCATGCAGCAAGGGTGTCATCACTTCGGCCAGGAAGGCGCCGTGCTTCCTTCTCTGCGGCGCGAGGAAGATGAACTTACGGTCCTGCTTGGATCGCTGGGCGCGCTTTATACTTTGGGATACCCGGTCGACTGGAACCTGATCTATCCAACCACAGGCCGGTGTGTTCGACTCCCGTTCTACCCGTGGCAACGGGAGCGTTGTTGGTTTGAGCCCTCAGCAGAGGACACCGATGTTCACCGGAAGCAAGTCTCTCGGAGCGCGCCAGGGAACCATGCTCTGCTGGGCCAGCATTTCAAATCGGCGCATCCTGCAGAAACGCACTTTTGGGAAACCACGCTGGACAAGAATTCCCGGCCTTATCTGGATGACCACCGCATCCAAGGCGGCGCCGTGCTGCCCGCCTCGGCGTATGTGGAGATGGCACTGGCTGCCGCAGTTGAAGTCTTCGGAGCGCAATCCGTTACGCTGAAGGATATTGAATTCCGAAAGGCGCTTTTCTTGCCCGATGGCGGAACCCACACAATTCAGATGATCCTCTCTCAGGCTGCGGAGGGAGCGGCATCCTTTCAGATCTATAGTTGCCCGGGAGGCGTGGTGCACTCCAGTGAATCATGGGTGCTGCATGCGGCCGGCAAGGTCTGTCTTCAACAGGACAACGTGGTCACCACTCCGGATGCAGGGCAGGAGACGCTCACGGAGATGCGAACTCGATGCACAGAGAATATTTCCGGCCAGGATTATTATCGGAGACTCCGCGAAAGCGGCATCTACTACGGTCCTTTCTTTCAGAGCGTCTCCCAGTTGTGGCGGAACAACGGAGATGTGTTGGGTGAAGTGCAGGTGCCCGAGGGGCCGGAGGCGGAGTTTCATGGCTCTTTAATTCACCCGGCGATTCTCGATGCCGGCTTGCAGGTTCTCGGAGCGGCGGTTGCAGCGGAAGCGAGTGAAAACGGCCGGCAAGGAATCTACATGCCGACCCGTATCGACAAGTTCCGGGTTCACGGTCGTCCGGGCCGTCATTTATGGAGTCACACCTGGGTGCAGCGTCGGGAGGCGGATGCCACAACAGGAGAAGTACAGCTCCTCGATGAAGCAGGAGACGTGGCAGTCGAGATTCAGGGACTTCGCTTCGAATATCTGGGAGAAAACACACAGCGTGCGGCTGTCGATCATCTCGAGGACTGGCTTTATGAGTTCCAGTGGCAGCCCAAAGAACGCGCGACAGGAAAACCATCCGCGCCAGCCAGCCGGACAACCTGGCTGATCCTTGCCGACAGTGGTGGCGTCGGAGATGCGCTGGCCACGCTGTTGGAGGCCCGGGGCGAACGGAGCATTTTGGTTTATAACGGAGAATCGTACGAGCAAACGGACGGCGAGCATTATCGCATCCGTCCCGAGAGGCCGGAGGACATCCGCCGGCTCTTCGAGGAGGCTCTGGCATCGCATCAGCCTGGCTGTCGTGGAATTATCCATCTCTGGAGTCTTGATGCTGCTCGTCCAGAGGAAACCACCGTGGCCGCGCTGAATGCCGCCCAGACTCTGGGCTGCGGCAGTGTTCTGCTGCTGGTGCAAGAACTGGCTCGAACGGAATCGCCTGACGTCCCGCGACTGTGGCTGATCACGCAGGGTGCTCAAGCGGCCGGAGAAAAGCCCGAGCCGTTGTCCGTTGCTCAGTCACCACTGTGGGGATTGGGTCGCGTCGTTGCGCAGGAACACCCGGCGTTCTGGGGCGGGCTGGTGGACCTGGAACCCGGGGCATCGCTGCGTGAAGCTGCCGCTCATCAGTTGTGGGAGGAAATCTCCAGTGCGGATGGAGAGGACCAGCTTGCGTTTCGTCAAGGGCGGCGATACGTGGGCCGTTTGGTCCGCCAGTGCCCATCGGCCACGAAACCAACTCCCCTCCGGTGGCGGACGGACGGCAGCTATTTGATCAGCGGAGGACTCGGAGACCTCGGCCTCTTGGTCGCACGTTGGATGGTCGAACAAGGGGCGCGGCGGTTGATCCTTTTGGGACGCACTAAGCTACCGCCGCGCTCGAACTGGAGTTCGGTCGAAACAGGAAGTCGCTTGGCCCGCCAAATCACGGCCATTCAGGAACTGGAATCTTTGGGGGCATGCGTGCATCTAGCCTCGGTCGATGTAGCGGACGAAGGAGAGTTGAGCGGCTTTCTGGACGAGTTTCGCGCCGAGGGTTGGCCGCCGATCCGGGGTGTGGTGCACGCGGCAGGAGTGCTGCAGGACGGTCTGATGGTGCAACTCGATGCGGCGGCACTCACTACGGTTTTGCGACCCAAGGTGATGGGTGGCTGGCTGCTGCATCGCCTGCTCCAAGATGATCCCTTGGACTTTTTTGTCCTCTTCTCTTCCGCGGGTTCGGTGCTGGGCCAGCCCGGTCAGGGAAACTATGCCGCCGCCAACGCTTTCCTGGATGCGCTGGCGCATCATCGGCAAGCCTTGGGCAAGCCGGCCCTGAGTGTTAACTGGGGCGCCTGGGCTGGTAAGGGATTCGCGGATTCGGTGGGAGGTAAGCGTCTCGCCGCTCGACTCGCGCTCCTGGGAATCAGCAGCATCGCACCTAAACAAGCGCTGGAATTGCTGGGAAGACTGCTCGGGCAAAGCGCAACCCAAATCGTGCCGTTGCCGGTCAACTGGAAGCAGTATCGAGAGTTTTATTCGGCCGGGAGCGCCTCGCCGCTGCTCTCTGAGCTGGTGCGTGAGGAAGTCGAAGTTCCCCGGCCAGCGGGCCGCAAGAGCGCAAAAAGGGATGCCCTTCTTGCGGCCGAACCAGCGGAACGCCGACAGTTGGTGCGCTCCTACCTGATCGAGCAAGTGGCGCGGGTGCTCGGACTCAGCCCATCCAAGCTGGACGTCCAGCAACCCCTGAGCCATCTCGGACTGGACTCCTTGATGGCCGTCGAGCTGAAAAACCGCATCGCGGTTGACCTAGGCGTGAACGTGCCGGTGGTGAAATTCCTTCAAGGCTTTAGCGTTGACCAGGCTGTCACCCAGGTGCTTGACCAAGTGGCAGCCGAGGTCGCCAACCCCACGACGCCCCTGGCCCCGGCAGTTAGAAAGCAGAAGGAGCACATGGACCAGAGGGATGCGGAACAGTTGTTGGAAAAACTTGATCAGCTTTCGGATGAGAAAGTGGATTCATTGCTCACCGATATGTTGGCTGATGAGTAGGTCAGTGAATGAGCCAGACTTCCCAGCGAAGAGCCGATCTTTCTGCTGATGAAAAGCGCACACTTCTTGCGCAGCTCCTGCGGAAAAAGGTGCGGGGGTCCAAATCGTTTTATCCTCTCTCCGATAATCAGCAGGGGATTTGGTTTCTGTGCCAGTTCGCGCCGGAAAGCTCGATTTACAATGTCAGTTTTGCGGCGCGCATCCGCTCCGAAGTAGACATCCCAGCATTCCGGCGCGCGTTCCAGGCGCTGGTGGATCGCCACCCTTCCTTGCGGACCACGTTTGCGGTGCACTCCGGCAAACCCGTTCAACAGATTCACGAACATCAGCCAGTCCACTTCGAGGAGACCGAAGTCTCAACCTGGGGCAAGGATGAGCTACAGACCCGGCTGGTCGAAGAGACTCAGCGCCCGTTTGATCTGGAACGCGGGCCGGTCATGCGGGTAAGTCTGTTCACTCGATCGGAACAGGAACACATCCTGTTGCTGGTCATTCATCATATCGTGGTCGATTTCTGGTCCCTGGCAGTGATCCTGAATGAACTTGGCGTGCTGTATTCGGCGGAGAAGGCAGGTCGACCAGCGGCGCTCCCTCCCCTGGACCTGCAATACACCGACTTCGTTCGCTGGCAGGCCGAAATGCTGGCGAGTCCGGCCGGCGAACGGCTCTGGGACTATTGGAAAAAACAATTGGCCGGCCCGTTGCCCGTGCTCGCTCTGCCAACCGACCGGCCGCGACCCCCGATACAGATGTTTCGTGGCGCGCAGCACGCTTTCACTCTGAATGATGAACTGGCGCGGCGGCTCCGGGCGCTGGCCAAAGCCGAGGGGGCGACGCTGTACATGGTCCTGCTGGCGGCGTTCGAACTGCTGCTTTACTACCACACCGGCCAGGAAGACATCCTCGTGGCTTCTCCGATGGCCGGACGGAGCCGGGCCGAGTTTGAGGGGATGGTGGGCTTTTTCGCCAATCCGGTGGTCTTACGAGCCGATCTCTCCGGGAATCCAACTTTCCGGGCGTTTCTGGGTCAGGTGCGTCAGACGGTGTTGGCGGCTCTCGAACATCAGGATTACCCCACCCTGCGCTTGATGCAACGACTCCGGCCGCCTCGGGATCTCAGCCGACCACCGCTCTGCCAGGCGATGTTCGTCCTCGATAAGCCGCACCGGGTCACCGAACAGGCCGCACCGGCATTCGCGCGGGGCGAGACCGGGCTACGGATGGATCTTGGCGGGATTGTGATGGAGACGATCCCTCTGGAGCGCCAAGCTGCAACTCTGGATCTGGTCCTGTTGATCATCGAGGCGACCGGATCGCTTTCCGCCTCCATCCGCTTCAACACCGACCTGTTTGATGCGGCCACTATCGCCCGAATGGCAGGACACTTTCAGGCGCTGCTGGAAAGTGTCATCCGCGATCCGGCCGCCACGATCGGTGATTTGGAAATTCTGACCGGTGCTGAACGCCAGCAGCTTTTGGTCGAGTTCAACGATACCAAGACGGATTATCCCGAAGACAAGTGCATCCACGATCTGTTTGAGGAACAAGTGCAGCGGACGCCGGACAGCGTAGCCGTCATGTTTGACGGACGGCAACTGACCTACGCTCAACTCAACGCTCGCGCCAATCAACTGGCCCATCACCTGCAAACGCTGGGCGTGGGGCCGGAGGTGCCGGTGGCTCTATGCATGGAGCGCTGCCCGGAGATGGTCGTCGGGCTTCTGGGCATCCTGAAGGCAGGCGGGGCTTATGTTCCGTTAGATCCTGCCTATCCCAAGGAGCGTCTGTCCTTCATGATGGAAGATGCCCAGGCTGCCGTGGTGCTGACGCGAGGGCACATGGTGGAGCGCGTGCCCGAACACGGGATCCGCGCCGTGTGTGTGGACTCAGGCTGGGAGGCCATCGCGGAGAGAAGCGAAAAGAACCCGGTGAGCAGGGCAACAGCTAGAAACCTTGCCTACATACTTTATACCTCTGGCTCAACGGGACAGCCCAAGGGAGTCATGGTCGAACATCGTGGGCTGTGCAATGCCATCAACTGGATAACCCACACGCTCGATCTCTCAGCCGAAGACCGCTGTTTTCTAAAGACCCCAATCACTTTCGACGCTGCTGGACGCGAGTTTTTTCCGACCTTAGTAACGGGTGGGAGACTTGTCATCGCCGAGGCCGGCGGTCATCGTGATAGCCGTTACTTGGCGGAAACGATGCGTAGCGCGCGCATCTCCATCTTCCACTGCGTGCCGTCCCTTCTGCAGTTCCTCGTCGAGGAGCCTGCTTTCGACGACTCCCTCGCCTTGCGTGCCGTCATGTGCGGAGGCGAAGCGTTGCCGGCCCAGGTGGTCGAGCGATTCCAACGCCGCTCTAAGGCCAATCTGTACAACGTGTACGGCCCGACAGAGACGATCATCGACTCGACATTTTGGTTATGTGATGGAGCCAACGGCCGTTCTTCGAGTCCGATCGGGCGACCGATACCGAACGCGCGCATATATATTCTGAACAACGCACTTCATCCTCTGCCAATTGGAGTTGCAGGCCACATGCATATCGGCGGGGTGGGCCTGGCCCGAGGCTATCTCAACCGGCCGGAGTTGACCGCCGAGAAGTTCGTTCCAGACCCCTTCAGCGCCGAGCCTGGAGCACGAATGTACAAGACCGGCGACCTGGCTTGCTATCGGCCCGATGGCAACATCGAGTTTCTCGGCCGCGCCGACCACCAAGTGAAAATCCGCGGGTTCCGCATCGAACTGGGTGAAATCGAAGCCGTGCTTGGGCAACACCCGGCTGTGCGAGAGGCTGTGGTCCTGGCTCGGGAGGATGCACCGGGCGAAAAGCGGTTGGTGGCCTATGTGGTCGCAGAGTCCACCGTGGATGAGTTGCGCCGCTTTCTCAAAGACAAGCTGCCCGATCATATGGTGCCGGCGGTCTTCGTGCTGCTCGATACCTTGCCGTTGCTGTCCAACGGGAAGATAGACCGGCGAGCACTGCCAGCGCCCGACCGAACACGACCCGAACTGGACAAGTCATTCGTGGCGCCCCGCACTCCGACAGAAGAGCTACTGGCACAGATCTGGGCCCAACTCCTCGAGATTGAACGGGTAGGTGTCCACGACAATTTCTTCGACCTTGGCGGCCATTCCCTTTTGGCAACCCAGGCAGTTTCCCGCATGCGCGAAGCCTTCCAGGTGGAGATCCCGCTGCGCCGTCTGTTTGAGGTACCGACCGTGGCGGGTCTGGCTGAGAGCATTGAGGCAGCCCGTCAGGCCGGGCAAGACCTGTTGGGGCCGCCCATCCTGCCAGTTCCACGGAATGGCGACCTGGCTCTCTCATTTGCCCAGCAGCGACTCTGGTTCTTCGATCAATTGGAACCGGGCCTCTCTGCCTACAATCTTTCGGCCGCTGTCCGCCTCAAAGGACCATTCAACTTGGCGGCGCTCGAGCAGAGTCTCAATGAAATCGTCCAGCGCCACGAATCCTTGCGCACCACCTTTAAAAAGGTGGAGGGACGACCCACGCAAGTGATCACCCCGGCCTTGACGATCAAGCTGCCAGTTGTTGACCTGCGGAATCTGCCCGCCGGCGAGCGGGACATCGAGGTGCGGCGATTGGTCACTGCCGAAGCCCAGCGGCCCTTCGATTTGTCCAAAGGTCCGCTCATACGCGGCACCGTTTTACGGCTGGCCGACGAGGAGCACGTTGGGCTGCTGACCATGCACCATATTGTCTCCGACGGTTGGTCGACCGGAATACTGGTTCGAGAGTTGGTCGCACTCTATGTTGGCTTCTGCGCCGGTAGGTCCTCACCGCTGCCGGCGCTGCCCATTCAATATGCGGACTTCGCCCAGTGGCAGCGGCAGTGGTTGCGGGGCGAAGTCCTGAAAACACAGGTTGCCTATTGGAAGGAGCGCCTAGCTGGTGCCCCTGCCCTGATTGATCTGCCCGCGGACCTCCCCAGACCAGCGGTGCAAACTTTCCGGGGTGCGCACCAAACTTTGGTGTTGCCCAAATCCTTGAAGGATGGGTTCAAAGCGCTTGGCCGCCAGGAAGGTGTCACCCTCTTCATGGCAATGTTGGCGGCGTTCAAGGTTTTGTTGTATCGCTACACGAGTCAAGACGACCTTATCGTCGGTACGCCGGTCGCCAACCGTAACCGGGTGGAGACCGAAGGGCTGATCGGGTTCTTCGTCAACGCACTGGTTCTGCGGACGGACCTTTCCGGCAATCCCAGTTTTCGGGAGCTCTTGCAGCGAGTGAAGCAGGTGTGTTTGGGTGCGTATAGCCACCAGGATCTGCCCTTTGATCGGCTCGTTGAGGAATTGCACCTGCAGCGGGACTTGAGCCGCAATCCACTCTTTCAGGTCATGTTTGCGCTCCAAAATGCTCCGGTGCGACCGCTGGAGTTGCCGGGGTTGACCCTGAGCCCTGTCGAGGGGGACAGCGAGACGGCTCACTTTGATTTGACTTTGCAGATTGTGGACACCGAGCAAGAGCTGACGGCCGCATTCGTGTACAACACGGATCTGTTTGAGGCGGGCACGATTGCCCGGATGCTGGGGAATTTTCAGACCCTATTGGAGGCCATAGTCGCGGATCCCGAGCGGCGCCTCTCGGACTTGCCGCTCTTGACCGAAACCGAGCAGCAGAAATTGCTGGTGGAGTGGAACAGTGCCAAGACCGATGGTGAGCGGGGTGTGTGTATTCATCAGCTCTTTGAGGCGCAGGTGCAGCGAACGCCGGATGCCATCGCCGTCGTCTTCGAGACGGAGCAGTTGACGTATCGGGAGTTGAACCGCCGCTCCAATCAATTGGCGCGTCACTTACGAGCGCTGGGAGTCGGTCCCGAGGTACTGGTGGCCCTCAGCTTGGAGCGCTCGTTGGAGATGGTCATCGGGTTGTTGGGCATTCTCAAGGCCGGCGGCGCGTACGTGCCCTTGGACCCGGCGTATCCGAAGGAGCGCCTGGACTTCATGCTGAAAGATGCTCAGGTGCCGGTGTTATTGACCCAGGAACGGTTGGTGGCGAAGTTTGCGGAACATGATGCCAAAGTTATCTGCCTGGATTCAGCCTGGGAGACCATGGCCCGTGAAAGTGGAGAGAACCCTGGCAACTCAACCCTCCCCGAAAACCTGGCTTATGTAATCTACACTTCGGGATCGACGGGGCAGCCCAAGGGAGTCCTCGTTTCGCATGGCGCGATTGCCGATCACTGCCGGAATGCTCAAAGGTATTTCGAACTGGACCCCCGCGATGTCGTACTGCAATTTGCGTCGCTGAGTTTCGATGTGTCATTGGAGGAAATCCTGCCGACGCTGATCGTCGGGGCCCGGCTGGTGATAATGGGGACGAACGTCTGGCATCCGGCGGAATTTCATCGCAAGATTTCAGAATTCGGACTCACAGTCCTCAATCTTCCAACCGCCTACTGGCAGGAACTGGCTCGAGAATGGGCGGACGTCCCGGAGCTGCTCCCGAACATCCAGCCGAGACTCTTTATCGTCGGCGGAGATACGATGTTGTCTGATGCTCTCAAGCTCTGGAAGCAAACACCGGTGAATTCAATCCGGCTCCTCAATGCTTACGGCCCGACCGAAACGACGATCACGGCAACGGCCTACGAAATTGCTCCCCGTTCTGGTGAGAGCAAGACCGATCAGCGGATACCCATTGGTCGTCCCCTCTCCAACCGAGCGATCTACATTCTAGATCAGCACGACCACCCGGTTCCGATCGGCGTTCACGGTCATCTGCATATCGGAGGGGTGGGCCTGGCCCGAGGCTATCTCAATCGGCCGGAGTTGACCGCCGAGAAGTTCGTTCCAGACCCCTTCAGCGCCGAGCCTGGAGCGCGAATGTACAAGACCGGCGACCTGGCCCGCTATCGGCCCAATGGAAACATCGAGTTTCTCGGTCGCGCCGACCACCAAGTGAAGATCCGCGGTTTCCGCATCGAACTGGGAGAAATCGAGGCCGTGCTTGGGCAACACCCGGCCGTGCGAGAGGCTGTAGTTCTGGCTCGCGAAGATGCACCGGGCGAAAAGCGGTTGGTGGCCTATGTGGTCGCTGAATCCACCGCGGATGAGTTGCGCCGCTTTCTTAAAGACAAGCTGCCCGATCATATGGTGCCGGCGGTCTTTGTGCTGCTCGATGCCTTGCCGTTGCTGTCCAACGGGAAGATAGACCGACGAGCACTGCCGGCGCCGGAGCGATCCAAGCCGGAGTTGGAGGAATCTTTCGTCGCGCCCCGCGATGACCTGGAGCTGCAACTCGCGCACATCTGGGAGGAGGTTCTGGGCGTTCGACCAGTCGGCGTGAGAAACAACTTTTTTGAGCTGGGAGGACACTCGCTGCTGGCGATACGTCTGTTCTCCCTCATCGAAAAACAGCTAGGGAAGAAACTTCCGCTGACGGCAGTCTTTCAGGGAGCAACGGTTGAGCATCTCGCCAGTGTTCTCCGTCAGCAGGCCAAGTCCGGCCCGCAGTCCTCGTTGGTGGCCATTCAACCCGGCGGCAGCAAACGGCCGCTTTTCCTGGTGCATCCGGCTGGCGGGCACGTTTTCCCCTACGTTCTTCTGACGAAGTTTCTGGGTCCCGATCAACCCTGCTATGGGCTGCAGGCCAGGGGGCTGGAGGACGGACAAGACCCCCACACGCGGATCGAAGACATGGCGGCCTATTACCTCCAAGCCCTACAGACCGTGCAGCCGACGGGGCCGTATCTTCTTGGAGGATGGTCCATGGGAGGCGTGGTCGCCTTCGAGATGGCGCAGCAACTTCACGCGCAAGGTCAACGAGTGGCGTTGCTTGCCTTACTGGATAGTCGGATTCCTACTCCGGATGAGACGTTCCCGGAGGAGGATGCTGATGCGCTCTTGTTGGTGGAACGTTATTTCGGTATCTCGTTTGGTCCGAGGGAGTCTCTAGCGACTCTTTCCAAAGACGAACAATTGGCTTTTGTCCTGGAACAGGCGAAGAGCGCCGGTTTGATACCCGCGGAGCTTGATGTTTCACAAGCTCGCCGTTTTGTCGAACTCCTCAGAAGCGACCTGCGCGCGACGCAGAACTATGGACTGCATCACTACCCGGATCGCGTCACTCTCTTCAAGGCGAGTGAAACCCTGACGAGCACGTCTACGGACCCCACGTTCGGCTGGAGCGAATGGGCCAGTGGGGGAGTGGAGGTCCACGTCGTTCCTGGCAATCACGCAAATCTGGTTTACCAGCCTCACGTTGAAGTCCTGGCTGAGAAACTGACGGCTTGTCTCAACCAGTCGCAATTCGCGGAGGCGGTAGAAATTGGCGCACCGGGGAAGATTGATCTAATGACCACGGCAACCGCCTTTGATCCCTGGGTTGCTTGCCGAAAACCGAACCCACAGGCCCGCCTTCGTCTGTTCTGCTTCCCGTACGCAGGAACCGGTGCCTCGATTTTTCGCACCTGGTCGGACGGCTTGCCAGCGGATGTTGAGGTCTGCCCAGTTCAATTCCCCGGTCGGGGAACTCGGTTGATGGAGACTCCGTTCACTCAGCTTGAGCCTCTTGTGCAAGCCCTCGCCCAAGCCCTGGTTCCACTTATGGACAAGCCGTTTGCCTTCTTTGGCCATAGCCTGGGAGCGTTGGTTGGCTTTGAACTCGCCCGTCAGCTCCGGCGGCAGTCTGGTGTTCAGCCGGTTCGCCTGTTTGTCTCGGCGGATCGCGCACCGCAGTTTCCTCATCGAGAGCGGCCGATGCATGCCCTGCCTGACGAGGAATTTCTGGTCGAATTACGTCGCCTGAATGGCATCCCTGGAAAAGTATTGGAAGAGGTGGAACTCATGCGGACCATGCTTCCCGTCCTGCGGGCAGATTTGGCCGTTTGCGAAACTTACGTTTACTCAACTGAGCCTCCCCTCAACTGCCCCATCTCCACCTTTGGTGGCTTGCAGGATCGCCGGGTGAATCGTGGCGATCTCGAAGGCTGGCGTGAGCAGACGAGTGTTTCCTTTTCGCTGCGGATGTTTCCCGGTGACCACTTCTTCTGGCACACAACTCAGCCGCTCCTTCTTCAGGTGCTCTCCCAGGAATTGCGCGGAGACGGGTGAGAACCGCCGTATGAAAGCAGCACCCATCGGCTCTCCTGTTCCTCTGTGGCGCTTTCCGCCGGAAACTTTGGGGTTGGCTTGCGATGAAGTTCATGTCTGGCGAGCGAGCTTGGATCAGCAGACCCCGTCACAGATTCAGAGCTTCCTCGACAACCTTTCTGAGGACGAACAGGCGAGGGCCGAACGGTTTCACTTTGAGGGAGACCGCGAGCACTTTGTCGTCGCTCGTGGAGTGCTCCGGGCCATCCTCGGCAACTACTTGAACAGAGCGCCAGAATGCCTGTCCTTTTGCTACAGCTCTCACGGAAAGCCAGTCCTTGCCGGAGAATCTGGCAAGGATGCGATCCGTTTCAGCGTGTCTCACTCCCACGGAGTCGCCCTTTATGCGGTCACTCGTGGTCGGGAGGTGGGCATCGACCTCGAGCGCATCCGTTTCGATCTGCCAGTCGCGGAGATCGCCGAGCGGTTTTTCTCACCACGAGAGGTTGCGATGCTGCGAGCACTCCCAACGGGCGTGCAGCAGCAGGCGTTCTTTCGCTGTTGGACGTGCAAGGAGGCCTACATCAAGGCCCGGGGCGAAGGACTTTCACTGCCCTTGGATCAGTTTGACGTGTCGCTGGTTCCCGGGGAACCGGCCGCTGTACTCGGCACTCGACCAGACTCATCCGAAGCCTCCCGTTGGTCTCTTCAGGAACTTACCTCCGCCCCAGGCTATGCCGCCGCTCTTGCCGTGGAAGGACACCACTGGCGTCTTACCTGTTGGCAATGGCCGGACCCTCGGCGGCAATCAGTCTGAATGTTGCGACTCTTTTTTTCGCCGAGCCCATTTCTCGGCGAGCCGTTTGACGACAAAGTAAGTGAGAAATGTAATGGGGGTAGCGATGATGATCGAGCCGACGAACATGGCGGCGTAAACATCCCAACTCTTCTGCAAAACCTCCCACAGCCGTGCATGATCCAACGTCAGCGCATGCCGCACCGGGAGAATCAACTTCCCCAATCGATATTCAGCGAGCCAGATGAATGGCAAAAGCGGAATATAGAGAATCGAAGAGACTGCACCGGCGACAGCAGCTATTACGTTCCTCTTCAGCAGCCACGCCACCGCGGTCGCCACGATGATTGGGGATGGATTCAGCGGCAGAAAACTGGCAAAGATGCCGATGGAGAAGCCAGCCGCAATTTGGTCCGGCCGGGCATCGAGGTGCTTCAACTTCTGCCAAATCTCTCGGATTCGTTCTTTCAGGGTGATTCTGCTCATGACTCAGAGCGGCTGGCCGGCATGCGCCACATCACTGGCGATGTGACCGTCACGCATGTGTATCAACCGCCGCGCCCGCTCCATGACTAGAGGATCATGGGTGGAATAGACGAAAGTGGTGTTGTGAGCGCGATTGAGTTGTTCCATCACTTCGAGGAGCGCGGTGGCAGTGGCCGAGTCAAGATTCGCCGTGGGCTCGTCCGCCAGGATCAGCGCCGGCTCGGTGACCATGGCTCGCGCCACCGCCACCCGCTGTTGTTGCCCCCCGGATAACTCCCCGGGCCGGCGATGTTCAAGGTTGGCAAGACCGATTTCTGTAAACAGCTTTTGCACTCTCTCCTTACGCTGTTTCACCGGAACACCCTGCAGCAGCAAGGTAAATTCCGCGTTCTCCAGCGCCGTCAGCACTGGCAGCAGGTTGTATGCCTGGAAAACGAAGCCGAGGCGCTGCAGCCGCAGACGAGCCAGCTCCCCTGTGGACAAGAGTTGCAGGTTCCTTCCTTCCACAAACACCTCTCCGGCATCGGCTCGGTCGAGTCCACCGATGATGTTAAGCAACGTGGTTTTGCCGGAACCGGACGGGCCGGCAATCGCGAGAAATTCTCCGGGAGCAACCCTCAGGCTGATCCCGCGCAGAGCTGGAACCTCGATTGGCCCCGTGAGGTAGGTCTTCTTCACGTCTCTCAGTTCCACCGCCCACTCAGTCACTTGGTCCTCCGAATCACGCTAAAACACCCTCAATGCGCCGGGCAGCTCAGTTCGCGCGGCCTTGAGCGCCGGATAAAAGGAGATGATGGTCGCTGTCAAAAACACAGTGCCGACGGACGAAGCGATGCGCGTCACGCTCAAGCGCGAGTAGATGATCGGGTCAAAAACGAGAGCGGATGGGAGGCTGCTTTTGAAGAACCAGCGCAGATCCAGTCCGGCGGTGGCGAAATAATGCTGCGCGGTCAACCCCAGCACCAAACCCAGAGCGAGGCTGATCGCCGTGAGCGCTAACGACTCGCCAATGACCATCACGGCAAGCTGCACAGGCCGTAGGCCCATAGCCGAACAGAGACCGAATTCATAACGGCGCTCGAGTACTCGCATCAGAATCGTGTTAAGAATCCCCAACCCGACCATCGCCAGTACCACCCCATTCATCACATAATTGAAGGCTTCGTCCAACACGAAGGACTGAGCCAGTGTTGGCATGGATTCCCGCCAGGTGAGAACTTCTACCGGTAGCCCCGTCAACTGCTTCTGCAAGCTCCGGGCCACCATCAGCGAGTCACCCTCTCGTTCCAAGAGGACCGCAACCTGATTGACCCGGCCGGGCACTCCGAGCAGTCCTTGGGCCTCGGGCAGCGGCAACTGGATGACGTGGGCATCTATCGCCTGGATACCCGTGCGAAAGATCCCGTTAACCCGTAGCAGAGTGCTCTGCATTTCTCCTTCATCGGCGTCTGCCGCTTCCGTGCCGGGAGCTCGCACCGCCTGAGTCATGAGCACGACTTTGCCCCCGACTTTCACCGCGAGCTTGCGCGCTAACTCCGCGCCGATCACAACGCCCGATTGTTGGTCGTCATTGAGATAGTTCCCTTCGACGATCCGCTTGGGAATCAGAGAAACGGCCCGCTCCTCTTTGGGGATGACCCCCATCATGCTCACGCCACTCGCGTTGGCTGCGGAACTGAGCAGTCCAGAGGCCAGCAGCCGGGGACTCATGCCTCGCAGACCATGCTTCATGGCCTCGCTATGCATAAACTCCCCGGCCTTGGATACGACCTGGGCGGGCAGCAACAACTCTAGAGAGCCGGTGTCTTGATACCCCTGGGCCTGGATGACGACGTGCCCGGTGCCGAATCTCACCGCGTTACGAACCAATTGCTCGTGGCTGCCATCAAGCAAGCCCAAAGAAATCAGCAGCAAGGTCAAACCCAATCCCAACGCCAGAGCGGTCAGCAGAGTCCCGCGCGGATTGCGCCAGAGATTGCGCCAACCGATTTTCACCAGCAGGAGAACGCCTACCATCGTTAGACCTTTCGGAGCGCTTCCGTCGGCCGAAAGCGAGCCGCTCGCAACGCGGGATAGAGGGCCGACACCACAGCCGTGACGGCCAGCCCCACAGCGGCCTGAGTGTAGGCAGTGAAATCCTGTCGACCGAACCACAGGGGACCCACCACGACTCCGCCGAGAGAGATCGCGCCTCGACTGCCACCCAGGTAGAGACCATGAATCTGCAAATACCAGAGGACCGGAGACCCAAGCGCCCCTCCCAAAACCAGGCTGCCTCCTGCCAAAATGGCCGCCTCCGCCACTATCAGACCAACCAGTTGAACCGGACGCATTCCCACGGCCAGCAGCATGCCCAGTTCACGCGTGCGCGCGACGATCGCCATTAGCGTGGTATTGACGATGCCCATGACTGCCAACAGGAAAAAGATCAAAAAGAGAATAAAAGTAACACGACGATTGAACTGCACGTAATCAGCCAACTCTGGCGCCAGCTCCGGCCAAGCCCTCACCCGAACAGGAAAGCTCTTGCTCAGTTGCACCTCAAGTGCCACCGCCGTCTTCGTCGCCGCAGTGATGTCGTTGTCATGGAGCTTGATCCCTACTTCATGAATCCTTCCCGGCGACAAGCGCAACAGATCCTGCAAAGAAGCGAGAGACATAAGCACCAGATCCCGGTCCATGGCGTCAAGTCCGGTGTGAAACATCCCGACTACCGTGTATAGGTCATTCCCCGTCGAACCATCCGTCGCAGGCGTTAACAGGACAATTTCCGAGCCAACCTCAACGCCAATTGTGGTGGCGAGTTTATCTCCCATCACAACACCTTTGGGCACCGCTCCGGTCAGGTAGCTCCCTTTCACCATCCGACTTTGCAGCACGGTAATCTTTTGTTCCTGATCTGGGACGACGCCGAGGAGTTGCGCCCCAACCGATTGATGGGCCGCGCTGATCAATCCGTAGCCGTACACCCGGGGACTCGCAGCCTCAACACCGGGGTCGGCGGCGATGGCGGCAACCAGCGCGCTGACGTCTGTCCCGTCTCGGCCCCCCAAGGTCTGGTTAATGGGACGATCCGGGTAGTAACTCGGAGCGTGCACCTCGGCATCAGAAAGAACGAGGTCCGTGCCGCTCTCGACCATCTGCTGCCTCAGTCCGGCCATCAGGCACGCAACGAACAGCAGCATGGCATAACCTAAGCCGATCGCCGCCATGGCGATGAGCGTCCGCCGTGGATTGCGCCAGAGATTGCGCCATGCGAGCCGCAGCAGCCGTCTGCTCATTGCTTCAAATTCTTCCTGGAAAACGTCTCCGCGCTAATGGGCTCGCCAAAAATGATTTTTTCGTAGGTGATCGTCGTTTGTTCAACCGTTTGGCCCGTGGGTCGCATGACCAGCCGCGTCGGAATGAGCCTCCCGCTCACGGTTTTGTACTCGGAAAAGGTCAGTTCCCGGACCAGCTTCCCGTCCTCGTCAAAGTAACGCTGCCGGACGGGCATGTGGTCGGCATGGCGGACCTCCAAGATAATTTTCCCCCAGACAACCACCGCGGCCGGCTTTGGTGTCAGCGTATATTCAGACATCGCGACCCCGTCCCGCTGTCCATCAAATGACGTCACAATCACATAGTCGTTGGTGAGGCGACTCTGTTTCACCAGGTCATTGAGGGTGAAGTCACTTCCCATCCACGGGCTCATCATCATCGAAGCCGGAATCTTCACCGTGCGGTTCGCTTTCGGCAGATAGTACCAAATCTTGCCGCCCGCTTTCAGGATGGCCGTGCCCGCATCTTCCTGCGGGCTGCGAATGCGGATGAGGATGTTTGACTCCCCGACCGACCAGAACTGCATCATGATCTTCCGTTGCAAGTCTTCCTTGGTGATCTGCATTTCCACCGTGGCGATGCTGGATTGGCTGATAAACAGCCGCGCCACTCCGTCCACGATCTCCCGCGCCTGTGGATCGTCCGCGGCCTGAGAGACTTGTCCCAAGCTCAGCCATATCAACCCCAGGCAGATCGCGACGCTTCCTTTTTGCCATCGCATAAACAGACAGGTTATTGGGCGGTGGCGGGAAAAGCAAGCGAAGCGAAATGCCGGTGATGGTGTAGTCTGAATCGGTTTCTCCGTGGATAAGATCTTGAATTACGCGTGGCTACTTCTTTGAAAGCTCGCCGTTGAAATGACTTTCAACAGCTTCACGGCTCAGCGGGTTTCTTGCTTTGGTCAACACAACCGAATAGACGACCTCATTCCTTTCAATCTGTGCAGTAATAAATGCCCCGTCTTCCGGCAGTTCTTGGTAGATGAATTTCACTTTTCTGCCATCCGCAAGTTTCTTTATCCACTCTTCGTCTGACATGTTCGTGGCTCCGCTGGAAAGGTCCAGGTCAAATGTTTCTCGCCGAGTCGCGTGCGTGATTTTTGTAACTGTGCGATTGACGTCTTTGGTTGGTCCCGTCAACAGCAATCCGTGCCTTTTCCGGTTTGCTCGGACGTGGAGACAGGATGATTCTGTCGACCATTCCGGGCACGGTGGTACTTGCGCGTTCTGAAACTCGCGCAGTATTTAGATTCACTTCTTCTTTGCATGCGGACCTAGCCATCCGCGGCTTGGCCAATTCTTTTTTGACACTGGCAAGCGTCGCTTCGTCCAATCCCTTCCTAGCTTTATTCTTCATCGTGCTTCCATGATGATATCGAGACCCAAGTATTTCCGTTCAATTTAGAACGGCGCCAACAAACCGCGTCATACGCCGCACGACCTGGGTCGGAGGTTTTGTCCGCGAGTCTCGGCCAAAGTGAAAGCTCAGGTTGACGCCGCAGAGACCGAACGAACGCGGCCCGCCCGGAGAACCTAGTCGCTCAGGACGATAGTCCAGCAGACCGCCAGCGCCTGAAGGACCAAGTTGCACGTTCTGCATGTTAATGTCGCTCTTAAAGCCGTCCAGCCGCAGACGTCCGCCCCAGAGTTGCACGAGCGGCAGGCTGGACTGTTTCAGAAACAAGGTCTTAGCCTTCTGCATCTGCGAAAGACTCTCCAGGCTCTGGTCACGCTCGTAAGCCCCCGCGAACAGGTAACTAGAATGGGCAACGGATTTTCCGGGGCTCTCGGACAGCGGGAAGGACGGGAAGAGGAATGGGGCCGGTACCGTTCGAACTATCGTCACAATCGGTGCAACCCGTACTTGAGCCGGGACAATCTGTGGAGCGGGCTTTTGTGCTGCCGTCGGCACATGGCTACCCAGATATACGCCGAGCAGCAGGATAAACCGTTTGTGCATCACCGCCTCCAGTAGCGCGGGGACCCGCTCAAGGTCCCCTGAGAGAGCGGATGAAAGGGATCAGATTGGCGCTAACGAATTGACTTTACTAAGTTGAGGCGCACCCGCGCTGTCCCAATACGCACACTTTAGATCAGTTCCTCCAAGTTGGATTACCGCACCTCTACTAGGCTGATTTTGGGGTTGACTTCTCCGGGAAATGGGTTAGTCCGGCAGTTGACGCACTATTATCCCTCAGCAATTTAGGTCTGCTGGAGAAATTGAGTTGGCGAACAGTCTTCGACACGGTTTAAGAGGCCTGGTAAATGGAAAGGGCGGCCCGATTGAGAGCCGCCCGATTGTAAAGTCAGAATTCCGTCAAATCCCGCCAAACGGGTTGCAACTAGTACATAGGATAGCGCTCACGGGGAGGCCCTGTCTATCTCCAATAGCACACTCTATCTTCTTTGAAGAAGCTGTCCGATAACTGTTACTGGACATGTCGAGCACTGGAGTCATGCGACTGAGGCCACGCAGCGTTCAATATTGAACAGATTTTCGACCTGGTGTTATCGCATTCTGTCAAAATGAAGAAGAGTGAACTCACGTCCGAGCAGGTGTCCTCTGTTCCCTGTCCTACCTGTGGTGCCGCTGCCGGGGAGGGTTGTGTACTGCATTCAGGTGCTCCCCGCTCAGAACCGCACGTAGAGCGGAAGTTCGCCGCTATTGAGGCCACCGAGAGGGAATCGGGCTAAGTCCCGGTATGTCGCCAACCGGGCATGTTCCTCCAGTACCCACTTCGACGGCAGTGCGTTCGCCAAGCACTTGGTTCCAATTAGCCGGTTTCCAGATGAGGATGAGCCGCGCTCAGCCTCTCGCATCCTCACACTTGGCAGCGAATAGGCCAAAAAACACAAATGTGTCCTAGAACGCACAGACACGCGTCCTCGACTCCTCTACTTTATGACCTGGTGGTTCCCACGGTCATCAGAGGGCGTTGCAGACAAGTGCCCGAGGAGGAAGAATTGAAATCTTTTGGAAACGATGAAAGAGGTTTCGTCAGAGGGATTCTCGTGCTCGTTCTTGTGCTGCTTGTCGTGGGAGCGGTCTACTATATTTTTACGCGAAACTCGTCCATTCAGAACGCCTTCCATTCCATTCAGGAATCAACGCAAGATGCGGCTACCACCTCCAGGGTGCGCACGGCCCTGCTTCTGTCGAAGCAGGTATCCCCCTTCGACATCAAAGTGCAAACAATCCATGGCGAAGTCACCTTGGAAGGCCAGGTGCCTTCGGAGCAAGTCAAGACCGTGGCGGGCGCTATCGCCCAGGACACGTCGAGCGTCAAACTGCTGCGCAACAATCTGAGCGTCAACCCTTCGATAGAGCGCAACCCGGATCGGGAGCACCTCGGCGAACGGGTGGCGGATCTGGAAATCAAGACTCTAGTCAGCGACGCTCTTCTGAATAATGCGGAACTGGTGGGAAGACACATCACCACAGAAGTGAAGGATCGAGCGGTAACACTAGGCGGAACGGTGCAGACCGTCAGTCAGAAAAACACCGCGGACCAAATCGCCTGGCAGGTTCCGGGCGTCCAGGGACTTACGGACAATCTAAGCCTCTCCGATACCCAGGCCATGCCGGAGAGCGCTGACGATAAACTGGCCCGCCGCGTGGAGTTTGAACTCTACTCCACTAAAGCAATTCCTCTGAAGACTGTGCAAATCCGCGCCGATAATGGCATTGTCACTCTGACCGGCACGGTATCGTCCCGTGCGGAAAAACTGCTGGCGGAAAAAACAGCGAAATCCGTTGAAGGCGTTCGCAGAGTCGCGAATGGTCTGGCCGCACCAGAGGAACTCTAGATTTCCGGGATATGCCGGAATCCTGTAGTGCTTCGACGCCAAGTTGGCTCAAAAGTCGTTATACCACGGCTTTGCTCAAACTCCCGCCCAGTCGCCAAACCGAAAAGGTGGTTTTCACGTGATTGGCGGACGGTGGTGCAATTTGAATCGGTTGCTCCGCAGATGAGACCCTAAATTGAGTGTCGCTACATGTTTGCAAGCTCGCCATCAGTCATCCAACGCGCCATCTGCGAAAAACGAACCTGTGCCAGTGCCGACGACTGTCCGCATTTGTACGGCCCGTTTCCAGTCGAATTTGTTAGCTTACGGTCGCAGGTGTTCAAAACACATGACGTAGCTTGTGTGCATGACGGCTTGCCCGTTTTTTTAATTGCATGGGGGTGTGCGTGCTCGCCGGATGAACGGAACAGGTCCGCTAAGAAACTTTTTTGTGGGAGCCAACTTATGCGATACAGATTATCTCGTACTTGGCTGATGCTCTTGAGCCCCGTGCTTTTGACGGCGTGCGCAGTGCTCCCTTGCACGGTTAGGGCGCAGCCGCAGCAAGACCAATCCGTCGCCGATGCCGCTCGGCGCAGCCGCGAGCAGCAGAAAAATGCCGCGAGGCAGTCCCGGGTGATTAGCAACGACGATCTGGACATGGAGTATTTCAAACCCGGTCAGGAAGGTCTCAATCTTGATGCTCCGCCCAGGTTGAAGACAGAGGCACTCAGCGCGAGTTCGGTAGCCGCCGACGAAGCTGCCGATCAGGCCGTGACTTCCGCCAACAAAGAGTCACGACCGAAAGATAAGGATTCGGAAGAGGCGGCTGCCGAGGACACGGAAATCGCCAAGCTGAAGGAACAAATCACCGCGGCAGAAGAAGATCTGAATTGGCAACAACGCGAGCTTGCGCTTGACCAGGACACTGTTTATTCGAACCCTAATTACATGGACTATGAGACTGGCAAAGCTAAGCTCGACTCCGAGCAGCAGCGGATTAATGAGGGGCAGCAGGACATCGAGGGCCTGAAAGCGCATCTTGCAGTGCTTCAAGACCGTCAAGGGAGCCGAAAGCAAGCTGCTCAGCCTGAGAGTGCACCGCCACCAACTCCGGCTCCTCCACAGCCGTAGCCTTCAACGCACGTTTGCAATCGCCTGGATGATTTCCAGACCGAGTTCTCCTTCCTGCTTGGAGCCAGCTTTGCCCACCCAGACCACGCTGCAGCGTTCGGAACTGGGTGAGTTTTCCTCGAGGATAAGTTCGACCACTTGGCCGCGCTTAAGGTGGAAACTTCCCCGCAACCGGAAACCTTCTTTCGAGGAATCGAGGACAAGGCAGGGGAGCCTCTTCTGGTTGCGGTCCAGATTGATTACAAGGCTGGCGCGCCTCTTCGACATCACCCGCTTCGAGCGGCGGCCCTTGGGAACAGGAAAGCTGGGCATTCTTTCACCCCCTGATCTAGGAGTCGTGATGTTACACCCGGGTTCGTTTCATTTGAAATGCGGAAAGATGAAGCGCGGCGATAGTCTACTTCTCTGGGTCGAGCTTGGCGACCTTCAGTTCGGCGGAGTGGCGTTTTGCATAGGAATCTTGAATTGCAGACTACCTATAGGTCCGATGAGGCTATGGACTCGGAGGGGTATTACAAGTGCTGTTGCAACCTCCGGACGCGGACTGTTACTACGTGGGAACGACGGTTCCTAATTCGGGTCTAGTGTTTGCGGACTCTGATGTCGTCGTAGACGATGATGGAGAGGACGACGAGGACCCACACGGGAAAGACACCCATTCCAGGGATGGCTTCCGCAATCAAGCCCGGCAAAATCGCCCATCGACGGCCGAGGATTAGAAACAGGAGTAAAGCCGTTCCCAAGTCAATCATCCATTGCATGGGTAAGGCAAGAACGAACCAGAAGGATAGAAAGTCCGAGATAGCAGCGATCAGGAAAGCAACGGCCTGCCGTTTGCGTGAGGGACGCTGAACGGGAGCCAGCAGCTCTGCGGGCATCAAAATAGCCGGATGATCAGTCGGCGTCGTCATGACCCCGGTTGCGGTCCTCAAGCTCTCCTCTGTTTATCGTGACATGGGTACGGGCGAACCGCAAGCGATGAGCGCAAGCGCTTCGTTATGCGAAAGGCTGCGGAGGGCCGCCAATTGAGGACACTTAGCAACCACTGTTTCGCCCTCCTCACACGAAGCGTCCGCCCCCGGACGGTTTAGCCCAAGTCCCGTTGGAGGAAATGTGGCACTATGGAGCGCTGCTAGCGATCCGATCTCCTCGAATCGCGTTGGCGATGGCTGACCGCAAGATGCGTTCCGTTTCGGCCGGATCCGGTGGGCATGCGATGTAATCGAAGGCTCCGTCGCGGAGAGCGGCGAGGTAATGGTCCCACTCGGCAAAACGCGAAAGCACGACAACTGGAGTGGGTTTCACTGCCGCGACCACATCCCGGAAATCACCATCCGGCAGAGTATCATAGCAGAGCACCACGCTGAACTTCTGTTTGGCCAGGAAATCTCGCGCTTCGTCGAATTTCTTGCAGCTGAATGAGCTCAAACCACATTTGTCCATCGCTATGTTAATCTTTTCATGATGTTCTGCCTCGGGAGAGATCACCAACGCTTGCTCAACGCTGTTCATGGTTCTTAGCCTCTGCCTTGCTTCCGTTAACCAGTAACTTAAATGCGTGGCTCTCAGGAATATGTGAGATATCTCACCGGAGGCCGTTTCTGAGTTCCAGATGAGCAGGACGGCGAGATGACGGATACCGTACGGCCCGCCCAAAGATCCGGCCAGTATCGCTCTTTCTCGCCGTCCAAGGTTCCATCCTAAAGACCGTCAAGCCGGCGCGCTGTGCA